>TARA_R110001606_G_scaffold399298_1_pt1 | contig 23958 bp, 23 predicted proteins | sample TARA_R110001606 | Tara Oceans TARA_R110001606 (sample SAMEA4398315) | marine metagenome | biome: Polar Biome; feature: [SRF] surface water layer (ENVO:00010504); material: water (ENVO:00002006), including particulate matter (ENVO:01000060) such as... | depth 5 m
CACCTTTCCTCTCTCAGAAAGGTGTCTACTTTTCTCGGGCCACTCCAAAAAACATCAGACCTCGCGTTTTTCTGGCTTGTGGCTTGCGGCTTGTCGCTTGCAACTCGTCCCTTCGCAGAAGCCTCTCACCCGGCAAGGCTTTGCCTGGCCCCTGTTCCGCGGCCGAAGGCCGCGCCTACAACCACGTCTCCGCGTATTCCGCCAGCAACGAACGGGGCACGCCGTTAAGCTGCAGGGAACCCCCGTGCACGAATTGTTTGAAGCGTTCGGTCATGTAGGTGAGCCCCGAGCTCGTGGGTGACAGGTAAGGGGTATCGATCTGCGCCAGGTTGCCCAGGCAGACCACTTTGGAGCCCTCGCCCGCGCGGGTGATGATCGCTTTCATCTGGTGAGGCGTCAGGTTCTGGCTTTCGTCGATCAGAATGAGCGCATTCTGAAAGCTGCGTCCGCGCATGTAATTGAGCGCCTTGAACTGGATGTTGGCGCGCTCTTTCACATACTGGATGCTGCCGGCCGGGTTCTCGTCGTTCAGGTGCAGTGCTTCGATGTTGTCGTTGATGGCTCCCAGCCAGGGGTCCATCTTCTCTTCCTCGGTGCCCGGCAAAAAGCCGTGTTCCTCGGCCAGTGGCGGCGTCGAGCGGGTGGCGATGATCTTGTTGAAACGCTTTTGTTCCACGGTCATCTCAATGGCCGCCGCCAGCGCCAGAATGGTCTTGCCGGAACCCGCCGCGCCGGTCAGCGTGACCAGGTGAATGTCCGGATCAAGCAGCAATTGCAGCGCCATTGCCTGCTGCAGATTGAGCGGCTTGAGCCCCCACGCCTGCTGTTCCATCAACGACTCGCTCTTATGGTGACGCAGGGTCACCACTCCTTCGCCGACCTCGACAATGCGCGCCACGAAGCCGTGCTCATCGATAATGAACTGGTTCGGGTAGACCTCCTCGCCGAGTATTTCGCTGACCAGCAGTCCGTGCGAGAGACGATGCAGAGTCTCGGCGCCGTGCTGTTCGGTTTCCACCTCGGTAACCCGGTCCCAGAACGAGCCCGGCACCTCGAAATAACCGCGCGTCAGCTGGCGGATGTCCGACACCAGCTGATCGTTGTGGTAATCCTCCGCGTCAATGCCACAAGCGCGCGCCTTAAGGCGCATGTTGATGTCCTTGGTGACCAGCACGTAACAGCCATCGGGGTCGGCCATCTTCATCGCCACCACATCGTTGATGATGCGGTTGTCGTTAAGATGCTCCGGCAGCGCCGCCGCCTGGCGGCTGGTCCGCGGCATCATCACCGTGAGCGAACCCTGGGTATGATTTTCACCCCGTTGAATGGGAATGCCCGCTTCCACCTCCGCCGGCGAGGCCTGCCCGAGAATGCCATCGATCTGGCGGATGGCGGCGCGGCAATCCGCGGCGGTGTGGGATTTTCCGGTCTTGAGACGATCCAGTTCCTCCAGCACGGTCATCGGAATGGTGATGCGATGCTCTTCAAAGTTGAGCAGCGAATTGGGATCGTGAATCAGCACGTTGGTGTCGAGAACGTAGGTCTTCGGCGAGGAGTCCGGTTTGCCCTGGTGGGAGGTTGAGGCTGCGGTTACGGTGTTGAAGCTGGCCGCGCGATCTTCCATGCGTGTCCCCTAACGTTATTGGCGTTGATGGCACATGGGCGGCGGAAATGCGAGAGCGATGCTTATCCGCCGCCGTTGTTTACTGCTTACCGGCGGTGTGCTGATACAGCTTTCAGCTTTAGGATCGCGATCACTCCCGCAAGGGCGGGATGTGAATTACCATAACCCAGCTTTTTTCCACTGACAACGAGAGACATGCGCATGGCCCAGGAAGAAGTGCCACCACCGCATCCGGACGTCCGTATTCCCCCGCCGCTGTTGCACCTGGGCGGCATCCTGGTCGGCTATGGCGTGGATCAGGCACTGCATTGGCAACTGCCCCGCTTTCCCGGTGATCGGATTCTGGCGCTGGTGCTGGCCGGCTTCGCGGTGTTGCTGCTGGCGGCCGCGCTGCTGGAGTTCATCCGCCACCGCACCACCCTGATGCCCCACCGCGCCGCCCGCACGCTGATTACCCACGGTGTGTTCCGGCTCACTCGCAACCCCATCTACCTGGCCTTCGCGCTGCTCAACCTGGCCTGCGCGCTGACGCTGGCCAGCCCGGGCATGCTGATCATGCTGGTGGCGGTGATCTGGGTCATGCAAACCCACGTGATCGCCGCGGAAGAGCAGTTTCATCAGCAACGCTTCGGGGCGGATTGGCAGCGTTACCGTCAGAAAGTGCGGCGCTGGATTTAGCCTTCAGTAATTGTGGGGCGGACAGGCCGCCACCGAGCAAGCGCAGCCCGGGGCAATCGAAGTCACCCGGTACGAAACCGCTGACCCGGGCATCGCGGGGCAACCAGCCCAGCCGGCGGTAGCATTCGGCGACCAGCTCCGAACAGAACCAGCCGCGCCGATCCGGAGCGCGGGTAAAACCACTCAATAAATCGCGGACGTTGCACAACACAAAATTTTTGTACGGCCGGTGCAGCAACCGGGTCACCAGCCGCGCCACCAAACGCCGCTGCGCCGGCCGAAGGGGAGGCCCCTGCCAACGACGCACCGCCACTTCGCCGGGGTAGTCTTGCAGCTTGCGGCTTAGTGGCACCAGCGCGACGCCGGCCACCGGCCGGCCCAGGTGAAGATCGGCGGATTCGCTCAAACCGGTGGATTCCAGCACCAGCGGTTCCACCACCCCCGGCAGACGCACCACCATACCGATGTGGCTCCAGCGGCTGCCGGTGAACAGGCGGATCACCGCACTGGTGACGCCCCTGCCCGCGAACAGCAGCAGATCACCGGTATCCAGGCAAGCAAACGGGCAAGCGGATTGTGGCGTCACGGCGGATCAGTCCTGGCCTACACACAGGCTCAGCGTGGTCCAGGCCCGTGACAACACGCTGACCGTTTGATCACGCTTGAATGACACGCCCGGTGCCTTCTGTCACAAAATCGTTACCGGCGCGCGCTACACTTCCGCGCCACCGCCCCGGCCCTGCGACCCAGCGTGGACAGGCTTTCAATGCAAGACACGGACACGGCTCTGCGCCGGCATCTGCCCGAACAAATCCAGCTCGACACCCTGCTCCACCAGGGCGCGCGGCATTTGCGCGTCAGCCAGGTATTGCACGTTGCGCAGGGCGCGCTGTCGTTGCCGGTGACCGTGATCGAAATGGGCAGCCGCTCGCCGGGCGCCCCGGTGATCGGCTTTTTCGCCGGCGTGCACGGCGTCGAACGGATCGGCACCCAGGTGATCCTGTCCTGGTTGCACAGCCTGATTCACCGGCTGCAATGGGACGACCAGCTGGTCCGGCGGCTGGAACGGGTGCGGCTGGTGTTCATGCCGATGGTCAACCCGGCCGGCCTGTGGCGGCGCACCCGCGCCAACCCCAATGGCGTCGACCTGATGCGCAACGCGCCGGTGCAGGCGGATGGCAAGGTCTCGTTTTTAGTCGGCGGCCACCGCATCAGCCGCCATCTGCCCTGGTACCGGGGGCGCGCCGGTGAACCGATGCAAGCGGAGGCCCAGGCCCTGGTCGAGGTGGTGCGCGACAAGCTGCTCAGCGCGCCGGTGGCGCTCAGCGTGGACTGCCACAGTGGCTTTGGCCGCCGTGACCGGCTCTGGTGTTGTTACGCGCGCAGCCATCAGCCGATCGATCATCTCGCCGAGGTGTTTCGCCTTAAGCAAGTGTTCGAACAGACCTACCCGCACCACCATCCGTATCTGATCGAGCCGCAATCCGTGAACTACACCACCCACGGCGATCTCTGGGATTACCTCTACGACGAGGCCCGTGCACGGCACCCGCGACGTCTGTTCCTGCCTTTCACCCTGGAGATGGGCTCCTGGCTGTGGGTGCGCAAAAACCCCCGCCAGATGTTCGACTTCTTCGGTTACTTCAATCCCATCATCGACCACCGCCAGCAACGGGTGCTGCGCCAGCATCTGCCACTGTTCGAGTTTCTGCTGGCACTCACCGCCAACGCCGGCAACTGGCTGCCCACCGGCGAACGGCGACAGGCGCTGCAGCGCGACGCCGTGCGGCACTGGTTCAAGGGAACCGGCCCGGCCGTGCCCTGAGCCTGGGCGTCGTGCACCAGACTGGTGGCCCCGCTCTTGCATCTCTACACTGCGGTAACGGATATGAGGACCTGCCATCATGAAAAAATATGCTTTGATTTCTCTCGCTCTACTGAGCGGTTGCAGTGTTATGCAGTACCAGCCCCCCGCCGGAGGCGACACCGCCACCGTCACCTTCACCAGTAACAATCTTGCCGCCCAGCCAATGGTCTGTGTGCCCGGTGCCGGTTTCCGCGCCACCGACACCGCGCTGTCGCAAAAACCGTTCGACAGCAAAGCGTTCGATGAGGTGATCAAGACCATGAATAAAGCGGGTGAGGTGACCACCACGGTGGCCGCCAGCCCCAACACCCGGGTCGGCGTGGTGCTCAATAAACGCCAGGGCAACATGGGTCGGGACCGCTGTAAGGTCGCCGCTCAGTTCAGCACCGAAGCCGGTGGCAACTACCGGGTCAACTTCACCCGCAACAATGATCAGTGTGGCCTGGAGGTGCGCGGCGAAGACGGCTCCCGCGCCGACGCGGTGCCGGTGGACTGGGACTGCCACTGATTCGAGCCCCATTTCGGTGCGCCGCACCACATCGGCGCACCGGCCCTCCCGATTTTACCCTTCTTTTGCGTTTCCCTTCCCCGCCCTCCTCCCTCAGGCCCCGAAATATCGGGGCTTTATAAAATTGGCACGCTCCCTGCTTTATACCGTCACAGCCTCCCCGGCCAGTGCGCCAGGAGCGCACAACAAAGCACAACTTGCCATTTGCAAAGAGGGTTGCACATGAAAAAAGTACTGGGATTGAAACACGCCGTTATCGCCGCCGCCGTCGCCGCCTCCGTGGCGCCCGCGCTGGCTTCCGCGGAAATCAGTGGCAGCCTGGGGATGTCCAGCCAATACCTGTGGCGTGGTCAGTCCCTGTTTCAGGGCGGCACCATCTTCGGCAGCCTGGACTACGCCCACGCCAGCGGTCTTTACGCCGGCGCCTGGACCAGCTCCGAAAACGACAAAACCGAATACGACCTGTACGCCGGTTTCGGTGGCGAGACCGATGGCGGTTTCAGCTACGACATCAGCTACATCGACTACAACTACTCCGGCCCCGGCAACGCCGCGTGTGGCGGTAACGACGAAGACGATTGCGACTTCGGCGAAGTTCACCTCGGCGCGGGCTACGCCGGCTTCGGCGCCGACGCCTACATCGGCGTGGGCGACTACGGCCACGGCGCCGCGCAGTCCGACAACAAGGACAACTACTACGCGCTGAGCTACACCTACGACAAGATCACCGGTGCAGTGGGCTACTACGACTTCGACGATACGTCGCTGCAGTACACCCACGTTGATCTCAGCTATGCGCTCACCGATCAGTTCGCGTTCGGCATCTCCAAGATCGTCGATCAGGACACCGATGACACCTACGAAGACGACCTGCAGTTCGTGGTCAGCTACACCTTCAACCTGTAACACCCTATACGCTGATTCAGGGCGGAGCCCGCTCCGCCCGACCCTTTCGCACCGCGGGGCCCTCCCTGGTCCTCGCTGGAAAACGCAAGCAGGCTCCGCGGTGCTTTTTAACTTCCCTGGTTAACTTCCCTTCGTCACCCGGTGACGCCTTCATGGTTGGTCGAGAAATAGCGGCAACCGAGCCGAAGACGAGGCTGATCCGACAGAGCCCTCTTCGCGGTCAAGGACCGCTCCCACATTAAAATCAAAACCGTTGGCCTCGGGTTTTGACCTTGCGTGTTGCGCGCAGCGCAAAGCGTGTTGCGTGCCAGCGCCTTTAACAACGCCGCTGTGGGAGCGATCCTTAATCACGAACCGGCGCAGCCGGACAACCCTTCAGCGCCCGCCCCGCTTATTTCTGAAAATACACCACCAGCGCATCGTGATCGGACACCACCTCGGTGCCGTTGCTGCCGTACAGGCGGTCGTAACGCCCGGCGTTGCCCCGGCTTACCGCCACCGCCCGCAGTTTCGGCAGCAGGGTTTTGGACATCAGAATGTGATCCAGCGCCTGGGGCTGGCAACGGTGGCGAAAGCTGTAACGTTCATCGCGATCCAGCCGCTGCCAGCTGTCGTACAGGCCGCTGGCGCCGATCAGCCGCCAGGGCTCGCCGAACAGTCCCGGTTCGGGGGCGCTGTTGAAATCGCCGGCCACGATCAAGGCGCCGCGCCGCGCCGCGATCCAGTCACCAAGAGCGGAAGCCTGGCGACGTCTTTTCTCCGCCACCCAGGCTTTGCGGCCCAGATCCCGTGCGCTACGCAGATGCACCACCACCACGGTGGCCTCCACTGGCTGCTTCAGGCTTACTGCCAGCGGCGGGCGGCTGAACAAGGGTTGGCCGCGATAACGGCTGGAGGAGAACAGCGCGCGCACCGCCCCCACCGCCACCGGCGGTCGGTAAAGCAGGGCCACATCCATGCCCGACGGATCGTGCCCTTCCATCAGTACGCCCTGATAACGGGGACCGCCGGCGGCGACAATGCGCTCGATCAGCGCATCCAGAATCGCGCGGTTTTCTATTTCCTGCAGTGCCAGCAGTGGCGGCGCGCGCAAGGTGTCCAGCAGATAGCCGGCCAGGGCGTCAAGTCGGTGGCGGTAAACCGGTTCACTGAGCGGCTCATCGAAGCGGGCGTCCTTGCTGGCATCCCGCAACCGCCAGAGATTCAAGGTCGCCAGCGACCACTGATCCCCAGCCGCCACGGGCACCACCCGCGGTGGTGCCAGGCCATGGCAATCGGCGCCGGCCAGCGGCGCCAGCAGCAACGCCAGCAGAGCCAGCGCGCGGCGGGTTTTCATTAACGATTGGGATCGTTGTGGCGGACTTGAAATGGCACGCACAGGTCGTCGTGGTCGGTGAAGGTGAGACAGATATCACGGACCTCACCGGAAGGCGGCACCGCCGAAAGCTTCATCAGCATCAGGTGCTTGCCACCGGGCGCGAAAGTGACTGAATCGCCGGGCTTGAGCGTCACTGCGTCGACATGGGTCATTGAGCGTTGCCCGTCGGCTTTGGTTTCGGTGCCGTGCAGCATCGCCATGCCGGCGAAATCGGCGCTGGCGCCGTTCAGGGTAACGGCGCTGTCAGAGTCGTTGTTCAGCTCAAAATAGCCGGCCATGGTCGGCGACACCGGCGGCACCGCGCGCAGCCAGGCACCACTGACGGTCACTTCGCCGGCGTGGGCGGTGCTTGCCAGCGCCAGCAAGGCCAGCGCGCTCAGCGATTCAGAGAAGTGTTTGAACATCATTGACCACCTCGTCGATGTTGAAATCCGCCGGGTAAAGTTTGCGCACCCGGCCCTGCGCGTCGAGCAGATAAATAAAGTCGCTGTGGGTGAAGTCGTAGCGATCCGCCGCCCCGCTTTTCAGGAACACCACGCCGTAGCGTTGCGCCACCGCGCGAATATCGGCGTCGCTGCCGGTCAGGCCGATGATATCGGCTTTGAACCAGGGCAGATATGCCTTGAGATGCTGCGCGGTATCACGCTGCGGGTCGAAGGTAATGAACACCGGCTGCACCGCCCCGGCGGCGCCCTGTTCGCGCAGATGCCGTTGCACCTGAGCGACCCGCGCCAGCGTCGCCGGGCAGATATCGGGGCAGTGGGTGTAGCCAAAAAACAGGATCACCACCCGGCCACGGGCGTCGCCCAACCCCCAGGGCCGCCCATCCTGGTCGGTCAGCGTGAAATCGCCGCCCAGCCGGTCATTCACCGGCAGGTTTGGTGGCGCCGGTTCGCAAGCGGCCAGGCCAACAAACCAGCATAAGGTCAGGAAACGCGCCAGAAGCTGCATCGGATCTCCGTGTCGGGGCGTGAGGCGGCGTATGATAGCGGCTCGCCGGCGCCAGCAACATGAACCCGGTTGCGGCGTTTTGTCGCGCCAGCCGGCGGCCGATGGTCGCAGTCGCGGCGGGCCGGCGCTATAATTCGCGCCCCATTTCTTCGAAGCACACGGGCCCGCCGGCGGGCCCGGAGGTCAGTCACCGATGTCACGCAAGCTGTTTATCCAGACCCACGGCTGCCAGATGAACGAGTACGACTCCGCGCGCATGCAGGATCTGCTCGAAAGCAGCCACGACCTGGAGCCCACGGACAACCCGGAAGAGGCCGATGTGCTGCTGCTCAACACCTGCTCGATTCGCGAAAAGGCGCAGGAAAAGGTGTTCCATCAGCTGGGCCGCTGGAAACGCCTTAAGGACCGCAACCCGGAGCTGATCATCGGCGTGGGCGGCTGCGTGGCCAGCCAGGAGGGCTCGGCGATCCGCGATCGCGCCCCTTACGTGGACGTGGTGTTCGGCCCGCAGACCCTGCACCGCCTGCCCGGCTTGATCCAGCAGGCCGCCAGCAGCCGCGCCCTGGCCATCGATGTGAGTTTCCCGGAAGTGGAGAAATTCGACCGCCTGCCCGAACCCAGCGTGGACGGCCCCAGCGCGTTCGTATCGATCATGGAAGGCTGCTCCAAATACTGCACCTTCTGCGTGGTGCCCTACACCCGTGGCGAGGAAATCAGCCGCCCGGTGCAGCCGGTGCTCGATGAAATCCGCCACCTGGCGGAATTGGGCGTGCGCGAAGTCAATCTGCTCGGCCAGAATGTGAACGCTTACCGCGGCACCGGCGCCAGCGGCGAGACTCTGGATCTGGCCGATCTGATTCTGCTGATCCGCGACCTCGAGGGCATTGACCGCATCCGCTACACCACCAGCCATCCGGTGGAGTTTTCCGATGCGCTGATCCAGGTCTATGAAGAAGTGCCGGAGCTGGTCAGCCATCTGCATTTGCCGGTGCAGTCCGGTTCCGACCGCATTCTGGCAATGATGAAGCGCAACCACACGGTGCTGGAATACAAATCCAAGCTGCGCCGCTTGCAGCGTATCCGCCCGGACATCTCGTTCAGCTCGGATTTTATTATTGGTTTTCCCGGCGAAACCGAGGCCGACTTCGAAGCCACCATGAAGCTGATCGCCGATATCGGTTTCGACACCTCGTTCAGCTTTATTTACAGCGCCCGCCCGGGCACCCCCGCCGCCAGCCTGCCCGACGATGTGCCGCTGGCGGTGAAAAAGGAACGCCTGCGCATCCTGCAAACCCGCATTACCCAGAACGCCATGGAGATTTCCCGGCGCATGGCCGGCTCCACTCAGAGCATTCTGGTGGACGGCTTCTCCAAGAAAGACCCGGGTCAGCTCAAAGGCCGCACCGAGAACAACCGGGTGGTGAATTTCGCCTGTGACGACATCGACCTGATCGGCGAGTTCGTCGATGTGGAGATTCTCGAGGCTCTGCCCAACTCGCTGCGCGGCGGCCTGCTGGTGAGCGCATAATGGTGCGCGACGGTGCCGCCGCGGTTACTGCTTTTACTTGTTTGCTTTGTCCAAAACGCTCTAAGACAGCGCTTTATTTAGCCCAATGGTTATATAAACTGGCGTTTTCCCATTTGTCTCTTATAAGAAGGAGCCCGATATGCGTGTCTGGCTGACCATTGCGCTGCTCTCCGTAGCGTCGCTTGCCACCGCTCAGCAGACCTTGCTGAACAGTTCCTATGACATCGCCCGCGAGTTGTTTCAGGCGATCAATCCGAAATTCCAGGCGCACTGGAAAGAACAGACCGGCGAAGAGGTGACCATCAAGCAGTCCCACTCCGGCTCATCCAAGCAGGCGCGCGCGATCATGCAGGGCCTGGATGCGGACGTGGTGACCTTTAACCAGGTCACCGACGTGAACGTGCTGCACGACAAAGCCAATCTGATCCCGGCGGACTGGAACAAACGGCTGCCCAACAATTCCAGCCCGTACTATTCCACCACCGCCTTTCTGGTGCGCAAGGGCAACCCGAAGAACATCCAGGGCTGGGAGGATCTGGCCGGCGATGACGTAAGCATCGTGTTCCCCAACCCGAAAACCTCGGGCAACGGCCGTTATACCTATCTGGCCGCCTGGATGGCCACCCAGGATCGCGTTGGCGACGACCAGGGGAAAATCCGCGATTACATGGCGAAAATGCTCTCCAACGTGAGCGTGTTCGACTCCGGCGGGCGCGGCGCCACCGTGACCTTCGTGGAGCGCAACATCGGCGATGTGTTGATCAGCTTCGAATCCGAGGTCAACAACATTCGTAAGCAGTACGGTGAAGACGACTACGAAGTGGTGGTGCCGAAAACCTCGGTGCTGGCCGAGTTCCCGGTCACCGTGGTCGACAAAGTGGTGGACAAAAAAGGCACCCGCGAAGTGGCCACCGCCTATCTGGATTACCTCTACGCCGAAGACACCCAGCGCCTGCTGACCACCTTTAATTACCGGGTGCACAATAAGAAGGTGGTGGAAGAAACCAAAGACCAGTTTCCGCCGGTGAAACTGCTCAAGGTCGAGGATTTCTTCGGTTCCTGGGAGAAAGCCCAAGAGCAGCAGTTCGCCTCCGGCGGTGTGTTGGACCAGCTTCAGGTCAAGGCGCGGAGCCTGCGTTGAACGACCCGCGCGGTACCACCACCAGCCGCCCGGGCGAGGGCCAGCCCTGATGGCCATTCTGCGCACCCGCCATTCGGTGCTGCCCGGCTTCACGCTCAGCTTCGCGCTGAGCGTGCTGTTTATCAGCCTGGTGATCCTGGTGCCGCTGTCCGGGCTGGCGTTGCATGTCTCGGAGATGACCTGGGAGCGCTACTGGTCGGTCATCACCAACCCGCGCAGCCTGGCCAGTTTCAAGGTGACCGTGCTGTCCGCCGCCGGCGCCAGCGTGATCAACGCGGTGGTCGGCCTGCTGCTGGCCTGGGTGCTGACGCGCTACCGGTTTCCCGGCCGGCGCATCATGGATGCGCTGGTCGACCTGCCCTTCGCCTTGCCCACCGCGGTGGCCGGCCTGACCTTGTCAGCGCTGTTCGCCGCCAACGGCTGGCTCGGCCAGGGCTTCGAGGTATTTGGTATCAAAGTGGCCTACGCGCCGCTGGGTATCATGATCGCGATGAGCTTCACCAGCCTGCCGTTCGTGGTGCGCGCGGTGCAACCGGTGCTGGAAGACCTCACCCCGGACGTGGAAGAAGCCGCCGCCACCCTGGGTGCCACGCCGATGGCGAGCTTTCTCAAAGTGGTGATGGCACAGCTCACCCCGGCCCTGCTCACCGGCACCGCCCTGGCGTTCACCCGAAGCCTGGGCGAATACGGCGCGGTGATCTTTATCGCCGGCAATATGCCCTTCGAGACCGAGATCATTTCCCTGTTGGTGAACATTCGCCTGGAGGAATACGACTTCCCCGCCGCCAGTGCGCTGGCCTCGATCATCCTGATCGCCTCTCTGATTTTGCTGTTCGGCATACAGATGATTCAATCCAGGCTCACCCGCCGTTGGCAGGGGGGTTAATCAGTTTTCAGTTTTCAGTTTTCAGAATGCTCGATGATCCAGCGGGCGAACTGAAAACTGAAAACTGAAAACCGTCCTCTAAATCTCCACCGCTCGGCCGATGAACAACACCGGGCCGGTGGGCCGGCTGGCCGGGGAGCCGCCGCGCGGTTCCAGGGTCAGCTCAAACAGTTGGCCGGGCTGCACACGGCCGATGCGGCTGGCGGGAATCGTAATCGAATGGCCCGGCTGAATCAGGCCCAGTGAGCGCGGCCCCTGCGCCGGGTCGGCGAGGGTCCAGAACTGCACACTGCGGTCCGGCTGATAACGGCTTTCCACCAGCGGCGTCAGATTGAGATCGCCGTCCGCGGAGACCGTGATCCGCCAGCCGGGCTTGGCCGCTTCCCCGGGCGCCTGCAACACCACCGTGTACGTCACGGGTGCCGGCCCGGCCGGCACCAGCGCCAGCACCAGCACCGTCACCGCCAGCGCGGCACTGACCGAGCGCCACAACGGCGCGCTGCCCCAACCACGCCGCCACCATGGCTCATCGTTGCCGGTACGCCGGCGTATCTCACGCCAGATTCGCGCCGGCACCCGCTCCGGGTCGAGCAGCTCCACCGCCGCCACCCAATGCTCGCGCCACTGCCGCGCCATGGCGGCCGCGTCCGGGTCGCGCTCCAGCCAGCGTTCCACTTCGTCGTTCTGTTCGCCGCGGCACAGCCCGAGCACATACTCGGCGATCAGCAGCTGTTGATCATGGGGATCGTCGGGAATCATAGCCGCAGACACTCCTGAAGCCGGCTCAGGCCAGCGCGAATCCGACTTTTAATGGTGCCCAGGGGCACCGCCAGACGGTCGGCGATCTGCTCGTAACTGAGCCCGTGATAGAAGGCCATCAGAATCGGGCTGCGGCGGTCGCCCTGAAGACGACGCAAGCACTCGATCATGGCCAGGCGCTGGCTTTCCGCGTAGGAACATTGCTCCGGTGACGGGCCCGGGTCGGGCCAGTCCTGGTCCGGCAGAGGCTCGAAGCGATGTCCATGGGCCTGGCGATGCAAACTGATGATCCGGTTGCGTAACAGGCTGTACAACCAGGCGCGGGCGCTGCCACGTTGCGGCTTGAAGCGGTGCGACTGGGTCCATACCTGCACGAAAGTATCCTGTAACGCCTCTTCGGCAAGGCCGTGTTCGCCGGTCAATCGGCGGGCGAGAGCGAACATTCGCGGCGCCTCTCTTTGATAAAGACGCTGAAAAGCCTGCCGTTCGCCCCGCGCGCAGGCAAGCAACAGGTCGTTTCCGAGTTCAAGATCGTTGTCGGCGTCTTCCATGGCGGGCCCGCGCGTCATTAAGGATAAGGGAGCCTCCGAGGCGTGGCTCAGAGACTCCCCAGTAAAGCGCCCGGCGTGAGAAGGCCGTGTCAACGCCGGGCCGCGCGGGGTCACTGCGGAGAGCGGGCCAGGTAGTCGGCGATCAGCACCAGCGATTCCGGCGCGTTCTGCGCCCGCATCGCCGACGGCGCCACATCGCCACCGGTGGATTCAAGAATGTCGTCGAAACGCAGCACGCGATTCTGAGACTTCTCGGCCACGTACAGGTCCTCGCCATCGAAGGCGATGTCCACCGGGTTGCCCAGCAGCGTATTGCCCACCGTGTTGTTGTCGCCGTTGTCGATACGGATGGCGATCTCGGTGAGACCGTCGGCACTGCTGGCATCGTCGAGCACATACAGTTTGCCGTCGGTGCCGATGGCGCCACTGCCCACGTCGGAGACGATCAAGCGGTCGCCATCGGCGACATGAACGATACCGTGCAGGTTGGTGGGCGCGCTCACCGCCGCGCCGCTGATGGCGGGCACGATCACGCGGTCCGGACCGGCCGCGCCGTGGGCGCTGCTGTAGTCATCGAACACCGCCACGGTGCCGTCGGTGAGCGCCACATACAGGCGGTCGCCGGCGGCGTCGTAGTCCAGATCCCAAGGGGCCACGGTGAGGGTGGTGGTGAACAGCGGCGCGGCGTCGCCACCGGCCTGGGTGCCGAACACGCGAACCGCCGGATCGCCGTTGTCGGTGACCAGAACCCAGCCGATCTGGTCGGCGATGTCGAAGCCTTTCGGGCTGACCAGGCCGGTGCCGGCGCCGGTGAGCGTGCGATCCCGGGCCAGGTCGAAGCTTTCGCCATCGCGCTGATCCAACCGGTTGACGACGGTCAGACCGCCGTTCATGTTGCTGCCGTCGTCGGTACTCAGATAGGCGTCGCCGACCTGATTGAAGCTGATGCTCTCCAAGGACTGCCCCACGGTGAAACCGCCGACCTGCGCGTTCAACTCCGGCGTCAACAACACCACGTCCGGGTCACCGGGCAGCGGCGGATTGCTGGTTACCGCCACCGCGTTGAAGTCGACGTCGTCGGCGTCAACGATGTCGGAAAGGTCGGGGCGCGGCTGGTAATCCACGATCAGCGCCAGGGATTCCGGCTTAACGCTGTCCACGGTTCTGTCCGGCGCCACGTCACCGGAGTCGCCGGAAAAGATGTTCGCGTAAACCAGCACCGCGTCATTGGATTTCTCGGCGATGTAGGCGGTGTCGTCATCCAGAATCAGATCCACCGGATTACCCAGGCCGGTGGCCGGCCCGGCCAGACGGCGTGCCGGCGTTACCGTGCCGCTGGCGCTGCTGGCGTCGCTGATCACATAGACTTTGCCGTCGTCGGCGATGGCCGCGTCACCCACGTCGGTGACCACCAGGGTGTCGCTGTCGGCCTGATAGGCGATGCCGTGCAGGTTGGCCACGGTGCTGCCGTCATGGGGGGTAATGGTGCGCGCCCCGGTGGCATCGAAACCGCCGGCCACATAGTCGTCCACCACCAGCACGGTGCCGTTGGTCATCGCCAGGAACAGGCGATCCGCGTCTTCGTCGTAGGTCAGATCCCAGGTGTCCCCGGGCAGCGCCGTGGAAGCCAGCGCGGTGGCGTTGGCGCCAGCGGCGGAGCCGAACACCTCGACGCTGCTGCCGCCCACGTTGGCGGCCATCACCAGACCGGCGCGATGGGCAATGGCGATGCCTTTCAGGGTCATGGCGCCGGTGGCGCGCAAGTCGCGGTCGAGCGTCGGATCGCTGGCGTCGCCGGTGCGATCGGCCAGCCCGGCCAGCACTTGCAGATTGCCGGGGGCGCCGCCGGCGTCGTTGGCGGCGTACAGGTTGCCGAGCAGATCCAGCGCGATGCCTTCGTTGGCGTCGCTGTCGAAGCTGCCCACCAGATTGAGGTTGTCGTCCAGGCGATCCACCTGCCCGACGCTGCCGCCGCCGTTGTGCATCACCAGCAGGGCCGTGCCCACATTCGGCGTGCCGTCGCCGCGGTTGTTGTCGCTGCTGCTGCCGCAGCCGGCCAGGGTTATCGCGATGGCCAGCGGTGTCAGCCAGAACATCCCTTTGTTTTCGGGTTTCATCCCGTCACTCCTTTACCGTTTTAGGTGGCACCGACAAACGCCGATGCGGATCGGAAGCCGCGCTCCCAACGGGGAGTACGCGGCCCGGACGGGTACGGATGTATCAAAATGTAACCTTTTGTTGCCGGATCAGCCCGGCCGTGGCCCTGGCCGGCAAATAAGCGCTTTATTTTGGCGCCTCGGAATATAGAATCGGGGCTCCTTACCGCAACCCCCGCTGGGAGCCGTTTCATGCCCCGACACTGGCACCAATGGGCGCTGGTTATCGCCGCCTTCGCCGCGGTGACCCTGATGCTGGTGCTGCCGCTGGTTCTGATCTTCGCCCAGGCCTTTTCCCAGGGCGCCACCATGGTGCTGCGGAATCTGACCAGCGCGGACATGATCAGCGCCATCAAACTGACCCTGCTGGTGGCGTTGATCACGGTGCCGGTGAACCTGGTGTTCGGGGTGCTGCTGGCCTGGTGCGTCACCCGCTACGAATTTCGCGGCCGCAAGCTGCTGATCACCCTGATCGACATTCCCTTCGCCATGTCACCGGTGGTGGCGGGGCTGTGCTATCTGGTGGTGTACGGCACCCAGAGCGTGGTCGGTCAATGGCTGGACGGCCTGGGCGTGCAGTTGATGTTCGCTCTGCCCGGCATCGTCATGGTGACGGTGTTCGTGACCTGCCCGTACGTGGCGCGGGTGCTGATCCCACTGATGGAATCCCAGGGCCAGGACGAAGAGGAAGCGGCGGTGCTGCTGGGGGCGTCCGGCTGGCAGACATTCTGGTACGTGACCCTGCCGAAAATCCGCTGGGCGCTGCTCTACGGCGTGGTGTTGACCAACGCCCGGGCGGTGGGCGAGTTCGGCGCGGTGAGCGTGGTGTCCGGGCTGATCCGCGGCGAGACGCTGACGCTGCCGTTGCTGGTGCAAATGCTCAACGAGGACTACAACACCGTGGGCGCCTTCACCGCCGCCGGCCTGCTGGCCGCCATGGCGCTGCTGACCCTGCTTCTCAAGACCGTGCTGGAATGGCGTCAGCGCGGCAAACTGAACGTGGCCCAAGGGGAGACAGCGTGAGCATCCGCGTCGACGACATTCGCAAGACCTTCGGGGCCTTCACCGCCCTGGACGATATTTCCCTGAACGTGCCCCATGGCGAGCTGGTCGGCCTGTTGGGTCCGTCCGGTTCCGGCAAGACCACGCTGCTGCGCATCATCGCCGGCCTGGAAAAACCGGATCACGGCCAAGTGTTCTTCCAGGACCGCGACGTCACCACCCTGGATGTGCGCCGCCGCAAGGTCGGCTTCGTGTTCCAGCAGTACGCCCTGTTTCGCCACCTCACCGTGGCCGACAACGTCGCGTTCGGGCTGCGCATGCTGCCGCGCGGCGAGCGCCCCGGCCGTGATCGCATTCGCGCGCGCGTCAGGGAACTGCTGGAGCTGGTGCAAATGGATTCCATGGCCGGGCGCTACCCGGCCCAGCTTTCCGGCGGCCAGAAGCAGCGCGTGGCGCTGGCCCGGGCGCTGGCCCTGGAGCCGGAAGTGCTGCTGCTGGACGAGCCGTTCGGCGCCCTCGACGCGAAAGTGCGCAAGGAGCTGCGGCGTTGGTTGCGGCACCTGCACGAGCAGATCTCGGTGACCAGCATCTTCGTGACCCACGATCAGGAAGAGGCCATGGAGGTGTCCGACCAGGTGGTGGTGATGAGCCAGGGCCACATCGAGCAGATCGGTACCCCGCTGCAGGTCTATGAGCAACCCGCCAGCCGCTTCGTGTTCGACTTTCTCGGCCACATCAACGCCCTGGAAGGTCATTACGACGGCCAGACCTGGCGTGCCGGCGAGGCGTTTTTGCGTCTGGATACCGAGGGCGCCTGCCCCGATGGCGCCCTGACCCTGTACCTGCGTCCCCACGAAGCAGCCCTGTCGAAAAGCCCCTCCGAGGTGGCCCGCCTGCCGGTCACCCTGGCCGGGCGCAGCGTGTTCGGCGGCACCGTGACGGTGGAACTGGAGCCCGCGGAATGGGGCGAGGGGATGCTCGAGGTGGAACTGGACCGCGACAGTTGGCGCCAGCTCGACGCGCAACGCGACGACACTCTCTATATATTGCCCCGGCTGCTGCAGACGGTCACCTGTGATGGCGAGCTGGGCCCCCGGGTGCGCCCGGCCTGAAGCCCGCCGGACGCCCCTTGCCAGCCCCCGGGGCAACGCTTTACAGTGCCGCCAATCGCGGCTTTCCCCGGGCCCGGCATCGGGGTATGCTGCAAAAACCTCCTCAACCGCCCCCGGGGCCTCCCTTACCCAGTTTGGACACACCTACCGCTTCCCAGAAAGTCAGTCTCGAGCCCTATGATTCCAGGCGCCTGGCCAATCTTTGTGGCCGTCTGGATGAGCATATCAAGCAGATCGCCCAGCGCCTGAGCGTGGAAATTCGCAATCGCGGCAACCTGTTCCATCTCTCCGGCCGCTCCGACGCGGTGGAAGCCGCTTCCACGGTGCTCAGCGAACTCTATGAGCAGACCGGCCAGGGCGACGAGATCACCCCGGAGATGGTGCACCTGCATCTGCAGCAATCCGATATCGCCGACAAGCTCGACAACACGGTGGCGTTCCCCAGCGACGAAGTGGTGATCCGCACCAAGCGCACGCGCGTAAAACCGCGCGGCGGCCATCAGCGCGAATACGTAAAGAGCATTCGCCGTTTCGACATCAACTTCGGCATCGGCCCGGCCGGCACCGGCAAAACCTGGCTGGCGGTGGCGTGCGCCGTGGACGCCCTGGAAAAAGCCGAAGTGCAGCGTATTCTGCTGGTGCGCCCGGCGGTGGAAGCCGGCGAGAAACTGGGTTTTCTGCCCGGCGACCTGGCGGAAAAAATCGACCCCTACCTGCGCCCACTCTACGACGCTCTTTATGAAATGCTCGGTTTCGAGACCGTCGCCAAACTGATGGAGCGCGTGGTGATCGAGGTGGCGCCGCTTGCCTACATGCGCGGCCGCACCCTGAACAACAGCTTCGTGATTCTCGATGAGGCGCAGAACACCACGCCGGAGCAGATGAAGATGTTCCTGACCCGCATCGGTTTTGGCTCCAAGGCGGTGATCACCGGCGACGTCACCCAGGTGGATCTGCCCCGCCATCAGGGCTCCGGGCTGGTGCACGCCCTGGAAGTGCTGGCCGGCGAAGAAAAAATCGGCGTCACCCGGTTCGACAGCCGCGACGTGGTCCGCCACCCGCTGGTACAACGCATAGTAGAGGCCTACGACCGATATGAGCGGGATACCGACACCCAACGTTGACGTCCAGTGGGCCAGCGACGCCCCGGACGCCCCCGACGAAAGCGACTTGTGCCACTGGGCCCGCACCGCCGCCGAAGTGGCCGGTGGCGTGGTCGGCGAAATTACCCTGAGAATCGTCGATGACGAGGAAATCCAGGCGCTCAATCACCAGTATCGCGGCAAGGACAAACCCACCAACGTGCTCTCGTTCCCCTTCGATATGCCCGAAGGGCTGCCCCAGGACGCCATCGCCCCGTTGCTGGGCGACATCGTCATCAGCGCGCCGGTGGTGCGCCGCGAGGCCAGCGAACAGAACAAGAGTCTGAACGCCCACTGGGCGCACATGGTGACCCATGGTGTCCTGCATCTGCTGGGCTACGACCACATCGAAGACGATGACGCGGCGTTGATGGAATCGCTGGAAATCCGCGCGCTCGCGGAACACGGCTACGCCGACCCCTATGACCTTTCACCCTCGAGCACGGAGCTTGATCTCTAATGTCGGACGATTTTTCCGATAGCGGTACCAGCCGAAGTTGGCTGGAGCGCGTCGGCCAGTTTTTCTCCTCCACCCCCGCCACCCGGGAAGAGCTGCTGGAACTGATGCGCTCCATGCGCGATAGCGATGTCATCGACGGCGACACCCTGGGCATTATCGAAGGCGCTGTTGGCGTTAGCGAAATGCAGGTTCGCGAAATTCTTATTCCCCGCTCGCAAATGGTCAGCATCCGCGCCAGCAGCGACCCGCGTGACTTTCTGCCCACCATTATCGAATGCGCCCACAGCCGCTTCCCGGTGCTCGGCGACGACCCGGACGAAGTGATTGGCATTCTGCTCGCCAAGGACCTGCTGCCACTGATTCTGGAGCCGGCGCGCATGGAGCGCTTCGCGATCAAGGACCATGTGCGCTCGGCAATGGTGGTGCCGGAATCGAAGCGGCTGGATTCACTGCTGCGCGAGTTCCGCATCACCAAGAATCACATGGCGCTGGTGGTCAACGAGTACGGCGGCATCGCCGGCCTGGTGACCATTGAAGACGTGCTGGAACAGATCGTCGGCGAAATCGAAGACGAGCACGACATCGAAGACGACGACTACCTGATCAAGGATCTGGAAAGCGGCGATTACACGGTCAAAGCGCTGACGCCCATCGACGAGTTCAACGAACACTTTAAAACCGAGTTCAGTGACGAAGAGTTCGACACCATTGGCGGGCTGGTGATGCAAAAATTCGGGCGCCTGCCCGACCGCGACGAATCGGTGCTCCTGGGCCGCTTCCAGTTCACCGTGCTCAGCGCCGACGGCCGTACCATCCGATTGCTGCGGGTGACACCCCGGGAAAGCGTCGACGACGTTGTGACGGACGGCTGACGCACCGCCACAACGCCCGGCCTCGCTCCGATCAGAACTTGAAGGCCATCCCCAACGACAGCGCCCGTGGGTCACCACCGGCCACGGTGTTGATGCGATCACCGTGGGCGTAATCGGCGGTGCGATACTGCCCCTGCCCCTGGTTCACGGTGGTGGTGGCGGCGGCGTACAGATCCAACGCCGGCGCCGCGTGCCAGGTCCCGACCAGGCTGTATTGGTCGGCCTCGTCATCGCCGGCGTCGGATTCATCGGCGTGCAGCCACTGAGCACCGAGTGTGAAATCGCGGCGCAGATCCCAGGTCACGAAGCCGCCCCAGGCATCGCGATTCAGATAGGCCACCTCATCGGCCTTGAGGCGGTCGAAGATGGCGCCCACGGTGACCGCTCCAAAGCGATAATTCAGGCCTCCATTCAGGCCACTCACATCACCGCCGGCATACAACTCCGACCAATCGGCGTAGGCCACACTGGCCACCAGACCGCTCTGACGCCAGATCGCCGCGCCGCTCCACATTTTGCTGTCGTTGTCGTCGGTCACGCCGTCGGTGTCCTGCTGGCCGGCGCCGTACTGCAGAGCCAGCTGCAGCCGCTTGTCGAGGAACTTGCGGTCCCAGCGAATCGAGTTCTCCGCGCGCAGGCTGAGGCGCGGGTTGCCGCCACCGCCTCGCCCGATGATCGCCTGCGGATCGGCCACCGTGGTGGTAAAGCGCGTCATGCGGATACCGTTGCGCTTATAAGGCGTATCCATGATACCGAAACGGATCAGACCCGCCGGGGTATCAAAACCGGCGAAGGTGTCCCGGTTACCGATGCCGCGATCGCGGGGGGAATCCGGGTCGATGTTCTGTTCCACCTGCCACACCAGGCCGTAACGGTCATCCATCGTGTAGCGCCCGCGCAGGCCCAGCACCGAAGTGTTGGTGGACAAGCCGTGGCCGCCGTCCACCAGACCCAGGGAAGGATCTTCAGGCGTATTTCCCAGGTCGGAATCGGCGTAATCCACGGACAAACGCAGGGCGCCGTAGATCTCCAGCTTTTCGTCAGCCAGCGGAATGGCCCCGGCCAGGGCGGGCATCAAGCCGACAAGCAGTACCGGCAACGCCGGGGCGATTTTTGTTTTCATGTGCAACTCCAGATTTTTCACGTTCTTGGTTTTATGAACACAACTTGCCCGGGGCGGCGTCTGACGACGTCGCACGGAAAGCGGTTCGAGGTGACGAAGGGCGGCTTGACGGCGCCGCCGGGCCGATTCACAGATTCAGTTCGGCGAGAAGATTCCCGGTGCGCCGACTCGGGGCCAGCGGGCGTTCATGCCTGCGAACCCTCAGCGGTGTAACCCTTCAGATAGCCCTTGGCGATGGTATTGCGCTGAATCTCACTGGTGCCGGTGACGATCCGGTACATGCGCAGCATGCGGAACACCCACTCAACGGTGGCGCCCTGCATCAGACCGACGCCGCCGTGCACCTGGATTGCCCGATCGGCGATGTTGAACGCCTTTTCCGAGCAGAACAGCTTGCTCATCGCCGAGGCTTCGCGGGTGTCCTGGCCGGCGTCGATGCGCCTGGCCACATCCAGCATCATTGAACGCGCCGCGTGCAGATCGGTGGCCATGTCGGCGAGCATGTGCTGGATCGCCTGGAAGCCGGCGATCGGCTGTCCGAATTGTTGACGCCGGGTGGCGTAACGGGCGGCCGCGTCCAGTGACTGCATCGCCAGGCCGGTCATGGTCGGGCAGTGCAGCAAACGATTGACGGTGATCCGCGACATACCCAAACGGAACCCCTGGCCTTCTTCGCCGAGCACCTGGGTGGCCGGGATACGCACGTCCTCGAGGCGGATATCCGCGTGCACGTTCTTTCCGGAAATCGGTGTGTAATCCGCGCTTACGGTGACGCCCGGCCGATCGAAATCGACCAGAAACGCGGTCACGCCACGGGGCCCGGCATCGGGGTCGGTGACCGCCATCAGAATCGCGAAATCCGCGTAAGGCGCACCGGAAATAAACCGTTTGAGGCCATTGAGCACATAGTGATCGCCATCGCGCACCGCGCGGGTGGTGAGGCGGCTGGCGTCGGACCCCGCCTCCGGTTCGGTGAGCGCGAAACAGACAGTGCGTTCGGCGCGCACCACCGGCATCAGATGACTTTTCATCTGACCTTCGGTGGCAATATGAAACAGATGCCCGACCCGACCCGGGCCGCCGAGCTCACCGAGCACATGCGCGGACAGCTTCGCCCCGGACGCGGTGACGTCTTCCTTGAGCAGGCACTGGTCGTACACGCTCAGGCCACGGCCGCCCAACTGTTCAGGCAGTTGAGCACCGTACAACCCGGCCTCCCGGGACGCCTTCCAGACCTGACGGAGCAGATCCATGGACGGCTCACTCTCAAAGCCGATCTGGTGCTCGGCTTCCAACGGCTTGAGATAGCTTTCGATGAAATCGCGGGCTTCGGCACGCACGCGTTCGCCGTTTTCGCTGGCGCTAAAGTGTTCGAACATGGTCGCTTCTCCTTTCTTGTTCGGTTTCCGCTGGCGTCTGGCTGACCCTTCAGCCCACTTGCCGGTCCTGCCCTTTCCAGAAGGTGTCACGCACCAACCGCCGGGCCACCTTACCGTTGGGGTTCTTGGGCAGCTCTTCGACGAAGCGGATATGGCGCGGCTTCTTAAAGCCGGCGAGATGCTGAGCGCAGTAGTCGATCAATGCGGGTTCGGTGATTGACTGATCCGGCCGGCACACCACGAACGCAATGATCTTTTCGCCCCATTCCTGATCCGGCGCGCCCACCACGCAGCACTCAGCCACGCTTTCGTGTTGGTAAAGCACCTTCTCGATCTCAGCGGGGTAAATGTTGAAACCACCGGAAATGATCATGTCTTTCTTGCGATCAATGATGAAAAAGAAGCCTTCTTCGTCCTGCCGCGCCACGTCGCCAGTGTGATACCAGCCGTTACTGATCACCTCGGCGGTCAGATCGGGGGCGCCCCAATAGCCCTGCATCACATCCGGACCGCGCACCAGGATCTCGCCGGCTTCGCCGGTGGCCACCGGGTTGCCGTCGTCGTCGGCGACAATCACTTCGGACTCTCCGTAGGGACGCCCACAGGAAGCGAGCAGCTCGGGCTTATCCCCCTTCAGAGCACGCAAATGGTCCTCGAGGGTGAGAATGGAAATCGTCGATGTGGTCTCGCCAGCACCATAGCCCTGGGTAAAAATCGGCCCGAACACATCCATCGCCTCACGCAGGCGCGGCGGCGCCATCGGCGCGGCGCCATAGGTGATGCGGCTGAGGCTGGAAAGGTCGTATTTGTCGGTCAGGCCGCTGTCCAACAACCGATAGAGCATGGTCGGCACGGCGAAAAAGCGAGTCAGCTTTTCGCGCTCCACGGTGGCGAACAGGGATTCGATGTCGAAGCGGTCGATCAGGTAGTTGCAGCCGCCGGTGGCCAGCGTCGGCATGATCTGCATGCCGCTCGCATGGGTGACCGGCCCGACATGGCCCACGCATTCGTTACGGCTGAAACGCCCTTCCGGCAGCATCAGGGATTTGCGCACCAACGCCATGCGGTTACCGAACGTCTGCACAGCTGCCTTCAAACGGCCAGACGAGCCCGAGGTGTAATGCAGCACCGCCGGGGCATCGTCCGCCACGGCCACGTCCGGTCCTTGAAGCGCGCCCTTGGCCAGCAGGTTCTCGTAGCCGCGGTCGCTGTCCTCGCCGATCACAACGATGTGCTCCACTTCGGGCAGATCCACGCTTTGATCCAGCACCGCCGGGGCGTGCTCCGGACCCACCACCAGCACGCGCGCACGCGCGTCCGCCAGCACATGCAGCGCTTCCTCCAGAGACAGCCGCGCATTCAGAGGCGCTTTCACCAGGCCCGCCTTGTACAGCGCCACCTCCACTTCCACCAGCTCACTGCGATTGAGCGAGTACATCGCAACCCGATCACCGGCATCCAGCCCCAGACCGAGCAGAGCGTTGGCCAAGCGGTTGGAGCGTTCATCAAGCTGGCGGTAGCTGACCCGCCGACGAGCGTCGGCGGCGGCGATCGCATCAGGCCAATAGCAGGCACTGCGACTCACGAGACGACCAAGATTCACTGCATTCTCCTCGCTCTCTTTTCTTAAAATAAGGTCGCCGAACATCGCGGACACACCCGCGCGCGGCTTCGATAGAGAACGAAAGAATGGGCAAGACAAGAGCCATTGAAAAATATTATTTTATGATTTTTGATATCAATGTTTTTTATGTTTGAACTGAATTGTGCGCCTTCACACCGACCAAGCGTGCTGCGTGTTGCGTGTTGCGTGTTGCGTGCAAGCGAGCAAACACCAGACAAAAAAGGTTCATCGCGGAATGGCGGGAAGCTTCTTTTGGCCCGCGGCTGGGCCGCTCCATAGGGGACGCGGGACAAGGGCGGTGCCTTCCGGGA
>TARA_R110001606_G_scaffold66094_4_pt1 | contig 23904 bp, 20 predicted proteins | sample TARA_R110001606 | Tara Oceans TARA_R110001606 (sample SAMEA4398315) | marine metagenome | biome: Polar Biome; feature: [SRF] surface water layer (ENVO:00010504); material: water (ENVO:00002006), including particulate matter (ENVO:01000060) such as... | depth 5 m
GTCTTCGATGTTATCCAAACCTTTGGTGCCATCCTTAGCTTTTAGTTTATGGTGTATTGCTGATTTTATTAGCATGTAACCGCTGATCGGTGCGGTGATCAATAAGAAAATTGAGATCAATAATTCTTTGACACTAACGCCATCTTGCGTGTTACTAAAAAATACCATCGCGGCGATTAGCATTCCAGCCATGCCAAGGGTTGTTGCTTTTGTAGGACCATGCAGACGCATAAAAAAGTCCGGCATTTTGATAAGGCCTATCGAGCCTATTAATATAAATGCACCACCGATTAATAATAATATAGAAACTATCCATTCACTGATCATGTTATTACCCTTTATTCGATGATGTCGCCACGTAACAAGTACTTACATACCGCTACTGTACTTACAAAGCCAAGCATCGCGATTAACAGTGCAGCTTCAAAATACAACCCTGTGCCCATACTCATACCGTATAAAATAATTAACGCTATGGTATTAATATACATAGTATCTAGCGCTAAAATGCGATCAGGTACCGAAGGGCCTACCACCAAACGCCATAAGTTAAGCAGTAACGATAAACCAATCATTGCAAAAACAATTAAAAAGACCGTTTCTAACATTGAAATATCTCCTTAAGAGGTGCTTCGTAACGTTGTTTAATGGTGTCGATCAATGCTTGTTCGTCATCTAAATCTAATACATGAATAAGCAAATAACGCTGCGTTGGTTGCTCACCCTCAGCGAGAGATTCAGGTATCGGATATACCTCTGCACTTACGGTGCCCGGTGTGAGCGATACTGTGCTTGCCAAAATAGTTATAGGCATAGCATGACTGAGCTCTATTGGTACTTTTACAAACGCGGGACGCAGTTTTTTAACTGGCCCAAGAATAAGCAATGCGACTTGCATATTGGCGGTAATAATGTCGTACATCACGATAATTAACTGCTTTAGCGCTAAACCGGGCTTAATAATAAGCGGTTGCGGTTCGCGAAATGGAAAACTGACTAAAGGAATTAAAATAGCAAATATCACAGCCAACACTATATGACCTGCCGATACGCTGTTATTAAGTAGCAGCCATACGACAAACAATAATGCACTGCGAAAAGGTGTTGGTAACCAACGAAAACGTGATTCTAAACGCATTATAAGCCCCCTCCAAGTACCGTATTGATACCACCGGTAATATCATGCAATTGCGTAGCAGCAGCAATCATATATTCACTTACTGCGCCGCCAAAGATCACTAACAAAGGCGAACAAACTAATAAAGCAATTATTGCCGTGACCTGCAATGGATGCGCTTTTACTCCTTCAGTCGGTTCACTGTCTTGGTGTTTGCGTTCCCAAAACAAGGTAGTACCCGCTCGAGATAATGCGACCAATAATGCAAAGCTGGCAAGCAAGTAAACAGGCCAAAATAGCAATGCTTTTTCGCTATCTAAGGTGGTTTTTAAAATCCACACTTTACCAATAAACCCTGACAGTGGTGGCATGCCGACTACAGCTAAAGCAGCAATAATAAAGCACGTGCCTAATAAGTATGGTTGCGCTACGCCGCGTCCTGGCGCAAAACGATCCGCAACTTTACCACGCTGATGAGCAATCAGGTCGGCCACTAAAAATAAGGCCGCGCACACTAAGGTTGAATGCACTAAGTAATACAACAGCGCCGCTGTGGCATTAATGTTTTGTAATGCGACTAAGGCGACTAACGTCCCCACCGATACAATCACTAAATTAGCAGTGAGCTTACGTAAATCTTGCGCGGCAACAACACCAATGGAGCCAACTATAATAGTTGCAACGGCCAAGCCCCACAACCATGGTTGTGCCATGTGTGCAAGTTGTCCTGCTTCATCACCAAAGATAACGGTATAGACACGCAGCATTGCGTATACACCCACTTTAGTCATAATTGCGAATAATGCTGCCACCACAGGCATTGCACTAGCGTAAGTATTGGGTAACCATAAGTGCAGTGGTAACAATGCGCCTTTTAGCGCAAAAACAACCAGCAGTAATAACCCACCAATTTTTGCAAGGTAGACGTCATCGCCCTGTAACTGCGACACTTTTTGTGCCATATCGGCAATATTCAAGGTGCCTAATACACCATATAAAATACCCAGTGCAATCAAAAACACACTCGATCCAATCAGGTTTAAACTCACGTATTGAATGGCTGATCGCGTTTTGTGTTTATCACCGTCATGCATTAGTAATGAGTAGGAAGCAATTAACAGCACTTCAAAAAATACAAACAGGTTGAATAAATCCCCTGTTAAAAACGCACCGTTAACACCCAGTACTAAAAAGTGTACTAAAGGATGAAAAAAGCCCCCTTTTTCATCATCTCCCATACAGCTGTAAACAGTAACAGCCAAACCTAGAAATGACGTTAGTAACACCAGTAGGACTGACACTAAATCAGCAACCAGCACGATCCCAAATGGGGCTTGCCAGCCGCCGATGGCATACACAATAATGCCTGACTGGAAAACTTGCCATAATAATAGCGCACTGACGAAAGTGTTTAATAATGCCATGACTACAGAGGCAACACGACGAATAGGAATACTTTTCCCACAGGGAGGTAACAGTAAAATAATGCCGGCAAGCATAGGTAATAAAATTGGCCAAGAAGCTAGATGCTGGATCATTTGTGCTCCTTGTGTTCAATTTTACCTAAGTGACCATCTACATGATCATTGCCTAAATCAGCACGACCACGAATTGCCAAAATCACGACAAAGGCGGTCATTGCAAAACCAATTACAATAGCTGTCAGTACCAACGCTTGCGGCAGCGGATCGGCATAGTCAGTGCCTGTACCAAGCACGACGGCTTTATTAATAGTTAAGCGCCCCGCAGAGAATAAAAATAAGTTCACTGCGTATGAAAGCATCGTTAACCCTAATACTACCGGAAAAGTCCGTGCTCTTAGGATCAAGTACACCCCACAAGTCACCAGTACACCAACGCATGATGCGTATAACAGTTCCATTAAATATTTACCTCTTTCTTAGGTGTATCTGCGGTTAACTTACCTAGGCTTGCGAGTATCATTAAGGTCGCGCCGACTACGGTCATGTAAACACCTAAATCAAATACGATGGCACTGGCCAGTTCTACTTTGCCGATAAATGGCACATCAAAATATTCAAACCAAGTGGTTAGAAACGGTCGTCCAAATGCCCAACTTCCTAGCCCTGTTAACATTGCAATGGCGATACCCGAGGCAATGATCTTTCGATAGTTCACATCAAAGCGCTCAGAGATCCAAATTGAACCATGAGCCATATACTGCAAAATAAAGGCAATTGCAGTGACTAACCCGGCAATAAAGCCCCCACCAGGTAAGTTATGACCGCGCAAAAAGATATACGCAGAGACTAATAACGCCAATGGCAATAAACTTTGTGAAATACTGGCTAATAACAGAGGATGACGTTCTCGCGCCCAAGGGCGACCTTCACTGTCACTGGCTGGCATAAACAATGGTAAATTAGTTAATACTTTATAAATACCTAATGCTGCAATCCCCAGTACCGTGATTTCCCCTAGGGTATCAAAGCCCCTGAAATCAACCAAAATAACGTTTACGACATTGGTACCGCCTCCGCCAGTTTTTGCATTGGCGATAAAGAAATCTGAAATTGACTCAAGCGGACGCGTTAATAATGCATAACAAATACTGGCAATAACCACCCCCACTGCTGAGGCAATCCCTAAATCACGTAAAATACGTAATGAACTCGACTCTTTAGGGGTGCGTTGCGGTAAGAAGAATAATGCCAGCATTAATAAAATGACTGTCACTACCTCTACGGTTAACTGTGTAAGCGCTAAATCGGGCGCTGAGAAGCGAGTAAATGCCACTGAAACCATTAACCCTACGATTGATATCATCAATAACGATACCATCCGTGAGCGATGCCAAATCACAGTGCTAATGGCACCGATGATCATTAAACCTGCACCAATGGCATTATGAAAATCGATCGGCGTACGTGGCGCAGTACCCGCCAAAGCGTTCATTTCAAACAATGGCCAACCAGCACACAACAATACGACCCCCAACATCACAACAATGTAACGTTGCAGAGAACCATTTTCGGTGCTGCTGATTTTTTCTTGACTCCACTTAATGATCGTATAGACAAACCGCTCAAAGGTTTTTTTAGCATTTAATGGAGGTAGTGATGCTTGAAACTTAAATAAGTGCTTGCGCTGAATATATATAAATACACCGCCCACGACAGCCATCGCACTCATAAGCAATGGTAAATTAAAACCATGCCAAATTGACAGTTTAAACTGTGGTGTCGCTTCCCCAAGAACTGCTAGCGACGCCGCTGACAAAATACCATCAACCACAAAGTTTGGAAACATACCGACTAGTAAACACAACACAACTAGTATTTCGATTGGCACACGCATATAGCGAGGAGGCTCATGCGGTGTTTTTGGTAAATTGATTGGGTCGCCATTAAAGAATACATCGTGAATAAAGCGTGCCGAATATGCCACAGAAAAAGCAGCCGCTAGAGTTGCTAATACAGGAATAAGCCACGACATAGAACCTAGTATTTGTTGATGTAAGGTTTCTGCAAAAAACATTTCTTTTGACAAGAAACCATTTAATAGCGGCACCCCAGCCATTGCCGCTGCAGCAACCATTGCCAGTGTCGCTGTATAAGGCATAAATCGCCACATACCATTGAGCTTACGCATATCTCGCGTACCAGTTTCATGGTCAATAATACCGGTGGCCATAAATAATGATGCTTTAAACGTTGCATGGTTAATAATATGAAATATTGCCGCTACTGTGGCAAGTTCAGTATCTAACCCAAGTAATAAAGTGATCAAACCTAAATGGCTAATGGTTGAATACGCCAGCAGCCCTTTTAAATCATGCTTAAATAAAGCGATGTAGGCGCCGACCAATAACGTTGTTAAGCCGGTCATGGCAACCAAAATAAACCAGATATCTGTTCCAGCTAACGCTGGATAAAAACGTGCAAGCAGGAAGATACCGGCTTTTACCATAGTCGCTGAATGCAAATAGGCACTCACTGGCGTTGGGGCTGCCATTGCGTGCGGTAACCAAAAATGAAATGGGAATTGAGCTGATTTAGTAAATGCACCTAGCAATACCAACACTAATGCAACTTCGTATAAGTCATGTGACTGGATCAATGTTTTGCTAGCTAAAATAACGTCTAGATCATAGCTACCAACAATATCACCAAGCAGTAGTAAGCCGCCTAGTAGAGCTAATCCACCGGCTCCAGTGACTGCTAATGCCATACGTGCCCCTTTGCGGGCCTCTGATTTATGCCACCAAAAACTGATTAACAAAAATGAGCTAATACTGGTTAATTCCCAAAACAGCCATAGTTGAATCACGTTATTCGACATCACAATACCGAGCATTGCAGTCATAAACAGCATTAAGTAACAGTATAATTTTGGCATCGAGTCATTATTACTTAGGTAATAACGGGTATAAAAAATAACCAGCAACCCGATCCCTAAGATCATAAAGATAAACAATAAGCTTAAGCCATCTAGGCGAAAAGCCAGCTCCATACCCAGCGCTGGTATCCATTGAGTGGTAAAGCGAATTGTCTCACCCGCTAAAACCGCTGGCGTGTGATAAATCGCAATTGCTAAGGCGCATAAAGGCGCTAGCATAGTTAAGCTCGTAGATTGATTACGAGTCAATTTGCCGGTGCAGGAAGAAATAACACTGCCAATTAAGGATAACAGGGGTATCCAGAGCAAAGTCATAGAGAGAAACCTTTTGAAGTCATAAGAGTATCAATACACTGCTAGTTAGTTTTAGTTTAGTACTGGTCATTTCGGATGGTTTTAATTTTAGCTTCAATAAACGCTTTATAGGTATATAGTTATACTGATCAGCGACGATTTTGTCTATAGTAAGCCCTTCTACCTGCTGTTATTTTGTACTATTTTAGTGCTGACAGCATATTATTTACAACTTTATCCCTCAATATTTTTTTTTGTCATTTTGTTTATAAAGTTCATAGGTGCTTTAAATTGCTGAAAATAGTCGCTAAATCGTAGTGGTTGATAGCTCGGATCAGTAATTTGTTGCAACCATAATTGTTGATAATGCACTGACAAAGGGATTTGTTGATATTGCATTATTGACCAGTTATGACTTGGTTTATATGCTTTAATTGGTGTTTGACAGCTATCACTTAGCTGCCAGCCAGCCGGTGGTGTAAGATCATTGGCAATAAAAAGGTTCGGCGCCACCAAGCCTTTTTGATTACATAACCACGCCTGCTTCGCTGCGGGTAATGGATACTCATCTTCAAAGCCGTTAAAGTGCATCAGCTCATGTAAAAATAAACCGTAATAACTCGCCGAGTTTAAGTGCATTATGCCACCTTGCACATTGCCTGAGCCAGTTGCGGTCATCATCACTATAAAATCAAAGCCCGTTGGCCAAGCTTTATTGTGAGCTAAAGGCTGCCAATCACATTTAGCGGCATGTTGCGGCTGTTGTTGGCAGTTTATGGAGTCCCCTAAATAAATCGGCTTACTAAAACAAAAACTGCCTGAGCTCGGTTGGGGGTGTTGTTGATAACGAATTTTAAATGCATTAAGTTTTGCTAAACCTTGGCGATGATCTGTCATCATCAACACATTAAACTGACACTGCGGTTGCGCTTGCAGCTGTGAAAAGGATAATAAAAATCCCTCATGACTGGCAAAGCTTTGGTCAATACTCGCCGGTGTGGCGCCATGGTGTAATTTTAATTGTTCTGCCGCATGACTTGCAGGCAACAGGTGTTGCTCTGCCAGTGATGTTAAATCATCCCAACGTTCTGATTGCAGTAACAATGCACTGAGTCTGCGGCGCTTATCAACACTTTGCTGAGCCACGCTAACACGCCAAAAAGGTAAAGCCGATTGTGCTTGATCATTTGTTAGTAACCGCAGTGCCCAAGCAAATTGTGCATCTGTAACAGCATTTATAGCTAATAAGTATAAGGTAGCATCAGTCAATGAATTAAGCTGAGCATTAAAATCGTCAATAAAACGATAATAACTAATAAGAATAGAATCTGGGGTATGTTTTACATGCCAAAAGGCAATATCGCGATGCTGATTAACTGAGCTTGGTAAATATCCCAAACTCAGCATAACAACAACGCTAATAAATAATTTAACTGTCGTTTTCACCAGCCATTAACTCAAGCTCTAAACGGGCATATTTATATTCCACAAACTCATGCACATTGGTGGCAAGTGCTAAACGAAAGAAATCTGCGGCTTGATAATCAAGCCCTTTAGCTTGATATATTTTAGCTAAATAAAAGTAAGCTTCGCATAGCCGCTGCGCATATTCTTGTTCAGTTTTAACACCATCTGCAAGACTTGTTAAAAAGCTCTGCTCGCTCATATCGCCCAAATAAAGTGATATTAAACTATACGCCCATTGGCTATCATCCAGCCCTTGTGCGTTGCTTTTTAAGTTTGCTAAAGCTTGCACAGGATCAGCGCTTGCTTGCGCTAGATAAAGCCATAACACCCGGTAAGGATCACTTGGCGAACGAGATAAAAACTCTTTAAGATCAGCTGCTGCAAGATTTGCTCTATCGCCATAGTAAAGAGCAATACCACGATTTAAGTAGGCATATTCGTGTTGCTCATTGAGTTCTAACGCTGAATCAAAAAATTCATAGGCTTTTTCAAATTGTTGCATCAAGGTATGGTGAATACCTAAAAAGTTATACACTTCGGCTAAATCGGGCTTCAATTGCACAGCACGATTAAAATCAATCCGCGCCAAGGTAGACATACCTAAACTATCAAATAATACGCCACGGTCATAAAATAGTTTTGCTTGTTGATCTGGCGCTAGATCAGCACGATTTAATAATTCAGAATAACGAGCTATCGCTATTTCACTACGAAAATCAGACGCTAAAGGCGCAGTGAAAGGCACATTCACAATCGCAGTCGGTTGTGCTTGCGAAGTAGATTGACAGGCGCTTAAAGACAGAATAGCAAACGATGCCAAGGCTATGTGTTTAAGTATCATTAAAATCCTTTATACCAAGATAAGTAGCAAACTGATAGGACAAGTGCTATCCAAAGAGGTTTCATTAAAGCATAAAAAAAGAGGCTATACAGCCCCTTTTTATAATATCCAGAGAATATCTGGATTAAATATCAACAATTAAGCGTCAGTTGGTGCATCAGCTGCGGCAGCTGCTGATTCCATTGCTTCTTTGATACTTAAACGTACACGACCTTGACGGTCTACTTCTAGTACTTTAACTTTAACTTCTTGACCTTCAGATAGGTGATCTGTCACGTTATTTACGCGCTCAGTACTGATCTGAGAGATATGCACTAGGCCATCTTTACCAGGAAGAATGTTTACAAACGCACCGAAATCAACGATACGTACAACTTTACCTTCGTAGATAGTACCTACTTCTAGTTCAGCTGTTAATTGCTCAATGCGGCTAATTGCATTTGCTGCGCTTTCACCGTCTGTTGCTGCAATTTTGATTGTACCGTCATCACCGATTTCAATCGTAGTACCTGTTTCTTCAGTAAGTTGACGAATAGTTGCGCCGCCTTTACCGATAACTTCTGCGATTTTCTTCTGTGGTATCTTCATAGTGTAGATACGTGGAGCAAACATTGAAAGCTCTTCAGATGGTGCAGAAATCGCTTCGTCCATCACACCTAAGATGTGTAAACGTGCAGCTTTTGCTTGTTTAAGCGCAATTTGCATGATTTCTTGAGTGATACCTTCAATCTTGATATCCATCTGTAGTGCAGTGATACCTGCAGCAGTACCAGCTACTTTAAAGTCCATGTCACCTAAGTGATCTTCATCACCTAAGATGTCAGAAAGAACTACGAATTTTTCGTCTTCTTTAACTAGACCCATCGCGATACCCGCAACAGACGCTTTAATTGGCACACCCGCATTCATAAGTGCAAGTGAAGTACCACATACTGATGCCATTGAAGATGAACCATTTGATTCAGTGATCTCAGATACAACACGGATTGAGTAAGGGAACTCAGTCAATGTAGGCATTACAGCTTGGATACCGCGCTTAGCTAGGTTGCCGTGGCCGATTTCACGACGCTTAGGAGAACCTACAAAACCTGTTTCACCTACGCAGAACGGAGGGAAGTTATAGTTAAGCATAAAGTGGTTTTTGTGCGTGCCAGTTAAATCATCTATTAACTGTGAATCACGTTCTGTACCAAGTGTAGCTGTTACCAGTGCTTGTGTTTCACCACGCGTAAAGATTGCAGAACCGTGAGTACGTGGCAATACGCCAGTCATTACGTCAAGTGCACGGATCATATCTGGTTCACGACCATCGATACGTTTTTCGCCAGCAGTGATGCGCCCACGTACGATTTTCTTCTCAAGAGAACCAAATACTTTGCCAACTTCTTGCTTGTCTAGTGACTCGCCTTCAGCAAGCTCAGCTGTTAATACAGCAACAACTTCGTCTTTAGCTACGCCAAGTGCTTCTTTACGAGCCACTTTATCAGTGATGCGGTAAGCTTCGCCTACTTTATCAGCTGCGATTGCTGCTACTTTATCTTCTAAAGCAACGTTCTTTTCAGGTGCTGCCCAATCCCATGTAGGCTTGCCAGCTTCTGCTTTGAATTCGTTAATTGCGTTGATGATAGCTTGAGATTGCTCATGACCATATACAACCGCACCTAGCATAACGTCTTCTGCAAGTACGTCAGCTTCTGATTCAACCATAAGTACTGCGTTATCAGTACCAGCAACAACTAAATCAAGTTGGCTTTCTTCAAGCTCTTTTAGCGTTGGGTTAAGTACGTATTCGCCGTTGATGTAACCAACGCGCGCTGCACCAATTGGACCACTGAATGGGATACCAGAGATAGCAAGTGCTGCTGAAGTACCGATCATTGCAACCATATCAGGTTGAATTTCAGGGTTAACAGAAACAACAGTAGCAATAACTTGTACTTCGTTTACAAAACCATTTGGGAAAAGTGGACGAATTGGACGGTCAATAAGACGTGCAATAAGTGTTTCACCGTCGTTAGGACGACCTTCACGCTTTAAGAAACCACCAGGGATACGACCTGCAGCGTACATACGCTCTTGGTAGTTAACTGTTAGTGGGAAAAAATCTTGGCCAGGTTGTGCTTCACGCTTACCAACAACAGTAACTAATACTGATGTGTCGCCAATACTTGCTAGTACTGCGCCGTCTGCTTGACGAGCGATTGCACCGGTTTCTAGGGTAACTGTATGTTGACCTAGTTGAAATTCTTTAATAATTGCTTGCACTTAAAATGTTCCTTAAATGTGTTCTAATAAGTTGCCATCAAAGTACCAATTACAGTACATAATTGTATTCAGTTGGAAATCAATTAAGTACTACAATTGGCAATGATGTGAATAAGCGTAGATAAACCTTTTTATCTACGCGCATAGTATATAACAAAGTAATGCAAAATTGCGAGCTTAGTCCCTAGATAAAAGTGGTGATAATAGGCGCGCTAAAAAGTGTGCTTTGCTGTCACTAACTATGTGGCTTTTATTTGATATTTCAAGAGAATTAATTGTTGTGGACAGAGAGAGTGAGAAATTTCAGGCACAAAAAAAGGAGCTATAAAGCTCCTTTCTATGTAATCTAGTTCTTAGCGACGTAGGCCAAGTTCTTGGATTAACGCAGTATAACGTGCAATGTCTTTACCTTTAAGGTAATCAAGCAGTTTACGGCGAGTGCTTACTTTACGAAGCAGACCACGACGTGAGTGGAAGTCATGCTTGTGATCAGCAAAGTGACCTTGAAGCTTGTTGATATCAAAAGTAAGAAGTGCAACTTGTACTTCAGGTGAACCAGTGTCGCCTTCTGCACGTGCGAATTTTGCGATGATATCGATCTTTTCTTGATTGCTTAGTGACATAGTAACTCCAAAAATAAAATTTAAAAGGTGTCTTAGCCGATCACTAATTCAGCCAAAACGATTAGCGGGCGTATTCTACCAGCTACGGCAATAACTACAAGCTAAACTTTACGCTGTTGTTTCTTGCTGATTTGATAAGCCACGTTTTGACTTTAAATGGCCATCAGGATTACGTTCACCAGTGCCAATAAACACACCATCAGCGAGCACTTTAATTGCCCCTTCTGGCAGTTTAATATCAAGTACAACCGCCTGACCATGGCTAAAAGAACTACCTTGCTCTTTACTGAGCTCAACCACAGGTAGACCAACTAATGCGGTGTCCATTGGCAGTAATAGTTCATCAAGATAAGTAGAAGGCGTAAGCTCTTCTTGTTTCGCTTTTACTAATAACGCTTCTAACTGCTCAAGTGACACCATTTTGTCAGCAGGGTAATGCCCTACCGCACTGCGATGCAACATGATCACATGCGCGCCACAACCCAGGTTTTCGCCTAAGTCATCGACGATAGTGCGAATATAAGTACCTTTTGAAACATGGGCGGTCATTTGCACTTCGTTATTAGCTTCATCGAACTCATCTAGTGTTAAACTAAATACGTTGATTTTTCTGCACTTGCGAGGTACTTCAATGCCTTCACGCGCATATTTATATAAAGGTCGGCCTTCATATTTTAACGCTGAATACATTGACGGGTATTGATCTGATTCACCTAAAAACTTAGCAATTTCTTCGCTAAGTTGCTCAGCCGTCACATTGACATCTTTAGTACTGACAATTTCACCATCAGAATCTGATGTTGTCGTACGTTCACCTAATTTAGCGCGAACTACATAGGTTTTGTCAGTATCGAGTAAAAACTGAGTAAATTTAGTCGCTTCACCAAAACAGATAGGCAGCATACCCGTTGCAAGCGGATCAAGGGCACCGGTGTGCCCCGCTTTTTGTGCAAAATACACACTTTTAGCTTGCTGTAGCGCTTTATTTGATGAAATGCCTATTGGTTTGTTTAACAACAAAATACCGTCAACTGGACGGCCTTTACTGCGCTTTGCCATCTGTATTAGTGCCTTCTTCGCTGTCTGTTTCGTCGATATGCTCTGCATCATCTACGCTATCAACTTCGTCATCTACATGCTTTGCTTTATCTTCACGAATAATAGAATCAACAAGGTTTGAAATACGCATGCCTTCCATCAGTGAATTATCAACCACAAACTTAAGCTCTGGCATAATACGGGCACGAATGCGTTTGCCAAGTAGTGAGCGAATATAACCGGTCGCTTCATTTAATACTTTAGCACTTTGCTTTGCAGCATCTTCATCTTGGGTGTTAAACACAGTAATAAAGATTTTTGCATAAGATAAATCACGTGATACTTCTACAGCAGATACTGTAACCATACCTAAACGTGGATCTTTAATTTCACGTTGCAAAATAACAGCAATTTCTTTTTGAATTTGCTGAGCAACACGATCAGTACGAGAAAACTCTCTCATTAGACTCTACTCTAAAAATTATAACTCATTGAGAAATATAAATAAGTTATTTAAATAATGGATACACAAATGGGGGCTGAGCCCCCATTTATTATCTTAGCTTACGAACAATTAAAGTGTACGTTGTACTTCAACTGTTTCGAATACTTCGATTTGGTCACCAACGCGAACGTCGTTATAGTTCTTAACGCCGATACCACATTCCATGCCGTTACGAACATCAGCAACATCGTCTTTAAAGCGACGAAGTGACTCAAGCTCACCCTCGTAGATAACCACGTTATCACGAAGTACACGAATTGGTGCGCTACGTTTAATAACACCTTCAGTAACCATACAACCAGCGATAGCACCAATTTTAGGTGACTTGAACACGTCACGAACTTCAGCTAGACCAATGATCTCTTGCTTGAACTCTGGTGCTAACATACCAGACATAGCTTGCTTCACTTCGTCAATCAAGCTATAGATAACGCTGTAGTAACGTAAGTCTAAGTTCTCAGACTCAATTACTTTACGTGCCGATGCATCAGCACGAACGTTAAAGCCAACCACGATTGCATTAGATGCTGCAGCAAGGGTTGCGTCAGTTTCAGTGATACCACCTACGCCTGAGCCTACAATCTTCACTTTAACTTCATCTGTTGACAGTTTAGTCAATGAATCAGAGATTGCTTCGATTGAACCTTGAACGTCTGCTTTAAGTACCACATTAACTTCAGATACATTGCCTTCAGTCATGTTAGTAAACATGTTTTCAAGCTTCGCTTTTTGCTGACGTGCTAGTTTAACATCACGGAATTTACCTTGACGGTAAAGTGCAACTTCACGGGCTTTACGCTCGTCTTTAACTACAGTTGCTTCGTCGCCCGCTGCTGGAATACCAGATAGACCTAAAATCTCAACTGGGATTGAAGGACCTGCAGACTTGATGTCTTTACCGTTTTCATCGCGCATTGCACGAACACGACCATACTCAAGACCACATAATACAATGTCACCTTGGTTAAGCGTACCAGATTGTACAAGGATAGAAGCAACTGGACCACGGCCTTTATCAAGACGAGATTCAATAACAACACCAGCAGCCATACCCACAGTTGGAGCAGTAAGTTCTAACAACTCAGATTGGTTTAATACCGCTTCAAGAAGGTCATCAATACCTAAACCAGTTTTAGCAGAAATATGCACATACTGTGTATCACCGCCCCACTCTTCAGGAATAACGTCTAGTTGAGCAAGCTCATTCTTAACGCGATCTGGGTCTACGCCTTCTTTATCCATTTTGTTAACAGCGATAATTAAAGGAACGCCAGCTGCACGCGCATGCTGAACCGCTTCTTTAGTTTGTGGCATTACACCATCATCTGCTGCAACCACTAGGATTACGATATCTGTTGCTTTAGCACCACGAGCACGCATTGACGTAAACGCCGCGTGACCAGGAGTATCCAAGAAAGTGATCATGTTACCATTTACGTCAACATGATAAGCACCGATATGCTGTGTGATACCACCGGCTTCGCCAGAGGCCACTTTTGCTGAACGAATATAATCAAGCGTTGACGTTTTACCATGGTCAACGTGACCCATTACAGTTACTACTGGTGCACGTGGCTCAGATTTACCATCTTCATGACGGTCATTTAGTACTGTTTGCTCTAATTCGTTTTCTTTAACAATGATAACTTTGTGGCCCATTTCTTCTGCAACTAACTGTGCAGCTTCTTGGTCGATCACTTGGTTAATGGTAACCATGTCACCCATTTTCATCATTGTTTTTACAACTTCAGCGCCCTTAACGGCCATGCGTGATGCAAGCTCAGCAACTGTAATTGTTTCGCTAATACGCACTTCGTTTTTCACGTCAACCGTTGGCTTTTGGAAGCCATGTTGTAATGAAGCTGGTGCTTTTAGCTTGCTTTTCTTGCCTCTTGAAGGAACAAATTTCTCCTTCGCTGGGGCTTTTTTCTTTTTCTTAGCACGGCGTGTGCCTTGCTCATCACGCGCATCAGCAACATCTTCTGCTTCACGTGCGTAAGTAGAAGTCGTAAGGTGGTGATCAGCGGTTTCTTCGCGCTTCTTACGTTCTTCTTCTTCTTTCTTCCAGCGAGCTGAATTTTCTTCTGCTAGCTTTCTTGCCTCTTCTGCTTGACGTTTCGCTTCTTCTTCAGCTTTCTTCAATGCGGCCTCTTCTGCTTCTCTTTGCAGACGCTCAGCTTCAACGCGATCTTTTTCAGACTTCGCGGTTTGTTCTGGGGTCATCTGCTTCTGTTTTGCTACACGTTCAGCATCTGCTTTACGTTTAGCTTCTTCTTTCACTTTACGGTCAGCCTCTTCTTTGGCTTTGCGCTCTGCGTCTTGTTTTGCTTTAAGCTCAGCTGCTTCTTTTGCAGCTTGTTGCTCAAGTTCACGACGAGCGGCTTCTTCTGCTGCTATACGCGCTTGCTCTTGCTCTTGCTCAACCGCGCTTTTCTTCACGTAAGTACGTGTTTTACGTACTTCAACTTGAACTGACTTTGCTTGACCTGTAGAACCCGTCACACTTAATGTGCTTTTGCTCTTACGTTGCAATGTCATACGTGCTGGGCCATCTGAGCCTGTGCCGCCGTGCTGCTTGCTTAAATGATCAAGTAACTTTGCTTTTTCAGCTTCAGTTACATTATCACCCGCTTGCTTAGTGATACCGGCTTGCGATAATTGTTGAAGCAATTTATCAACAGTTGTACCAATATCCCCGGCTAGTTTTTCAACATTTACTTCTGCCATAGTCTCTAATACCTCCGTTAATAACTTACTCGTCTGCGAACCAACAAATGTTGCGCGCAGCCATAATTAGCTCACCCGCTTTCTCTGGAGAAAGCTCTGTAATATCGACTAATTCATCAATACCTTGCTCTGCTAAGTCTTCTAGCGTAACAACCCCTTTGCTTGCCATAACAAACGCAAGGTGACGCTCTAACCCTTCTAGTGCTAATAAGTCTTCAGCAGGCTCTGCACCATCAAGGCTTTCTTCTGTTTTAAGTGCTTTAGTCGTTAATGCATCTTTTGCACGTGAGCGTAACAAATCAACAGTATCTTCATCTAAGCCATCAATTTCTAAAAACTCAGACGCAGGTACATAGGCAACTTCTTCAAGGGTTGAGAAACCTTCGTTGATAAGTAATGTTGCAAAGTCTTCATCGATGTCTAAGTTTTCAGTGAATAAGTTGATTAACTTATCAGATTCCGCTTCGTTCTTAGCGCGCATTTCTTCAACTGTCATTACGTTTAGTTCCCAACCAGTTAACTGGCTAGCAAGACGTACGTTTTGACCGTTACGACCAATTGCTTGTGCTAGGTTATCAGCTTCAACAGCGATATCCATTGAATGGGTGTCTTCATCCATTACAATTGAAGCAACTTCAGCAGGTGACATTGCATTAATAACGAACTGGGCTGGGTTGTCATCGTAAAGTACGATATCAACACGCTCGCCACCAAGTTCAGTCGACACTGCTTGTACACGTGCGCCACGCATACCAACACACGCACCAATCGGATCGATACGTTTATCGTTAGATTTAACGGCGATTTTAGCACGTGAGCCTGGATCACGTGCCGCTGCACGTAATTCAATCATCTCTTCGCCAATTTCTGGCACCTCAATGCGGAATAATTCCATCAGCATTTCTGGCTTAGAGCGTGTTACAAATAACTGTGCACCACGAGCATCAGGTTTTACTTCATAAAGTAAACCACGGATACGATCGCCAGGACGGAAATTTTCACGTGGTAACATGTCATCACGGTAAATAACCGCTTCAGCATTGTTACCTAAATCTAATACGATTGCGTCACGCGTTGCTTTTTTCACAACACCTGTTACTAACTCGCCTTGTTGATCTTTATAAGCTTCTACAACAAGTGCGCGCTCAGCTTCACGTACTTTTTGTACGATTACTTGTTTCGCCATTTGTGTAGTAATACGGTCAAATTTAATTGACTCGATTTGCTCTTCGATGAAATCACCAATCTTAAGGTCTGGGTCATCAACCTGAGCCGCTTCCAACGTGATTTCGCTGTAAGGGTTTTCCAGTGAACCATCTTCAAGTACTGCAGCAATTTGCCAACGACGATAAGTGTCGTAATCGCCTGTTTTACGGTCAATTGCAACGCGTACTTCAATTTCACCAGTATGTTTTTTCTTAGTCGCAGTCGCTAATGCGAACTCTAACGCTTCGAAAATCTTTTCTTTTGGAACCGCTTTCTCATTGGAAACGGCTTCAGCAACCAATAATATCTCTTTTGCCATGGGTTATGCCTCGCTTGCCCTATTCCTTCGCACTCGGATTAAAACTTTGCGATGATGTTCGCACGTTCAATGTTACTGAGCATAATTAACTGCTCAGTACCGTCATATGAAAGTGTGATCATATCACTGCTAACTGCTATTAGATCGCCTTTAAAATTACGGCGACCATCTTGTGGAAGCTTAGTACGCACGCGTACTTCCTCTCCTTGTGCCTTCTCGTAGTGATCTTGTTTGAATAATAGACGATCAACACCAGGAGACGATACTTCCAAATCATATTCATTTGTAATCGGGTCTTCGACATCTAAAATTGCGCTTATTTGACGACTTGCATCAGCACAATTATCAACCGAGATCCCCGCTTCGTGATCGATATAGACCCTAAGCGTAGAATGGCGACCCGCTTGCACAAACTCTAGACCATGTAATTCAAAGCCTAACATTTCAACTGACGGTGAAAGCATGGTTAATAAATCTTGCTCAAGTTTTGTCACGAAAATTCTCCATACAAACAAAAAAAGGGCTTATAGCCCTAAAATACTTAGCTTTTACCTTGATTTAAAATCAAGAGGTGCAGATACAACAACGCCCCGAACCAAGCGGGGCGTCACACCTAAAGCATAAAACTGTGTGGCCATGGGCCAAGCTTGGTTGCGGATAGCTAACACCATCTAAATTAAACCCAAAGGCTTAAACGCAAAACGCGCATTACATAGAATGCGCGACTTCAAATCAGTAACTAAAATCGCTACTCAAAAGCATGGCTTCAAGAATTGAGAAACACCAATAAAATTAATGACTTATCTCAAAAGCTTGGTTGCGGGAGCCGGATTTGAACCGACGACCTTCGGGTTATGAGCCCGACGAGCTACCAGGCTGCTCCATCCCGCGCCAACTGGTATCAAATATCTGATACCTGCCTAGCAGCCAATTAAGTGAGCTAGACAATGGCAGCTATTATAAAGAGGCTTGGCGGAATTAGCAACCAAAAACTGGTAAAGAATGACTAGATTATAAAGTACAAAATTATAGGTCAGAACAATTCGCTATAACTGAACACCAAGTGCGATTTTTAAAAACCAACATAAAGGCCCTAGCCTTATTGGCATTAATAATGCACGCTATTGCGCAATTTCCATCGATTTACTCACTCTTTCCTACACAGCGTCTATACTAAGTTTTTAATGGCAATCTGCATATTTAAGGCTATTTAGAGAGGGCTTATTATGAGTATTTCTGCTCATCATCAAAAAATGTTATTACGAAGTATCGCAATAATAAAACCCAACTTTCACTGTTTTACTGTTACCTTTCATATGCAATTAAAACGTCATGCATTGACAATGCAATGGCCTAGCAGTGATGAAATAAGTGAAAAAAGTTATTTGTTGTATTGCTCATTGGAACGCACTATTACCCACTTAGATCGCTTATTGTCTGTATTACCTTTTATTCATTATCATGCCAACAACCTAAGTAAATCTGGCCTCACTTGTCAGGATGTTGATTTATTATGTGATGCTTTTATAGCTGCGCTAAAAATTCATTTGGGCCGAGAATTTACGCTAAACCTAGAACAAGCGTGGCGTTATGCACTCAGGATGTTTAACAGCATAGTGAAAAGCTATTTATTTAATACCAGTAATATTGTTGCAATTAACAAGTCCGTGCAGCAGCAAGTGAATTCATAGCAAATAACCTACATGCATTATTCTATACTGGCTAACTCTTGTAGAAGACGATCTATTTGGTGCTGTTCAACATCGATTAAAGTTGCATATTTTGATGTTAACGCACTCATTTTTCTAGATAAGGAGTTATCAAAAGTCGCATCAGTTAAGTTATTCGGTTGCTCTTTAGCCTGAGCTTCGAGGGCTGCTATTTGGCGATCCATTTGAGCTTGGTAAGTATCTATTTTTGATTGTCGCTGTTCAACATCTCGTTTGATTTCTTGTGACCGAATGAACGAATCAATACCTTTGCTCTGGGTTGATTGTTGGTCAATTTCAGACGTGTTTTTCGACGCAGGCAAAGCGTGTTTTTCTTTTAAGAGTCGATCAATATCCCGCTGTTCACGTGCAATTAAAACGTTATAGCGCTCTGAAATACTGGTCATTTGATTAGCTATTGCAGTTTCTTTTTTTGCACCAGATAAATTATTTAACTGCGCATCTGATTGCTCACCTAAGGCGGCAATTTGCTGATTCATTTTCTCGCTTAAGCTATCAATTTTATCTTGATGCTGTTGAATATCAGCATCAATTTGCCGAGTCCGAATATAACTATCAACGCCCGAGGTATCAATATTTTCATTAGCAACAATCTGACTAGATAAGCTTGGGTTTTGCTCTTTTACAGAGATTAGTTTCGCATCATCACCACATGGAAATTGACTAAATTCCACGACGCCTTTTTTTTCACACTGATAGACTGTGGCATGCAAAGAACTAACATGGCAAAGTGCAATGAGACAAGGTAAAACAATTTTAAATTTGCGAACAGTATACTGATATTGATTCATAAGCCGACATTCCTTTGTTTATATAGTTAACCTACACAGGTTCCTTATATTTATATACCACGACTATCAGTATTAATAAATGCGATCTAATCGACAATTTAATTCGTATAAAACAATTTTGAGCAAAATTAATGATCTATAAAACTCTGAGATTTATTTTTGGCGACCAACTTAATGCCAATCACAGTTGGTATAAAGAAGAGGATCAAACACAATACCTTTATGTCATTGCTGAATTAAAACAAGAAACAGATTATGTAAAACACCATATACAAAAGGTAGCGGCGTTTTTTGCGGCAATGGAGAACTTTGCGACTGCACTCAAACAAGCACAATTAAATGTGCTTCATTTAACACTCGATGATACCCACGATGACGCCTGCACTACCTCATTGCTAACACGCTTGGCGAAGCAATATCAGTGTCAACAAATCCAATATCAGTATCCTGATGAGTATAGATTAAAAACTCAACTGCAAGAGTTTGCAAACAGCAGTGACTGTAATGTTAGTGCCACAGACAGCGAACATTTTTTATTACCTTTTGCTGATATCAGCGACCATTTTAAAAAAGATAAGCATGTGAAAATGGAATTTTTTTATCGCATGATGCGCAAGCGCTTTAACATATTGATGCAAGATAATGCTCCACTAGGCGGGCAATGGAACTTTGACCAAGACAATCGTAACAAATTAAAAAAAACTGATTTAGCTGCTATCCCTGAACCAAAAATATTTACCAATAATATTGAAGCTATTTTACAGCGCATAAAAAAACACCAGGTAAATACCCTTGGCCATTGTTCAGCAACTTTATTATGGCCAACCAGTCGTGCTCAAGCAAAACAATTACTCGATTACTTTTGCACTCATCTACTCCCCTGTTTCGGAAAATTTCAAGACGCGATGACCTGTCAGAGCTCATACAAATGGAGCTTGTATCATAGTCGTATCGCGTTTGCACTTAACACAAAAATGCTGCACCCAATGCAAGTTATTAAGCAAGTACTGGCTGAGTTTGCGGCACGCCAAGAACAGATCACGCTTGCCCAAGTTGAGGGGTTTATTAGGCAAATTTTAGGTTGGCGAGAATATGTAAGAGGTATTTATTGGCAAAATATGCCTGATTACGCGAGTAAAAATGAACTTGAGGCTGCTCGTCTGTTACCTGATTATTTTTGGAGTGGCAAAACAAAAATGAACTGTATGAAACAGGCAATCACGCAGAGCTTAGAGACCGCCTACGCGCATCATATTCAACGCTTAATGATCACCGGAAACTTTTGCTTATTAACCGGTATTGATCCAAATGAAGTTGATAGCTGGTATTTGGGCATTTACATCGATGCCATTGAATGGGTAGAAATGCCTAACACCCGTGGTATGAGTCAATTTGCAGATGGCGGCCTAATCGCCACAAAACCGTATGCCGCAAGCGGTAACTACATAAACAAAATGAGTGATTACTGCACCAGCTGCCACTATAACGTAAAACAAAAAAGTGACGACACGGCTTGCCCTTTTAATAGTTTATATTGGCAATTTATGCACACCCATGAAGCCCGCTTAGCTCGTAACCCACGTATTGGCATGGTCTATAAAAATTGGCAAAAACAAGATACATCACAACAGCACGCTATTTTAGAGCGAGCGCAATGGTGCCTAAATAATATAGAAAAACTCTAACAGAAGTATCATATTAGGTAATATTGTTAATTAAATGTTTAATTAATTTGTAATTATAGTGTAATCACCCTACTTTCTAATATTAGAAATTACTCCACAACACTATGAGAACACGATGAAAAAACAGTTTTTAACGGCATTATTACTGATCAGTACAAGCCAAGCACAGGCATTTAGCCAAGAAACACATAAACGTATCGTCATCGATGCAGTGAACTACATGCAGCAGCACCCAAGCAGCACACAGTTTTCGGCATTAAGCCAATACGCTCAACAAAATAATATGACGGTAACCCAGTTAGCCGAAGTACTAGGCCAAGCAGCCTATGATGTGGATGACTTTGAAGACACCTTCTTTTGTGGTGCTGTAACGGGGTCATGTGTTCAAGCACCAATATGGGGAGCAGCAGAGAGTATTGTTAAATATACCAGCTATTGGCATTTCCAAAACCATACCCAAGGGGCTGATCAACACGGTAACGACTTTGGTGGCTACAATTACCAAAAACTGACGGTATGGGGCACCGTTGATAACTTGGCTTCAAGCTGGTTAAAAGGTGACTACCTTGATGACGGTCAAGGCGGTGAAACAGGCTGGTTTAATGCCGATTCATCAAAGTACAACAGCTATGGTATTACTGAAGCTAATTACCGAATTGACAGCCAATCAAATTACAACATGTACGATGACTTTGAAGAAATGCCTTTTCAGCCAATTGATAATTTAGGTCAATACTGGTATCAAAGCTATTTGCAAAGTGGCAACCCACAAGTGTTAGGTTTTGTTTTCCATACAACTGACTTACTACAACCACACCATACTTGGACCACATCTGATCTCAATCATTCAAGCTGGGAAAGCTGGGTAAAAGACTACTATGATCAGGAACAACTCAATGACTCTGCCCTTATTACACAAGCCATGCAAACATTTTCAGCACTGGATATAAACAGTCAAGACGTACGCCCTTTACTGACACAAGGTGGCGCTTTTTCTTATGCTCAAGGCGGTATTGTGCTTAATTCACAAGACCATTACGACCGCTTAAATACGGCAAAACAAGTGATCCCACATGCGATTGCCATGGTTGTGCACCTACTTAATCATGCCATGGTCGTGCGCCAATGAAAGCGCTGAGCAGTTATATTTTGTTATTGTTAGGACTGCTTTATAGCAGCCTAACAATGGCATCATTTAACCAATATAACGCTGCTGAAGTGCGTTTAATGCAGCAAGTTTATCAACAACACAATGCCAACATTAGTCGCAAAGACGTTCGTAGACATATGTTTGAAAATCAATTTTTATTATATCAAGCAGAACAACATATGCCTGAGCTGCTTGAACGTCAATCTGCGGTAGGCTTTAGCACGCAGTACCATGTTGAGCGCTATTTGATGAACATATTTGACACGCAACTAAATTTATCAACATCCTATGTTAAAGGAGGTAATCTCACACAATATAATGCCCAGTGGCTGCTCAAAGTATTGCCTAGCTACCCTGCTGATGGCCAATACAACGCTGAACAAATCAATAAAATGCAGCGCACCGAGCTCAGAGGGCTCTTTACAACCGCCGTCAATCTTTATGAGTTTATAGCCCCTTTATCTATGCAAGTACGCTTTCGACTGCACCAAGGTGAAAGTGACTTATTCAAAACTGAAGTAATAAAAAAGCAACAATTTGAGGCGTTGCTTTTAAAAGCAACGCCATTACTTTTAAAGCAAGGGATCAGTATCGCGCACCTAGAAGAACTAGCAAAAGGCGATATTTTAAGGCCTTCGATTCAAAGTTGGCTAGGTATTAAAGACATGATGCACGTTCAAAGCCCAATACTCGACAGTCTTGAACAACAAATATCCGATAAAGAAATAAAAAATTATTATCAGGCAAATAAAGCGCGCTTTAAATACCTTAGTGAAGTGACAGCTTACGGCGCTGCGTTTACTGAGCGAGAGCAAGCGGTTCGCTTTAGAAATACAGTACAAGCAAGCTCTTTTACAGATGCATTATATATATCACAGCAAACCGACATTTATGCTAAGTATCACAATAAACTAACTCGCAAAAATAAAAGTAATTGGGCTGTGCAACTGGCTTATACGCTAAAAGCAGAAGAATTATCTGCGGTGATGCGCTCACCTGAAGGTCTATGGGTCGTCATCATTAGTAATAACCATCAGTATAACTACTTTAGCGCTACTGACGAAACGGTTCGCTATCAAGCTAAAAAAGCCATCGCAATACAAAAAGCGCAGCAACGCTATCAGCAAAATTGGCTGGCTTGGCAACAACAAAATGCAGTAAAACTATGAATAAAAAAGCTATCTACATAATTACAGGCGTCGCTTGTTTAGGTTTTTTAGTAATAAATTTAACAACAGAGCGAAAACGTGAAATAGCTCCCATCCGCGCTGCTGATGATTTAACGCCAGTAACGCCCGCACCACAAATAAATAATGCGTCGGCACCGACAGCTATTAATCCAGATATGACTGCTGAAGCGGCGATTGATAGTCACACCTCATTAAAAAATACTGATGCCAGTCAACAACTGCCGCCCATTACTACACCGAGTTACTTGCCTGTCATCGCAAAAAATCCAATCAGTGCGAGTCAGTTTCAAGGCGACTTAACCGATCATCAAGCTTACCTCGATTTTCATAAACAGCAGCAAACTCAGCTCGAGCAACGCTTTGTAATAGCTGCTCAACAAAAAATAACTAACCTTGAAAGCTTGCTCGAAAAAGGCCGTCAAAAAGGCCTCCCTCAACGGCAGCTGCAAGTTGCTATTGATAAAATTGCCGCCTTAAAAGACATGCAAGCCAAATTAAAAAGTAAAGATACAAACTGAACACAGCATCATTAATCATCTGCGATTAATGATGCGCTAAGCGGAACCGATGTTTGAGCAAAGCTAAAAAAGCCGCCTC
>TARA_R110001606_G_scaffold77546_1_pt1 | contig 23806 bp, 23 predicted proteins | sample TARA_R110001606 | Tara Oceans TARA_R110001606 (sample SAMEA4398315) | marine metagenome | biome: Polar Biome; feature: [SRF] surface water layer (ENVO:00010504); material: water (ENVO:00002006), including particulate matter (ENVO:01000060) such as... | depth 5 m
GTCGACGAAGTGATCACAGTGACGACAGACGAAATGTGCGCGGCGATCAAAGACATCTACGATGATACACGAGCGATTACTGAACCTGCTGGTGCGTGCGCCTTGGCTGGCTTGAAAAAATATATCGAGCGTGAAGATGCAAAAGGCCAAACACTTATCGCCATCAACAGTGGTGCGAACGTGAATTTTGATCGCTTGCGCCATGTATCTGAGCGCGCGGAATTGGGTGAAAAGCGTGAAGCTATCATTGCGGTGAAAATTCCAGAGCATCCAGGTAGCTTTAAAGATTTCTGCCAAGCCTTGGTTGGTCGTAATATCACTGAGTTTAACTACCGTTATGGTGATGATCAGCAAGCGGTTATCTTTGTTGGTGTTGCACTAGGTGGTAGCCCGCATAGCCGCAAAGAGCTACTGGAAGATTTAAAAGAATATGAAATCGTTGATTTAACCGATGATGAAACCGCTAAGGTTCATGTTCGCCATATGATTGGTGGGCATTTGCGCAGCGACAAGGGTGAATTGTTGTACAGCTTTGAATTCCCTGAGCGTCCGGGTGCCTTATTGAAATTCTTAAACACTCTTGGCGGACAGTGGAATATTTCTATGTTCCATTATCGCAATCACGGTGATGCTTACGGTCGAGTCTTGGTGGGTTTACAAGCTGTTGGAGAAGAAACAGACGTAACTCAATTCTTAGATGAGCTAGGTTATCCATATCAAGACGAAAATAACAACGAAGCTTGCAAGCTGTTCTTTCGCTAAAAGCGCGAAAATCGTTTATCATTAGTGCAACTATTTTTTGAATTCAGCCCTCTGATTGGTCACAGTCAGAGGGCTGTGTGATTCTAATGTGTCGCCATTATTAGCGGCATATTTACTGTTTAAAGGTCTCCCTTGTGAATATTCAAACTCTTCTAAATCAACGCATTCAAGCGGCTATGGTTGCGGCTGGCGCGTCTGATACTGCGCAAGCGTTAGTTCGTCAATCAGCAAAAGTTCAATTTGGTGATTACCAAGCCAACGGTATTATGGGCGCGGCAAAAGCGCTAAAAATGAATCCTCGTGATTTTGCCCAAGCCACACTAGAGAAATTGGATCTGTCTGATCTTGCCGATAAGGTGGAGATAGCCGGACCAGGTTTTATTAATATTTTCTTGAAGAATGTTTGGTTGAGCAAAGAGTTGGTGCAATTGCGTACCAGCGAGCGTCTTGATGTAAACCATGTAGAGGCTCCAGAAACCGTTGTTGTAGATTACTCTGCGCCAAACCTTGCCAAAGAAATGCACGTTGGTCATTTGCGTTCTACCGTTATCGGTGACGCTGTTGTTCGCACACTTGAGTTCTTTGGTCATCACGTTGTTCGTCAAAACCACGTAGGCGATTGGGGTACGCAATTCGGTATGCTGTTGGCTTACATGGAACGCTTACGTGCGGATAACACCAAAATCAGCATGGCGCTTTCCGATCTTGAAACCTTCTATCGTGCGGCGAAAACCTGCTTTGACGAGGATGAAGCTTTCGCTGCTCGTGCTCGTGAATTGGTTGTGGCGCTGCAGTCTGGTGATGAAGAATGTTTGGCGCTTTGGGATGAGTTTATCAATATCTCCATGACTCACTGTGAAGAAACCTACAAGATGTTAGGTGTTTCTTTAGAGCGTCAGCACGTGATGCCAGAAAGTGCTTATAACGATGACTTACAGAACGTTATCAATGAGCTAAAAGATCAAGGTTTGCTGCAAGAGTCCAATGGCGCACAATGTGTTTTCATGGAAGAGTTCGCCAATAAAGAAGGCGAGATCACACCTATTATCGTCCAAAAAACCGGTGGTGGCTTCTTGTATGCTACAACGGATTTAGCGGCGGTGCGTTTCCGTCAACATACTTTGAATGCCAACCGTGTGTTGTATTTTGTGGATGCACGCCAGTCTTTGCATTTCCAACAAATTTTCACCTTGTCTCGCAAAGCGGGCTTTGTGAAACCAGAAACACAACTGGAACACATGCCGTTTGGTACAGTAATGGGCAGTGATGGTAAGCCATTCAAAACTCGTTCTGGTGGCGTTGCGAAATTGTCGTCTTTATTGGAAGAAGCCCAAGAGCGTGCTTATCAATTGGTGGCGTCGAAGAATCCAGAAATGGGCGAAGAAGAGTTGCGTAACATTGGTCGTGTGGTCGGTATTGCTTCAGTGAAATACGCTGATTTATCAAAAAATCGTACCAGTGATTACGTTTTCAACTGGGATACCATGTTGAGCTTCGAAGGCAACACAGCACCTTACTTGTTGTACGCATATTCTCGCGTAGCGAGCATCGTTAAACGCTCTGAAATTGATGTAGCTAGCTTGACCGGCGATATTTCTGTTGAAGAACCACAAGAGCGCGCTTTGGCAGTTAAGTTGTGTCAGTTTGAAGAAGCAATTCAACAGGTTGCTAACGACGGTATGCCGCATTTCTTGTGTGCTTACTTGTACGACTTAGCGGGAACCTTTATGACTTTCTACGAGGCTTGTCCTATTCTTAATGCTGAAGACGAAGTAAAACATAGTCGTTTACAATTGGCTTTGAATACTGCTTCAACCCTAAAACTTGGCTTGTCTTTGCTAGGGATTGAAACCTTAGAGCGTATGTAATTTCTCTAAGTTTCTAATGAATAAAATAAAAGGCGCTTTTCTAAAGAATAGCGCCTTTTATGTCTTAAGTGTCCCGTCCTGAAATAGGATTAACAAAGAGGAAAAATCAGCAGATGAAGATTTATATTGCCTACACAGGTGGCACGATTGGGATGGTGCCTTCGGATCAAGGCTTGATACCAGATGCGGCCTTTGCAGATCATCTTACCCAACACTTAAACGAATCCGACGAACTTGCCCATGACTTTGTGATTACCAGTTATCCAACCTTGATCGATTCATCCAATGCTACACCGAAAGACTGGCAAACTATCGCTCGTGATATTGAAAGCAAATGGCATGACTTCGATGCTTTTATTGTTTTGCATGGCACAGACACCATGGCTTATACCTCGGCGGCGTTGTCTTTTATGTTTGCTCACAGCGACAAACCTATTATCGTGACCGGCTCGCAAGTGCCTATGTACAAGGTGCGCACTGATGCCATGATCAATGTCATGGGGGCTATTTCGGCTTGTGAAGAAGGCATAAATGGTGTGTTTTTATTCTTCGCAGGCCGATTGATAGAAGGTGACCGAGCTCATAAAGCTCACACCAGTGATTGGCAGGCTTTTAGCTCTCCAAATTGCCCAGAGCTAGGCGTCTTGGGTATTGATTGGCGCTGGCGCTCTACGAATGTTATTAAGCAACCAATGGTCATTCAAATCCCCGAGATGGACGAAGGCTCTGTAACTATTCTGCCTGTTTTCCCTGGTGTACAGGTCGCTCATTGGCAAGGCTTGTTGAGTGAGAACGTAAAAGGTGCTGTGTTATTAAGCTATGGAGCAGGCAATGCTCCCGATAAAGATCCTGCTCTTTTAACACTATTAAAAGCTGCTACAGACCGCGGAGTTGTTATTGTCAATGTTAGCCAATGTGGCGCTGGAAGCGTCGCTGCTGGTGCTTATGCGGCTGGCTCTGCCTTGGTTAAAGTGGGTGTTGTTTCGGGGATAGATATGACTTACGAAGCTGCGTTTGTGAAATTGAGCTTCTTGATCGGTTTAGGTCTTTTGAGCGAAGAAATTAGAGCCGGCTTCTTAGAGAACGAGTTTTGAAATTATTTGGGTAACGCTTAGCGAATGCCTATTGCTAAAAAAAGAAAGGGAATTTGAATGGCATTTTTATATGTACTTTTAGTGGTTATTTGGTCGACAGGCTTTATCACAGGAAAATTCATTGTCGGTCTGATTGATCCTAACGTATTCCTGAGTATCCGCTTTGTTTTAGCTGGATTACTATTTCTTGCAATTGCCTTGTGGCAGCGTCGACGCTTTCCCTCATTGAAAGAGTTACCTAAACACATTGTTGCCGGCATGCTGATGAATGGTTTCTACCTTGGCTTTGCCTATGTGGCCATCGCCAAAGGCTTGCCTGCTGGCATGATGGCGTTGATTGGCGCGTTACAACCAGCTTTAGTTACCTTGCTAGCCTTCTTGTTGATCAAAGAAAAAACGTCCCTTAAAGGAATCATCGGGATGCTGGTTGGTATGGTGGGTTTGCTGCTGGTAGTGAGTCCTGCATTGGAATTAGATATGAGCCATGGCGGCGTATCCTTGCTGACGTTTACCTTGGCTTGCGCAGCGATATTTGCTTTGTCTCTTGGTGTCACGTACCAGAAAATGTCGATTTCATCGTCTGATATTTTTAGTTCTATGGCAGTGCAAAACCTAGCTGCGAGTGTCGTATCTATTGGCTTTATGCTACTGCTGGGTGAAACCTTGTTCGAAGTACAGCTGGAATCTTTCTTGCTCATTATCTGGGGCGTACTTATTTTATCTGGTGGCGGTGTTTTCTTAATGGTGTGGTTATTAAGAAAAGTCAGAGCGTCACAGGTTTCGACTATGTTGCTATTAGCGCCACCTTTGGCGGCAGTAGAAAGTTATTTCTTATTCAGTGAATCCATGACAACCATTCAAATCATCGGTTTTGTGATTACGATTGTCGGTGTGTATTTTAGCCGAACTAAGGCCGGATAATTAACTCAAATAAAAGGTTTTTAATTTAATTTTTAGTTTTGTTATATGCATATTATAAAAATAATAGTGGACATTAACTGTTAGACCTATAAATATAATCATTAAAAATGATTATATTGCTGGTTTTTTTTTGATCATTTTGCTTTGAGCGACGATCCTATAAGGGATTTTTATAAAATTATTGTCAGACATATATGTTAAAAATTAAAGGACTGTATTTTTATTATTAATAAATAGACTTTAAAAATGCATAATATGTCAAGAAAACAGTCTTTTTCTCTTGCTTTGTAAATATTTATTGGTGTTTAATACACTTTCTTTACAAAAGCCTTTGGAATTAAGTTAATCACATGGATAATGTGCCCTCAGAAAAACCACGTTTCATTAAGCGTGTTCAAAGTTTAATCTTCACAATCGCTGCTGTTATGCTTTCTATTGGTCAGTGGTCTGATACTAAGCAAATGTCTATTGAATTTTATGAAGGTTTTATTGCTAAATTTACAGATAAAATTGAATTAGAACGCCTTAGTAAGGTGAAAGTCGGTGGAAACCTTAATTTTATCGAGCAGACATTCGGTATTGCTACTGTAATAAAATCATCACAGACAATAAAGAATTTAGAGTATCGATATTACCCTGATTCAAAATATATTTTAGCAATTGCTGCTCAAAATAATTCTATTAAAGGTTATCAAGTTATTAGCTTGGATAACTCTTTTTATCCTGTACTACCCTTTTCGGAAAAGAAATTAGGCGGTTTTGTCTATTCAGAATACGCCCCTTATTTTGATGAAATTCGTTCTGATGACGTCAATTTAACTTATTACCTCGAAAGTCATTCATTAGGACGCGCTGGGTTGTTTTTTAACCAATTTATCACCTATGTGGGCTACGGTGCGTCGTATAGTGAGTCTGTAGCGAGCGGAAACGAAATCTCATCATTGAATGAAAGTATGCTTCAAAAAGGACAGGATCAATCTTCTGAAATAATTAATAAGTTGCGAGGAATGATTAAGCCAAATGTCTTTTCGATAGGTGATATTGATGCATCTACTGCAGCAGATATGCTAGTCACTCGATACGAATACGCTGCTTATTTCAAGGGCGAGTAATGAAAAATAGACTGATTCTTGTTTTTTTAACTTTGCTTTTATCCGCTTGTCAAAGTATACCGGGGCTTGAGCCTAGCATGCCTGATTGGTGGGTATCACCGCCAGAAGATAGCGCTAAGTGGCTGTATGGCTTGGGAGAAGGACCAAATCTTAATGCCGCAAATCAGCAAGCATTATCTAATATAGCCGGAAAGCTTCAGACTAAAATTAGCTCCTCTCTTTCTCGGCGTACTCAAGAAACGACAGTTTCATCATCTGATTATATTGATCGCCAGTTATCCTCTGAAATTGAAAAGGTTTCTTTAAGCCATTTTGAAACTCTTAAAACAGAAACCTTATCTCATCGGGTAATGACTTTGGTAAGAGTGGATAAAGAAGCTTTGGCCAATGATTGGTCTCGTCAGTTACAAGTTATAGAAAATGACTTAGAGAAAATATTATCTGATAAACAAAGCGGTCGTTTTACATGGTGGATGGGAGCTCGCTCTTTTACCTTTCGTGCTGCAGAAGGCGATAGGTTAGCGTCTTTAATATCTGGTTTAACTGGCGTAGACCAAGGTGCGCAATTTTCTCAGCAACTTAGTAATGCGATCTCTAAAAATAAGCCATCTGTGATTATAAAAGGTGACCAGACAGTTATTAATCGAGCCATAACAGCAGAGCTTTTATCCCAAGAATTAAGAGTCGGTGGCTGCAAGAAATGTGATCTTGTCATTAATTATGACACCAAGTTTAGTTCAAAAGTATTATTCGGCGAGAGCATAGTCAAAATGGACTTCTCTGGCACTTTAACTGATAACTCCGGTGATATTTCTTCTGATCACTGGAGCATAAGTGCATCTTCTGTGTCCGGCTTGGATGTCGGAAAAAAAGCCACTCTTTCAATGGCAGTACAGAAAATAAAGGGTGAAGGTCTTTGGAAGATCTTCGGTATGGAAACTAAATAAATAGAGTCTTAGTCATGTTCAAAAAAAATATCTTATTAGCCGCTGCACTTGTTAGCACAACTCTGCTTACTGGCTGTATTGGAGGTAATTTAAAGCCAAAAGATACTACGCCAGTTCCTGCAGAGCACGCAATAATGGCTCCCACACCGGAAGAGCTAAAAGCTCAAATGAGCGGCCATGGCTATAAAATCATTCTCTCTCCTGTAGAGTATGCTAGCAGCTACGATAAAGTATTCGCTAACGAAGTTTATGATGATATATCTCAGCGTCTTTTAAAGTCGGGTAATACCGTAGTAGATCGCACATTAGCCGCTAAATTGAAAGATGAGTTGCTAGCAGCTGAAACATCTGGGAAATTCCGTACTTCTGGTCCAGCAGTTGCTGATATTGTGATCATGACAAAGATTGCGAGTGTTAAATACGGTTCGAAGTTCAGTGAAGCGAGCTATTGGACTGATAAAAAAGGCAAAAATCATAAAACTGATGCATCGTGCTCTTTCTCTAGCAAAGCGCAACTGTATGTCCGCGCGTATAAAATTCCATCAATGGAGCTAATTAATACGTACGAATATGAAGGTTCATCTAGTTTTTCTACTGATACCAATCGATCTAATTGTCCAATTACTGAAGCTTCAGCAAATGGATTAATGGCTAACGCATTGAGTGATGCTGTTAAATCTGGTTCTGGTGAGACATTGAATGACTTGGCTCCAGAAGCTTATGTTGTTGAACGTAGAGACAATACAGATGCTTCAAAATCTCTTTTCCGTGTCACGATTGCTAAAAAGTCTGGAGCAATGAAAGGCGCTGCAGTTAAATTTTACCGTAAGAAAAGCCACATAACCCCAATTACCAATGAAGTGCGTATTGAAAAATCTTTGTTAGGTGAAGGTGAAATCATTGCTGAAGGTATCGATGCTCAAGGTGCTTATGTATACGTCGATGATAAAGAGTTGATTAATGAGTTGAAAATCGGAGACATCGCGAAACTTGATCATGGTAAATGTGACGTTGGCGAATATGAAGTTTTTGGCTCATGCGTAAAAGTGCCGAGCTTTTAAGATAGGGATACAATGATGAATTTACTCACAGTAAGTGTTTTGACTTTTTCTATTGTTGCTCTAGTTGGGTGTTCTTCTATCCAATCTACAAAGCTTAGTTATGAGGAATGTAAATATCCTGATAGCCCTAGTAATACAGCACCGAGTTGGGTTTGCAATCAACCAGTAGATGAACTTGAAGTTCAAGCGGTTGGCTACTCTAGAAAGTTATCTTCTGGACCTGGAATGATGACTGATGTTGCGACGACGGAAGCTCGCTCTCGTTTAGCGGGATATTTTTCTTCAGAAGTAAACACTCGTTTATCTAGGCTTACAACTGATAGTCAGACAGAAGAAGGTAATACAAACGCTGATATTTCTGAGCGAATTCAGAAAACATTAGCAACAATGACGTTAACTAAGTCTCGTATTTATCGCACTCAAACAAGTCCAGAAGGCAATATGTATGTATTGGTTGGGCTGAATAAAGCAGCCTATGGTGAAAACATAGATGCCCTAGTTAATACCGCGTTAAATGACGATTCTCCTGAGTTATATCGCCAGTTTTTAAAGGATGAGAGTGATAAAACACTTGAGCAAATCCGTAAAGAATTGAGCGGTAAGTAAAATATAAGGGGCTATTCGTAGCCCCTTTTTTTGGTGCCTAACATGAAAAAATTTTCTAAATTAGTATTATTTTGTCTGTGCTTTAGTTCCTTTGCTGCTGGAGCTAGTAGCTATGAAGAGTGGAAAGCAAGCCGTCAGGCAAGTTATAAAGACTTTAAAGAGCAATACCAAGCCCGTTACATGGCGTTTAAAAATAAGGTAACAGGTAAGTGGGGAGATAAAACAGAACTCTCCGGACAGCACCAGTATGTTGTTTACAGTGATGATCTTGAGCAACGAACTGTCTTGGATTACGAAAACAATGAAATCATTGTTGAGTCACTTGGTGATGATTCTCCAAATGTTGAGAAAGCATTACTAGCGCTACAAAATACCTCGGTTAATCAAGCGTTAGCAAATGACCCAGTTTTGTCTCAAGTAAAAATTACTCAACCATCCAGCTCTTTGCTAGACAGCATAAGTGATAATAGTTCACTGGATAGTCTTACGAAAAATGAAACCAAAGAAACAGATGTCGCTATTATTTCTCCTGTATCCAATGTAATAGAAAAGAGCAAGACTGAGTCAGAATTTCAAGAAAGTGCCACAAGCAAACGTATAAATCGAGTGCGCATTGGTTTGCCTGAGAATGTTTTTTTAAAACGGGCATCACCATATATTCCCTCTGCAGTTACGATGAGTGAAAAATACGATGTAGATAAAAACCTTATTCTGGCTATTGCACAGACAGAATCTAGTTTTAATCCACTTGCTCAGTCTCCTATCCCTGCATTTGGTTTAATGCAAATAGTACCGAATTCTGCGGGGCTTGATGTGAACCAAGCGCTTAATAATAAAGATCTTAGTCCAGAAGCTTCCTTGCTATTTCAACCTAAGGACAATATAGGCTTTGGGGCGGGTTATCTTCATTTACTTGATACTCGATATCTTAAAGATATTAAAGATGAGAAAAGTCGATTGTATTGTATTATCGCGGCTTACAATACAGGAGCAGGAAACGTTGCGAGTGTGTTTCATCCACAGCGTCGTAAGGTAATGAATCCTGCCATCGATGTAATTAATACTTTGTCATCAGATGAGGTTTACCAACGTCTAGTAATCGATTTACCTTACAACGAAACTAGGGTATATCTGAAAAAGGTAACAAAAGCATTAGCGCAGTATCAGGTTGCGGATCAAAGCTAACGTTTAATGATTTGCTCGTTAACGTTATGAAGTTGACGAGCAAATCATGTTTTATTTGATAATTATTTTTAACTAATCTTCAGCACGATAAATCAAGGTGCCGAAGCGTTCCATTTCATCGACGAAGTTGTCTAGTTCTTTGCCCCAAGACCATTGAGCGCGAAGTCGGCGAGCCAAGGCGGCTGCAGATAAGTCGCCAATGTGATCTGCGAGCAATCCTTCCCAATCAAACTCAAAGTTTTCTATCACTTTATGCAGAGCCATTAAGGCTTGATCATTGCCCTGAAAGAGCAAGCTGCAACTAAAGAAATCATCACCTTCTAACCATTTTCAATACGCGTTACTTGATTCTTGTACAAGCGTGTCTAACGTCAGCTCTATCAGATCTATACGGCTACCTTAAATGGTAATGGGTTTTATTATCATTTTATTTATGTAAGACTATCGGAATTGATAGGATGTCATTAGTAAATAGTATTTATGGATAAAACAAATAATCAATCAACCCCTTCTCTATTCAGGCAAGAAGTACTGAATGAAAAGCATCGCTCTCATATGGGGCAAGTGCTTATTCATCAGCCTGCCAACTACATCTGGATCGCATTCGTCGCTCTATTGCTAGTGATTCTAGTTATAGCGTTTACGTTATTTGGCACTCACACTCAGAAAGCGAGTGCTCCCGGTATTTTAGTCCCGAATTATGGAGTGCTTAGAGTCCTTGCACCAATACAGGGGCAGGTATTAGCTGTGAAGGTTCAAGAAAATCAGCAGGTTAAGGTGGGCGATCCCTTATTTACAGTATCTGATGAACGCTTTTCTAGTGTTGGTGAATTACAAAACCTTTTAGCGGAAACGTTGGCACTACGAGAGTCTTTAATACAACAAGACAAAGAGCAGGCCAAAGCCAGGTTTGCTCGCCAGAAAAAAATACTCGCTCTTCGGCTTTCCTCGATGAGATTGGAAAAATCGCAGTTTGAAGTTGAGATTGATTTACTAGAGCGAAGGGTGATGTTAGCTGAAAAGAGTTTCAGCCGTTTACGAGTATTACATGATCAAGGGCATGTTGCGGATTTCGAACTACAAAATGCAGAGGCGGAGCTGCTGGTATTAGCTAGCCAGAAACAAACCCTTATACGAAATCAAGGCAAGCTAGAAAATGATCGCTTGGTTCTAATGGCTGAACTGCAAGATCAAGAAGAGCAATATCAACGTCAGGTTACCGATGCTGATCAAAGGCTAGCTTTATTGCAGCAGGACATTGCTGAAAACGATGTGCGATCAAAGCAAATTATACCAGCACCTTTTAGTGGAAGCATTACCGGCTTAAATATCCAAGTTGGTCAGCAAGTCGGGATTAATACGTTAATGACGAGTTTAGTACCTCAAAACAGCCAGCTGCAAGCTCATTTATATATCACTCCTAGCCAAGTCGGATTTATTGAACTTAATCAAAATGTTTCGCTGCGTTATGCAGCGTACCCATATCAGAAATTTGGAATGGCACAAGGCCGTATTATGAATATTGCCAGCAGTCCATATTCACTCCAAGAGCTGCCCACTCACATTGCTAGCATTCTACAGAATAATGGAATTTCTCAGGATCAAGGGCAGAACTTTTATAAAGTAACTGTGGCGATAAACTCCCAATACATAAAAATTCATGGCAACTCTCAGTCATTACTCCCTGGGATGCAGCTTGAAGCCGATATTAAACAGGACACACGAAGAATCTATGAATGGATACTCGATCCTATTTATTCAGTAGTAAGAAAAATTTGAATGTATCAGTGAGAAAGTAATGAATCTAACAAATAGGGAACAGGAAGTTCTACAGATTTTAGCTGAGGGAAAGAGTAATAAACAAATTGCCTCTGAGTTAAGTATCAGTCATTTCACAGTGAGAGATCATGTTTCCTCACTACTTCGAAAGAAGCAAGTTTCATCTAGACAGCAGCTGGTATCAGTTTATTACTGTGAATCTTTAAAATAATGATACTTTAGATCCCCTACATTTGTAGGATTATATGAATATGATTTTAGTGGTATTTTTTAAATATAGAATTAATGCTGTGTTTTATTTTGGTTTTGGTTTTGGTTTTGGTTTTATTTATGATTATGTTTAACTCTTTAATTGTTAAAGTCTCGGGTTGGCTCACTGGGGTGGCTTTGGTTTTTTCTTTTTTGGATTATTATTCTATTTTTAGATCCTTCCATCTCATTTTTATTTTTGAGGTGGTTCTTTCAGTATCGTTTTCTTTATTTTTGATTTCCTTCTCTTTTATTATAGGAAGGGTGGCGTCTAATTTTGATGAAGGGATAAGCCGTTCTGGTAAAAAAATTCCTGCGTTTATTTTTATATTATTTTTATTGTTTTTGGGTATATGGGTTCTATGGGAGCACTTTTTATATGATGGGAGGAGGCTCTTAAGTTTTTTTGTAGGAGTTGAGCTTGTTGTTGTTAGTGTTTTTATTTTTTATTTTTGGTTGTGTTCTTTTTTTAAAATAGGCGAAAAATGAGAACTTTAAGTATTAATGAACTTTCGTTAGTAAGCGGTGGAGATAGTGCGGCTAGCGCTAGCGTTGTTGGAGTTGCTGGAGCAGTGGGAGGAACTGTAGGTTCAGCGACAGGCAGTGTTGTCGGTGGGTATGTTGGTGGTGTGGTAGGAAGTGTTTTTTGGACCACCAGGCGCCATTGCGGGAGTTGTTGCAGGTCGTTACGCAGGGAAATATTTAGGAGGTGCCATTGGAGCTGGTTTGGGTGGATTTTATTCCACTGAGGCAATAAGTGGTACGAATTATGCGGATGGAACAGGTTATTGATTTTAAATAATTTTCCCTAGTATTTATGAGGGTTAATGATGTTTATAAGACTTGTAATATATCTTTTTGGTTTTTTCATAGTCTTTTTAGCGGCTTCTTCATTGTATTTTTTATATTTAGGAGAGTCAAATGATTCAATTATATCAACTCAAAGCATGTTGATTTCTATAATTATTTATAGGGAGTTTTATAAGTATGAAAGTGAGCTGAAGTGAGGTTTTTTGTTTTTATATTCTGTTGAACCCCTTATGAAAGATGTTGTTTTAAAATAATTTTTTAATTTTTTAATTTATTTTTTAGGTTTTTATATGCATCCTACTTTAATGATTGAAAAATTTATATATTTTTAAAGAATAGATTCATAGTTTTAATGCACACTTTTTAAGTGGGCTAATAATATTTATTAACGAGCTGATGAATATTATTATAGTTTAAAGGTTATGGATTTGAAAAATAAAATTTATGAGTTTTTTAAGTTCTTTTTTAAGGCAATCATCGGTGGTGTTATAGGTGGAATTATTTTAAGTGTTATTTTATATGCTGGTAGTTTTTTTGATTTTTTAGGAAGGTTTTAAACGAGAGGAATTAGTATTGAGGTGTTAGAATTTGTAAGTGAAGGTTTGTTCCTATTTTTGCTGCAATAGGTGTTGTTGTAGAGGGATAATAATTAACCGCCCTACATCTATATGGTTCTCATTTTTATATTAGTAATAATATATAGTTTATAATTTGGATTCATGATTTTTCGTAAAATATATAGGTTTTATCTTTGAAAGGTATCCTTGAAAATAAAAAAATAGTTTTTTTCAAATCGATGTTAAAGGTTCTTTTAAGAATTGTTTTGGTGGGTGTGATTAGTGGATTTTTAGGGAGTTTTATTATTGATTTTTTAGACTTTTTATAAATTTTTTTCTTGATAGAGGGGGGTAAATGAGAGAGCTTAATATAGCTGAGTTGGGGTGTATTTTCGGAGGTGTTGGTCCATTATTACGATTCCTGTAAAAATGGCTGTAGATGGTGTGTCTAGTGCTTTGGATTATATCAGAACTAATGCAATTCAAGGTCAAGAGATAAAAAAGAATGGCTTTATTACATCTTTTTCCGTTAGAGCTTTGTCAGGAGGTGGGGCTAGTTCTCTTAGAACTTCCGTGCTTTCTTCTACTGGTGGTACGGTAGCGGGAAATGTTTTGGACTCTATGTATTGCTCTGATTATTGCTCTGATAATACAAACTATAATTAGCATGATTTTGTATTTATTTAAAAAAATAGATTTATTTTATTAGTCAGAAATTAGTATTATTGAAAGGTATCGATGAAAAATGTAAGGAACTAAGAAAATAGTATAGGTGGTTTTTAATGGTAAGGTGGCTAGTTTTGATTTTAAATCAGATCAACAGGTAGCAATTAATTCGCTAATAGCGAGTTTTATTCCTTAAGATAGAAAGTTACAAGCAGGTTTATATTTAGCATCTTATCAAGTTGACTTTATAGAGTATGACCAAGAAATATTATCTTTTTACTCTGCGTGCTCTTACTATAAATATTGTATGCAGAAAAGTTTTGTAATTATTTTTGCCAGTAGTCCATATACCATAAAATATATACTATCCCGTTTATAGTAATGCTTATTTATAAGGTGAAGAGGATAGTTTCTATGAAATTTTAGTGAAAATAGAAGGTCAATAGATGGTTTTTATGGTGAATATCGTTCGCCTCTTCCAGGTATGAAAATAGAACTGGTTATACAGGAAGATACTCTAAGGAAATATGAATTCTTAATTTGTCCACTGTATTTGGTTGCAATGAAATAACCTATAAAGGTTGATTTTTTGGAGGTTTTTTTGAGAGAAAAAGAGAAAATAATTGATTTTTTAGTGGTTGGTTTTTTGGTTTTTTGGTTGATTTTTAATGGTGTTTTTTTTTCATATTATCAACATGTAGGAGAGAGAGAGTTACAATTAGAAGCTAGAATTAATATATATGAGCTTGCATTTATAATGCTATTTTATAAATGCTATAGGTCTAAATATAAAGAGATATAGTTTTGAGGTATAGGAGGTATTATATGAGAGAAATTAGTATATTTGAACTTGAATGTGTTTCTGGCGGAACTGCTACTGAAACCAACAAAGAGATAAGAGAGTCAGCTACAGCATGGGGGGCTGTTGGTGCTACTGTATGGGGTGGTTTGAAAGGAGGTGTCAAAAATGCCGGTAAAGGAGGTGCTTGGGGAGCCATAGGTGGTGCAGCATATGGAGCCGGCGCTGCTTTATATGATTACTATAGTGATGGCTCCAACTATTGCTCGGATAAATAAAAATATTAAAAATCAAATATGATTTTATAAAAATGGCTGATTAATCATTTATATATAAAAACTTATCAATAAGTTTTTATGAGGCGTTTTATAGTTATTATTTTATCATAATAAATATAAAGTTTGATTTTAAGATGTATTTTAGTGATTTTTAAGTGATATTTTTACGAACTTTATATATTTATTTTTTGAGATGGTGATATGGTGTATATATAGTAGAGGTTTCTATCGAGAAATTAGATTTTACTATCGGGTGAGTGTTTTTTTAATATAGGATTAAGGTCCTTGTCACAGTTTAGTAAAAATATATCTAAATCGGCTATAGTATAGTTGATGTAAAAAGATATGATATTACTACTTTAATACAAGGTGGTGATCCAACCTAAGAAGGTGTTTTTACGTCTGAAACTACTTTTGGTGGAGGTTTTTTGTTTTCATCAAGTGCTCTTTGAATTGCTTTGGCTGTAGCTATTAGAGCAGATGCATTAGGAAACGCAGTGGATGGTTTTGATTATTGTTTGATAGGATAAACTATAATCAGCATGATTTTCTTATTAATTTCAAAAGGAGTTTGATTTTGTTTGACACATATAAGGATGATTTTTTCTCTAATTACCTTTATAAAAAACCTTTTCTTTTTAGAAAGGCCGCATCTGATATCACACTGTCTTGGAGATATGTTAGTGAAATTTACGAAAGGTCTGATCCTGCAAGTCTTGATTTCAAATTAATGAATGGTCATGAGGTACCAAAGTCAAAGTATTTAGAGTCCTATGTCAATGTAGGAAGACTTGAGTATCGTTATATAAAACCTATTATTTATGATTATATGCGTAAAGGTGCAACCCTAGTTTATAATCGTATCCGTAATGAACCCTTTGTTAGCAATATTTCTCGGGAAATAGCGAATTTCGCTCAAGCGCAGGTCATTACCAGTGGTTATGCTGCATTCAGTGCTAAGCCTTCCTATCGTTGTCATTGGGATACGCGTGACGTCTTTGCGGTTCAGTTAAAAGGCCGTAAACGTTGGATTTTAAAAGAGCCAACCTTCGAACTTCCTTTGTATATGCAGCAAACGAAAGATATGCCCGATGCTGAGGAGCCGGAAAAGGTTTATTTAGATGTCGTGCTTGAAGAGGGCGATATTCTATATGTACCGCGTGGTTGGTGGCATAATCCGATTCCCATGGGAGAAGAAACGTTTCATTTGGCTGTTGGAACCTTCGCGCCAACTGGCTTTGATTATATTAATTGGCTTGTGCAGAAGGCTCCTAATATAGTGGATGGCCGCCATAATTTACATGGATTCCAAGAAAGTAAAGAATCATTAGACCGATTCGGAAAAGAGTTTGCTTCACTAATGTCTGATGAATCGACTTATGAGCAGTTTATGGCAGATTATATAGGGCAGCATAGAGTTGATTCACCGATATCACTTGGTACCCTTTCTGATGAAAAAATAGTTCAATTAGAATTGACTCAAAAAATTAGGCTTAATGTTAATTTTCTCTATCAATTTTCTAATGACTTTGTCGTAGTGAATGGTAACAAAATAAATTTAGATGAGATGAGTCAGAAGCTTATTAACTATATAAATAGGAATCAGGCTTGTACCGTCAGCGATGTTCTATCTATTTTCTCAAAATATCCTAAAAATAAACTTCACGAGTTATTATTTCAACTTGCATTGAATGATGTACTAGAGTTGATTTCAGTTTCTGACGGTGTGGTTATTGGTTCGGAAAAGAATAATGCTACCCTAAACATGGTTTGATAAAATGAAAGCTATTCTTCAATCAGAAAGCCATGAATGCGGACTTGCTTGTCTTGTTATGATTGCCAGTGCTTATGGCTCGCATTTAGATCTTCCAACCCTACGGCGACGCTTTTCTATCTCAGTTAAAGGTACCAGTCTTCCACAAATCCTTCATTATGCGCAGTCATTAGATTTTTCTAGTCGCCCAGTTCGGTTGGAATTAGATGAGTTGAAGCAACTTCGTCTGCCTTGCATCCTCCATTGGAGCTTGAATCATTTTGTTGTGCTAGAAAAGGTAGGGGCGCAGAAGGTGACGATTCTGGACCCTGCTGCGGGACGAAGAACATTAACAATGGACGAGGTCTCTCGTTGCTTTACTGGGGTTGCTTTAGAACTGACGCCAAATTCAAGATTCCAGTCTGCAGAAAAGAAGCCTCGTTTACGACTTCGCGAATTAACTGGACATGTTCTTGGTTTAAAACGGGCTCTGGTAAATATCCTTATGCTTGCTTTGGCTTTAGAAGTTGTTGCTCTGTTATCGCCACAAGTTATGCAATGGGTTGTTGATCATGCCTTGGTTTCGGCTGATTATGATTTATTGTTGTTAGTTGTCATCGGTGGTTGCCTTTTGTTGGTGATTGACTTTGTCTTGCGTATGGCAAGGGGATGGATGGGGCTCAGGCTAAACCAACAGCTGACTCTGCAATGGACCAGCAATTTCTTTCACCATTTATTGAGACTACCTTGGTCTTTTTTTGAAAAACGGCATTTGGGTGATATTACGGCCCGCTTTCAATCCTTAGATGCTATTCGTGCCGTTATTACAAATGGTGCTGTGACTATCTTGCTTGATGCACTGGTTGCCTTGATCACGCTTACACTGATGACACTCTATAGTAAAATGTTGACTGTTATCGTTCTGACTGCGGTTGCGTTATATGTGCTTCTTCGTTGGGCTTTTTATGTACCCTTACGAAATGCTATGGAAGAACGTATCGTTTTAGCGACAAGAGAAAATGCGTATTTTTTAGAAACTATTCGTGCTGTCCAGCCTCTGAAACTCTTCAATTCAACACCCTTACGATTGGCTACTTGGCAAAACTTACTGACCGATGTGCAGAATCGAGATCTTAGAACCCAAAAAATGTTGTTGGTATTTGGTGGCTGCAATACGTTGATTTTTGGTTTAGAGGGAATGTTGCTTCTATACGTCGGTGGGGTTGCGGTTTTAGGTAACACCCTAACGTTAGGGATGTTGTTGGCGTTCCTTGCTTACAAAAGTCAATTTACTACTCGCGCAAGCAAGCTGATCGATCTTGGGATTGAAATCAAAATGCTATCTTTGCATGGAGAGCGCTTAGCAGAGATTGCTCTTGAAACGCCTGAGCCTAATATTGCTATCGAAACGGACCTTAGTCGGATAGAGCCACGTATCGAGTTTAAAAATGTGTCTTTTCGATATGCTGATGGCGAGCATTGGGTAATCAAAGACCTATCCTTCACAATTGAAGCTGGCGATGCGGTTGCCTTAATCGGCCGATCTGGCTGTGGCAAGTCTACGTTATTCAAACTTATGTTAGGGCTGTTAGAGCCAATTGAGGGCGACATTCGTATTGGTGGTACTTCTATTCGTCAGCTGGGACCAACAGCTCTAAGGAATATGGTTGGTGTAGTGATGCAGGATGATCAGCTAATGGCTGGTTCTCTTGCTGAAAATATAGCTTGCTTCGAAGTTGGCGCAACCCAAGAGCGTATTGAAGCCGCTGCACAGCAGGCCAATATACATAAAACCATTATTAACATGCCAATGGGTTATCAGACTTTGGTAGCTGAAATGGGGAGTGGTTTATCCGGTGGACAAAAGCAGCGGCTGTTATTAGCAAGAGCGTTGTATAAGCAACCTAGTATTTTGGCATTGGATGAGGCGACCAGCCATTTAGATTTACATGGCGAACAGCATGTTGTGAGTAACTTACAGTCATTGTCCATGACACGAGTCGTTATTGCCCACCGTAGAGAAACGGTTGCCATGGTTTCTCGGATTATTCATCTCGAGCAAGGAAAGATAACAGAAGACATTCGTCTAGATGCAGACGAAGTTGCATAATGGCTAATAAGGATAAGCTAATGTTGCGGTATATAGTGTTTGTTTTATTCGTTTTTGTTTTTTCTCAAACAAAAGCCTCACCCGAACTGATCAGAAGTTGGGATGGAATTTACGAGTACCGGTTAAAAAATGGCATGAGCATTTTGTTAGCCCCCGATTCTGATCAGAAAGTTATTCATGCCGACCTTGTGTATTTGACAGGCAGTTTAGCTGACCCTGAAGGCGCTTCTGGTACGGCGCATTTTCTTGAGCACATGATGTTTAAGGGTACAACGCAGCGTACAGGGACGCAGCTTATAGCAGGTTTGCAAGAGCAAGGCATTCAGTTCAATGCAACGACCAGTTTTGATCGAACTCGTTATTCAGCTATGTTCAGTGCAGACCAGAGGAAGTTAGATTTTTTGTTAGAACTGGAGGCGGAGCGCATGGTTGCGCCTGTATTTTCGGAATCGGACATGAGTGCTGAATTAGAGGTAGTTCGTCAAGAGATTACCCGAGCACAAAATGACTCATTAGCGATGTTTAGTCAGCAGCTGCTGGCAGAGGCGTGGGATGGAAAGTTCTATGGTCGCTCTGTTATGGGTAGTTATGATGAATTGAGTAACGTAACACTTAAAGATTTACGTCAATTTCATGACCATTATTACCAACCTAATAATGCCGTACTTGTGTTGACTGGTGGCTTTGAAGTGGACCAAGCACTTTCATCCGTGAATGATCTATTCGCGAAGATTAAGCCTTCTTTCCATGTCATTAATCGCATCGAATATATGTCCCCGAAAAATACTGGAAGTACCATTCAGGTTCAGCAAGGAGAGATTAACATATTGGCTTTAGGGTATGAGTTACCGCCTAGTCAGGATAATCGTAATGATGCGGTAATTATACTCGCTGAAATGTTAGCGGGTGAGCCTCATGGACGGCTTTATCATTCGCTTGTGACATCAGGAAAGGCCCAATCTGTTTTTGTCATCCCCCAACTTTTTCGACAAGGCGGGCAAGTTATAATTGGGGCAGTATTAGGGCAAGGCCAGTCAATGCAGGTTATTCAGCAAGAACTGATGGTCCAGATAAAACGGCTGCAAGAGGAGCCAATATTAGCGGAAGAGTTAGCCCGTATTCAGACAAGCAGGCGCCCACTTAAAGATTTAATTTTGAATGATACTGCCAGTTTATCTGACGTACTCTCTGAAGCGGTCGCACAGGATAATTGGTTGCTCCATTTTCAGCGCCATGATCAGGTGGAAAAGTTAGTACCATCGCAAGTTCAGACTGATATTGAAAAACTATTTGCGGATAAAGTACCTGTTGTAGGCATGTTGCTAACAACGTTGGCAGAAGAGCTAGATAGTTTTTCGGATAAAACTCAAGAATTATCGAGAAATGACAGAGATGTAGCACTAGTAAAAGCAGACTTAACAGCTTCTGCTAGCGAGAAAATAATGGCGGAGGTAGAGATACCTGATGTCGCAGAGTTTAATGCTTACATTCGAACCATAGAAACAAGTATTCAGCGTGGTGAACTGAGTAATGGAATGAAAGTAGCTTTGCGTTCGTTGCCTGAAAGTGAAGATCTGGTTCGAGGACATTTAAACCTACGCTTTGGTAATATAGAAAACTTAAAGGGTACCCAAGCATTATCAGATCTAGCAGGTACTTTAATTATAAGAGGCACGCAAAAGCGTAGCTATCAAGAGTTAGTGGATAAAGTGAACCAGTTAGGTGCAGGCTTTCAAATCATGCCTAAGCAAGGAATGCTCAGTGTGAACTTTGCGAGTCCAAAAGAAAATGTAACTGAAGTATTACACTTAATCTCTGAGGTATTAAGAGAGCCAGCCTTTCCTAAGAGCGAGTTTGATTTGGTTAAAAGGCAGCAAATGCAAGCTTTAATGACCCCAGTATACCAACCTTCTAATGTTGCAAATAGAGCTTTGCAACGCTACACAGAACAGGATTATCCGCAGTACGATATTCGACGTAATATTGAGTCCAATGACATGCAGCAGCTTCTAAAAAAAGTGACTATGGAAGATGTTCAACAATTTCATCAAGACTACTATGGTGCTCAGTACGGAGAGGTCGCTCTAAGTGGAAACTTTGATTCTGAGCAAACTAAAGAAACGTTGGAAACTTTATTTGGCAGCTGGATGAGTCCTTCTCCTTATCAGTCGGTCATAGCTAAACATCGTCATCAATCCCCCGTTAGGCAAGAGGTTCGAGCCGGGAAAACTGGCGGCTATTACCAAGGGCGGATCTACTTTTCTGCTAATACTGATACAGAGGAGAATGTGGAGCTATTTATCGTTGAACACATACTCGGTCGAAACCCGTTAGCCTCACGCTTGGGCAAACGCCTGCGTGAGCAAGAGCAGCTTACCTATGACATTCGTTCGTCTATACGAGTGCCAACTCAAGGTGACCATGCTTTCGTTAGTATTCGAGGAGACTTTTCCGCAGGTCAAGGTGTGCGGTTAGCGGATATCGTTAAAGAAGAGGTGAATCGTATAGCAGAGTTTGGTATTTCCCAATACGAGTTGGATCTCGCTAAGTCGACCATTCTGGGCAAGCGACGTCGTGCTTTAAACGACGATAAAAAGATTCTTGGATTACTAACGAAACAACTGGCTGAAGGAACGAAAATGGAGACATGGGCTGTTCGTAACAAGGCGTATGCTGAGGCAAGTCTAGAGAAAGTTAATGCGGCTGCTAGGCGTTATTTTAAAGCGAATGAGATGGTTGAAATTATCGCTACACCTTAGTAATAAAAAGGCTCATTTTTAAACTAACGTATCATCAAAGTCAGAATCGTTAGACATTCTGACTTTGATTTATATTTTTCTAAATACGGCTACGCTCAGCCAGTTTTAACTTGGCTTCAGCACGATCAAGCAAGGTGCCGAAGCGTTCCATTTCATCGACGAAGTTGTCGAATTCAATTTTGCTTGGCAGTAACTGGCTGTCGGTTTGTAGGTGATGAACCATCTGCATTCTGGCATTAGTAGCGAATTCTTTGCTCCAAGACCATTGAGCGCGAAGTAGGCGCGCCAAGGCGGCCGCGGATAAGTCGCCAATGTGATCAGCAAGTAACCCTTCCCAATCAAATTCAAAATTTTCCATCACTTTATGCAGAGTCATTAAGGCTTGAGCATTGCCTTGAATGCGTAAATCGCCATCAAAGAAACCATCGCCTTCAAGTAATTTTCGGTACGCTGCGCTTGGGCCTTGCACAAGAGTGTCTAATCGTGGATCTAGTTCAATCTCGTCTAGGCTTTCTGGGCGATTCAGCATCACGCCTTGTTCGAGAATATGAATCTGTAAAATAAAGGAGAAGTCTTCCACATAAAGAAAAACTTGTTGCCCTGCTAATTTGCTTAGGCGATCTTGGGAAGGTGTGTCTTGTTTAAGGGCGAGATTGATTGCATTTTCAATAGCGCTGAGCGCCGATAAACTGAGTGAGCCCATAAAAATCTTCCCGATGATTGCTTGAATGCGGTTAAAACTAAAGCTGGTGAATTTGAATCACAGAAGTGTCACGCGTCTGGCCTTCTTTTTCAAGGCGATCTAGGTACATTTGCCATAGTTCGTCGTGATTTTTGCCAATATTGTAGAGATATTCCCAAGTATAGAGGCCGGTATCGTGACCATCATCGAAGGAAATCTTCAGCGCATAATTGCCCGCGCCTTCGATATTATTGATGGCAACGTGTTTTTTGCCGTATTGCAAAATTGGCATTTGCATACCGTGACCGCGCACTTCGGCAGAAGGCGAATGAATTCGTAAGAACTCTGCACTGAGACGAAATGCTTGGCCATCGGCGAAAGTGAGCGCCAATTCACGGGATTGCTTGTGGTAATTAATAGTCGTAGGCGCTGGCGTTGCCATGGTTTTTTCCTATAAAAGCCCCTTCAATAAAGGGGCTATTTTTTAGAAGAGCTTTTTTGTAAGAAGGATGAGTCAATTACAAAATGTATTGGCTCAAGTCTTCGTTTTCAGCGATTTCTCCAAGCTGTTCATCAACGTATGCAGCGGTAATGTCGACAGTTTGATCATTCGGCATGTCGCTGGCGGAATAAGACACCTCCTCAAGCAGGCGCTCAAGTACCGTATGTAATCGACGCGCACCGATGTTTTCTGTGCGCTCGTTCACTTGAAAAGCGATCTCTGCAATGCGTTGAATGCCTTCTTCGGTGAAGTTCAAGTTGATGTGCTCTGTTTTAGCGAGCGCCACATATTGCTTGGTTAAAGACATGCTTGGCTCTACCAAGATACGTTTAAAATCGTCTACGGTTAGCGCATCTAGCTCAACACGAATTGGTAAGCGACCTTGTAGCTCAGGAATCAAATCCGATGGCTTAGACAAGTGGAATGCACCAGACGCAATAAATAGGATGTGATCGGTTTTGATCATGCCGTATTTTGTGCTGACGGTACAACCTTCGACCAAAGGCAATAAATCGCGCTGCACGCCTTCACGTGACACTTCGCCGCCAGAGCGTTCAGAGCTTTTCGCGACTTTATCTATTTCATCTAAGAACACGATGCCGTTTTGCTCAACTGCTTCAACAGCTCGGGCTTTTAGCTCTTCTTCATTGACTAGTTTTGCGGCTTCTTCGTCACGAACTTGGCGTAATGCTTCTTTGACTTTCATTTTACGCTTTTTGGTTTTTTGTGAACCAAAGCTAGAAAACATGTTTTGCAGCTGGCTGGTCATTTCTTCCATGCCTGGCGGTGTCATGATTTCTACACCCATTGGCGAATCGGCAACGTCAATATCGATTTCTTTGTCATCCAACTGACCTTCGCGTAATTTCTTACGAAAAGTTTGGCGCGTGCTGTTGTCTTCTAGTTCCGGATCGCCGCCACGAGCTGGTGGTAATAGCACATCTAGAATGCGGTCTTCCGCAGCGTCTTCGGCTTTGTGACGCAGTTTTGCGGTTTCTTGTTCACGAAACATCTTGATAGCCATTTCTACCAAATCACGGATGATCGACTCAACATCGCGACCAACATAGCCAACTTCGGTGAATTTAGTCGCTTCGATCTTGATGAAAGGCGCGTTGGATAGCTTGGCCAAACGACGCGCTATTTCGGTTTTACCAACACCGGTTGGCCCTATCATCAAAATATTTTTAGGGGTGACTTCCGCACGCATTTCTTCAGGAAGTTGCATGCGACGCCAGCGGTTACGCAGCGCGATGGCAACCGCACGCTTTGCTTTTTGCTGACCAATAATGTGGTTGTCTAAGGC
>TARA_R110001606_G_C15404041_1_pt1 | contig 23762 bp, 20 predicted proteins | sample TARA_R110001606 | Tara Oceans TARA_R110001606 (sample SAMEA4398315) | marine metagenome | biome: Polar Biome; feature: [SRF] surface water layer (ENVO:00010504); material: water (ENVO:00002006), including particulate matter (ENVO:01000060) such as... | depth 5 m
GCATTTACCTACGGCGCTTGGATCATTGTTGATCGCCCAATGAATTGGGCTCCTACAACACCCGGTGCTGCACCCAACCAATGTAGGGCTACAGTTTGGCGAGAGCAGCCAAGCTCTGTTTTACCAGCGCCGAGGCAGCTGCTTGCGACGATGATTCACTGTAGCAGCGTAGTTCGGGGGCGTTGCCGGAGGGGCGAAGATGCACGATATCGCCATTATCCAGCGTGGCTCTCAGCCCATCGGTAGTGTTGATGGTAGAAATAGCGGCCGGTAAGCCAAGCGCTTGTTGCATTAGTTCAGGTGAGGCTTGCCATTTGGCCAGTAACGCACGGCTTTTCTCAGTAGCGAAATCCTTGAGCCGGTCGCTTGCGGTATAGCGTGCAGGCAGGTCAGCGATTATCTGAGAAAGACTAACTCCATGTTGGGCGGCCATCACCATCAGCGTAAGCGCAGGCAATAACGCGTCGCGGGTGGGCAGTGCCGCGAGTTCACGACCTTCATTTTCCAGTTTGCTACCCAGCAGGAAGCCACCGTTGGCCTCGAACCCCGCCACTCGCGCAAATCGCTGACTAAGCTTGGCCATACTGTCCAGCACATACGGTGAGCCAATACGAGTACGCTCGACGACCTGAAAGGCACCGCAGGCCTCAATGGCTGTATTACAGCTGACCGGCACCGCCAGCGCTTCAATGCCCAAGGCGCGAGCGCAAAGCAACCCGACAATATCCCCCCGCTGCCAAGTGCCTGTTTCATCGCCTAACAAGGGGCGGTCGCCATCACCATCGGTTGAAAACAGCGCATGCAGTTGGTGCTGAGCGGCCCAGGCTTGGCCCTGGGCCTGGTCTTCATCGCTGACAGCTTCAGTATCCACAGGTACAAACGCCTCACTGCGGCCCAACACCACCACGTCAGCCCCTAGCTCGCTCAAAATATGCGCGTTCAAATCACGCCCAGCGGCAGAGTGCTGATATAAACCTACCCGCCAACCCTTTAAAGGCTCGCCAGGAAACCAACGAGTGAAGCGCTCCGAATAGGCCTGATTAGCGGCTTCAGAAACCTCGCCGCGCGCGGGCGCCGGTAGGGCAGGCATGGCAGCCGATGCATTAAGAATCGCGCTTTCATCCGCCTTGGTGATCTCGCCATCCGGGCGGTAAAACTTGATACCGTTACGGTCAAACGGGATATGACTGCCGGTAATCATAATGCAGGGCACGCCATCCGCCATTGCCTTTAGCGCCAGGGCGGGCGTAGGCAGTACGCCGTAGTCATCCACTTTAATTCCCAGTGCATGGGCAGCACTGGTACAGGCGGCCGCCATGGCCGGGCTGCTTGGGCGGCGGTCCATGCCTAACGCAATACGCTCCACTGAGAACGACGCCTGCATGGCTGAAATAAATGCCACGGTAAAGGCCGCGCATACCTCATCTGAAAACTGCTCTACCAAACCTCGTGCACCGCTGGTACCAAAGGCGATGCCGCTGTCATTAATAACCGCGGTAGTGGAACGTACTGAGCTCAACATAATTCTCCTGTAAAAAATCGGCTGTAGTGAGTTTAACTCCCCAGGCGTGAAGCGCTATATGCAGATTTTTCTGCTTTTTAGCTCCATATAGCATCTACATGTCTGTCATGACTGTGGCTGTGTGATGGAATCACTGCCGCTAAATATTCGCTTCTGAGATTGCCTTAACTGCGGCACCCAAGGAACTGATTGAGATATCAATATGGGCTGTAACATTTCACAGGCTGGTACTGCATTGTTAGTAGGGTTAACGTTCGATAAAGGCCGCCAATAGATAATCGTCTTCGGCGGCTTTGTTGTTTACGGCTTCTGCAAATGCGCAATGGGAACTTCCACCTGCTGGGGACGGTTCAATAAGGTAAGAAGGAGGAGGGCGCGGTCTTGGCCTTTTAGTTCAGTGAGCTGTGCCAGCTGACCTTTGAGCGGTCCTTCGGTGACTTCCACGGCATCGCCAACGTGGAAATACACCTCTTTTGATGCTTCATCCTGAACGCTGTTCTGGAGCAAGGTTTCCACGATGTAAGTGGGCACGGCAGCGGGTTGGTCGCCAAAGGTCACTAGGCGCAATACACCCCGTGTAGAACGGATCGGTCGCCAGTTACTGGCCACCTGATCAAGCTCAATAAATAAGTAATACGGGAAGAGTGGTTCGGTGAGCCACACCAGCTTGTTGCGCCGTTTACGCTGCACCGCCAACACTGGGTGAAAAACATGATAGCCCTGGTTTTCCAGCTGGCTCGCCGCTCGGAAAGACTCGCCCCCCTTACATTGAATAAGGTACCATTGCGCGCACTCTGCGCTGGCTTGGCTATCGTAAAGGCCCATGTCGCTCCTTGCGGTAGAATGAGTTAACCCAGGATCTAAGCTCAGGGTAAGCGCGTATTGTAACAAAATCGCAGTGACCGAGCGCAGCAAACGACGCACTAAAGGACGCCGTCGGAACGCCAAATGTGAATTATGGCAAGGGCAAGGGAAATGTCCGGAACAATCCCTGGGCGGTAGCGTGTCTGAAAGGTTTTTAAGGCGGTTCAAAACGAGACATTAAGAAAGGAAGTCGCGGCTATGTTTACCCTGCTCGTGGTTGTGGCCACGCTAGCCGCACTCACGTTCACCCGCATTGCCCCGCCGCTATCTTGATCTCCGCCCTTGTCTGCCTGGTCATCAGCGGCACTGTGGAAGATCGTCGGTAGTCACTCCCGCGGTGCGGAAACATATGAAAACTTCCATGCGGGCTTGCCACAGCCCAGGCCGTGGTCACCTCCGCCCGTGGAGAAGTGCTCAACACCCATATGTTAGGGCCGCAACGCTGCAAGCAGCAGGAAAGAGTGATCAATCCGCATTTTATTGTGCGTGACCAGCGCGATAGCTATTGGAAAGACACGCTAAACAAAGTGATGGCCTTGTAGAAGCCCAACGCATTGGGCGATCACCCCATCTACAAATGTTCACACGCGGCTGGATCGGGCCTAGTACTTGTCCACGTAGTACTCCTCATTAAGAAAATGTATCATGCCAATCAATTGTCAATTGCTTTGTGTGTGAGTGGTCACTAACCGCCTGGCGGAAGCGCAACACGTGGCATATATCTACAGAAGGGCATGGGAATGCGTCCGGAATATCTCGGGGCGGTAGCGTGCCTAAATGTTATCTAATGAGGTTAAAGTAGTGAGTATGGAACAGCCCCACCGCGGCACCTACCAAGACGACGAAATTTCATTGGTTGACCTTGCCAAGATTCTGATCAAGCGCTGGAAAATCATGGCGTTGGTCTTTTTAATTATTGTGCTCGGAGCCTTGGCCTATGCGTTGCTAACAGAGCGCTCCTATGAATACGTCTCAATTTATCAGGTGACAGAGGAGGCCCCCGGGCGTGCCCTTGAAGCACCAGCTTCCGTGTTGGCTAAGGTTAATAACCTCTATCTTGGACCGGAAACACGTAAACTCAGGGAATCGGCAGGACTGGAGAGCCTACCCTTCGAAGTGGCAGTCGCTCATCCCAGCGACACCTTGCTTATTCGCTTGGGCTCGGAAGCGAGTGAGGACAATCAAGAATTGGTCACCCAGATGCATGAAGCGCTGCTGGCTCGCATGATAGAGGACCAAAGAAAACGCCTTGATAGCCGCCAGACCGTGCTTGAACAGCAGTTACAACACACTGAAGCCGCTTTAGAATCGGTCGAGCAGACCAGCAGCGAGTGGGGCAGCGAACTGATCGCCAGCTATACGGAACGCTTGGCCAACATACAGCAAAATCTCTCCCAGTTAAGTGAAGGCCAAATTGCACAGGTTGCTGTGCAGAGCCTTGAGCCTACAGGAACTAGCCGCATTCTAGTTATGGCGTTGGCGCTGGTTCTTGGTGGAATGTTGGCGGTGATAGCTGCCTTTCTTTCACAGTTTATGGCGCTGGTAAGGGATAGTTTGTCGGAAGAAGCATGATAACCACCTCTTGTTAAAGAAGGGGATATTGAGGGCTGCTTTTAATGCTGCATGCTCGTTTAGAGTTACTAATATAGGCTTAAGAGGAGGCACGCTTTTGTCTAGATTTTTGCTTGTTTTATTTAAACAACGCTTGTTGAGCCAGCTGTAGTGGCGCTATGTGCTTTGGTTGTGACTACATCGGCTACTCACTGTATAAATTAGCAAATATTTACCAACAGTTTATAGGACTGTTTTGGATACACCTTTATTCCGTTGTTACTTGCGCGCTACGACCCTGATAGTGATTATTTTCTCCCGCGACGTAATGAAGCAATTGGAAATTACCAAGCTTTTTTAGAGTGATAAGTGAGCGCACGTTTTCATTGGGTACGAGGTGGGGAGCGCCTCTACTTAACATTGGATGTCGTTGACTAGGTAGTGCAGACGGCAGCGACCTTTGTAACGGGATGGCCTCGCTCTTTTATCTACTGGACGGCTTCGATCTTAAGTTTTTCAATATATCACTAGCGGTTCATGGGCTCTTCTTGTTGCCTTTAGTATCTGTAATAGAAGTCTCTACGAAACCCTGGGCAAATCAATAAGCCGCTCACTTTCTATTCTGTTTGAATAGCAGGGGAAATTAGACATTCTAATTGCTTAAAAATTTTATATTTAATTCAATTAAAAGGTATGTTGTATGAAGGTTCTCATAACCGGTGGTGCTGGTTTTATAGGTAGTGCTCTTGCTATTGAGCTTGTAAAAAGAGGAGATGAATTAACTATTTTGGATAATCTTTCACCGCAAATTCATGGTGAAGATCCAGATGCCTCTGCTCTTTTTCAGCGTCTGCCATCCTCCGTTCGTTTCATAAAAGGGGATGTTCGGAATCGCGATGATTGGGCAAGCGCGTTGGCCGGACAGGAGGTTGTCGTCCATTTGGCTGCTGAAACCGGCACAGGTCAATCAATGTACGAAATTGACCGTTACGTTGACGTCAATGCTCGCGGTACATCACTGCTGCTGGACATCCTTGCAAAGAAGGAAGCCGACAGCGCATCCGTTCGCCGCATCGTGGTGGCATCCTCGCGAGCGATTTATGGTGAAGGCAAATACCAAAGTCGTGATGGCTTCGTTTACCCCGGTGCGCGAGCACTGGAAGACCTGCAGAATGGCGTCTTTGAATGTCGTGACCCACATAGTGGTGAGATCGTCACCCCCGTGCCGACAGATGAGGCTTCGCGCATCCATCCCAGCTCGATCTACGGCATCACTAAGCAAGTTCAAGAGCAATTGATTCTCACCGGTGGCGAAGCACTGGGCATTGGCGCGGTGGCGCTTCGCTACCAAAACGTGTACGGCCCCGGTCAGTCGTTGAAGAACCCCTATACCGGCATCCTTTCAATTTTCTCCACCCTGCTGCTGCAGGATAAAGATGTGAATATTTTTGAGGACGGCAAAGAAAGCCGGGACTTCGTCTTCATCGACGACGTTGTCACCGCCACCATAGCCGCCATTGATGCTGACGTGACCGGCAGGGCCTATAATGTTGGCACTGGCGAGGCCACCGACGTGTTGACCGTTGCTCATCTGCTCAAGTCGAATTATGGTTGTGGCGGCGAAATCAAGGTTACGGGCAATTTCCGTACCGGCGACATCCGCCATAACATTGCCGATCTTTCCAAAATCAAGAATGATATGGGATTCGCGCCGAAGGTTTCCTTCGTCGAGGGTGTCAAGGCTTTCTCCCAGTGGGTAAAAACCCAAGAAATCAAAGATTCTGGCTATGAGCGGTCAGTCAGCGAATTGCGCGCAAAAGGTTTGCTGAAGTGATAAGTGACGCACAGAACCTAGTCGGGAAGAGGGTGCTATTCATTGCCCCAATGTTCTTCGGCTACGAGAGTCTTATTAAAACCGAGCTGGAAGCAAAGGGTGCGCAGGTAGATTACTTTAATGATCGCCCTGACAACGGCTTTTGGACCAAGGCTTTGATTCGCTTGGATCGAAGGCTGCTGGCGCGAAAAACCGATGCTTATTATAGCGATATCATCGAGTCGACTCGCAGCAAGGCCTACGACCATATACTGATCGTGCGTGGCGAGTCCATTTCACTGCATATGCTGCAATTGCTGCGTCAGACCCAGCCGAAAGCGAGGATAAGCCTGTACCTCTGGGACTCGATGCATTACAACCCCAATGTGCGCAAGCTGCTTGATGAGTTCGATCAAGTATTCTCTTTCGACCGCTCTGACGTAGAGAACAATCCAAAGATTCAATTCCTACCATTATTCTATGGGCGTGAATTTGAGCGTTCTGCGCGATGGCAGGGCACTCCGATATATGACGCATGTTTCATTGGAACCATCCATACCGACCGCTACAAGGTGCTGGAAAAAGTGTTGGACGGCCTAAATGCTAGCGGGCGTAACGTTTTTGTATTCTGTTATTACCCGTCTAAATTGCTGTACCGCATCCGCTCGTTGTTGGACCCTGGGTTCCGTCGCTTCGCGAAGAAATACATCAGCTTCAACGGAATGAAGTTGAGCGATGTTGTTGATCGTATCGCCGAAAGTCGTGCCGTAATTGACATCAACCGTCCCGATCAATTGGGCCTGACCATGCGCACCATCGAAGCTGTGGGCGCGCAACGCAGGCTCATTACCACCAATGCCGACGTGGTCAACTATGACCTTTACAATCCGAAGGATGTATTGCTCATGTGTCGCGAAAACCCAGTGATCGATGATGATTTTCTAAAACAGGCTGGGCTGCCATTCGACCAAGCTCTGCGTGAGAAATACTCTGTATCAGCTTGGATTTACAGTATTTTTAATGAATCCGGTGCCAAAAACACATGAAATCATCAAACCTTGTTATCATCCCCGCCCGCGGTGGCTCCAAGGGAATACCACGTAAGAATGTCCGGGACATCGCTGGTAAGCCACTAATCGCCTGGAGTATTGAACAGGCGCTGGCCTCGGAATTTGTAGAACGCGTAGTGGTTTCCACTGATGACGACGAGATTGCCGAGATTGCCCTACACTATGGTGCTGAGGTGCCGTTCCGGCGTCCTAAAGAATTGGCCAATGACTCCGCAGCTACAGAGCCCAGCCTTATTCATGCCTTGCAATGGCTGGAGACCAATGAAAATTATCGCCCGTGCAATGTCATCCTGTTGCAGGCGACATCTCCCGTGCGTTACGCAGGCGCTATCGATCGTGCAATTCAGCAATTCAATGAAGAAGGGGCCGATAGTTTACTGTCGGTGTGTGAGTTCTGGCACTTTCTTTGGCAGGACAAGTCTGCACCGACGGCGCTCTATGATTACAAGCGTCGCCCGCGTCGACAGGATATCCGCCCCGAGGATGTGAAGCTAAAGGAAAACGGCTCCATCTACATTACCCGCACTAATTTACTGGTGCGGGAGAATAATCGCTTGGGTGGAAAGATTTCAGCCTTCGTTATGAGTGATGAGGAAAGCTACGAGATCGACTCGCTTGTAGATTGGGCTATCGTTGAAAACTTTTTGAAACAAACTGCAGGTAGTAAACATGTTGATCAGTAAGAAAATCTCCGATTTCCTTGTCTTTGAAACGGAGTCGATCTTCCATGCACTGGAAAAGATAAACAATAATAAGCACCGCATCGTTTTTGTCGTCAATGAAGGCGGTACGCTCGTTGGAGCCTTCTCCGACGGTGATTTTCGACGGTGGCTTACGTCCACTCCAGACTTCGACCTGCAAAAGGAAGTCGGCCCCATTGCCCATGGAGCCGTTACCTCGTGCAAGGCAAATGCCCCGCGCAACGAAATCGAAGTCGCATTCAGCCATGGCATAGAGCTGATTCCGCTGGTAGACGATTACCAGCGTTTGGTCGCTATCGCTATCCAGGGCGAGCGCGGCATCACTATCGGCACACACGTCATCACTGAAACGTCACCAGCCTATGTAATTGCCGAGATCGGCAACAATCATAATGGTGACATCAAGCTGGCTAAGCATCTGGTTGATCTTGCCTTGGCCGCCGGTGCCGATTGCGTGAAATTTCAGATGCGCGATATGAATTCCCTGTACAAGGGGGGCAGCGGTAAAGATCAGAGCGCCGACTTAGGCGCTCAGTACACCATCGAATTGTTGAGCCGGTTTCAACTAAGCAACGCCGAATTGGTCGAGGTTTTCGACTATTGCAAGCAGGTTGGCCTGGTGCCGTTGTGCACTCCGTGGGATCTCAAGAGCTTACAAGTGCTTGAGGACTACGGGATGGAAGCCTATAAAGTGGCTTCCGCAGATTTCACCAACCATCAGTTGCTCGGCGCATTGGCAGCAACTGGAAAGCCGCTATTTTGTAGTACTGGTATGAGCACCGAGGCGGAAATTCTCCAGTCCGTAGCCTTCTTAAAAAACAAGGGGGCCAACTTCGTTATTCTACATTGCAACTCCACTTACCCCACTCCATTCAAAGATGTCAACCTGGCCTACTTGAAGCGTCTGCAGAAAATATCTGGCAGTTTGGTAGGGTATTCTGGTCACGAGCGCGGCATTTCCGTTCCGGTGGCGGCAGTGACCCTAGGCGCGTGTGTCATCGAGAAACACTTCACCATCGACAAGAGTATGGAAGGTAATGACCACAAGGTGTCGTTACTGCCTGACGAGTTCCGCGAAATGGTGCGAATGATCCGAGAAGTCGAAGAGGCTATGGGCAATGGCGGCGAGCGCAGCATCACCCAGGGGGAGCTTATCAACCGTGAAAGCCTTGCCAAAAGCCTGGTGGCTAACCGTAACATTGGTATGGATGAGGTGATTGAGCTTGATATGGTAGACGTGAAAAGCCCTGGCCAAGGTTTGCAGCCGATGTATCTAGAACAGCTGATAGGCAAGCGTGCAAAGCGTGATTTTCAGGCGGGTGACTACTTTTATGCATCCGACTTGAAGGACTATACGGTCGAGGCGCGCAATTATTCCTTCGACCGTCCTTTCGGCATCCCGGTGCGTTATCACGACTACGCCAAGCTGGTGTCCAAATCGAATTTCGATTTCGTCGAGTTTCACCTGAGTTATCAGGACATGGAACTGGAACCTGCTGATTTCTTCGATGGTCCGCAATCCATCGGTTTTGCCATACATAGCCCAGAACTATTCGCTGGCGATCACATCATGGATTTGTCCAGCGAAGACGACTCCTATCGAACACATTCGATCAATGAGCTGCGACGGGTTTGCGATATCACCCGCAAACTGAAGCGATTTTTCCCGAAGACTCAAAAGCCGGTTATCGTTATCAATGCGGGCGGCTTTAGTATGACCTCGTTCCTGGCTAAGGAGAATCGTCCGGCTATGTACGAGCGTATTGCCGAATCTTTATCCCAGGTAGATCAAAGCGGGGTAGAAGTCATCATACAAACAATGCCGCCGTTCCCTTGGCACTTCGGCGGACAGAGTCATCACAACCTGTTCGTCGATCCTAACGAAATCAGGGCATTTTGTGATCGTTACGGCTACCGCATCTGTTACGACATTTCCCATTCGATGATGGCGTGCAATTATTATAAGTGGAAACTGACGAATTTCACTCAGCTGGTGGGCGCCAATATCGCGCATATGCATGTAGTGGATGCGCTTGGTATTGATGGAGAAGGCGTACAAATCGGCAAGGGTGACGTGGATTTCACCGAACTGGCGCGTGACTTACGTCAACATGCGGCTGGTGTTCAATTCATCCCTGAGGTATGGCAAGGCCACAAGAATCAGGGCGAAGGGTTTTGGCTTGCGTTGGACTTCCTTGAAACCTACCTCAAATAAACACGGTATAAGGCAAGCCGCGTGCTGAAAAAATTTTTGTCCGGTTCGGGAATATTTGCGCTGTCCGTACTGGCATTTAGTATTGTTCGGCAGATCGGTGTATTCCCAGCTATATCACGTGTCGACGATCAGTTGTTCGCAAGCCTGACCTTCATGGTTTTCACCTTCGAGGCAATCGCCTATGGTTTCACTGGGGCTATTCCGGATTACTATGTCCGGCAAGTGAAGGGTAGCACGGCGAATGTGGGGTTGATGCGGCAGCTTAGTAAGTTCTGCCTTCTAGGGGTAGTCAGCCTTCCTGCATTTCTCCTGTTGGGCATGGATGCGTGGACTTCCTCATTATTGGGCTTGTATCTCTACCTCTTCGCGCTGAATGCGTTGAAGATCAAGCTGATCTTCAACAAGCTGCGTTTTGGCGAAAACTTTATTTATATGGGGTTCCGCAGTGTACCTTATCTGTTGGCCCTGTGGCTGATCCGGGAGCAACCGGCATGGCTGCAGGGATACGAGTTGCAAACTGTTGCCGCGCTGCTGCTGGTATTTGAGTTTTTCTATTGGCTCAGGCTAGTTGCCATCACCCAAAAGGATATGTTCGAGGGTAAGCAAGAGGCTGAGCAAGGATATGGTGCATTATTGGCGTCGCTGCTGCCATTCATTGCAAGTGCGCTGTTGATCGGCGTTATACAGCGAGGCGACATGACATTGGTCAAACTGGCCGACGCTGCGTACTACACTGACTATGCCAAGACCATCCTGACTATCAACTTCTTCTGCGCACCGTTGTCCCTAATGATATCCGCTCCTCTTTTAAGCTTACTGAGTAACCGCGGCCTTTCACTCGGCTCATCCAAAGTGAAGCATTTGCTGCTGATTATAGTTGGTCTGATTCTGCTGACTGGTATGGGGGCCGCCGGTACTTTCAATTTTGTGCATGGTTTTCTTTACGGTGGGTCAAACACAAACCCCGCTTGGCTAGTTTTCTACTTGACGACCAGCACCTTACTGTACGCGCTGGCCCGGACAATGGTAGTGAAGTATGCTGCTGTAAGATTGGCCCTGCCGGTGAACATCGTGCTGACCCTGCTGGCAGCTACCATGGCAATCTATTTGCCAGTACAAATTTTCGTCATTCTTTTCTATGGCCTGCGCGTGCTGGCATATATTATGTTGTTGTGTTTAGACAGGAAAAAAGCTCAATTGAAATAGGCTATCTAAAGTAAGTTCCTGCTTATTGTGAGAGTTATATTCCCATAAACATTAGGGGGTAGATAGAGGCATTTCATGATGCAGGCTGTTGATACCACTGTTACCGTGTTTTTTTGAATCGACCTGCTGTGCATTCCTTAGCTTGGATTAATAATCTTGACTGTTCATTACTTTCATCTGTTCTTCACGATATTGTTCATTTTCCACTCATTTCGAAAGGGACTCTCTAAGGCTGTCCTGAACTTCATCTATATCTCCCCCTTCTACTCAGTGTCATTGATTGAGTTTCCGGGGGCTTTTGTAAAGCCTCCGGAATTATATGCGGCAGCGCTGGCCGTTATGTTTTTTCTAAAAGGAGGCCGCCTCAAAAAGAAGCCAGTCATTTTTGCGTGTCTGTTTTTCTGTCCGTTTATATTTTCACTGATTGTCAATATATATGACTTCACGCCTATAGACGCATGGGAGTTAAATGCGGAGAAAAGGGATGTTTTTTATGAAAAATTGACACATAAAACTGCAATAACCGTAACCAATTTTACGCAGCTATTATATGTTATAACCGGTCTGGTTTGTTTTGTGCTCGTCGCTAGCGTAGACATGAAATCGCAACGAGGTAATGTTGAAATAGTGTTAATGCGAGCTATTTTAATGGTTTCTGCAATAGGGATTTTTCAGGTGGTGTCATATTATGGAGGGTTCTACAAAGCATATTTGTTTTTGTTCTATAATTCCGAGGCAGTCGCCATTGGTAGGCAGGTTTGGTTTGAGGTTGCTGGAATCAAAAGGATGAATTCGGTTTTTGGCGAGCCCTCCATATTCGGTTTTTATCTGGGTGCGTCTCTGCTGTCTTTAGTGATTCTAAGAGAGTGGAGAATTAGCGGAATGTTCAGAAAGCTTAGCGTTTGGGCTTCATTGATTGCTGGGTTGATTTCAACGGCAGGGACCTTTTATTTCTGCATGATTGTTTTGTATTTTTTCTATTTGTTTCGTAATCTTAAAAAATTATTTGCTATTCCGATGTGTATTATTGGTGTGGTGAGCATAATTTTAGTTGTAGCTTACGTTGTGCAGAGTGCTCCTGGTTTTGTTGATCAGAAGCTTGCATCACTGGCGGAGAGGTTGCAGTTCGGTTTTTATCTGCCAATCACAAACTTCCTTACGAATCCATTCTTTGGAGCAGCATTTGGCACGGATAGGCCAACAACTCTTGTATTCAATTTACTTGTTTCCCTAGGAGGGATAGGGGTTTTTATGGTGGTTCTCGCTGCGAGTGCAATATGGAATAAAGGTGTTGGGGCATTTCTGATTTTTTGGATAATTGCTGGAATGCTCGTGCCTGATATTATTTATTTGTATATGTGGCTTTATCTTGGAATTATGTATTCGGTTTTTTCAGGGAAAAGTAGGGCAGGTTCAGGTCTTTTTAAGATCGCATCCGGAAACCTGCGGTGACTGTTGGATAATGTTGAACAGTTTTTATTATGTCATTGTGTTAGATAAGATGGATTATTAGTGAAGTTAAAATATGCGAACAATAGCTCTTCCAGAAACTAGGTACCACATAGAATTGATAAAGGAGAATAATCCTGAAATCGACCTCTATTTGATCAGACGAAACTCTGCGCCGTATGAAAAAAGCCTGCCCTTAGGGGCGAATTTTTCCTTTTTTGAGGCGGACCAATTTTCGTTTAATCCCATAAGGTCAATTAAGGCGAATAGGAATCTTTATAACAATCTGTCGAGGTTGATTTCTGAATCAGGAGCTGGGAGAGTTATAATTTTTGCAGATGCCAAGCCTTACCATAAATATATAATCGATTGCTGCATCAAAAATGGTATGGATGTGGAATTATGGGAGGATGGGCTTGGTTACTATATTGGCTCTGGGTATAAGTATAGATTCATTGCCAAGAGTCTTATTAAGGCTTCCTTCGGTGCATACTCTAAAGGGATTCTGTCTGAACAGCATAGAAGAAACGAGATAGTTACTAGGGATAGGTTTCTACAAAAGAACCTTAGATATCCAGTCCAGGAGCCTATTTTTAAAGAATCGCTTGATCGGATTGCGTTCATCGGGCAACCATTGGTTAATGATAGGTATCTTAGTGCCTCTCGGTATGTATCAGTAATTGAAAGTATCTACGATCAGTCTGGCATTATGGTGGACTATTTCCCTCATCCCAGGGAGCAGCCAATGACCTTCAATGAATCGAAGGTGCGGGTAGTCGAAGGCGTCAGTACGCAGAGTTATTTGTGCACGGTCAAGTATTTGCACTGCACAACCGCTTTTTCCACGGCAATACTAAACCTTAGTGGTGATAATAGGAGTTTTTGTCCTGGTTTGTTCGGGTTAAAAAAGGTAGAGCGTGCTTTGTCGAAATACCCCGAGTTAGGGGTCCGAATTATCAACGATTTCTCAAGTGTCGGGTGGCTTGGTAAGTAGATAGGATTTAATATGGCTCTTTTTTGTAAAATATTGTGGGCGATCCGTGCAATTGTGTATGGCGCAGTATTCTGCCGGTTTGGCTTCCCAGGCTATATTGGGCGTCCAGCCTTTTTGCTTGGGACTCGCCGTATGCATATCGGCAAGCGAATTCGCATTTTTCCCGGCTTACGTGCGGAGTGCCATGGTCAAGGGCGACTATTCATTCATGACAATGTTTCCATTGGTCAGAATTTTCACGTGATTGCCAGCAGTGACCTACACATTGAAAGTGGCTGTCTGATTTCTGGCGATGTATTCGTTACCGATACAGAGCACACTTTTGAGCAAGTGAACGTTCCGATATTTGATCAGCCGGATAGAGTCGCCCCCACACGTATTGGTGAAAATTGCTTTCTTGGTATTGGTGCGCGCATTCAAGCTGGTACCATTCTTGGCGATGGCTGTATCGTAGGTGCCAATGCGGTAGTGCGCGGAAACTTCCCTCCTCATTCAGTGCTTGTCGGCGCTCCTGCACGTGTGATCAAACGTTACAACCCAGAGCATGAAATGTGGGAAAGATGCTGACATCGCTAGGGTCTGCCACCTTGGAACTCTTGAGCGAGTAACCGATAGAGTTATCACGCATTTGATAATGTCTTGTGTTTTATGGGCCTGATCGGGCCGGTGAAAAAAAGTAATATTATGAGTCACTTTCAATAACTGCCTTTCACTTAGAACCAGCTGTCGTAAAGGAATATATATGCTTTCCCCGGTAATCATGGCTGGTGGCTCGGGCTCACGCCTGTGGCCGCTCTCACGCCAACTCAACCCTAAGCAGTTTTTGTCGCTTGCTGATGCCCAACTGTCCATGCTTCAGGCCACTATTCGTCGCTTGGATGGGCTGGATATCGGTTTGCCGCGACTGATCTGTAACGAGCAACATCGCTTTCTGGCTGCCGAGCAGTTGCGTCAGATGGGTATGGAGAGAGCCAATATTCTTCTCGAGCCAGTTGGTCGCAATACCGCTCCGGCTATTGCCCTGGCGGCGTTACAGGCCGTTCAGGAGGAGGAAGATCCTATTCTGTTGGTACTTGCTGCTGATCATCTGATCCAAGATGTGGATGCCTTCCTTTCCAGCATTCGAAGCGCATTGCCACTGGCTGATGCCGGTAAACTGGTGACCTTCGGGGTCGTCCCAAGCCATCCGGAAACCGGTTATGGCTACATCGAAAAGGGGGCTTGCGTGGAATGGGGCGGCTTCACGGTTAGCCGCTTCGTTGAAAAGCCGAATTTGACTACGGCACAAGAGTATCTTGCAAGCGGCAACTACTACTGGAACAGTGGCATGTTTATGTTCCGCGCTAGTCGTTATTTGGAAGAGCTAGAGCGCTTCCAACCTGAGATTCTTAGCGCATGCCGTAAAGCGCTTGATGCAGGGAAGCAAGACATGCATTTCACGCGTGTGGACGCAACAGCCTTTGCTGATTGTCCGGAAAACTCTGTTGACTACGCGGTTATGGAAAAGACAGAGCATGCGGTAATGATGCCGCTGGATGCTGGTTGGAGTGATATTGGCTCTTGGACGGCGCTTTGGGAGGTCGGCATTAAGGACGACTTGGGCAATGTATTCAAAGGCGATGTGCTTGATCTAGCCACCCATAATAGCTATGTACATGCAGATAGTCGGCTAGTAGCTACCGTAGGTGTCGAGGATTTGGTGATCGTCGAGACTAAGGATGCAGTACTGGTTGCACACAAGGATCATGTACAGGAGGTTAAACAGATCGTCAAGCGGCTCAAGGAGGACGATCGCCATGAGCATCTTAACCATCGCGAGGTCTATCGCCCTTGGGGCATGTACGACTCCATCGATAATGGTCAGCGCTATCAGGTTAAGCGTATCACTGTGCAACCAGGAGCCAAACTTTCGGTACAGATGCACCACCACCGAGCCGAGCATTGGATCGTGGTTAGTGGTACGGCAAAGGTCACTAATGGCGAAAAAACTTATCTGGTTACAGAGAACCAGTCTACTTATATACCTATCGGCCAAGTGCATGCTCTGGAGAATCCTGGCGTCATTTCGCTGGAACTGATTGAAGTGCAGTCTGGTTCTTATTTGGGTGAGGATGATATTGTGCGTTTCGAGGATAAATATGGGCGACTATAAACGCCACGTTAAGCATTTTTAATAAGAGGTTCATTGTATATTTTATGGGTTCTAGGTACGGCTATGCAGGATGATGTACCTGATTTAATACTTTGCACTTATCTTTAAATTTCGTTAGCGGCATGTAAAGTCCGGCATCATCGGTAAAAAAGATCGCTGTTACCTTGATTAGTATCGACACTCCAAGCTTTTTATGGATACTGGCGAGGCCTACCATAACGACCTGGGCATGGTAACGACGGTCGATATATTTGTCGTAATTTCCAACTCCGGTGAAACTGACGAAGTCGTTAAGCTTATGCCTTCCCTTAGAGGCAATGACAATATCTGAACTCGCTCACCGGCAACTCTAATTCCACATTAGCACGGGCCTCCTCTTTCCACGCGACCATGACGCTGGATGTTACCTTGGAGATTTTCTTGATGAAAGCTCAACATTTCAAGCTTGAATACTTCGGCTGCTTCCAACAGTGGGCTCACTCGGGCGACGCCTTATGAGCTGCGTTGAGAATAAAATGTCCAAAGGCGATTTGCCGCTGGTTGGTCGGTGGGCAGGCTGGGATCCTACGTGTAATTCGTGCTATGTCCCGTGGCAGTCTAGGGTTTAGCTATTGCCAAATGCATGGGAGAATGGGAAATCGTAACAGAGGGAGGAATACGTCTTGCTATCGAGCTTTATGGTGCTGAAGTACTCGAGTGTTCAGCCGATTTCATTGGCCGCTACCCAGTTGTGGTTCCGCTTGCCTCTGGCGTTGAGGATACCTTGATGCCCATGGAGAAACGGTGCATAACGTCGTAACTGGTATTTGAAGATCAAAAAATCGTATATGTTTTCAAAAAATAGTGTTTATTGCTTCTTCGGTAATCCTATAAGCCTTAACGTTGGAAAAATTAATGACCGATAAGATTCTTGTGACCGGCGGAGCCGGCTTTATTGGCTCGGCCGTCATTCGTTACTTAATTAAAAACACAAAGTATCAAGTGGCCAACGTTGATAAGCTCACTTATGCTGGTAACCTTGAATCCTTGGCCTCAGTCAGTGATTCACCTCGTTATCATTTTTTTCAGGTTGATATCTGCGACTCAGCGGCGCTTGATCAGGTGTTTGCTGCATTCAAACCTACCCTTGTAATGCACCTGGCCGCAGAAAGCCATGTGGATCGCTCGATTGATGGTCCCGCGGACTTTATCGAAACTAATATTGTCGGTACTTATACGTTACTGGAAGCAGCACGCCTTTACTGGACAACATTAGATGATGAGGGGCGTTCAGCCTTTCGCTTTCATCATATCTCTACCGATGAGGTTTATGGCGATCTGGAAGGAACGGATGATCTGTTTACCGAAACTACGCCCTACGCGCCCAGCTCACCTTACTCAGCCTCGAAAGCTAGTTCTGATCACTTGGTTCGTGCCTGGCATCGCACCTATGGCCTGCCTACGCTGATTACCAACTGCTCCAACAACTATGGCCCTTTCCATTTTCCTGAAAAATTGATTCCGCACATGATCCTCAACGCCCTTGGGGGTAAACCTCTACCGGTGTATGGCGATGGTGCCCAGATACGCGATTGGCTGTTTGTTGAAGACCATGCCCGTGCGCTAGTCAAGGTGGCTAACGAAGGGCAGGTAGGGGAGACCTACAACATCGGTGGTCACAACGAGAAAAAGAATATTGATGTGGTTAGAACCCTCTGTGCTCTGCTGGAGGAGTTAGCCCCCGCTGAAAAACCTGCGGGTGTGGCGCGTTATGAAGATTTAATTACCTTCGTGAAAGACCGTCCTGGTCATGATGTGCGTTATGCCATTGATGCCGGTAAAATTCAGCGTGAACTGGGCTGGGTTCCACAGGAATCTTTTGAAACGGGCATCCGTAAAACCGTGCAATGGTATCTGGATAACCCCGAATGGTGGCAGCGAGTATTGAGTGGGGATTACCGCCTGGGGCGTTTGGGTGAAAGTAACGTACCTGCACAGTAACGTTCAGAATCCATCAGACTTCATTAAAGGTGTTTTATGAAAGGGATTATTTTGGCCGGAGGATCCGGCACGCGCCTGCATCCGATTACGAAAGGCGTATCCAAGCAGCTGCTGCCCATCTACGACAAGCCGATGGTCTACTATCCGCTTTCTGTATTGATGCTGACAGGGATTCGTGAGGTACTAATCATTTCCACACCCGAGGATTTACCTAATTTTCGTAAATTGTTGGGTGATGGTTCTGAGTTTGGCATCGAACTAAGCTACGCGGAACAACCGTCTCCAGACGGTCTTGCACAGGCGTTCATCATCGGTGAAGAATTCATCGGGAACGACTCTGTTTGCCTAGTACTGGGTGATAATATCTTTCATGGGCAACATTTCTCTGATCAACTGAAACGAGCGGCGGCCATGGAAAATGGTGCAACGGTCTTCGGCTACTGGGTGTCTGATCCAGAACGTTTCGGCGTGGTGGAATTCGATGATCAAGGCACTGCGGTTTCTATCGAAGAGAAGCCAAAGCAGCCGAAATCCTCCTATGCAGTGACCGGGTTGTACTTTTACGATAATGACGTGATCGAAATTGCCAAAGCGGTGACCCCTTCCGAACGCGGCGAGCTAGAGATTACCAGCGTGAATAATGCCTATTTGGAGCGCGGTGATTTGCGCGTGGAGCGGTTAGGCCGTGGTTTTGCCTGGCTGGATACCGGCACCCACGATAGCCTGCTGGAGGCCTCGCAGTATGTGCAGACCATTGAGCATCGTCAGGGTCTGAAAGTCGCCTGTTTGGAAGAAATTGCCTGGCATCAGGGTTGGCTAACGACTCAGCAGCTTTCCCTGCAGGCCAAAGCTTTAAGCAAGACAGGCTATGGCCAGTACCTCCAGCGGCTGTTGGCTACGGAGGGAGCACAGTGAAGATTACTAAAACTGTATTGCCTGGCGTGCTGATTATAGAGCCCACCGTGTTCGGCGATCACCGCGGATTCTTCCTTGAAACCTTTCAGGCCGAGCGCTACCGCGAGGCAGGTATCGACCTGCCATTCGTGCAGGATAACCATTCCCGTTCGCAGCGTGGTGTACTTCGCGGCCTGCATCTACAACGTAGTCGCCCACAGGGTAAGCTGGTAAGTGTCAGCCGTGGTGCTGTGTATGACGTAGCCGTCGATATCAATCCTGCATCACCGACCTGTGGGCAGTATGTAGGCGTCGAACTCAACGATGAGAATCATTGCCAACTATGGATTCCGCCGGGCTATGCCCATGGGTTCTGTGTGCTAAGTGATGTGGCGGACTTTCAGTACAAGTGTACTGACTTCTATTACCCTGACGATGAGACAGGGCTTTTATGGAACGACCCTGACGTTTCCGTTTCTTGGCCGATAGCGACACCTAAGCTATCTGAAAAAGACCAGAAGTTGCCGACACTGCGCCAATTGCTGAAAGAGGAAGGATAACGATGCATGTGCTGGTAACAGGAGCAACGGGGCAGGTTGGTTATGAACTCATGCGTTTGGTGCCTGAAGGCTTTACAGTCGCAGGGTTTGGATCAGCCGAGCTTGATATTACCGATGCAGCAGTAGTCGAAGAGACTGTTGAGCGTGAGACGCCTGCGCTGATTATCAATGCAGCGGCATACACCGCTGTCGATAAGGCCGAGGCCGAGCCGGAGCTGGCATATGCTGTCAACCGAGATGGAGTGGCGAACCTTGCGGCGGTAGCAGCGCAGCACGGAATTCCTTTGCTGCATATCTCAACTGACTATGTGTTTGCTGGTGATGCTGAGACTGCCTACTGCGAGGAAGATACGCCAGCTCCCACTGGAGTGTACGGTGCCAGCAAACTGGCGGGAGAAAAGGTGCTGGCAGAGACCTGGGCGAACCATCTCATCATGCGAACCAGCTGGGTGTTTGGCGCCCATGGCAACAATTTCGTTAAGACGATGCTTCGTCTGGGTCAGGAACGTGAGAAGCTGTCTATCGTGGCCGATCAGCATGGTTGTCCAACCTCCGCCGCCAGTATCGCCCGGGCCTTATGGGCGCTAGTAGAGCAGTACCGTGATAATGAGACCCTGCAATGGGGACTCTACCACTATGCAGGTTTGCCACCGTGTACATGGCATGAGTTTGCTGAGAACATCTTTGATATTGCCCATGAGCTAGGTTTGTTGGGGCGATACCCAATATTGAATGCCATTGGTACTGCTGACTTTCCTACCCCAGCGAAGCGCCCCGCTTGGTCGGTGTTAGACTCTAGTCTTCTGAAGCGTGTACACGGCATTCACCCGGCCGATTGGCAACTTGAGCTGCGTGACGTACTCAAAGAGTTGCGCTCACTGAGCAATAGTTGAGCGATTCAACTTGGCATAGATGTATCTCGCTACATAAATAGTGATAACTCAATTAGAGCAAATAACGGATTTAACCATGTCAGGAAAGACTAAGGGTCTAACAGAGCGTTATCCGGCCCAGTTGATAGTACCGGTAGTCGATTTGCTCGCTGTTATAACAGGAAGTTTGCTTTCCCACTGGTGGCGTTTCGGAAATTTTCAATTGCATGAGCGCTACGTTCTTGCCGTCGCCATTATTTCATTACTTATACTTATGTTAAATGGCCTGCTGGGTGCTTATGCACGGTGGCGGGTTACTCGCATCTCGACTTTACTCGCTAGGCTGTTCATTGTTTGGCTAGCTGTCGGTATTTTGGCTACCTCAATCATTTACTTTGCTCACGCTGCAGAACGGTTTTCTAGGCTTTGGGTCGGTGTGTCACTTCTTTTGTCCTTCATCATGGCGGGTGGGGCCAGAGTGTTGGTGCAGCTTGTGCTTAGAAAAGCGCGCATGAAGGGAAGAGCCCGTCGCTCGGTATTTCTGATTGGCCCCGCTCATCATCTGATCAACGTTGCCCGTGGGATGCGCGCTTCACCAGGCGAGGGCTATTCCATCGCTGGGGTTGAACGGTTACCTCACACACCTGATGATGCCTGTTTGGAGCGTTTATCTCGTCGGGTGGTTGCTTCGGAAGCTCGTGAAGTATGGATCTGTGTGCCCCTGGAAATGGGCAGCATTGTACGCTCAATTTTCTTTGCGCTGCGCAACCAAACGGCAGAAGTTCGGTTTATTCCTGAATTCCGGGATATGCATTTGCTTAATCATCGAATGAGCGAAGTCGCGGGGCATTACGCTATTGATCTTAGTGTGACCCCTATGAACGGTATGGCGCAGGTGATCAAGCGTTTGGAAGATATATTTGTTGGAGGGCTTATAAGCCTTCTCATTTTGCCTGTGTGTCTTGGGATTGCTATGGCGATCAAAATCACTTCCCCAGGACCTGTGCTGTTCAAGCAGTATCGAACAGGGGCTAATGGCAGGCAATTCAAGGTCTATAAGTTTCGTTCTATGGAAGTGCACGAAGAAAAAAGCGGTACAGTCACTCAGGCTAGGCAAGGAGACCCACGAGTTACAAAATTGGGAGCTTTCCTGCGGCGCACATCATTGGATGAATTGCCACAATTCTATAATGTGCTTCAGGGGCGAATGTCCATTGTGGGTCCTCGCCCACATGCGTTGGCGCATAACGACCACTATAAGGAGTTGGTGGAATCTTATATGCGGCGGCATAAGGTCAAGCCGGGTATCACTGGCTGGGCCCAGGTCAATGGGTTACGCGGTGAAACCGATACCTTGGAGAAAATGGAACGACGGGTAGAATATGACCTGTGGTATATCGACAACTGGTCGTTGTGGTTAGATTTGCGCATTATAGCCCTGACAATCTTCAAGGGGTTTGTTAACCCGAATGCCTATTGAAATGCAAAAAATAATTCAGTTTAACGGATAGGCTATGCCTTTCTGGCGATTGCATGAACCACCGAAGTTACACCGTATGATAAAATGGTTGGCCTTTGTGCCGACCATTTTTGTTCTGGCGCCTGCATTGTTGCGTGTACTGCGATGGCTTCCATGCCTTATTACCCGCCCACTACTTTAGGTATTTCGATGCGTTTGTATACTAGTCTGGCTGTTTTCCTCCTTAGCGCCATCGCTTTGATCGTGCCTAGTGGCTATTCGCTGGGGGCAGTCATGCTATTGTTGGGCAGTGTTGTGCTGTTGGTTAAGCAGCCAACGCTTGAGTTGAACCGCCAGGATTGGCTGGTAATGGCTGCTTTAGTAGCCTATGCCGCTATCGGCATGCTGGAAGCTTGGTGGGATGGTCAAGGCACGCGAGGCATCGACAAACCTATTCGCTTCCTGTTGGCCGTGCCCGCCATGTTGTTGGTAATGGCTTACCCACCACGATTAAGCTGGCTGTGGAGTGGCCTGGCCATTGGCGCGATCGGCGCAGGAACTTGGGCTGGCTGGCAAAAGCTTGCCGAGGGAGTAGGGCGTGCCACTGGCTATACTCACGTCATTCAGTTTGGCAACCTGAGCATGCTGTTGGGGATTCTGTGCCTGGCTGGGTTAGGCTGGGCGGTAGTGCAACCTCATCGTAAAACTTGGGCGGCTTTGCTGCTGGTAGGGGCAGTGGCCGGTATTCTCGGGTCGCTGTTCTCGGGTAGTCGAGGTGGGTGGGTCGGTTTGCCTTTCGTCTTGCTGGTGTTGTTCCGCGCCTATGCCCCGTTAATCCCCAAAAGGTTGAGCATTGGTATGTTAGTGGGCGTTTTGTTAGCGGGGGCAGCGGTATACGCGGTTCCTGAAATTGGCGTGCAAGGGCGCGTTCATCAAGGCATCGAGGACGTACAGCGCTACGTAGCAGGCGATAGAAGCTTTACTTCTGTAGGAGCGAGGTTTGAGATGTGGCGGGGGGCCAGTTATTTGATTGCCGAGAAACCGCTGGTTGGCTGGGGATCAAATGGTTACGCTGAGGCGATGCAAACGTTAGGTAGCGAAGGCATAATTAATGAACGTGCTGCGCGCTATGGTCATGCCCACAACGAATTTATTGATACCTTTGCCAAGCGCGGGCTGATTGGCCTTATGGTGTTGTTAGCTGTCTACTTACTGCCAATGCGCTTTTTTGCTAAAGAGCTGGGGGCCAGCGATTTATCGATACGCGCTACAGCCACGGCAGGGGTGTTGCTGCCAGTTACCTATATTGATTTTGGGCTCACTCAGGGGTTTTTATCCCATAACAGCGGCGTGATGATGTATGCATTTCTGCTGGCGGTGTTATGGGGGATTTATTCCCGCCAGCGTAAGGCATTAGCTCATGGGGAGTACACCTCGGTTAACAATACGCTACACAATTAAAGCTAAAAATAAAGTAAAGTTTACCGGCTATCGAAGCAACTCAACTAATCAACAGGCCTGCAGTAAATACTAAAGGGAAGTTTGCTGCGCATCATAAAGGCCGGTAAATGGTTCAAGGGAAAACGATGTTAAATATTAAAAAACTCTCGGCTTAACTGCTAGTGCGTTGGTATTGGCATTGGGTGCCAGTCACAGCATTGCATTTGATAAAAAAGTGACGGTTTCCGCTATCGCGGGTACCACTGGGTTCGGGGCCGATGCGTCTTGGCGTTTCCATGAGAACCTCGCTGTTACCGCCCGTTATACCAACGGCTTGGATTTTGACACGGATTTTGAAGAAGATGAGGTGACCTATAACGCCGACTTCGAGATGAAGGCGTCTAGCGTCAAAATGGATTATTTCCCATTCGGTGGCCGCTTCTTCCTATCGGCAGGCATCATGATGCCGGATATCGAAGCCAACGTGGTAGGCACACCGGACGATGGCAGCACCTATGAATTTAACAACCGTCCTTATAAAGCCGCTGATATTGGTTCCGTCGTGGGTAGCGCTACCGTTGCGGATGGTACCCAGCCTTATGTGGGCCTTGGGTGGCGTAGTTCCCACCAGAGTGGGCTTTCGTTCTTCTCTGAGTTCGGTGTGGTAGCGACTAATGTTGACGTATCACTAAGCACTACCAGTAACTTTGAAGCGCGGGACCCGCAGCTTCAGCAAGATATTCGTGCTGAAGAGCAAAGCCTTGAAGATGATATCGATAAGCTGCCCGTCTTCCCCGTTGCAGTGCTGGGTGTTTCTTATACGTTTTAAGCTTTAGTCCCTGCTGTTGTTAAAGCTGGATGCGTTTTAAAGCCCGCCATCACCCATAGTGTTGGCGGGTTTTTGCTAATTAAACATTGCCTTTCGTGCTTTTTTATTGCATCGTCGATGTATCATTAGTTTTTCTTTAATGAAGCTAGTGATTTCTAATGGCGCTGCTTGGAGAGCTGACGATGGCGATA
>TARA_R110001606_G_scaffold154987_1_pt1 | contig 23758 bp, 20 predicted proteins | sample TARA_R110001606 | Tara Oceans TARA_R110001606 (sample SAMEA4398315) | marine metagenome | biome: Polar Biome; feature: [SRF] surface water layer (ENVO:00010504); material: water (ENVO:00002006), including particulate matter (ENVO:01000060) such as... | depth 5 m
AAGAATCTGGAAGAGGCGGATGTCCTTAATCTGCTGGGCAGAGCTCTGAGTTCGGAGGAAGGTTTTAACGGCGAGCTTGCGGTTTCGGACGATGTGCTCAGCGTTATGGCTGCTGCCTCTGGCGGTGACGCCCGGCGGGCGCTCAACATTCTCGAGATTGCTGCTGATCTCGCGGAGCCGGACAGCGAAGGCAAAAACCGTGTTAACGCGGAACACCTTGAGCAGGTGATGCAAACCAGTTTGCGCCGCTTTGATAAGGGCGGGGACGTTTTTTACGACCAGATATCAGCCTTGCACAAGTCTGTGAGAGGCTCAGACCCGGATGGCTCACTTTACTGGCTGTGCCGAATGCTGGATGGTGGTTGCGACCCTTTGTACGTTGCGCGCCGCCTCGTGCGTATCGCAAGCGAGGACATAGGCAACGCCGACCCCCGTGCCCTGCAGCTGAGCATGGAGGCGTGGAACGCTCAGGAGCGCCTGGGGAGCCCTGAGGGGGAGCTGGCACTGGCGCAGGCGGTCACTTATCTCGCGCTCGCCCCTAAAAGCAACGCGGTGTATAAAGCGTTCAATCAGTGCATGGCCGATATACGGCAGGATCCCGACTACGAGGTGCCAGTTCACCTGCGCAACGCACCCACCAAATTGCTCAAAAGCATGGGGCATGGTGATTCTTACCGCTACGCTCATGACGAGCCTGAAGGATTTGCAGCGGGTGAGTCCTATCTTCCCGATGCTATCCACCAGCGCAGATACTATGAGCCGGTCAACCGGGGGCTGGAAATCAAGCTTTCTGAAAAGCGCCAGCGGCTAGACGCCCTCAATGATCAAAGCCCCAGAAAACGCCATTCCTGAACACCGTACAAGGTTATGCGCAGCGCTAGCCACAGGCGCCGGCACAGGTATAATGGCGAGTTATTCTACATACATCGAAAACCGGAAAATCCAGGATAACCATGCTCGATCCCAAACTCGTCCGTAACCAGACTGAAGAGATCACCCGTCGGCTGGCCATCAAGAACTTCGTTTTTGACGTCGCTGCCTTTGAGCAACTTGAAGAGCGCCGCCGGACCATTCAGGTGCGCACGGAAACCTTGCAGGGCGAGCAGAACAAAAAGTCGAAGTCCATCGGTAAGGCCAAGGCCGCAGGCGAAGATATTCAGTCGCTGCTGGATGAGGTGGAAAGCCTGAAATCCCGCAAGTCGGAAGCCGAGGAGGAGCTGCGCACACTACAAGAAGCGCTTAACGGCTTTCTTGCAGGTATTCCGAACCTTCCGGATGAAGGCGTGCCTACGGGCGACAGCGAGGAAGACAACGTTGAAGTTCGTACCTGGGGCACGCCTAAAGCGTTTGATTTCGAGCCCAAAGATCATGTCGCTCTGGGAGAAGGTCTCGGCGGGCTGGATTTTGAAACGGCGACACGTCTTGCCCATTCCCGGTTTGCGGTAATGCGTGGTCAAGTGGCACGCCTGCATCGCGCACTTGCACAGTTCATGTTGAACCTGCACACCGGCGAACACGGTTATTCCGAAACCTATGTTCCTTATCTGGTAAACGCAGATGCGCTGTATGGTACCGGCCAGTTGCCAAAGTTTGAGGAAGACCTGTTTAAAATGCAGGGTGAACATCCGCTTTATCTGATTCCTACGGCGGAAGTGCCTGTTACCAATCTGGTTTCAGATACGATTCTTGATGCAGCAGAACTGCCCCTGAAAATGGTTTGTCATACACCTTGTTTTCGCAGTGAAGCCGGGTCCTACGGTCGCGACACCCGCGGTATGATCCGCCAGCATCAGTTCGACAAGGTTGAGTTGGTGCAGGTGGTTCGCCCCGAAGATTCAGATGCTGCGCTGGAAGCACTGACAGGCCATGCTGAAAAAGTCCTTCAGTTGCTGGAGTTGCCTTACCGGCTGGTTGCCCTGTGCGGCGGTGATATGGGCTTTTCTGCAGCGAAAACCTACGATATCGAAGTGTGGTTGCCAGGGCAGCGCAAGTATCGGGAGATCTCGTCCTGCTCTAATACCCGCGACTTTCAGGCGCGGCGTATGCATGCCCGCTGGCGTAATCCGGAAACCGGAAAGCCCGAGCCAGTGCATACACTGAACGGCTCCGGCCTGGCGGTAGGTCGTGCCCTGATAGCGGTTATGGAAAATTATCAGCAGGCTGATGGCAGCATTCGTGTGCCCAGGGTACTCAAGCCCTACATGGGCGACGCTGAGCGTATTCAATGACAAATAAACCCCGAAAAAATGTGGGAGCAGGCGTTGGAGCAAGGCCAGCGCCGGTTCGTTACAGAACAAACCCGGTCACCTCAAATCCCAACAGCTCCGCCGGGGAGGTTGCTCTTGTGGGCGCTGGCCCCGGAGACCCGGAACTGCTTACACTGAAAGCCTGGCGACTTATTACGTCGGCAGAGGTTGTGCTCTACGATCGGCTGGTGTCGCCGGAAATTCTCGCACTGATTCCGGATACGGCTGAAATGATCCATGTGGGCAAGCAACGTGCCAACCACGCGCTGCCGCAGGACCAGATCAATCAGAGGCTGGTGGATCTGGCAAAAGAAGGCTACCGGGTAGTCCGGCTCAAGGGCGGGGATCCGTTTATATTTGGCCGTGGTGGGGAGGAAATTGAAACTCTGGCCAGCGCCGGTATCCGGTTCCAGGTTGTGCCGGGCATTACCGCTGCATCCGGCTGCGCTGCTTACGCCGGTATTCCTCTGACTCATCGCGATTACGCTCAGTCGGTGCGCTTTGTAACGGGACACCTGAAAAACAACACCTGCGATTTACCTTGGAAGGACTTCGTCCAGAACAGCCAGACATTGGTGTTTTATATGGGGCTGGTTGGCCTGCCAATTATCTGCGAACAACTCGTACTGCACGGTATGGCGCCGGACATGCCGATAGCCCTGGTTTCCAAGGGCACCACCCGGGAACAGCAAGTGGTTACCGGTAGCCTGGAAACGATTGTGCAGCGGGTAAACGAAGAAAAGGTACAGGCTCCAACACTTGTTATTGTCGGTCACGTGGTCGCGTTGAGGGATCGGTTGGACTGGGTAGGCGGCTTGCCAACCCAGTCTGCCTGACAGGGTTCAGCCGGCTTTACGGCCGGGCAGAACGTCCTTGAGCTTGTCACGCATATCGCGAATGGCTTTTTCTGTGGTTGCCCAGTCAATGCAGGCATCGGTCACTGATACACCGTATTGCAGGTCTGCCAGATTCTCCGGAATAGACTGATTGCCCCAGTTGATATTGCTTTCAATCATCAGGCTCTGGATAGACGTATTGCCCTCAAGGATTTGGTGGCTGACGTCCTGCATAACCAGTGGCTGGATGGCCGGGTCTTTGCTGGAGTTCGCGTGGCTGCAGTCCACCATGATGGATTTACGCAGCCCGGCTTTATCGAGAGCCTGTTCGCAGAGCGTCACGCTGACCGAGTCGTAATTCGGCTTGCCGCCACCACCGCGCAGCACCACATGGCCATACCGATTGCCTTTGGTGCGGATAATAGCCACCTGGCCCTGCTGGTCAATGCCCAGGAAGCTGTGCGGATAGGAAACAGACTTCATGGCGTTCACGGCCACATCCAGACTGCCGTCGGTTCCATTCTTGAAGCCGATCGCCATGGAAAGACCACTGCTCATCTCGCGGTGTGTCTGGGATTCTGTGGTGCGGGCGCCAATCGCCGACCAGGCAATCGAATCCTGAAGATACTGAGGCGAAATCGGATCCAGGGCTTCGGTTGCGACCGGTAGCCCAAGTTCGTTGATATCCAGCAGAAGACGCCTGCCCAACTTCAGGCCATACTCGATGTCAAAGGTGTCGTTCAGGTGCGGGTCGTTAATCAGGCCTTTCCAGCCAACCGTTGTTCGCGGCTTTTCAAAATACACCCGCATAACGATCAGCAGGGTATCACTGACTTCATCAGCAAGTTTTTTGAGGCGAGTGGCGTAATCACGTGCTGCGTCTGCGTCGTGAATAGAGCAGGGGCCTACTACCAGAAACAACCGGTGGTCTTTGCCGTCAATAATGTCGTAAATCGACTGACGGCCATCTGTAACAGTTTGGGCTGCATTGCCCGATAGTGGCATATCCTGTTTGAGCTTTTCAGGCGTAATCAATGGTTCCTGGCTCGCCACGTTCAGATCTTCAAGTTTGTTGCCGGACATTTTCTACTGTTTCCCCGATTCTTACCGTTACAATAGCGCCGGACCCAGATGTGGCCAACCCCGGCGAGTTCGTTATACTGCGTTATTTAGTGGGCCTTTTCAACGCTTCTTGAGCACGGGGATTGGATGTCACAAAACAGCCCGAAGTCGTATGGGGTGGCCTCGCGCAAGGCGGTTGCCGAGAAAATTGACGGTGTGCTTGCCGGTATTCGAGTTCCCGACCTGCCTTACCCCGTCGGGAAACCTGCTCCAGAAACCATAAGTGACTGGCAACCGCTGCTGTTCTCATGCTGGACAGATCAACGGACTGAGCGTGTAACCCATGTTATTCGCTCTGTGAACCTTGACTGGTCGGTGCGCCAGATCAACGCCGCCTATATCGCCGACCGCATCATGGACGTGTTCCTCAAAACCAGCGGCCTGCACACCGCATTGGCGCAGCGCATCGCGCGGTTGCGATTCTATCTGGCCTGGCGCATGAACCTCGAAGGCCATCGGGCATTTAGTGACTCATTACTTCTCTGGCTCGACGGTTTTCTGGAATGGCGTGGCTGGAGTGACTCTGGCGGGCGTTCGTCCAAGGCACTGCTGGAGCAACTGGATGCGCTGGTTGTCGCCGTTTCTGCAGGTTTTGATTCGGGCACAACCGATGCTGTCGATGCGTTTTGTAAGCAATGGCAGGACGACTCTGTCCGGCGCAATGCGCAGGTCGGCAGACTGCGTCAGAGGTTACTGGAGACGGAGCAGGGTGCAGCTCGCCAAAGGCGGGCGGATCAAACTTCAAGAGCTCTTATCGGGCGGGCTCTGAAGGGGCGAAAGCTGCCGCAGCCTGTACTGCATTTTGTTTTTGATCATTGGCAAAGGTTGCTCAAACAGGCTGTGTGGGACGCCGGTGTGAACGGTGAAACCTGCAGGCATGGCAGCAAGCTGCTTGAGTGGCTGGTTTGGGTGGGTGACCCCTCGCTTTCCGATAAGGACAGAGACCGGCTATATCACGTAGGTGAGCAAATTGGCGACCGGCTAGTGGATGTGTGGAGTCGCGTATTTGATCATCCCCTGACACCTAACGCGCTGGCAGGTATCGGAACCGTCATGATGTCAAGATTGCGTGGAGAAACGCCCATTCTGGTTGACGCCTTACCGGACGCTGCAAGCTTCCCATGGAACCCGGTCTGGCTCACTTTCGAAGCGCCCCCGCGTGCTGAGTTTCAGCCTTTTGAGGGCGGTTGGTTTGTGGAGGGTGAAGGTGCAGAGGAACAGCGCCGTTACTTTTTTACTCTGCTTGAAGACACGGGGGAAATCCTCTGGACCAATGGCACCGGGGTAAAGCTTGGCCTGCAGCCATGGCACGAGTTCTGTCATGCCAAAACTTCAGGCAGTATTCGCCCGTTGCCGAATCAGACGCCCTTTGGTGAGGTGCTTGGTGAAACAGTAGATCTGCTGGCCAAGGCGTTTGAAAAACAGCGTAAACAGCGTGAACAAGCCGCAGAAGCAGCCCGGGCCCGAGCAAGCGCTCTACGCCGCGAAAGGGAAGCTGTGGAGTTAAAGCGTCAGGAACAAGAGGCCGCGCGGCAAGCAACTTTGGAGCATCAGCGACAGCAGGTTGAAAGCAAACGTTTGGCGGACGAACAGGCTGGGCACGAACGTTTACACAGAGAAAAAACAGAACTTGCACAAAAGCAGGTAGGCAAAATAGGTCTTGGTGGCTGGATCCTTGTAGAGCCTGAACTTCCGGAAAGTGCGGGCGTCAGGCTCAAGCTTGCCGTTCGTACAAACGCATCCCGCAAGCTGATTTTTGTAGACCGGTTGGGGCTGAATCGTCGTGAGTTTCTGGAAGATGAGCTCGTTCTGGGTATCGTTGAAGAACGCATCCGTGTTCTGGGCGGTGCAGCAGAGTTTGATGACACGCTAAGCCGTGTGGTGGGGCGCATTCGTGTCGGGCGGAACTGATAGAACAACAATGAGCCAGGAACAGTCATGAAAGATACTGACTATACATTTGGAACATCAGACGACCCCTTTGGCGGGCAGGACAACCGTTTGCATTACCGTTTGACGGCACGTGCACGGGTTTCGCTGGAACTGGAGGCAAGCTATCCGGAGCCCCGGGGAATGCCATGCGCATACGGGCGGGAACTGGTGTGCGGTGTTCGCGACTTGTCAGCAGACGGTCTGCGTTTGACCTCCGAAGAGCAGCTTGCGACAGGCGCCTTGTTGCCTGCGACTGTTTCACTGGACAACGAAAGAGAACCCTTCAGACTGACGGTGGAAGTGATCTGGTGTCGTCCGGATGGGGCAGGCTATCTGGTGGGGGTACGAATTATTGAATGCATCCAGACCGAATATGTTGAATGGACAGAAGCTGTCGCGTCCGCCATGGAAGCGCTCTGAACGCCGAGTTGCAGAATGGTTGCAGGATGAAGGGAGTGAGCATTTATCCAAAAAGAGGGCAGGGAGCCATGTAAGGCTCCCTGCCTTATCGCTTAATCTTCAGTTGTTGATTCTTCAAGTTCGCCCATGCCGGTAATATTGAAACCGGCATCCACGTACATGATTTCACCGGTAATACCGCTGGCCATATCGGAAGTCAGGAAGGCTGCGGCATTGCCCACTTCGTCGGTGGTCACATTCCGGCGTAACGGAGCGCGCCTGGCGTTTTCCGCGAGCATCTTGCGGAAGCTCTTGATGCCAGAGGCTGCCAGTGTCCTGATCGGACCTGCGGAAATACCGTTTACCCGAATGCCATCGCGGCCAAGGCTCGCAGCCATGTAGCGCACGTTTGCTTCCAGTGACGCTTTGGCAAGCCCCATCACGTTGTAGTTCTGCAGAACCTTTTCGGCGCCGAGATAGCTCAGAGTCAGCAGTGAGCTGCCTTCGTGCATCATTGAGCGTGCACCCTTGGCAAGAGCTACAAAACTGTAGGAGCTGATGTCGTGGGCAATCTTGAAGCCTTCACGGGTGGTCACATCAACGTAGTTACCATCGAGCTCGTGCCCCGGCGCAAAGCCAACGGCGTGAACGATTATGTCGATGTTGTCCCAGTGCTTGTTCAGCTCTTTGAACACATTTTCAATTTCTTCATCGCTGGCAACGTCGCAAGGGAAGATAAGTTTACTGCCCCATCCGTCAGCAAACTTCTCTACCCTTGGTTTGAGCTTTTCATTCTGGTACGTGAAGGCCAGTTCCGCGCCTTCACGGGCAAAGGCCTCTGCAATGCCGTATGCGATAGACAGTTTGCTGGCTACGCCAACAATCAGCGCTTTCTTGCCACTGAGTATTCCCATAGGTCGTTCTCCCTGTGTTCCTGATTTTGGTGCATTATCCCCGAAGTATCCCGGCAGGAGTAACGCTCAAATAGTCGTAGTGGTGTCGGCATCGTTCTGAAGATAGAAAAATGCCGCGTGAAGTAACTCTTGTGTGTATTGCTCTGCGGGTGCACGGAAGATCTCGCCGGCATCCCCGTATTCCACAATCGCCCCCTGTCGGAGCACCAGCAACTGATGACTGAGTGCCCGAACAACGGCCAGATCGTGGCTGATAAAGATATAGCTTAGACCATAGCGCGCCTGAATATCCCGAAGCAGCTCGATAACCTGCTTTTGAACCGTTCTGTCCAGAGCAGAGGTGGGCTCATCCAGAATAATCAGATCTGGCTGAAGAACCAATGCCCTGGCGATGGCGATCCGCTGACGCTGTCCCCCTGAAAATTCGTGCGGATAGCGATGTCGTGCCTCAGGATCAAGCCCCACATCGGTCAAAGCCGTAATGACCTTCTGATCGTGCGTTTGAGCATTTTCAGCATCGTGTATTTCCAGTCCTTCCCGAACAATTTCGGCAATGGACATCCGTGGGCTCAGGCTGCCAAAAGGATCCTGAAAAACAATCTGTATCCGGCGCCGCCAGGGCCGGAAAGCGCTTTGATCGAGCCCGGCGAGCTCTTGGCCATCCAGTTTCATGCTGCCTGAGCTGGTAGTTAGCTTGAGAAGCGCATGGCCAATGGTGGTTTTTCCGCTACCACTTTCACCCACAATACCGAGAGTCTGGCCACGCTCAAGGGAAAAATCGACACGTTTCACCGCGTGAAAATATTCCTTTACCTTGCCGAACAACCCTCTTCGAGTCGGAAACCGTACATCCAGGTTACTGACGTTCAGCAGAGGCTTTCCATTCCGGGGCTGGGTAAGGGGAGCTTCCGGGGGCTCGGCATCCAGAAGTTTGCGGGTGTAGGGGTGGCTTGGTGATGCAAACAAGGTTGCGGCTTCTCCCTGCTCAACCAGTTTGCCATGCTCCAGTACCGCAACCCGGTTGGCGTAGCGGCGCACGATGGTCAGGTCGTGGGTAATCAGAAGAATCGCCATGCCCAACTTCTGCTGCAAACCCTGCAGCAATTCAAGCACCTGCTTCTGAACCGTGACATCCAGCGCCGTGGTTGGCTCATCTGCGATCAGCAAATCGGGCTCATTGGCCAAAGCCATGGCAATCATTACCCGCTGCTTCTGGCCGCCGGAAAGTTGGTGTGGGTAGGCGCCAAGACGGCTTTCAGGGTTGTCTATGCCGACCAGACGCAGCAGCTCCAGACAGCGCTCGCGGGCTTGGGGGCCTCGCATCCCTTTGTGAAGTTCCAGCGTTTCGCTGATCTGTTTCTCTACGCTGTGTAGAGGGTTCAGAGACGTCATCGGCTCCTGAAAGATCATACTGATCTCACGCCCGCGAACCTGGCGTAAACGTTTCTCAGGCGCCTGTAGCAAATTCTCTCCGCGATAGCGGATCGCACCACTCGGATAGCTCGCATGGCGCTCATCAAGCAGCCGCAAAACAGATAATGCAGTGATGGATTTACCGGAGCCGCTCTCACCAACGAGCGCCAGAGTTTCACCATGTTGCAGGCGGAGGGATAGAGAATCGACGGCCTTCTCGCCGTCGTTAAAGCAGATCGAGAGATTGGTTATCTCCAGCAAGTCACTCATATCAGCTCGCTCTTATCCACTTTTACGGGGGTCAAAGGCATCACGTACGGCTTCGCCCACGAAAACCAGCAGGGTCAGCATCAGTGAGAGGGAAACGAATGCCGAAATACCCAGCCAGGGGGCATGAAGGTTTGCCTTGCCCTGGGCGATCAGCTCACCTAGCGAAGGTGAGCCGGATGGCAAACCGAAACCAAGGAAGTCCAGAGATGTGAGGCCGGTAATGGCGCCAGTCAGAATAAACGGCAAAAACGTCAGCGTAGCCACCATGGCGTTGGGAAGAATGTGGCGGAACATGATTTTCCGGTTATCCAGGCCGAGGGCCCTTGCCGCTTTCACGTATTCAAAATTCCGTGCTCTGAGAAATTCCGCGCGCACCACATCAACCAGGCCCATCCAGCTGAACATCAACATGATACCAAGCAACCACCAGAAGTTCGGCTGCACAATGCCCGAGAGAATGATCAGGAGGTAGAGCACTGGCAAGCCTGACCAGATCTCGATAAAACGCTGCCCGACCAGATCAATTTTGCCGCCGTAAAAGCCTTGTATAGCGCCAACCGTGACGCCAACAATACAGCTGGCGATGGTAAGCGTGAGACCAAACAGCACGGAGATACGGAAGCCATAGATTACCCGCGCTGCAACGTCGCGCCCCTGATCATCCGTTCCCAGCCAGTTCTCGGTACTCGGTGGTGCAGGTGAGGGCACATCGAGGTCATAATTGATGGTGTCGTAGCTGAAACGGATCGGCGGCCACAGCATCCAGCCATTGGCAAGGATCTCATCGGCAATGAACGGGTCCCGGTAATCCGCATCCGTGGGTAGAAAACCGCCAAAGGTTTCCTCGGGCACGGTCTCTACAACCGGAAAATACAGTGTGTCCTGATAGGAAATGACAAGTGGCCTGTCGTTTGCGATCAGTTCGGCCACCAGAGTCAGCCCGAAAATGACCAGAAACGCCCATAAAGACCAAAAGCCCCGGCTGTTTTTGCGGAAGTTACGCAAGCGCCTCTGTTGAATCGGAGTCAGCGCCTTCACGTTACGCGCCCTCCCGGCTTTCAAAGTCGATGCGTGGATCTACCAGCACGTAGGTGATGTCGCTGATCAGTTTGAGGGCCAGACCCATCAGGGTAAATATAAACAAGGTGCCGAAAATAACCGGGTAGTCCCGGTTAAGAGCTGCCTCGAAGCCAAGCAGCCCAAGGCCATCCAGGGAGAAGATCACTTCGATCAGCAGAGACCCTGTGAAGAACAGGGAGACCAGTACTCCTGGCAGACTGGCAATAACGATCAGCATGGCGTTACGGAACACGTGCCCATAAAGAACCTGTTTCTCGTCAAGGCCTTTGGCTCTTGCCGTCACGACATAGTGTTTGCCGATTTCATCGAGAAATGAGTTCTTGGTCAGCAGAGTCAATGTGGCAAAGCCACCAATAACGTTGGCGGTTACCGGCAGTGCAAGATGCCAGAAATAGTCCCCGACTTTCTGATACCAGTTGAGCTGGTCAAAATCAGAAGATGTAAGCCCGCGCAGAGGGAACCAATCGAAATAGCTTCCCCCGGCAAACAGAACAATCAGCAGGATAGCAAACAGGAAGCCGGGAATGGCATAGCCGATTACAATGGCGGAACTGCTCCAGACATCGAACCTGGACCCATCAGAAACCGCCTTGCGGATTCCCAGAGGTATGGATATGAAGTAGATAATCAGCGTAGACCAGAGCCCCAATGAGATAGAAACGGGCATTTTGTCCAGAATCAGCTCGGTTACGCTCTTCTCCCGGAAGAAGGAATCGCCGAAATTAAAGGTGGCGTAGTCTTTGAGCATTTTGAAGAAGCGTTCGTGCGCAGGTTTATCAAAGCCGTACATGACTTCGATTTCTTTCAGCATTTCATCAGGAATGCCGCGGGAGCCACGCCGGTCTCCGGAAGCGCTGGAAACCTCTCCGCCTGTGTCTCCTCCAGAGGCGCGTGCGAGCGCACTGCCGCCCTGGCCTTCCATTTCAGCAATCAGCTGCTCAACCGGCCCGCCAGGGGCTGCCTGAACGATCACGAAGTTGAGCAGCATGATGCCGATCAGCGTAGGAATAATCAGCGCCAGGCGCCGGAGTATGTAGATGCCCATTTAGCGGCAGTTCCCTCAGGGCTCAGCCCACCAGTTGTCGAGGTTGGTACCGTTTTTGGGTGTAACTTCCGGATGCTTCAGGTGGTTCCAGTAAGCGACACGATCTTTCGCCAGATGCCAGTGCGGAACCACGTAATAACCCCGCAACAGAACCCTGTCCAGGGCGCGGGTACGCTGTACCAATTCTTCCCGGTCTGGCGCCTGTATAACAAGGCTCACCAGTTCGTCGATTACAGGGTCACTCACGCCCGCATAGTTACGTGAGCCGTTAGCGTCTACGGTGGAGGAGTGCCAGTACTCCCGCTGTTCGTTACCCGGGGAGTCTGACTGGCCAATGCTCTGGGTGATCATATCAAAGTCGAATTCACGTACGCGTTGGACGTATTGATTGCTGTCCACCAGGCGCACAGACATCTCAATACCGAGTTTGGCCAGGTTGTTTTTGAAGGGTAGAACGACCCTTTCAAAGGTTTTCTGAAACAGCAAAATCTCAAACTTGAGAGGTTCGCCTGTTTTGGCGTTTACCATCTTGCCGTCACGAACTTCGTAACCGGCCGAACGCAATAGCTCCAGAGCCACTCGCAGGTTTTGCCTGAGGCCTTGCTTGCCATCGGTGGAGGGCGCCTTGAAGGGCTTGGTGAAGATTTCTTCGTCCAGCTGAGCCCGGTACCGTTCAAGAATTTCCAGTTCCCGCCCGGATGGCAAGCCGGTTGAAGCCAGCTCGCTGTTCTCGAAATAGCTGTTAGTGCGGGCATACTGGCCGAAAAAGAGGTTTTTGTTCGTCCACTCGAAATCAAAACCATAGGTCAGCGCTTCCCGGATCCGTGGGTCGCTGAAAATTTCTTTACGGGTGTTGAACACGAAGCCCTGCATGCCAGTGGGGCGGTGGTGTTCGATGGCTTCTTTGATGATTGTGCCGTTATCAAATTTGTCGCCGGTGTAGGCGGTTGCCCAGTTTTTGGCGGAAGTTTCCAATCTGAAGTCAAAGCTGCCGGCTTTGAATGCCTCCAGTGCAACGGTGTCGTCGGTGTAGTAATCGTAGCGGATGTGGTCAAAGTTGAACTTGCCTTTGCGAACGGCAAGATCCTTCGCCCAGTAGTCATCTACCCGTTCGTATACGATGGATCGACCTGCTTCAAACGTGCCTATCCGGTAAGGGCCGCTGCCAAGAGGTGGAGTGAGGCCGTTCTTGCCAAACTCCCGGTCCTCCCAGTAATGAGCGGGCATAATGGGCATCTGGCCGAGAATGAGAGGTAGTTCCCGGTTGCTGGTTTGCTGAAAATCAAAGCGAATCCGGTGTGGGCTCTCAATCGTCACCTTGCTCACATCGGCATAGTAATTCCGGTAAAACGGATGGCCCTTGGTGGTAAGCGTTTCAAATGAAAACTTTACATCTTTTGCGGTGATGGGCTCGCCATCCTGAAAGCGGGCTGACTGCCTCAGGTTAAAAATCACATAGCTGCGGTCCTCAGGCGTTTCCAGCGATTCTGCGATCAGCCCGTACATGGAGAACGCTTCGTCGGCCGAGTATTCCAGTAGGGTGTCGTAGAGATAGTTGCTAATCCCCGCTGCCGCCACACCGCGAATATCGAACGGATTGAAGGAATCAAAACCGTTGGCCACAACAGCCATTTTCAGCGTGCCGCCTTTGGGTGCCTCAGCGTTTACGTAATCAAAGTGGCTGAAACCTTCCGGGTATCTGGGGTCTCCGTGCATGGCTATGCCGTGAACAGGCTTTGTTTCCGTCTCCGAAGAGACAGGCGCCGTGTCGTTGGCAGAAACAAAACCGGAGGAGGCCAGCAGGGCCAGGAATGTAAAAACCGATGTAAGGCGTGAGGCGGTAAGAATTCTTGTCATGGGTCTCGCACGTTCTGGAGTTTCAGGCCGGCGCACGGGGCATCCTGCCCGGCGCTCTTGTCCGCTAAATCTTTATGATTCTTATAGTTACTGAAAGTTCCGGTGCCATGAACGTATGATCTTTACGGGCTGTTCCGGATGTCGACGTAGAGTACCAGACTTTGCCCCGGTTGGAGATAACGCGAAGTGTTCAGGTCGTTCCAGCTTGCGATGTCCCGCACGTTCACCGAAAAACGGTTGGCAATGCGCGCAAGGGAATCGCCCTTACGGACGCGATAGCCAACTTTTCGAACCATGGCTTTACCACGGGTTCCTTCGGCAGAGGCGAGTGTAGGTTGTGTCGTTTTGGACCAGATAACCAGTTCTTTGCCAGGAATCAGAGGGTCCCCTGGGGCCATACCGTTCCAGGCGGCGACCTGGCGTACAGAAACCCGGTGCTCTCTGGCGATGTCCCAAAAGGTGTCACCGCGGCGAACGGTATAACGAAGCTTGTTGCCAGCACGCTTTTTCGCCTGCTTGCGCTCAAGCCGCTTGGATGCGCTTAGAGCGTACGTGTCGGAGTTTTGGGAGGCTGAAGGTATCATCAGGCGCTGACCAATACGGATCAGATCCGTGTTAAGGCTATTAACCTGTTGCAGCACCGCTGGCGTTGTTGAAAACTTTCGGGAGATCGTGTTCAGGCTGTCTCCGGATTTGACCACATAGTTGCGCCATGAAACGCGCTTGCCGGGTGGGATTTCAGCCAACGCAGTGCGGAAGGCTTCGGCATTCTGATGGGGTACGAGCAGCCGGTGCGGGCCTTCGGGGGAGGTTGCCCAGCGGTTATAGGAAGGATTAAGAAGGTATATTTCGTCGATATCAACGCCCGCAAGCTCTGCGGCCTGTGCGAGGTCCAGTTGCCCGCCAGTGTCGACAATACCGAAATACGGCTCATCCGTTAGAGCCGGCAGCTCAATACCGTATGCTTCGGGATTGTCGAATATTTTGGCCAGGGCAATCAGTTTAGGTACGTAATGGCGAGTTTCCTTTGGTAACTGCAGTGACCAGAAGTCTTCAGGCTTGTTACTTTTCCGGTTACGGCGCATCGCACTGGAAACCGTGCCCCCGCCACTGTTATAGGCGGCCAGCGCCAGCGTGTAATCGCCACCAAAGCGGTTAGACAGCCGGTCCAGATAGGTAAGTGCTGCGTCTGTAGCTGCAATTACATCGCGGCGTTCATCGTGCCACCAGCTTTGGGTGAGACCAAAATACTTGCCGGTTGACGGGATAAACTGCCAAAGGCCTGCCGCACGGCCGTGGGAATAAGCAAAGGGATCGAACGCACTTTCAACGATGGGCAGCAATGCAAACTCTGTGGGCAGCCCACGTTTCTCTGTCTCATTGACAATATAGTGCAGGTAGCGGCTTCCGCGTTCGACTACGCGGTTGATATAGCCCGGGTGCTTTGCATACCAGTTCAGCTGATCTCTGACACGCTTGTTGTCGACGTTATGATCGAGGACGAAACCTGCTCGCAGGCGTTCCCAAAGATCTGTCTGTACGAGCTCTTCGCTCGCGATTTTTTGTTCTGGATTGTCGAGCTTTTCGCGGGCTTCGCGCGCGGCCGCCTTGAGTTCAGGAGCTATGGCATCATCAAGTGGTTCATCGCGAACAGCATCGCTGTCTTCACCTGTTTCTACCGATTCCTTGAGACCTTCATCACCTGCTGCGAGCGTCACCTCTTCCGAGTCAAGAGGGTTTTTCGGCGCTGCGTCTGCTGACAAATCAAAAGCGCTGCAGCCGCCTGTCAATACTCCAATAAAGAGCAGAAGGGGCAATCGTTTAACCGACATAGGCGATGTCCGACTCTGGGTTGTGGCCGGGATCATGTCTGAAAATCCGGCATATTTAATGAGTTACGAGCAAAAAGTTAAATGATTCTATGGGAGCTCGTTTCCAGCGGTCAAGAAACCTCTCGTTACGGCGGTGAGAGGAATTGTTAACCGTTCAGAAATTATCTTTGCCATGCCTTATCGCTGCAAAGATGCCGCTGTCTGAATCTGTAGGCAGGCCTTGCCCGGCGCCGTACTGTTTTGCCGCACTCACAACGGCAGGATCATCCCAGCGCAGGAACGGGTTTAACCGTTTTTCATCTTCAAGTATCGAGGGTACTGTTGGTTTGCCGGAGTCCCTGAGGGTTTTGCAATGGCGCTCGAAGGCTTCGAGTTCGGTGTCATCCGGCAGCCAGCTTCGGGCGAAGCGAAGGTTCGCCAGAGTGTACTCGTGGGCGCAATAGACGGCAGTGTTTCCGGGAAGCGCACGAATGGATTTAAGTGACTCAAGCATCTGGGCAGCGGTGCCTTCAAACAGGCGACCGCAGCCGCATACAAAAAGGGTGTCGCCACAAAACAGGGCGGGGCGGCCGGCAATCTCAACATCGGTAAAGAACGCTATGTGATCCAGCGTGTGTCCCGGGACACTCATTACCTGGAACGTGACATGCTCCCACACAACCTCATCGCCGGGACGCACGTTGTTAGTGTTGCCTTTAAACGGCGATTCGGCTGGCCCGGTTATCCGGCAGTCCGGGGAATCCTGTACCAGAGCCTTGACTCCGCCAACGTGATCCGGGTGGTGATGGGTAACCAGAATGGTATCCAGTGTGAGATCGTTTTTTGAAAGGTGATCCTGTACTGGCCTGGCCTGGCCGGGATCCACAATCAGGGCCTTACCCGTGTCTGTGTCTGCAAGGCACCATATATAGTTATCGCTGAACGCCGGGATGGCAGAGATGGTGAGCATCAGATGTCCCCGTTTATGGTTGGCAAGTGTGGCTGCTATGATAGAGCATTAAGCTCATGGCCCCAACAACCTCTGGACCAGTGGTTTGTGCAGGCTCTTTGTTAAAGCGGGAGTACAGGCGGTGTGAAGAAAAGCAAGATTGTTGATTATCCGTCCCGACACGAGAGTTTTGAAGACTGGTTCCAGACGCCTCTCGGCCGTTCGATGCTGGCAGATCAACGTCGCTTTCTGGATCAAAAGCTTGCCCGTCTGACGGGCGCCAGGCAGCTTCAAGTGAGCGTCAGTCATCGCATACCACTTGCCAACGGCACAGATTTTTCGCAGAAAGTGATGACCACGCCAAAGTGGTTTACGAGCATTCCTGATGGAGTTGTTGTTTGCGACGCGGACGAACTGCCGTTTCCTGGCGACTCCATGGATCTGGTTGTGCTACATCATACTGCCGATTTTTCGCCGTACCCTCACCAGGCGCTCCGTGAGGCCGCACGGGTTTTGAGAGGCGAGGGGATGATCGCTCTTGTTGGTTTTAATCCTGTCAGTGTCTGGGGCCTGAGAAGGCTGATATCGAGACATCACGCCGGGCCATGGGGAGGGCGCTTTCTTATGCGCGGGCGCATGGAGGACTGGCTCCACCTGTTGGGCTTTCAGGTTGACGTTTCGGTGACCCGGTTTTTCCGTTTGCCCCTGCAGCGTAGCGGTCGTAAAGCCTCGGGCCGGTTTGGTGAACGCTTGACCGTTAGCGGGCTCCTGCCAGTTGGGGCGTATTACTGTATCCTTGCGAAAAAAAGGGTGTCTGCCTGCATTCCCAGGCGGGCGGCATGGCGTCAGAATAACGTAATGGGTATACCGGGAACCGGAACCGTAAGCGCATCCAGAGGTTGCCCGCCGCAGAGCCTGAACCATCCCGAAGACTGAACCGGCCATTCCGAGCCGGTTATATCTATATACATGCAGGAGTTTTAATGTCCGAGAAGGTAATTCTGTATACCGATGGAGCCTGTAAAGGCAATCCGGGGCCTGGCGGATGGGGTGTTGTGCTCCGTTACGGCAATGCCCTTAAAACGATGCACGGCGGCGAGCGCCAAACCACCAACAATCGCATGGAGCTGATGGCTGCCATACAGGGTTTGAAGGCCTTGAAGCGAGGCTGCGAAGTTGAGCTGTATACGGATTCCCAGTACGTGCGCAAAGGCATTACGGAGTGGCTTTCAGGCTGGAAGCGCAACGGTTGGAAAACGTCGGCGAAAAAGCCGGTAAAAAACGATGACCTATGGCGGGAACTTGATATTGAAACTGCAAACCACAAGGTTAACTGGCACTGGGTAAAAGGCCATGCAGGTGTTCCGGATAACGAGCTCGCAGACGAGCTTGCCAACAAGGGCGTTGACGAACTAACCCGCAGCTGAACACGATTCAACCCCGAACCGGTGTGGATATTATGAGACAGATTGTACTGGATACAGAAACAACAGGTATTGATCCGGCAGAAGGGCACCGGATCATAGAGATCGGCTGTGTTGAAATGATGGAGCGCCAGCCCACGGGGCGTAATTATCATGTCTATATCAACCCGGAACGAGAAGTTGAAGCAGAAGCCATTACCATTCACGGGATTACCAACGAATTTCTCGTGGATAAGCCAAAATTTGCAGAGATCGCGGATGAGTTTTTTGAATTCATAAGAGGCGCAGAGCTTGTGATTCACAACGCTGCGTTTGACGTCGGCTTCATGGATTCGGAGTTTGGCCGGATCAAGCCGGTACGAAAAACAGCCGATCATTGTGGCATTGTGGATTCCCTTGCAATTGCCCGGGCGAAGCACCCTGGCCAGAAAAACAACCTGAACGCCTTGTGCAAACGCTATGGCGTTGATAACAGTAACCGGGAGCTGCACGGCGCCCTGCTGGATGCGGAGATTCTGGCGGATGTATACCTGCTGCTCACCGGCGGACAAACCGCTCTGTCCCTGGATGCCGGTTCTGAAAACGGCGGTGGCGCCAGAGGTATTCGCAGGCTGGGTTCAGACAGGCCAGCTCTGGCGGTTGTCAGGCCTACCGAAGCTGAGAACGAGGCGCATGAGGCTTTCATGTCCGCTCTTGAAAAGAAGGCTGGCGAAACCGTATGGGGAAAATTTGAAGGCACAGAATGAGAACTGCGTCTGCCTGTACCAATTGTTACATTCCTGCTTTGTTGAGGTACTTGAGTTTTATGTTATAAGTAATGGTTAGTACGCCAGTTTTTCATCAGATGCGTGCTTTAGTCGGAGGGGTAAAACCGACTCATAATAAAAAGGCCTGGCATGGGGCTTTGGCAGGCTATAGCTCACATGGACGACGTGGTAGTAGTTCTCCGCGGTTTAACAGGAAGCGTTGTATGGTTCAATCGTCTCTGGCGACTAAATCGCAGTCGTTTGATCTGGTCAAAAGTGAAATAGAACAGACCATCAAACAGGCTGAATCCAGTCTTGAGCGCTTTCAGGAAAACCGGGAGAGTGGGGAAGACCTGCAAAACTGTCTGGATTTTCTGAACCAACTTCGCGGTATTTTTATCCTTGTAGAGCTTCGTGGCGGCACATTGCTGTGTCAGGAAGCGGTCACCATGGCCAATGATGTACCTGTTGGTGCAAACGACGATAAGAATATCCTCCTGACGACACTGAACAACGCCTTGTTCATTCTTCGTCGTTACGTCGAGTATTACCACCAGCAGCGAGAAGATCACCCGGAACTCTTGCTGCCGGTTATCAACGAATTGCGCGAAGCTCGCCGTGAGAAACCCTATCCCGAATCCCGTTTTTTTGAGGTTGATGTAAAAGAGCGGCCGGACTTTTGTGGCGGCTTGTCGGTTCCTGCCTTCGAAGGCAATGAAGCAGACTATGAGATTGTTGCCCGGCGCATGCGCCTGACCTTTCAGGTTGCGCTGCTGGGTTTGCTACGGGATCGGAGTCCTGTGGTTAGCCAGAAACTTTTCGGTAGGTCAGCGCGGGGTTTTGTCCGTTTGTGCCAGGGAGCTCCGATGGGGCAGATGTGGTGCCTCGTTGCAATAGCAGCGGATACCATGCTGGACCGTGCCATGACCTTCACCAAAGCCCGCAAGCGTTTGTTTATGCGAATCGAAAAATACGCGCGGGAAGTGGTTTATGTTGGCAAGGTGGCGACGGCCAAAAACGCACCGGACTCCCTCATTCGCGATCTGGTTTACCTGCTTTATCGTAGCGGCTCTGCAAATCCGGAAGTTACGGGGGTTCTTTCCGCGTTCCACCTGACGCCTGCCGAGTTTCCGGATTCCATTCTTGAGGCTCATTCCCGCCGCCTCTACGGACCGGGCGCAGATGTATTGAAATCGCTCTCCGAAGCCTTGCAGGAAGAGTTGAACCAGCTTAAAGACAAGCTCGATATTATCGAACGGGGCATTGAGCCGGATCTGGCGGAGCTGTCATCTATTGCCGACACCCTGGAACGCCTCGGCAATACCTTGGTCATGCTCGACCTCAATCGGTTAGCAACCATCGCCCGCGAAGAAGCTGTAAGACTGCGGACATGGGAAGCAGAATCCCGCCTGCCCGGTGAAGAAGAGCTGTTCCGCCTTGCGGACTCTGTGTTGGGCATTGAAGACGCAGTCATGCAGATCGTCAGTCGTGGTATCACATCAGAAACCGATGCGCTGGCGGGCAGTAAACGGAGCCGTGAAGAGACCATTTATTTCAGAGAAGCGGTTTACGTGGTGGCCGACGAAGCACGGGGCGCTTTAACGCTTGCCAAACGCGCCATTACAGCGTTTGTGGAATCGGATTATGACAAGCTTCATCTCGCCAATCTGCCCGCAACCTTGCACAGCATTTGGGGCGGGTTACAGATGGTGGATGATCCTGGTGCAGCACACGTGCTTGAGCGTGTTTCAGCATCCATACAGGAGCGCTTACTGGATGCACGTGAAGCACCTGAAACCCAGGTTCTGGAAGCATTGGCGGATGCTCTCACATCGCTTGAGTACTATATTGAAAGTATTGGTAAGCGTGAGGAGAGCAACGAAGACCTGCTCAGATTGGCAGAGTCATCGCTGGATGATGTCGGTCTGTAGTATGTCGACTTGACGGTAAAGGCCAGATAACAAAAAACCCGCGTATATATTATAACGCGGGTTTTTTTATGAGCTCGGTGGGGCTAATCAGCCCATGTTGAACAGTTCACCCAGCTTGGTAGCCAGCATCATGTCGCCTTCGGCGCGCAGTTGCCCAGCCATGAAAGCCTGCATGCCGTCAGTTTCACCGGAAACAATACCCTGCAGGGTTTCGGAGTTCATGATCAGTGTTACGGAAGGGTCGTCGTGAGGGCCTTCGTGCAGTGAGCATGTTCCGTCTTTGATGACCAAGTGATGGGTCTTGTCATCTTCGATGTCAAATTGGAAAACCAGATCGAGGCCCTGGGCTGCGTCTGCGTTGAAGTTCTGCTCGAGTTTTTGAAAGATTTGATCTACAGACATTATTTTACCCTTTGTGGTGGTTGTCTTGTCATGGTGGCGGCTTTATGCGCCAGGCTTTTAAAGCCATGGCGGCAGCCGGGTAGAGCCGACTTCGCCTTTCGACTTTATGGTGAGACTGAATCACTGTCAAGTTCGATCGAACGCTTGTTTTAATTTTTTTGCTCTGCTTATCACTAGAGTTTCGGTAAGTTACACTCTCGTGCTTGCTTAACTGGCTGGAGAAGCGATTTGGAGTTTCTGACGGATTACGGTTTGTTTTTGGCTAAAGTGGTCACCTTTGTTATTGCGGCAATTGTGGTCGTGTCTATTATTGTCTCCGCGACTCATAAAGAAAGGGATGACGACGAAGACGACGGAGAGCTGCAAATCCGCAAACTTAATGAGAAATACCGCAAGCTGCGTGAGTCCATTCAGGCGCGACTTATGTCAGAGCATGAGCGGAAAGCCTGGAACAAAGCAAAAAAGAAGAAAGACAAAGCCGAAAAGAAAGCCGGTAAAGCAAAGAAAACCGATGCGGACGCCCCTGAAGCTGCTCCGAAACGCATCTATGTGCTGGATTTCGACGGAGACATCAAAGCCAGCGACACAGATCCGCTTCGCCGCGCCATCTCTGCCGTACTCAGCGTCGCTGAGCCTGGTAAAGATGAGGTCGTGATTCGTCTCGAAAGTGGTGGAGGCCTGGTGCACGCCTATGGACTTGCCGCTGCACAACTCGACAGGATCCGCAGCAAAGGCATTCACCTTACGGCCTGTGTCGATAAAGTGGCTGCAAGCGGCGGTTACATGATGGCTTGCGTTGCCGACAAAATTATCGCTTCGCCATTCGCTGTACTAGGCTCTATTGGTGTCGTGGCGCAGCTGCCCAATTTTCACCGGCTACTCAAGAAGAACAACGTCGACTTTGAAATACTGACCGCCGGCGAGCACAAGCGCACCATGACCATCTTTGGCGAAAACACTGATAAAGGTCGACAGAAATTTCTCGACGACCTGGAAGACACACATGGTCTGTTCAAGGATTACGTCAGTGAACGCAGGCCTGATCTCGATATAGCCGCTGTGGCCACCGGAGACATCTGGTTCGGAAAGCGGGCACTGGAGGTGAAATTGATCGACGAGATCAAAACCTCCGACGAATATCTCATTGAAGCCTGCGACAGGGCAGATGTAGTCTCTGTCTCATTCCAGCGCAAACGGACCCTGCCGGAGAAACTCGGTCTGGCAATCAGTGCAGCGCTCGAGCACACGGTATGGAGAGTCCTGAGTACGTTTCGCAACCAGAAAATACAGTAACTAACAGCAAGCGGGGGAAATCATGACGAACGATATCCAATATAAAGCCTGGCGCGTTGAAGAGCAGGATGGCGACTTTAAGGGTGCCGAACAGACCCTAAGCACCAAAGATCTCCCTGAGGGTGAGGTGCTGATAAAAGTCAGCCATTCTTCTCTCAACTATAAAGACGCACTCTCGGCCTCAGGCAACAAAGGTGTAACACGCACGTTCCCGCACACGCCGGGCATCGATGCCGCTGGTGAAGTCGTCGAATCCGCAACCGGAACACCTGCTGTTGGCAGCCCGGTTATTGTGACCGGCTATGACCTGGGGATGGGCACCGCTGGTGGTTTTGGTGAATACATCCGTGTTCCCTCTGCATGGTGCGTACCCATGCCAAGCGGCTGGAGTGCCAGCACGGCAATGATCTACGGCACCGCTGGCCTTACAGCAGGTCTGTGTGTACAAAAGCTTCTTACCATGGGTGCCAGGCCAGAGCAGGGCAAAGTAGCCGTTTCCGGCGCCTCAGGTGCAGTTGGCAGCGTTGCCGTAGAACTCCTCGCAAAGCTCGGCTTCGACGTCGTCGCGATCAGTGGCAAAGCCGATCACGAAGACAGCCTGAAAGAGCTAGGTGCTAGTGAGGTCGTTGGGCGAGATGCGCTGGCGGAAGACAAAAAACCGATGCTGAAACCCGTATTCGGCAACGCTGTGGATACCGTTGGTGGCGCGCCCCTTGCTGAACTGCTGAAGCAGATACTACCCGGCGGCTCCGTTTCCTGCTGCGGCTTGGTGGCTGGCCCCCAGCTCCAGACCACGGTTCTCCCGTTCATCCTGCGTGGTGTGAACCTGTTGGGTGTGGATTCGGTGGAAATTCCGCTGGCAGAAAAAGAAGCTGTATGGAAAAAGTTTGCGGGTGACTGGAAATGCCCGAAGGCCGAAGCTTCTGCGAAACGAATTGGCCGTGCTGACCTTGACGGCGCGCTGAAGGCGTTCCTGAAAGGCGAGTCAGCGGGAAAAATCGTCCTGGATCACGCGATCTGAAACGCCTAAGCTGAAGCTGCCAGAGCGGGGCCAGTAGTCAAAACTGTGCGTAGCCATGGATGGCGGAGCCAAGCGTACACGGACGTATTCACAGCGTGTTTTGACTACTGGCCCCGTTCTGGTAGCAGACTCCGGGATCCGGGCCAGAAACCTAAGAAGCCCGACGCCGAAACAACGGCAAATCCGTATCCGTAGCAGCTTGATACCCCTGACTGAAGAAGTTCAGAGATCGCGCCGCCTTGCGGATATCCTTATCGGGCCGCAGCTCATAAGTATCAAAGCCGCAACGCTTCATAAACTGAAGTTGATCCAATAGCACATCTCCAATCGCCCGCAGCTCATTTTTAAACCCGAAGCGCTCCCTCAGCAAACGGCCAATGCTGTAACCCCGGCCATCGCTGAACTTGGGGAAGTTTACAGCGATCAACGGTAGCTCATTCACATGATCAGCCAGAATCTCGGGCTCATCATGGCTGTCAAACCACACGCCAATATCCTCTCTGCCAACAAAGTGCTCACGACCTGCGAGCCAGAGATCAGCCGGGATCAGCGCGCGTTCGTGGTCAGGAATGTTCAGTGATTCGCCACTGTCAGGGCGGGGAACCACAATCCACTGGTTCTGACGGATGCTGCCATCCCGGAAAATAATGTCAGGCATAAACCCGCTCCTTGAAAGGATCGATTCCAACACGGCGATAAGTATCCAGGAAAGATTCCTCATCCGTGCGCTTGTTTACGTACACATCAATGATCTTGGCGATCACATCGGGCATGTCATCCCGAGCAAAGGATGGCCCCAGTATTTTTCCGATTGATGCATCATGCTGCGATGAGCCACCGAGACTGACCTGGTAGAATTCCTGGCCCTTCTTGTCGACACCCAGAACACCAATGTTGCCAACGTGGTGATGGCCGCAGGCGTTCATGCAGCCCGAAATGTTCAAATCGATCTCGCCAAGGTCGTACAGGAAATCGAGATTATCGAAACGACGCTGAATCGCGTCAGCCACAGGAATGGACTTGGCATTGGCCAAGGCGCAGAAATCGCCGCCCGGGCAGCAAATAAT
>TARA_R110001606_G_scaffold35291_1_pt1 | contig 23756 bp, 10 predicted proteins | sample TARA_R110001606 | Tara Oceans TARA_R110001606 (sample SAMEA4398315) | marine metagenome | biome: Polar Biome; feature: [SRF] surface water layer (ENVO:00010504); material: water (ENVO:00002006), including particulate matter (ENVO:01000060) such as... | depth 5 m
GACACTGCTCAGATTGGTTGGGTTGAAGTTGCTACTGAAGACGGAACATCTGGATTCTTATGGTATATGAAAGCTGAGTCTGAAACTAGACTTAGATACGAAGATTACTTAGAGATGGCTATGGTTGAAGGCGAATTAGCTGCTCCACTTTCTGGTGTTGCTGGTTTAGCTGGTGGTACTAACGGAACAGGTACTCAAGGTATGTTTGCTGCTCTAGAAGATAGAGGTAATGTATACGCTGGTTTTTCTGGTGCTGCTAATCCTGGTGCTGGTGCACTTGGTGATTTCGATCAAATCCTTGCACAATTAGATTTACAAGGTGCTATCGAAGAAAACATGTTATTCTTAGACAGAGCTACTGCTCTTGACTTTGACGATATGATAGCTGCTCAAGCTGGTGGTGGATACAACAACACAAGCGCTGCTTCTTATGGTCTTTTTGACAATGAAGCTGAAATGGCACTTAACTTTGGTTTCTCTGGTTTTAGAAGAGGTTCTTATGACTTCTACAAAACTGACTGGAAATATCTAAATGATGCTTCTACAAGGGGAATGGTTAATGACATTAAAGGTGTTTTAATTCCTGCTGGAACTTCAACAGTATATGATCAAATGTTAGGATCAAACATCAGACGTCCGTTCTTACACGTAAGATACAGAGCTTCTGAAACAGACGATAGAAGAATGAAATCATGGATTACTGGTTCAGTAGGTGGAGCTTATACCTCATCTCTTGATGCTATGGAAGTTCATTATCTTTCTGAAAGATGTCTATGTGTACAAGCTGCTAATAACTTCGTATTATTTGTAGCATAATTTATTAACCTTTTAAAACATAAATTATGGCAAGTATAAAAGTTACAACGCACGACGACGTTATATATTTTCTATCTACTACAGGACCAGTTCCTACAAATGTTCAGGCAGACTATAATGAAATACAGTTTGAAATGGATCAAAATGGCTATTCTATACCTATGTATAGAGTAAATGCGCCAGATCAAATGAACTGGCCAGGAGGGTTAGAAATGGCTTATACGTTTATATCTATATTTCCTGGTGAATGTGGATATCCAAACTTAGGTGCAGATATTACAAACAATACTGAAGGGCAAGCTTATTTAAACCTAGATGCTACTGAATCAATGGGTAGAATATCCGAAGGTTTAGCGGCGGCTGATACCGCTGTAGTAGACTTTAGTTTAATATATTCATGGTCTAATCTTGGAGCGACATTAACCGAAAGTGAAATATCAACAATAAAAGATGCATTGGATGATGCTAAAGCTTTAGCTGCAACTGCAGCTCAGCAAGAGTCAACCCAATGTGCTGATGCTTTTCAAAATGGAGCGACGTCGTTTACATGGCCTAATGGTTATGTATGTACTACTGAGCAATGTTGCAGTGATTACGCACCAATATATCAAGCTTATGTTCTTAGAGATGAATTATCTAAAGATGGTAACCCTTTTTCAGCGGTTGGTATAGTTGCAGATGATATTGTTAAGAAACATATCTATAAATTCGAGCCATTAGGTGGGAATTCCTAAAGATAAATAATAAATACAGCCTTTTGTAAAATTAAGGCTGTATTTTAAAATACAAAATCATGAACAAAACTATAAAAATTAAAGTAACAAATCCGCCGGCTGGAGTAAGGGGAAGAAGTAATCCTTTTGCAAAACAAAGTGGTAGTGAAGTAGATGGTTATATTTGGAAAGTTTTTGAAAACGTTCTTCCTGAAGCAACTTGTTTACATGTAAGCAAGGATGGAGTTGTGATAGCTATCGCAACTATAGAAGAAGGCGAAAAGAAATACAATTCAATTGTTGTACCTACTTTATTCACTCAACAATATGATCTAGGTGATTTTTCTAAAAACTTAATTGAAAGTGGATATGAAGATCAAGCACAGTATGTTGATGGTATTCTCGCAGAATTCATATTTAGTGAAGAGCCTAAACCTCAAAGCGTTTATGCAAAGGCTGCTACGAAAATATCAGAAGACTTATCTAAAGCTTTAGCTAATGACGAGAATTCAGTAATTGAGTTTTCTTATCAGGTTGAATTTGGAAAAGATCCTATATTCTCTACATACGCAACTAGTAATGGAACTTTTAAAGTTAGAGAACAGAAGTACTTTAACGCAACAAAACCGGTTCCAGGTATGGATCAAATTTTTAAATCTCTGTTTAACGCAAGTGCTGCTAGACAAGCTCTTCCTGGTAAAGACGCAGGAGAAGTAACTGACGGAAGTTTTATTTCTTTTTGGGGTGATATTCCTCAAGGAGCTAGTGGAGTTAATTATACATCAGAAGGTTTAAACGAGATGTTAAATGAAGGCGTAAATGAGCTGAGCCAAATTCAAGAAAAGCAACGAGAGCAATGGGCTCAATTATATGAATCTGGTCCTGGTCCAGCGTAAATAAACAAACAAATAATCAATTATATTATATTATGTCAAAAAAAGAAACAACCTGGGAGATTAAAGATAGAAATTATTATCTTTTAAATAATAAGTCTCCTTTAACATATACACTACGTTCTAAACACACTAGACGTTTTCCTCTACTTCATTTTGATGAAGCGAAAGGTTATCAAAGAGAACTTAGATATGCGAGTAATCAAAGATCTGTTTTCACAGATGAGCAAGATGGAATGTCAACATTAGAGCATGTTGTTTTTAAAGATGGTATATTACATGTACCTAAAGAAAAACAAAGTTTACAAAAACTATTGTCTATATATCATCCAGATCTAAACAAAAAGTTTTCTGAACTTGATAGAGTTCAAAATGCTGAAGACGAAATAGATTGGATCGAGGCTGAATTTGAAGCTATATCTTTAGCTAGGCAATTAGACTTAGAGCACTGTGAAGCTATATTAAGAGTAGAACAAGGTTCTAAAGTGTCTGGCATGAGTTCTAAGGAGATAAAAAGAGATTTACTTATATTCGCAAAAAGAAGTCCTATTTTATTCTTAGAGTTAGCTAATGATGACAATGTTGAACTAAGAAATTTTTCTATTAAAGCTGCTGAAGCTCAGATTATAAAATTATCTCAAGATCAACGTACGTTTGCGTGGGCTAGTAATGGTAAAAAGTTAATGACAGTTCCTTTTGAAGAAAATCCATTTTCCGCTTTTGGAGCCTGGTTAAAAACTGACGAAGGTATTGAGGTTTATAAATCAATAAAAAAGAAGTTAAATTAATCTTTAACCTGTAATAATAATAGTTAGGCGGCCAAGCGCCGCCTTTCTTTTTATAATAAAAATATTAAAATGGCTATAAATGTAAATACAGTATACCAAACAGTCTTGTTAATACTCAACAAAGAACAAAGAGGTTATCTAACGCCTAATGAATTTAACAAAATAGCTACTCAAGTCCAATTAGAAGTATTTGAAAAATACTTTGAAGATCTTAATCAACAACTTAGAATACCTGGAAACGATAATGAATATGCCGACAGAGTAGAGGTATTAGATGAAGAGATATCTATATTTAAAACTTATGGAAATGCAGAGTATTATAGCGTGGACCCTTCAGGTCCAATAGATAATCCTTATTTTTATCTACCATCAGATGTACATAGAATAGGTACTGTAATGTATAAAGGTGAGCAAGCTCTTCAAAGAACTAATAGAGGAGAATTTTTACATCTAAACATGTCTAAACTTACTAGACCTACTACTAATTACCCTATGTATATTCAAGAAAATCAAGTGTCTCCACAAGACCCTTTAAATCCTGGTTCTATACTATGTGATGATTGTATTAGAGTTTATGTTTATCCTGAAGAAATAAAAAAAGATGTAGCTTTATCTTACATTAGAAAACCTAAAGACGTAATATGGGCTTATGTATTAGGATCACAAGGTCAATATATATGGGATGGTGCAGGCTCTACTGGCGCAGTAATTCCTAATACGGGATCTGTAGATTTTGAATTAGATGGTACAGAACAAACAAAAGTAATTTTACAAATATTGATGTACGCTGGTGTAGTTATTAGAGACCCTCAAATAGTTCAAGCAGCAGCAGCTCAAGTACAAGCATCAGAAGTAAATCAAAAAAGTTAAAACATGGCTAATTCTCCAAATGGTGGTTTAATAAACGAAACCAATGAACAATATTACGTAGGAACACAAAACAATATAGTAAGTTATACTTCTGGAGCAATGGACGCTATGGTTTATACATTTGATGAAGTGTTAGATCAAGCTAGTTCTACTTCTTGGAATCCTTCTGATTTTGAATATAATTTAAACAACTTTATAGTAGAGGTATCTCCAGACGGTTTGCATCCATATGAACTTTGGGATGGCAACTCAGGTGGATCTGCTTCTGGACCATTTGGTACTGGAGGTGGTTATACTATATCTAAGTTTTCAAACATAAAGCCTTTTAGCGTATTAACTTTTAATAATCCAGATGCAGTACAGGATGGTTACTATGTGAGAGTAAAACTTAAAAGCGACTTAGTAGATGGAGCTCCTAATTATGGCGATTATCAATATATATCTATATTTGACGTAGTCAATAATTTTATGATGGGATATGTTGGTGAAGATAAAATAATATCAAAAGCTAAAAGAAGTGATGTATTGTTCTTTGCTAAAAGAGGTTTACAAGAGTTTTCTTACGATACATTAAGATCTGTTAAGTCACAAGAATTAACTATACCTCCTAGCTTGTCAGTTATAATACCTCAAGATTACGTTAATTATGTTAATATTTCTTGGATAGATAATCAAGGTATTAAAAGAATAATATATCCTACTACATTAACAAGTAACCCAACTGAAGCGCCTCTTCAAGACAATAATATAACTAATAATCCTTTTGGATTTAATTTTCCTACTTCTGGTTATGGAATACCCATACAAGATGATTTTGGTGAAAATCTAGAAGGCACTTCACTAACTGAGGAAAAATGGGCTAATATTAATCCTTTTACTCAACCAGCTACAACTCCTATTTTTACAGATGGTATTGGAGATAGTATATACGATACCAGAGCTATTGGGTTATTAGGTCAAAGATATGGTTTAGAACCTGAACTATCACAAACAAATGGATGGTTTACTATAAATAAAAGAGAAGGTAAATTTTCTTTTAGTAGTAATTTAGGTGAAAAATTAATACTATTAGAGTACATATCTGATGGATTAGCATATGAAGAAGATACTAAAATACCAAAGCTAGCTGAAGAAGCTTTATATATGCATATAGCATATAGCTTACTAGCGGGCAGAAGAAATATACCTGAGCATATTGTACAAAGATTTAAAAAAGATAGAAGAGCACAGTTGAGAAATGCTAAAATTAGATTATCTAATATAAAATTAAATGAATTTGTACAAGTTATGAGAGGTAAATCTAAATGGATTAAATACTAAATTAAATGCCAGAAATTAAAAACACATTCATTCAGTCTAAAATGAACAAAGACATGGATGGAAGAATAATACCCAATGGTCAATACAGAGATGGACAAAATGTGCAAATTAGTAGATCAGAAGGAGATGATGTAGGCGCGTTAGAGACAGTGTTAGGTAATGGTTTATTAACAACTTTCGGATTAACAGATCCAAACATAACATGTATAGGTAAGTTGTTTGATGATAGTAGAGATACTATTTATGTGTTTTTAACTAATTATACTGATTCCTCTGCGACTCAATTATCTAATTCAACTACTAACATAGCAGGTGTAAAATCTTATATAGCAAGTTATAACTTATCAACAGGTACTCCTACTATATTAGTTGAAGGTAATTTTTTAAATTTCTCTAAAACACATTTAATATTAGGTGTAAATATAATTGAAGATTTACTCTTTTGGACTGACAATAGAAACCAACCTAGAAAAATTAATGTAACAAGTCCTGCTGGTTACTACTATAATGAAGATCAAATATCTGTAGCTAAATACTATCCTTATGAGGCTCCTTTACTCTTAGATATTCCTCAAGGGCTTTTTCCTAGCCCAGACAATCCTTTTTACGAATCCTCAATGAGAGACGTATCTAGTAAGTATCTACCTATACATACTAACGCTAAAGTATTACAAATTGACACTATTAATAATGAGATTTTTGTTGAAGGTTGTAAATGGAATATAAAACCTCAAACACCGTCAGGTAATCAATTTGATGGTAATTTAGTAACTAAAACTGGAGGTAAAGGTACTTTAACAGAGAAATCTGGAGTTACAGTTACAACTTGTGATGTATTTCAGGCTACAGATAGAACTAAATTAAGATTTACGGGTGGTTTTACTACATTAGATACCATGTCTATTGGTGATATATTAAATTTTCAGTTTTTAAATCCTGAATATGACTCTGCTTGGGGTGGAGATTCTCAATATTTAAAAGAACGTTTTGTTAGATTTAGTTATAGATTAAAATTTGATGATGGAGAATATTCTTTATCTGCACCATTCACCCAAATAGCTTTTGTTCCAGAACAAGATGGTTATTTTATAGGAGATAAAGTTGTTACCAGTACTGAAGAAGGTAATGCTATTGCCCAAACATTAATAGGTCAAGAAAGTGAAGCTTTTGATACTACTATTGTTAAGTTCATGGAAAATAAAATAACAGACATAAATATAAATCTAATGGCTCCTACTAAAGGTAATGCTGCCTCTAGATATTTATGGTCAGAGGTAAATGATAAATTAAAAGTAGTAGCTATAGATATACTATATAAGGAAGCTGATTCAAATAAAATTACAATACTAGATACTGTTGAGCTAGGTGGTTTTAACGGTAATCAAACTAGTATATTATCTTATAATTATCAAAGCAGAAAACCTTGGAAAACACTAAGTCCAGCACAAACTACTAGAGTTCAAGATGTAGTTCCTGTTAGAGCACTAGCACAAGAAAGCGCTGGTAACAGAATAATGTATGGAAACTTTATTGATAAACACACTTCTCCTATTAGTTTAAACTACACTTTACAAATAGGTGATAAACCACAAATTCCATCCTACCAAAACTCTCAGTTAAGAAATGATGAAACTCAGTATGTTCGTAAAGAATATCAAAACCATACTTTAAAACAAAATAGATCTTATCAAGTAGGTATTGTATTAGCCGATAGATACGGAAGACAATCTAATGTAATACTTTCTAGCGTATTAGTAGATTCTATAAGTGCTGAAAAAAAGGGATCTACAATATACCATTCTTTTAAAAACGTAGAAGATCAAATAATCAATGATAGATATGAATTTGCTGGTGAAGCGGATACATGGCCTGGAGATATGCTTAGAATAACTTTTGAAAATATTATTCCTACTGCTAAGCTAAACAATGGATATCCTGGAGTATATTCTGTTAATGACAATACTCTAAGCGATGTATTAATTAATTATACTCAAAGTGACTCTTTGCCTACGTGTGCTACTAATTCTTTTGTAACATTATTAGGGCCAACATCATTATCTGGATCTCAGCCTTCTGCTACGATGTACTTTAAAGTTGATTCTAATGGTATTATTTATGATATTAGAATTAGTAACTCAACAAGTGATTGGGAAAATGGAATGAGCTTTGAAGCAGATTGGACTAACGCAGGTGCTGGTTGCGCTAGCTTATTAGGAAAGGTTATTAAGGGAGTAGTTGAAACTCCATTAGATAATCCTTTAGGTTGGTATAGTTATAAAGCTGTTATAAAACAAACGGAACAAGAATATTATAATGTATATTTACCTACTGCTTTAGCAGGTTATCCTGCGGATCAAAACCCAGATAATCTTACTCCGCAAACCATAACAGTGCAAACAAACACTACGCCAGGACCACCGCCTAATGAAAATCAACAAGTAAATGAGAATGAAGCTACATATGGTAAAACTCCACATCTAGTCTATCCAGTTGGAGAAGATGAATCTACTTCTCATCTAGTTTTATTTAGCGATAATATAAATAAAATACCAAAAGATTTACAGGAAGTTGGACCTATGCAAGAAGAATTTAGAAGTTCTGCTATTCTTTTTCCTCGTGTAAACACTTTCTTATTAAAAGATTTAATAGGAGATTATAGTTATTCTAGTTCTCAATATTTACCACCTACTAAAGGAGATAGAGTTATTTCTATATCTAACATGACAAGACTAGGATTAGGTGAAATTATAACAAATCCAGAAGAACCTGTTATTCCAAATTTATTTTACAAAGGTGAAACAGATCCTTTTATAGCTAGACTATCAACAGAGAAAAAACTAGGTATTTCCAAAAACTTTCCTAATGTTGTTGGTAATGAATTTGATCCGCCCAACGCTTCTGCAGGTTTTGTCCCTAGTACTATATCTGTAGTTAAAGATACTAAATATGCTTTTGGCCCAACATTAACTGTTTGTGAAACTAAACCTGTAGAATCTTTATTAGATATATTTTGGGAATCTAGTACATCAGGCTTAATTTCTACTTTAAATAATAATATTTTAAATAGTGACAATACTATACCTATAGGCATATCAAATCCAGATATAACCTGGAGTGAAAAAGATGATTATGGAACTATAATATCTGCTGATTTTCAAGCTTTGGGATTTGGACAAACTCCTTTAGGTGCTTCCGTAACTATAACCTTAGATAGTGTTATAAGTTTAGGCAACACAAATAGAACTTCGTCTTTTCTTTTAAATTCTTTAGGTAATGGTAAGTATAATATATCTATAGCTCCTTACAGCGGTGCAAATAGTAATTTTATATGTTCAGGAAACTCTTTAGAAAATATATTTACTTTTAATTTCACTGTTACTTCTACTAATACATCTAACGTTATTACGATACAGTCTCAAGGTGAAGTATTTAATAGAGCGCCAAATGAAAGACAGTTTTGGAGAAGAGATGTGCTTAAGGATGCTATATGTTCTAGAGCTTACCAATACTCTCTTTCAGAAACAGCCGGCGGAGGTACTTATGATGAGCAGAATGACTTAATTATTAACTCTTCTTTAATGGCTTTAAAAGCAGAGCAAGGATCTCAAAAAATGGGTCTAAAGCTTTACTCAGAATTTCAAGCTGAACAACCAATAGGAGGAGAAAACAGTCAACCTTTTAGATTATTTCCATATACTTCTGAGACTGAATTCATTAATGGTGAAATTAATTACGGAAGAATACTATCCCCTCCAATTAAATGGACAACATCTGCTGTTGGTAGACCAAATATTCCTACTAAATTTTCTAGTAATGTTGAATGGCAAGGCCAATACAATTTTTTCTCCACATGGCCAGTTGGTGGGTATATTGATAATTATGAAAGTGGATATACTTTACAATTAACAAGTAATGCCGTTGCTGATGGAAGCTTACAAGTTGCTTATTATTCACCAACGCCAAGCAATCTTCTTGATTCTAGAAAAGGAGTAACTAATTATGGCCATAAATTATGGACTAACCAAGACCCTATTCAAATTGCTCAATTTGATTCAATATTAAGCATTTGTGGGTGTGATCTTGAAAACAACATGGATAATGTTGATGATCCTATAAAAGTAGCGGGAAGTTTTGATTATTTTTGGAACAAAACAAGTTCTGGAAATCCTTTTGATGGTAAATTTGTAGCTGCTAATGGTACTTGGGAAAGTGTTCAAGATCCACCATCTCCAGAAATACCATTTCCAGGTCCAGGCGAGGGTTTAGAAATAGTTTTTGACATAGTTAGAATGTACCAAGTAAGTATGATGATACCATATCCAGAAATGACATTAACAGAGCTTGCACAAGCAACTAATGAGAGTGGTTTTTTAAATGACGATTATGAAAGATTAAATGTCCAGAGTGCTCAGGAAATAATATTTGGAGGTCCACAAGATAGCTTTGGAGGCAGTAGTTTTACTTTTCCACTAACACCTGCTCAATTTACAACCAACGGCGATATAAGTACTAAGGAGGCTTTTTCTAGATTTCAAAATACTATTATAGAAGATTTACCAACAGGTCCTATATATTGGGATTTTGATCCTTCAGGAACTCAATTAAATCCATCTTTAGGTGGCGAAGCATTAGTTGGGCAAAAATATAATAAATATTTAGATCCAAACCCACCTACTTCTCAATTATCAGGTGGTTATCCTCATCATTATTGGCCAGACATAAATCAAAGACTTCAAAACGATCCTAAATATTCAGACTTTAGAGCTAGTGGAAACTTAGCTGATGCCCCATCTTGGATGAAATTGCAAAATGGTGCAAATACTTTTTATCAATGGAGTGAAGAATTTTGTAAAAATTTTAAAGAAATTAATTTATCAGAAACATTTCCTGGAAGTGGCAATACTGAAACTAATTTTTTGCATTATTGGAGTCCTGCTGGAAATCAAATATCTGCAAATGCTGCAGGCTATAAATATTACATAAATGGATTAGGATCTCTAAATGGAGTTGATGGATTAGGTCCTAGTAGACCTAATAATAACTGCCGTTTTTGGGTTGATCAACCTACAGGTCAACCAACAAACGCTCCATTACATGCTTATATACACGCTGGAAACCCATCTATTGCTTCTGCATCTGTAATACAAGCATTGAATACTGTTGGTAATGGAATGCCAGGTGGTAGATACGTTGTTACTATTAGAGCAAGAGATAAAAATGGTAGTAGTACTGCTGGACAATATGAATGGGATGTTCCAATAACATTACCATGGTGGAAAACTAGAGCTAATAAAACTTGGTCTTGTACTCCTGATTGATGTAAGTAATCAAAAATTAAAGTAATTATAAACTATGGCATATCAAATACCAGTAAAATATTTTAACTCTTTTTGGCTTAAGAAAGTTGTTGGAGATACAAATTTAGATCCTCAAGAAGAAAATCCAAGCACATGGAACTACGAAAGCACTGTTACAACAACCGTGCTTGGTGGTGGAGTTGGTATAACTACAGTTGCTGAGCCTTCACCTTTAGAATATGTTTTACCCACTTGGCCAGGTTTGCCTTGGAGTAGGTTTTTATCTAAACCTTCTGAAAGTAATCCTAACGTAATTAGAAGTTACCCATGCTTTCCTTGGGGTGGTAGAAATTGGGCTGCATATCAAGCTGGTAATAATCTACCAGTGTGTGGTGGTAGCTTAATTAATAAGACACCTACTGAAGAAGAAGGAAGAGAACGTAATTGGTTTGTAGAAGAAGCAAGAATTAGAGGTGGATATAATAATACTACTGTTGATTTTGGAGTTAAAGCATATTTAGTTGAAGACGAAAACCTTCAGCAAAACAGGTTTAATGCTATAATTTATTCAGGCGTATACAACTCTAGAACAGGCATAAATAATACAAATGTATTTTCTACAGCAGAACCTATAACAAAAGCTTTAGATCCTTCAAATGGTAGTATTCAAAAATTATATGCTTATGATACTAATTTAACTATATTTCAAGAGAATAAAGTAAGTAGAGCCCTAATAGACAAAGATGCTATATACTCTGCTGAAGGAGAAGGAACTCCTGTTAGTTCACTAAAAGTTGTTATAGGGCAAGTAGAGCCTTATAAAGGCGAATATGGTATAAGCAAAAACCCAGAGTCTTGGGCTCAATATGGTTTTAGACAGTATTTTTCTGATAGATATAGAAGCGCTGTTTTAAGGTTATCTATGGATGGAATAACTGAAATATCTACATATGGTATGACTGACTGGTTTAGAGATAACTTAGAGCTTGTAAGTGATGACCCTGTGTCTTATTCTGTTACATATATTGTTAATACTTCTGGTAAATTTGACGCAACTGGTTACCAAAACTTAATTAGAGTTCAAGATTTAGACTGTCCATGTGAAACTAAAATACCTATTGGATCACTTATGGAAATAAATGGTATAACTAGAAACGGTTTATATGTTAGTTCTGTTGTTTCTAAAGGTAATGGTCTTTGTGAAGTTTACTTATCTATACCTTGGAGACCTGGTGATTTTGCTTTAAATGATTTTCCTACAGAAGTTTCTTTTATAACTGTATTAAATAATCAAATACAAGGTGGTTTTGATACACATAATAAAAGTTATGTTATTTCTTTACAAACAAATGAACCAAACACTGGTAAAGGTGGATGCTCAATGAACGTTGATGCTTATACATTAAGTTTTGATGAGTCTATAAATGGTTGGGTTAGTTTTTATAGTTATATTCCTGATGTTATTGATAGCTTAAAGAATAATTATATATCTATTGTAGGAAGCAATATTTACAAACACTATTTAAACACTAATAATGGCCTTAATTATGGAAATTTTTATGGTGAACATTACGAGTCTAGTATTGAATTCGTATTTAATGTACAGCCTTCTATGGTTAAAAACTTTCAAACAGTAGGTTATGAAGGTACTAATGGTTGGGAAGTTGATTATTTCATATCTGATGCTACAGAACAGTTATTACAAGGGAATCAATATTTCTCAGCAAGAGACATGACTAACGCGGTATATAGTTTAGATGAAGGTTTGTATATAGATCCTGTTACTCAAATGCCTGAGCATGCTGGCTTTTATATAAAGGAAAATAAATACGTAAGTAATATAATAAACAGTGGTCAAGATATACAACCTGGTCAAATCAATTTTGGCGATGTAGGTTCTTCTATGAGTGGTATAAAAGGATTTTTTGCAACAGTGAGAGTATCTACAGATTCAACTACACAAAAAGGTGGAATGAAAGAACTTTATTCCGTGTCATCTAAATGGGTAATATCATCTAACTAATGAAATTTAATATAAGAAGAATAAACGAAAGTGATTGGAATACTTTTGAAAAATGGTGGAAACAATGGGGATTTAAAGATTTTCCTAATAAAGATTTTTTACCTGATAATGGTACAAGTGGTTTAATAGTAGAAGAAAATGATAAACCAATAGTATCTACATTTATATATACTACTAATTCTAAAGTAGCTATATTTGAATGGCCTTTATCAGACAAAAGTTATAATAAAAAAAGTAAAGATCAAGCAATTGAATTGTTGATAAAAGGAGTTGAAAACGTTTGTAAGGCTCATGGGTTTAAATATCTACAATTCTTTGGTGATAATAAAAAGTATATAAATAAACTAAAAGATTTGGATTTTAAAGAGGGAGATAGTGGTTATAGTCTAATAACAAAAACAATATAATATGGGAGCATCAACAATAACAGCAGCTGGCGGTTCTTTAGTAGGAGCTGGAATGGGAGTTTATACCGCTATAAAGGCGGAAGATCAAAGAAAACAATTTGAAGATAAAAAACAAGAGCAAGAGACTTTAATGAAACAGTTAGAGGCAAATAGGCAGCAGATATATAATCCTATGGAAGGTTTGACTAATGAGGCTGAAAAAGTTGGTGTTGCTACTCAAGCAGCTAAAATTCAAGCTGAAGAAGCTGATATGGCTTTAGCCAATACATTAGATACTATAATGCAGACAGGCGCAGGTGCTGGCGGTGCTACAGCCTTAGCACAAGCAGCTTTAAAGTCTAAACAAGGTATTTCAGTTGACATACAAAAACAAGAACTTAAAAACGCTAAAAACATCGCATCGACACAGATGAAGATTAACGAGCAAAAAGCACAAGGAGAAAAATGGGCTTGGGAAGAACAAGAAGGTAGAGACATGCAAGAGTTAGATAGAGCACAAAATAAAATTGATAAATTTGAAGCTCAAGAATACAACGCAGAGGCTCAGAAAATGGCTGCTTTTGGAAATATAGCCAGTAGTGCTATAAGTGGATTTGGTAATATAGCTGCAGGTATGGAGACAGATGGTTTAAACAGAGACCTTAATCGCTTGGTTAATGACGATAATAACTTTTCAGAGTTAGACAGAATAAAACTTCAACTAGGAGTTACTCCAGGTAAGGGATAAAAATATATAAAATGGGTTATACATCGGAAAGAACAACAATAAATAAATCTTTAGAGAGCTTAAATCAAGAAACTCAAAGAGTTCAAAAGCAAACTAATTACGAGTTTGATCGTTTAAATCAAAGAAGACGTGATAACATGGCTGCTAATGCTCAGTGGATAGGTCAAAATGAAGCCAAACTTGAGATGGGCTTAGAGTCATTCAACGAATTAATGACTGCTAATGAACCTGAAGGTGGATATAAAGAAGACATGTATGGAGTCATGAGTGAACTTAGAGATAAGTTTTATAAAACTCTTCAAAACAGAGATGCAGAAGGAAATGATATAAACCCAAAAGATGCTCAAATAGAAAGAGATCAACTAATGAAAGAAGTTGTTAGAGCTTCAGAAGATAGAGGTGCTGACGCTGGATTAGGTGATAAAGTAAATGCAGCTGGCGCTATTCAAAAAGGAAAACCTGGCTCTATAAGCGGAGCAACAGATCCTAACACATTAGGACTTTTTAAACCTGGTACTAAAAAAATACCTAAAGTAGTTGACGGTAGAATAGTTTATGAAGTATTTAATCCTATAATAGATGAAGAAACGGGTGAGCCTGTCAAAAATGAACAGAATGAATACACCTATGCAGAAGAACCGAATCAAGTAAGAAAGTCTGGTGAGTTAACTAGAGGTGTTCAAGATGGTTCTATAGGTATTGTAACAGAGGGTGACTCAACAACTTCACGAGACGCTTTACAGACAGAAAAATATGATAGATATGCAGAAGACTTAACTAAACTTATCGATAAGACAGATTTAAATAATCAGACTATTTCACAAGACGCTACAGAAATGATACAGCGTTTTGAAAAAGATATATCTACTATGGATATAACTGATATAATTAGTGACAACGCTGGAATGCAAAAAAATTGGACTAATCTAGTGGATAAGGTAACAACTTTAGCTACTAGTACAGATTTATATAAAGAAGACGATAATCCATTTGCTAACATGTTGATAGAAGCTGCGCCAGGGCTAGACAAAGATGGTAGTGGAATAATAGAAAAAGATGAAATGACGCCTGAGGCTATGAATTCTGTATTAGGAGCTTGGAACCCAAATGATCCTAAAATAAAAAAATTAGCAGAAGACTATTATCATACGTATGATCCTACAAGCGGTATACTTCCTACGTATGTTAACGATATGATTACACAACAACGTTTGTTAGGAGGTGATCAGCTAACTGCTAACCAGAAAAGAATGCAAGATAGAGATAATAAAAAGATTTCTAATGCAGGTACAAGCAATTCAAGCGATTCAAGCAATTCAAGCAATTCAGGCAATTCAAAGACTGCTAAACCAGCTGGACCTGCCAACGCTGGAAAAACATTTCCAACAAATGTTGAAGTAGTTGAAGGTGAAACTTTTAGTTTTGACGAACCTATTGAAACTGAAAATGGTAACTTCACATTTACACCGATGAATAACTCTCAATTTGTACGAGTTAAAACTCCTGATGGGAAAGTAGAGGTAATAAACACTGGTGGTCCGGTTAGCGCGGCACAACTAGCTTCTATTGAAAAACAATTAGCAGGTAAAGCTACATTCCACGAAAAAGATAGATTAACAGAAATAAATAATCTTAAAAAAAAAAGTGAAGTAGATAACAATGCTGACACTGAAAAAGAAAAGCCAAACGTTGGACAGGTTGGACCAAATGGACGACCACTAGATAAAAATGGTAATGAGATTGCACTTGAAGAAGACCAACTTATTAAAGATTTAGCGACGATAAAAGAGGAAAGGTTTGGTAAAGATGGTGGTGAAGAAGCCGAAGAAGTAGTAGCCGAAGAAGTAGAAACTAATGATGGAGAAGAAAAGGAAGATGTTTCTTCTAGGTTTGTTGTAGATTCAAGCGGAGGTATAAAACCATCAGATGGATCAGATAAAAATAGTACCTCAAGTCTTATATTTAATATAATGAATGATGAAGCTACAATTGGAGCTTCTGGAGGTGGTGGAGTTGATAATTTTGGATTTACGGGAACAAGTAGCGCCACAAATAAAAAAGGACTATGGCTTAAAGAAAATGGGTTTGATAAATATTTATCTGAATTTTCTAAAGAAAAATACCCTAAATTAAATGATAACCAGCGTAAAGCTCTTGCTGCTGAAAAAACTATAAATGACTACATAATAGGTGGCGAAGGCAAAGTCATAGGCGGTGGTAACTCAACTATAATTAATGATTTAAGTATTTCTAGAGATGATTTTGAAAAGCTTGCTCCTAGCGTTAGAAAAACATTAATAGATTATAAAATGAATTCAGGTAGAAGTTCTAAAGATTTAATAGCAGTTGCACTAGGAATAGAAACAGGCGTGGATGCTTATTTAGATAATAAAACAGGTGAGGTAAATAGCTACAACTATCAGGATTTGGAAAGGCCTGGAGTTGCAAGTAGATTGACTCCACAAAAATTAGAAGCAGCGAGAGATGATATGTATTTAGGACCTATTAAAGTCATATCAGAAACTTTAGTTACCAACCCTTCAGGTAATGCTAAAATTGGTAACAAAACATTGAGCTATGCTGATAGAGTAGAAGCAGCTGATTCAAAATGGACTTCTTGGATAACTAGTCAAGGTAAAAGAGGAGGAAATACAGGTAATAGTGGATCTTATGGTGTGCTAGCAGACTTGAAGAAAAAACCTTCTCTTAGTGCTAAAGCCTCAAACTTTCAAAAAGTTATTAAGAATAACAAATTACCAACAGTTTCTGAATTTGACTCAATATATAAAAGCTCTATAGAGGGTGATATTATTATAAATGACAAAGGAGAATTAATAACAGTATAGTATGGACGAAAAATATTGGGAAAATCTATATAACGATTTTAAATCGTTTGACTCTTCAATTGAAGCAGGAGAAGATGTAATATCTCTACAAGAGTTTAAAAGCTATGTAGAGGAAGATCCAATGGCTTTTTATAAAAATCATGAAGATAATATTACTAGCACGCCTGGGATGCTCAAAAATATAATGCCTATACTTAAACAACCTAAACAAGAAGAAGTTGAAGTTGAAGATGTAAATGACTTTGAACTAGATTTCGATATTGACTTAGGCACAGGTGAAGATGAAAATGCTACTTTAAATGAAGGCGAAGCACCACCAACAGAAGAACCTGAAGTAACATATGGAGCAACAGGAGTAACAGGAGCAACAGGAGCACTTTCAGGTGTGAGTTCAACTGGAACAACAGGCGTAGGTGGTCAACAAGGAATTTCTGATCTTGATTTAAATCTAGAAGATGTACAGAAGGATCAAGGTGAGTCTAAAGCAATGTCTAAACAAGAATGGGATTTGTACGATAGTGAAGAGGATTTAGTGAAAGCGCTTAACAAGGATGTTAGATATATGGACTTTGAATTTGAAGAAGATACAAACTTTGAAGATGTCGTTCAAATATATGATAAAAAACAAAAGAAGTATCATTATGTACCTTTAAACACCTCTTATAATAAAAAAGAAAATCCAGATAAAGACTATTCAAGCGATTTTGAATCATTCATGAAAATCACTCAACTTGGCTTAGGAGTTGACGAAAGTGCTGAAGAAGAAGTTCAACTAATGGGACCTACTATTGATTTAGTTTATGATGAAGATGGATATTTAATAGAAAACAAAAGCAAAGACGTTTACGGAGACAAAGAAGGAAAATCACTATCAGAGATTGACGTGGCAGTAATTGACAAAGATGGTAATATCAAACAAGAAAAAACAGAAAAATTTAAAGTAGGGCAAGGCGGTAGAGATAAAGCGTACAAAGATTATTATGTAGAAATACCTGATTATTCTTCTGAAGATCCTGAAGCTGTTATTAAAATAAAAGCAAAAGATGAAGATATTGCTAAAGCAATAACTATGGCAAATGATCAAGGAGGAACTATAGAAAGTAATCTAAGTAAGCTCATGGTACAAAATGAGGAACTTGAAAGTAGCTATAGATTTGACGCTAATTTAATGGCTAAGCAAACTGCAGTAGACGTAAAAGTTGATAATACTTTGAACACGATATTAAAAAGCGAACAAGGTAGAGATTATGTTAACGCAATAGTAGATGGTAATAGAATAAAACTACCTAATACTTACATGCATAAGTGGTCAGGCACTTCTGCTGGTCTGGAGTCTAAAAAAAATCTAGCTAAAACTATAAATTCTTTTTCACCTTTAATAAAAGATGCTTTTCCAAAAGAGCAAGAGCTTTTACAAGCTCAAGAATTGTATTTAACACTACCTAAAAATATACCTACAAATCCTGAGGAAAGAATTAACTGGTTAAATATTGATGGTAATTACTCAATGTTGCTTAAGCAAAAGTCAAATTGGTTATTAGACAAGATACATAATAGTGATGATCCTATTATGAAACAGCTAAAGCAAAAAGCTACAGATTTTGAAAATCAAGAAATTATAAATTCTCAAGTTAAAGATGCTGCATTAAAAATAGAAGAGCTATACCCTAATGCTGATAAAAATGAAATTAATGCTAAAGCTAATTTTGCTGTTAATTCTGATTTAACTTTTGATCAAATAAACATATTCGCTTCAGATGGTTATGGTGTTATTGGAGTAGATAAACCTACACAAGATTTAGTTAATATAAGTAATAGTTTTCACAGAAGAAAATTAGATTTAGATGAAAAAAGATTAAATACTTACTGGGCTGAGTATAAGAAAAATGGAGGAGATGATGCGTTAGCTACAGCTGTTGCTTTACAAACGCATCCTGTTAGCACTGAAGATATTAAATCTCAAAACCAATTAGCTAGTGCTGCTACAAACTTTTTAGATGATCCTGAAATAGATATCTACTCAGACATTGAAGGTAATTATGGAAACACTATATATTCTAGAGGAGAAAGAAAAAATGATTCGTATATTAAAGATAAAATTAAAGAATATCAATATTCAGATTCAGATTGGTTAAATGGAAGAATACTAAAAAACAATGCTGAAATAATTCAACTAGCAAGGCAATTAAATAATAAGTCTCAGATATATACAGACGAAAATGATGCAAGTATAGCATCTAAAGTTTATGATTCTTTTGGAAACTTATTTAATAATGATGATGTATTTCTAAAAGATAGAGAAAGAATACAAGAAATAGCTAAAACAGGAGTTTTACCAAATAAAATAACTACTATACCTAATAGCAATGATCCATTAGTCAAAGCTTGGAACGACGCTGTAGAAGATAGAGCAGTTTTAGGGATATCTAAAGTTTTAAATGTAGATTGGACCACTTCTATGAGAGATGGCTTTTGGGGTAATGCAGGAAACTGGGGATCTGCAATGGGCTTTGAAGAATTAACATACACTGAAAATAAACATAGACTTTTTAACGAAATTGAAGATAGCGGAATAGAGCTTACAGATCAAAACAAGTACGACATGCAGTTACTTATTGGTAATTCAGAAAAAATTGGAGCTGCTGTACCAGAATATACTAAAATGGGTGCTGAGATGGGAGCTACTTTCTTACTAACTGGAGGGGCTGGTAATGTAACTAACTTGATGAGATGGGGAGCTTCAAATTTCTATAGAGGTATGGGAGCTGCTGGTATTAAAATGGCGCCTAAAACTGCTGCTGCGCTTACTAATTTTACAACTGGAGTAGGAGTCGAATTTGTTGGATTACAAGGAGCTAGTGTTATGGAGCAACAGTTGTTTGATAAAGAAGGTATGTCTGCCTCTCACAACTTTAGAATGGCTTTAACAATGGGAGTTGGTAGATATGGAGTGACTAAAATAGGTGACAAGCTTACTAAGTCTGTTTACAACGTTGCTAAGAATCAAGCTGAAAAAGGTAATTACGCATTAACCAATTTGTTAACAAAAATAGAAAAAACTCCTGGTTTAGAATCTGTAAATAAAGCTATAAACTTTTCAGTTAAACAACCAGGTTCAGCTGCAATGATGATGCAAGGTGAAAATGCTATCGAAGGAATGATACATGGACAAAGTTTTGATGAGATATTTCATGACATGACTAATGGAAATCAATTATTCGAGACATACGCTTCTTTTGCTTTAATGCAAATGATGCATCCTAAGCAAGCATTTAAAAACGCTAGAGAAACTTATAGAAGAGAAGTAGATAGAAGAGCTGGTGATACACCTATGTGGAATTCTGGTTATAGACAATTAGGTTTAAATAACGTTAGAGGCAGTGAAGTTCATTCTAACGAAGTTGTTGATAAAGCTGTGGCTGATAAAATAAAACAAATAAAAAAAGACGGTGGAAAAAATGTAGCTGATCAAATAGCTTATTTTAATGGTTTAGGAAATAAATTAAAACAAAAAGCGTCTTATCATGAATTTGTACAAGAAACAGCAAAAGCAGAAGTAGCTCAAAAAGAAACTGCTAGTCAAGAAAAATACGGTAAAGAATATAAAGATCTTGAACCGTCTGAAAAAAATATAATAGACAATAGCTATGAAGATCTTGCTGTTTTTCATAATACTGCTAAGCTAAAAGCTACGGTAAGCGCTGTTAATAAAGGTGTAGAATTAAACGCTGCAGACATTTTAAATCTTACGGAAGCTGGTTATTTAAATGACGGTAAAGATGTCATATACGAATTAATGGTTAATGGTGGTATGAGTGAAGTTGGAGCAACTTATATGTATAAACAATCTAAAGTAATAGGTGAGTATGCTAAGGCTAATTTTAGTATGGATCCTAAAGCTTTAAGAAGTGAGAACGGTAAAAGTTTTATAAATAATTCTAAGGAGATACAAACGTTAACTACAGAAATAAATAGATTACAAGAGGTTTTAAAGACTTATAAACAACCTGGAGATAAAGAAAGTTCTACAGAAGAAGAAAAATCAGTTAGCAACGAGATAGAATTATTAGAAAGTCTAGTTACTCAAATGGAAAATGCTAATACAACTTTAATTAAATCTCAAAATTTAAAAGAAATGGCTGAGATATACCAGCCAACTGTTGATTTAGCTAAAAAAGCTGGACATCAAGTTTTTGAAGGTAATACTGCTGAAGTTAATGAATTAAAAAAAGAATTTGTAGGTGTAGAATTTAGTGAGATTGAAAGTGGTTTAATGGGTATAGACTCTAGAAAAAAGATAATAAATCCTAAAACAGGTAGAGTTATTAATAATCCTAACTTAAATAAACCTATTCAAATATTTAATACAGAAATGGCAAAGCCTGGTACGGCTGCTCATGAAGTATTAGGGCATGCATCTCAAGAGCTACTTGTTGGTAATGCTGCTATTAACAAGCGTAAGACGGAGATCATGAAAAAGAATCCGGAAATGAGTGAGGAAATAGCAGGACAAAAAGCTTTAAACGAAACATTTGATTACATAGATAAAGTTAAAGAAAGAGTCAAAAGCAAACGTGGTGGTGAGTATGAGAAGGTAGAAGCTGAAATGGAATCTCGTCCAGGTTATATAGAGTATAAGGAATCAGTGGAAGCTGGAGGACCTAGAGATATAGCGACGGAAAAAGAATTTTTAGCAGAACTTGTAGAAATGGCTGAAGCTGGAGGTTTTGACACAGGTATTAAACCTAAAACTTCTAAACCTAGTGGAGAAGCTCCTTCATCTATATCTCCTAGAGATATGAAACCTGCTGAGTATGCTGATTTTATATTAGAAGGTGGATTGAAAGACAAGTCTAAAATAGAAGGAGCTGTTAAATCAGATAGAAATAAATTAATTAGATTACAGAAGAAGTACGGCATAGATACTAAAAAAATGAATACTTCTGAAAAAGATCTAAGTAAAAATAGTAAGGTTATCGTTGAAGAAAACAAAGCTATTAATGATAGATTGTTAGAGAGTGAAGAGTATAAGCAAAGTGTTGAAGAAGGAAGAGAAGAAGTTCCTCAAGAATTTAAAGACGAGTTTATAACTAATAACATGGGAAGAGCTAAGGACTTAGCCGCTAAAGCTTCTAACAATCCTAATTTCTTTGGTGAAGGAGTTAAGTATGACGAATGGGTAATGGGTTATTATGAAGAGTTAGTTAAAATAGCTAACACTTATAAACCTTCAAACGCTAAAGTACTTAAAGATAAAAGTGGTAAAGTAATAGGTAGACAAGACTTTGGCGCTTACATGAATGGTATAATTGCTAAAAGATATGGTGATGTTTTAGGAAATATTACTAAAGGTGAAACAAAAGCACCTACCGTTAAACTAGATAAAGAAGTTAAAGATGGTGAAAGTAAGGTAGATGTAGTAGATGAATCTGCAAATCCGCAAGAAGCTTTAGAAAACAAAGAAGCTGCTGCTAATAAAAAAGAAAAAGCAGAGACATCTGGTGTTGACGCTAGGAGAGTTATTACAGATCCAGCTAAATTAGAAGCTTATGAGAAGAAAGTAGAAGACGAGTTCATGAAAGAGATCACTGATAAAGACGGTGAGATTAATAAAGAAAAACTAGAAGAACTAGATTATTCTACTAATGAAGATTTAGCTAAAGAAAATACAGCTGATTTATTTGGTATTGATGTTAAAACTTTAGAAGGTAAAAACCCTAGATATAGTAGAACTGACAAAAAAGGTAAAGTAAAAGTTGAAGATGGTAAAGCTAAACAATCAGAGAATTATAACTTAAATAAAAAGTTATATGAAATTTCTGAAACGTATGTAAAGCTTCTTAATGAAACTAATTTATTTCCTAAAGATATTATAGAAGCTGATATTAAAAAAGCTCAAGATAAAGTTAAAGAAAATCCTACAGAAGCAAATAAAAAAGCTTTGCAGAAGCTAAGGGATATACAGAAGCTACAAAGAAAACAAGTTACAGGCGATCAAGCTAAACAAGGCACATCGTTAAAAATAGATCCATCAATACTCAAGGCTTTATATAAGAGCTCTGGAGTAAGATCAATGGGTAAGAAAAGCCAAGGAGATATTAAGTCCACTAGAATTGACGTAAAAGAGTTTAGAGAGCGTGCTGGTATACAACCTCCAGGTGTTTTTGAGTCTAGAAGCTTAGAAAAACTAAAAGCAGCTGATAAACTAAAGTTAAGAAACGAAGACACTTTAAAAGCTGCCTTAGCTAGAAACTATGGTAAACTTCTTAACAATAAAATCAAGCGTAACGTATTAGAAAAATTAGGTGAAACTAAAGCTGCAAAAGAATTAAAAGCAGGTAGTAGCGAGTTCTCTGCTTCTCCTGTAAAAGTAAAAGCTAGGGAAGAAATAAGAAAAAAGATTGCACCACGTTCTTTTGTAGGTGAAATGCAAGGCATGGCGAACTGGATCAAAGGTTTTGCTAAAGATATGGATATAGCAATTCCTAAAGAAAGAGGTGCTGATGGCACAGTAAGAGATCCTATTGGTCAACAAAGATTGTCTGATTTTGCTGCTAAAGTTTTAAGTAAGTATTTTGGAGAATCAATACTAAGTGGTCAAACTTGGTCAAACACAAAGCTTGGAAAAGGTATGTGGTTTTCTACTGACTTTAGAAATAAAGTATTAAAAGAGTTTATAAAAGAGCAAAAAGGTAAATCTCCGTTAACTACTAAAGAATATAAGGCTCTGAAGGCAGTAATGGGAAGTCCGGGATTAGATCCTATGAAGACTAATCCATTTGGAGGTAAGCAAAGTGTGAAATGGAAGGATAAGGTTAATACAAATTATGAAGGGTTAGATTTGTTCATAGATAAATCATTTGAAATGTTAAAAGAAAACCCAGAGTATTTAGGAGAATTTTTAGCTATGATGAAAGGATCTTCTTCTTCAAATTCTCATTTTTGGAGAAACGCATCTCAAGTTATAGGTAAACATAAAAATTGGGCTGATAAAGTAATGATAAATCCTAAGAAAAAAGGTGTAGGAGTAGGAGAACATGCTTTAGTTCAAAATCA
>TARA_R110001606_G_scaffold3642_17_pt1 | contig 23745 bp, 25 predicted proteins | sample TARA_R110001606 | Tara Oceans TARA_R110001606 (sample SAMEA4398315) | marine metagenome | biome: Polar Biome; feature: [SRF] surface water layer (ENVO:00010504); material: water (ENVO:00002006), including particulate matter (ENVO:01000060) such as... | depth 5 m
AAGGGCGCGAAGATGTATCTCGGCGACAGCGTGCCAGTCGATCCGCATTTCACCCCGACCTATCGCCCGTGGCGGCAGCGCCTCGCCTTCGTGCCCGACGGCGATTTGTTTCAGGCGATCCGCAAGGGCGACGCCTCGGTCGTCACCGACCAGATTGATCATTTCACGGAAACCGGCATCCTGCTCAAATCCGGCAAGGAGCTGAAAGCCGATATCATCGTCTCGGCCACCGGCTTCAATATGAGCGTGCTCGGCGATATCGAGTTCACCATCGACGGCAAGCCGCTCAATTTCGGCGACTGCTGGTCGCACCGGGCGATCATGTTCTCCGGCGTGCCCAATCTGGCCTGGGTTTTCGGCTACTTGCGCACAAGCTGGACCATGCGCTCGGATATGGTGGCGGAATTCGTCTGTCGCCTGATGAAGCATATGGCGCAGAAGGGCGCGAAAATGGTGGTGCCGGAACTCAGGGAAGAAGACAAAGGCATGCCCGAAAAGCCCTTTGTCGATCCCGAGAATTTCAATGCGGGCTACATCACCCGGGCCCTCGCGATCATGCCCAAGCAGGGAGATAAAGACCCCTGGGTGCATACCCAGGACTATTATGTCGACAAGGAAACGCTGGGCAACGCCGATCTCGACGACGGCACGCTGATCTACAAGTAAACCTCTACATCTGCAAATACTCGTCCTTTGGTTGAACGGGCTTGCCCCGGCTGTCACAAAACTGTAATATAAAATGTATATACATTCGATATGCATTCCGTATAGTCGGAAGATGCAATGGAGCAGCAACGCAATGGCGGCAGAGAAAAAGCAGAAGAAGAAAGAACGGAAAGACAGCCAGTTGATTATTCGTATAAAGGGCAAGGAACGGGACCGCTTCGTCGAGCTTTGCGACGAACTGGATACCAGCGCCGCCCGCGAGGTTCGGCGGTTCATCCGCGATTTTCTTCAACAGCACGCCCATCAGGAAAATGCCTAGCGCTTCCGCATAGACCGATTAATACAATGAAGGAGGCATATCATGGCCAAGAAAGCGAAGATCAAAGAGCTTAAAAAAGAAGTCAAATCCCGCAAGGCGAAAGTCGCCAAGCAGGAAACAAAACTGAAAAAAGCGAAGAAAGCCCTCAAGAAAGCGGCCTGATCGCATCGCAATTGACAAGGCTGGCATCGCGCCAGCCTTTTTCACTCCTGTTCAAGGATAGCTGACATGCTGACGATATTTGATGTGAAAGGGATCGGCCCGACCACGGGCACCGGTCTCACCGAAAAGGGCATTACCACCGCCGAACAGCTCGCAACGGCAGAGATTGCGGTGCTTCTCACTGTCTCCGGTATCGGCGAGGCCCGCGCCGAGCAACTTATCCAGGCAGCGAAGGCGGCCCTTGTCCCGGCCCCCGTCTCCAACATCGCTGCCGCACCGGTAAAGGCCCCGGTCCCGGCCGCAGCCACCCCGGAAGTTCCCGCTGCTGCGATCAAAACCGACAAGAAAAAAGCGAAGAAGGCCGAGAAGGCAAAGAAAGACGCCAAGGCCGACAAGCCGAAGAAGGACAAGAAGAAGGACGCCAAGCCTGCCAAGGCGAAAAAGGCTGAAAAATCCAGGAAGGCCTACAAGGACGAGAAGTCCAAGAAATCAAAAAAGGACACCAAAAAGAAGGATGTGAAGGCGAAGAAAGACGCCAAGCCGTCCAAGAAGGACAAGGCCAAGAAAAAGAAGTAGCCGGAGGTCCCGGACTATCATTGTCCTCACTCCGCATAACCTGTAAAATCCTCCTTCCTAATATACAGACTAGGAGGATTTATTATGGGGCAAAGTTACAACGGAACATGCTTTTGCGGGGCCGTCGAAGTTCAGGCAACCGGCGCCCCCGAAGCGATGGGATATTGCCATTGCAATTCCTGCCGATCCTGGTCAGCGGGCCCAGTCAACGCCTTCACACTCTGGAAGCCCGACGCCGTCGAGGTCCTCAAGGGAAAGCAAAATCTGGCGAGTTATGCAAAAACCCCGGGCAGCGAACGGCAGTTCTGCAATATTTGCGGCGGCCACGTCATGACCAATCACCCGGAAATGGGGCTGATTGATGTTTATGCCGCCACCATTCCCGATTTGAAATTCGAGCCCGCGCTTCATGTGCACTACGCGGAAACCGTTCTTCGGATCAAGGACGGCCTGCCGAAAATGAAGGACGTACCGGCCGAGCTTGGCGGCTCCGGCGAGAATATGCCCGAGTGAACGGCGCGCGCCTGCCTCCGCTTCGGGCTACCCGCCGAACCGGGCGGTAAGGATCTTGAACCCGGCGAAGGCGAAGACCACGGCGAAGACCCCTTCGAACCAGCGGCGCAGGCGCGTATAGGCCGCAACCATTGGTGCGCTTGAGAAGATCAGCGCATAGCCATGAAAGACAAGGGCGCTCTGCACCCCAACGGCGAGGATGATAATCGCCAGCGAGGAAAGCGGCGCATCCGTCGGCACCCCGATGGAAAAGAGCGAGCCGAAGAAAAGCACCGCCTTGGGGTTGGTGAGATGCAACGCAAGCCCCTTACCATAGGCGGCCCGGTAACTACGGGCGGACAGGCTCGCTTGCACAACCGTGCCACGCGTCATCGCCGAACGGGCAGACTTATAGGCAAGATACAGCAGATATCCCGCACCGAAATAGCGCGCCACCTCGAACGCCCAGGCATTGGCGAGCATGATCGCGCCGAGCCCGAACGCCGCCGAAACAGACCAGAGAAGCGAGCCGGTCGTCACCCCCGCCGCCATCGCAAGCCCATACTGCCTCCCTGAGTTCATCGACAGGCCGGAAATGGCAAGTGTCGCCGGTCCCGGGCTCGCCGTCGCAACGAACGCGGCAATCAGGATCAGGGGCAGATGCAATTCACTTATCATTTTCATTTCCTCAGGGTACGCTGAACTTCAGCCTAACCCCCAACTGTACAAGCGGCAACGAGAAAACCGTTGATATGTCGTTATGCCGCCGCGATGGAGAGTGGCGGTCGCCGCTTGCGAATGGTGAAATAGAGTGCGCCGACGATAATCAGGTTGATCACACCGGCCATCGCTGCGTTTGCGTAGGTGAGCGTATAGTTTCCGGTCAGATCGAAGAAAAAGCCGCCCTGATAACCGCCGACACCATGGCCGATCCAGGCGAAGACCGTCGTAATCCCAAGGGCCGAGGCGCGCTTGGCAACCGGGGTGAGCTCCCGCACGGTGATGATAACGCCGGTCATTACACCCGCATAGCCGAAGCCGTAGATGACGGCGAAGATATAGAAGGCGCTTAAACTCTCGATTTGCATAAAACCGAACACCAGCACCGTCTGCCAGCAGGAGGCAATCCAGTAGGCCCGGACGGCCCCAAGAATATCGGCGAGCTTGCCGAAGACGATCCGGCCGAGAACGGCAACGATCATCATGATGAACATGACGCTGCCCGCATCTTCAAGTGGCAGGCCCTGATCTTGGATAAGCGGCACCAGATGCATGAGCGGTACCGCCATACAGGTGCAGCAGAACAGCACAGCGGCGCTGAGCCAGATCGTGACGATATGCGGCGGCAAGGGGGTTGGCGGCTCATCCTCCACGCCGCCTTCGGCCACCTGCGCCGCAAGGGGCGCCCGCTGGATGGTGAGCGCGAGCGGCACCAGCACAACGAGGGTGAAACCGCCCATCGCCATCAGCGCCTCCCGCCAGCCGATATTCTCGATAAGGATTGCAATACCATAGGGAACGCCCCCCTGCCCGAGCGCCTGCCCCGCCGAGACGATGCCGACGGCGAGCCCCGCGCCGGTCACAAACCAATTGCCGACATTGGCCACCAGCGGCGCAAACAGCGCGCCCGCGCCCAGCGCCCCGGCGATAAAGAAAAGCACATAGAACTGCCAGAGCTCATTCGCCTGAGAGGCCGCGAGGATACAGAGCCCGAGGACAATCGCACCGAACAGCGCAACCCGCCGGGTCGAGCTCTTATCGGCAATCCGGCCCATGACGATGCCACCGACAGCGAGCCCCATCAGCCCAGCGACATTGATCAGCGAGACCGAGCCCCTGTCCCAGCCGAATTCCAGATTGAGCGGGATCAGAAAAACCGACGCCCCGTTCACCATCATGCCCATGCTGACCGCTAGCATCACGGCGGACGCGGCGACAATGACCCAGCGGTAGGCGGGCTCGGCTTGGCTGAGATCACTCATAGCAGGACCTTCTTCTTGTTGTTCTGTCCGCATGAGGATGGAACGCGGGCGCGCGATATGCAAGCCCAAAGAACGCACCAGGCGGACAGGCATAACCGTTGCACGATATTTCGGGAAAATTCATCCATTCACAAGCCCGGCAAGCACGCGTCATAGCTGAAATCCTTTAACCAGAATGACGGAGCCCCAAATGTCGGACAAGAAAAAACAGCAAGCCACGATCCAACAAACAAAAGAATTTCAGGAAAAGGTCGTCAAATTCATTCTCGATAATGATATCCGCGTCATCTTTTACGGAGAGGGCCATTTAGATATAGACCAATATACGATGTTACCTATTTCGCTTATTCAGGCCCTCAGCACAAGCAACGAAATTGCGTTGAAAGGTGTCTATTTTGAGGCGGCCATCACGACGGATGCCAAAACTGACAAGGAGGAAAGCGACGGGCATCGTGCAACAGTATTCAATTATTTTAAAATGGAATTTCCAGAGGCTGTACCTCAAACAAAATTAACGCCTTATCTATCCGGAAAATTCGCCATACAGAAATATCTGTACTCCCTGAAGCAGACGGACAAGTTATTTTTCTTTGGACGGAATTCTCATGACTTCACCAGAAAAACCCTCGGCGACGCGATTGCGACAGTAGGGCGCAACGAAGTCATTGTAATATCGATAGGTGCCGCGCATATGCTCGAGGCAACGGACTCACAACTCGGGTTACACCAATTCTTTGTAGCCGCAGGCAATAATCCACGTAAGCGGAGCGGAAATTACGTAGCAACGAATGATAGAGCCAACGCCACCTTCTACAAAGTTAGCGTTCCCATAAACGGCGGTTTTATTGACCACTACGTGCCGACCGATTCCTTGGGCCTTGTTGATTATTTCAGCGCGAAGCACACAGATTTCGGAATTCTTGCAATTAACGGAATATGGCGATCGAAATATCTGAAAATAGTGCCGAAAGATTTTAACCATGAAGATATGGATTTTTTTATTCGCTCGAACAGATCCGTCCGCGAACTCGCACAGCGGCACATGACAAGCCCCAATGTTTTTGTTGCCAGATCATACAATAATTGGACCTCACCCTTTTTAAATCAATTAACACTCGATGCGCAGAAAAACTCGGATGACGAAAAGAAAAACGACGAGGAGCCCAACAAGAAAGTCAATCGCGTGAACGCCCGAATCTTCGAAAATTTCAAAACCTACGATAGCTATTTTTCCGACGATTTTTTCGCCTCGCGAATTAATGAGCGAAACGTGGATTTCAATGAGCAGTTACTGCCCAGACAGAAAAGGTTCATCGGCGGTTTAATGAACTATGTGTTTTCCGAGTTCCTTCCCGAAACTGACAAATATCTGCAAGAGAAAAAACAAAGCGATATTCTGTCGAATTTATACTTCACATCCATTTTATACCTCACTTCCATGCCGGAAAATGACCTGAGGATGAAAGATCCGGTCGATATTTTCCTGAGATTCCCGCCGGTTCCGAAAGACGTTAACGCTCCGGCCCAAGACAAGAAGGCAGAAAACCAGGATCTCCCCAACGATGAAATCGAAGAGGACAGCAAGGATGATGCGTCGCTCGGAGATAACAATCCAGGAATGAACGACCCCAGACTCGCAAAGAAACTGGCTTTTCTCGGCGGAGATTCAGAATCTGACGACGAGAACGATTCCGATGCGGCGAAAAAGAAGAGCAGCAAGGACAAAGCTTCGCCGCCGCCTGTAAATCCGGCGACCCCCTCGGATCCCGGAGATAACGATAACTCTAATGGGATGGATTACATAGACTTAGACTCAGACGAAGACGACTAGCGAAATCAGCAAGACTGACATGCTGGCGTAGAGGTACGCCGGCGGGAAAGCACCTTCTCGCGCCGCTTTCCCGTCGCCGCTTTTCGGTTGACCGCATCCCGCCGCCCCCCTAACCTTTGCCTCATGGAATGGAGAAATAGAAAGAAGGCTCCGGAAACGGTGGCGCGCATCGTGCACGGGGGCCGGTAACGGACGCCGAAACGGGACCCCATGCGCCTCCGATCCCCCGGGGGCTTTTTTGTGCAGTAAAATAACGAGAACAACATGCCCTTCGCCGCCACCACCCCTCCCCGGATGATCACGCTGGTTATCTTTACCGCGCTATCTACCTTGTCGCTGAATATGTTCCTGCCGTCCCTTGCCAACATGGCGCGGGATTTCGAGGCGGAATACGCCCTTCTGGCGCTCGCCTTTGCCGGGTATCTCGGGATTACGGCGGTGTTGATGCTGATCCTTGGGCCCCTCTCGGACCGGTACGGACGGCGGCCGGTCATGCTCGCCGCGCTGACGATTTTTATCATTGCCTCCCTCGTCTGCACGCTGGCGCCGAATGTCTGGGTTTTCCTTGCCTTCCGGGTTCTGCAAGGTGTGGTCATTGCCGGATGGGCCATTGCCCTTGCCGTTGTCCGTGACACCTCCGAGCCACAGGAGGCGGCGCGGCGCATCAGCCTCATTACCATGGCGATGTCGGTCGCGCCGCTGCTCGGGCCGATGCTGGGCGGCGTGCTGGACGAGCTGTTCGGCTGGCGGGCGAGCTTTGCCACCTACACGCTGTTCGGCGTCATCGCGCTCCTGCTCTGCTGGACCGACCTCGGCGAGACAAACCGGACCCGCAGCGAGAATTTCCGCCAGCAGTTCAGGAACTATCCGGACCTTTTGAAATCGGCGAAATATTGGGACTACGCCGCCTGCATGGCCTTCTCCAACAGCGGCTTCTATATCTTTCTTGCCGGGGTGCCGCTGGTGGCGGTGGTGATGCTCGGCCTGTCGCCGGCGATGCTCGGGGTTTGCATGGGGACGATCACCATTGGCTTTACCTTCAGCACCTTTCTCTCCAGCCGCCTCGCCCATCGTGTCCCGCTGGTCAACCTGATCCTGGCCGGGCGTCTTTCTTCCGTTGCCGGATCGCTGAGCTGCCTCCTCTTTTTCCTCGCCGACATGGGCAACGCCTATACATTATTTGGGCCGCTGATGCTGATCGGTGTCGGCAACGGCCTGACCATGCCGAACGCAAATGCCGGCGCGATGTCGATCCGCCCGGACCTCGCCGGGTCCGCCGTCGGGCTCATGGGGGCGCTGGCGGTCGGGTGCGGCGGTGCGCTCACGGCACTGACCGGCATGCTGGTGAGCGAGACATCCGGCGCCATCCCCCTCCTCACCCTGCTGCTGGTGATAACGCTGCTCTCCCTCGTGGCCGGAATTCACCTGAAATGGCTGGACCGGCGGATATCCTAGCGACTCTGGCTTTTCGCCTGGAAAAACAATATTGGCCAGAGGGAGATGAAAGAGGTACTCTTCATCCCGTACGATTTATAAACTAGTGTTCCCGTGCTGTAATACGACCATCCGGGCACTTGTCCTGATGGATTTTCACGGGCAGGAGGCATGGATATTGACTTACCCGACCCCTGAAAACGAAGCGGAGCGCAATGAGGCCCTGCGCGCCTACCGCGTGATGGATACGCCGGCAGAACCGGCGTTTGAGGAAATCAGTCAGCTCGCCGCGCAGATTTGCGACTGCCCTGTGTCCTATGTCAGCTTTATCGAGGACGACCGATTCTGGTTCAAGTCGAAATACGGCCTGCCGGACGAGTTCACGGGCTGCCCGCGCGAGATCGCCTTCTGCTCTGTGACCGTCTGCGGCTCGGAGCTGGTGCTGGTGCCGGATCTCAAGGCGGACGACTATTACAAGGATTTCCCCTTCGTCGTCGGCGACCCCTTCCTCGGCTTTTACTGCGCCATGCCGCTGGTGACACCGGACGGGTTTGCCATCGGCACCATCTGCGTCATGGATTTCAAGCCCCGCGAACTTTCGTTCGAATGCCAGGAAGCCATCCGCCGCCTGGCTCACCAGACCATGGCACAGCTGGAATACCGGCGCCGGATCATCGAGCTTGACGAGACAATGCGCGAACTCGATACCGCTCATTCGGCACTGGCGGCGGAAAAGGCGCGGGCCGATAACATGCTGTCGACAATACTGCCCGAGCAAATTGCCCGCGAACTGATGGAAAACGACAAGGTCGCGCCGCGATTTTTCAATGATGCAACGATATTGTTTGCCGATGTCGTCGGATTTACCGCCTTTGCGGAAAAGGCCGAACCGGCGATGCTCATCGGGATGCTCAACAGCTATTTCGCCGCCTTCGACGAAGTGATGGCGCAATTTGATCTGGAAAAAATCAAGACCATTGGCGATGCCTATATGGCCGTGGCGGGTGTACCGGCCTCCGACCGGCTCCATACGCTGAAGGCCTGCCTCGCGGCGCTTGCCCTGCAAAAGGCGGCAGACAGGCTGAAAGCCGAGAGACAGAAGCTGAGGCTACCCTATTTTGAGTTCCGCATCGGTCTCCACAGCGGGCCGGTGATTGCGGGCCTGATCGGTCGCAAGCGATTTACCTATGATATCTGGGGCGATGCCGTCAATCTGGCGGCGCGGCTGGAATCGCACAGTGAACCCGGCAAGATCAACGTCTCCGAACGGGTTTTCCACCAGACGGCGCCGTTTTTTGACTTTACCCAGCGCGGCTCCATCGAGGTTAGAAACAAGGCGCCGCAGAAGATGTATTTTCTCAACCGGCTGCAGGAAATCTATTCGGAGGATACCGACGGTCGCACGGCCAACGAAAAACTCCGGACGATGAGCGATCCGAGAAAACTTCAGTTCAGCAAATAGGGTCGGCGATGCCGCGCCGCAGGTAAATGCGAAATTGCGGATGTATTTTGTAAAACTGTGGTATAATCCGGCGGTGAAACTGGCCACCCGCCCGGAATACCCGGCGAACAACCGCGATAAGCGGAGTTACCTGCCCTGACTTCAGGGCCCGCGGCCATCCTCTCACCCGAATTCATTGCCCCTCCCGGATTGAGGCAACGAAGCGCCGAATAGGACGCGACAGCTAGCGCCCGGCTTCGGCAGGATAATATCCGTGTATAGCGACCCGCTTCTCTTGAAAGGGAAATCAGATGTCCAAAGGTAACAACAAGCGCGGAAACAAAGAAACCAAGAAACCGAAACAGGTTAAAGCCAAGGTTCTGGCCACCAATGATTCCAATGCCGGGAAAGTCTCGCTGAACATTGCGCGTAAACCTGCGAAATAAGCAAGTCAACGCCCGCTGATATCGGCCGCGCGTTCAGGACGCAATTCTCCCGTTCTTGATGTATTTTTCATCGAACTCGAAGACGATCTCCGGGTCGGGGTGAGTATGTGTCAGGTCCTTGTCCGGGCAGTCCACATGGGCCATCAGATGGCGGATCACATTGAGGCGCGCCTCTTTCTTGCTGTCCGCCCGCACAATATGCCACGGGCTGACCGGGCTATGGGTCCGCCGCAGCATCTCGTTGCGCGCGGCGCTGTAATCGTCCCAATGCTCCAGCGCGACGGCGTCTATGGGACTGATCTTCCAGGTCTTGAGCGGATCGACACGCCGGTCCTCCAGCCGCGCCGCCTGCTCGTCCTTGCTGATATCAAGGTAGTACTTGTGAAGCTGGATTCCGTTTGCAACAAGAAGCTGCTCGAACGACGGGACGGTGGTCATGAAATTTTCATACTCCTTGTCGGTGCAGAAGCCCATTACCCGCTCGACCCCGGCGCGGTTGTACCAGCTGCGGTTAAAGAGCGCCATTTCCCCCTCGGCTGGAAGATGGGTAGTGTAGCGCTGAAAATACCAGCTTGCCTGCTCCCGGTTTGACGGCTTGCCGAGCGCGACAACCCGCGTTTCCCGAGGCGAGAGATGCTGCGTGATCCGCTTGATCGTCCCGTCCTTGCCCGCGGCATCCCTTCCTTCAAACAGGATCAGGACCTGCAGCTCGTTACTGATGATATAGCGTTGCAGCTTGACCAGCTCGATCTGAAGGGATTTGAGCTCTCTCTTGTATTCTTTCTTATCCATAACCACCTCGCGCACCCTATTCTGTATGCCGCAAGTCTAGACGGCCTGCACATGAATAACCAACAACAAACAGCCTTTTGCGCTGACCGCTAGGCAGACAAACAAAAAAATGCTAGGTCTCCTTATAGTCCTCTACAGCGACAGGCCGGAAAACCCGATGCGCCAACAACGACTTGCGGCGATACTCTCCCTCGATGTGGTTGGCTTCAGCCGGATGATGCAATCGGATTCGCCCCGCCTCCTAACGGCGCTCAACCTCATCTTCCGCAAGATCGTCACGCCCGCCGTCACCGCGCACAACGGTCGGGTGGTCAAGCTGCTCGGTGACGGGGCGCTGATCGAGTTTTCCTCCGCGATCGAGGCGCTGAACTGTGCCGTTGCCATCCAGAAGACGCTCCGCTCCCCCGACCTTCCCTTCACCTATGATGAGCCGATCCGCCTGCGCGCCGGGATCCATGCGGGCGATGTGGTGGTCGAGGCAGAGGATGTCTTCGGCGATGCGGTGAATATCGCGGCGCGCATCCAGGCGGCGGCGGAGCCCGGTGGCGTGCTCCTCTCGCGCATCGTCCGCGACCTTGCGGGAAGCCATATCTCTACCCGCCTCCGCCGTGAAGGCGCCCATAGCTTCAAGGGCATCGAGCAGCCGATCGAGGTGCTCTCGGTGGATTTCAGCGATCCTGGTGTCAAAGAGCAACGCCGCCGTATCTCCGAGACACAGGAGATCAAATTCTGCACAACGAAAGACAAGGTCCGCCTCGCCTGGACGGTGAATGGCGACGGACCGCCCATCGTCAAGGCCCCCAACTGGATCAGCCATCTCCAGCTTGACTGGCAGGGGCCGGGTTTCGCCCCGATCACCAGCTCGATATCCGAGAAATACCGGCTTGTCCGCTTCGATGCGCGGGGTAACGGCCTCTCGGACTGGGAGGTGGATGAAATCTCCTTTGATCGTTTTGTTGACGATATGGAGGCTGTGTTCGATGCCACCAAGGTGGATCGCGCGCCCATTCTCGCTTTTTCGCAAGGCTGCGCCATCGCCGCGGCCTTCGCTGTCCGGCATCCGGAGCGGGTCTCTGCCCTTGTCATGATCGGTGGCTTCACCATCGGGCGTGCCCTGCGTGGCGGCAAGAGCGACAAGAAACGGGCCGAAGCCTACCGCGCCATGATGACGGCGGGATGGGAGGATGACTATCCCTCCCTCCGCGACCTGCTCGCGCAGACCATCATTCCGGGCGCGAGCGAGGAGGACCGCCGCCTCTATGCCGAGCATATGCGCGACATGATCACGCCGGAAAATCTCGGACGCTTTCGCGATGTCGTGGATTATATCGACATTACGGAGCTGCTCCCGGAGGTCAGCGCCCCCACCCTCGTCGCCCATTGCCGAGACGACCGGATGCACCCGCTGAAGGAGGGGCAGCGCCTCGCCGCCGCCCTGCCCAAAGCGCGCTTTGTCAGCTATGACAGCCCGAACCATCTGGTGCCGGAGAATGATCCCGCCTGGCCACTGCTGGAGCGCGACGTGCATAATTTCCTGAAGGAATATGTTTGAAAGGCCTGAGACCCGGGCTACGCCTTTTTCAGGTATGTCCTTCCGGCTCGTCAAAACAAACCCCCACAACATATATTTATTCACAATTATGTGATAAGAATTTATTATTATTATTAAAGTATATATTTTAATTACCTTAGATTATCACAACTTAATTACTGTAATTTACTAAATATTTACTCCTAGTATAATTTGATATTTCATAAATTTTACAAACATTAAGATATATTAAAATATTAATATATTGAGTTTCATGCGTACTTATTATAGGGTATGCAGCGTATATTTATACATACCACCTCGTATTATTTGTTCGACAGCATTAAAGCTGCACTTGTGGTGGTGACGACGGGGGAGGAATTCTCTCCCGCAAATTGAAAAGGAAATCCGATGAAAACTCCTGAATTTCTGGCGCCCTATGTTGAAGGCAACGCCCCTGTCCGGCTCGTTCAGGGCCTGGTCGTCGGCGCGGTTGCCACTCTGGTTCTCGGCTTTGGCTTTGCCGGTTGGGATACCAGCGGCACGGTCGAGGAGAAAGTCGAAACCGCGTCTACCGCAGCGAAGGTCGCAGCACTCGCGCCGATCTGCGCCGCCCGGTTCCAGACGGCCGCGAAAGCCGACAACACTCTGGTTGCCAATCTATCCGAGGTCAGCTCCTGGCAGCGGGACAGCCATCTGGTGGACGGCGGCTGGGTGACCTTTGTCGGCGGAGCGGAGGAACCCGATAACGATGTTGCGGAAGCCTGTGTCGAGCTGATCGAGGCGGACTTCAAGACCTTGTAAATCGTCCGTCCCGCCCCGCGCCTACTTCCCGACACCCTCCCACCAGCGGGTGCTCTGGAACGGCGCGGTGATCTCGACGGTCTCGCCCAGATGCGGGGTGATGAGCGTGACGCCCTTCTCCGCCGCCGCCTTCATCGTGCGGAGGATCGGCTCGTCCCACGCATGGATGCCGAGGTTGAAGGTTGCCCAGTGCACCGGCAGCATCGGCCCGCCGCCGAGATCGCGCGCGACCTCGACCGCATCCTCCGGCGTCATATGGATATCCTCCCACGACTGCCCGGGCCCGTAGGAGCCGATCTTGATCAGGTTGAGATCGAACGGGCCGAACCGCTCCCCCACCTCCGCGAACAGCTTCGAATAGCCGCTATCGCCGCTAAAGAACACGCGCGCCTCGGGCCCGAGGATCGACCAGGAGGACCAGAAGGTCGCCTTATAGTCGAACAGCCCGCGCCCCGAATAATGCCGCGTCGGTGTCGCCACAAGGGCAAGCGCGCCGAAGGGCCGCGTCTCCCACCAGTCAAGCTCATGGATCTGCGCCGCAGGCACGTCCCATGCCTCCAGATGCGCGCCCGCGCCGAGGGGGAGGAAGAACGCCGTGCCCTGGCCCGCGAGATGCCGCACCGTCGCCTCATCCATATGATCGTAATGATTGTGGGAGATCAGCACCGCGTCGATATTGTCAAGCGCCGCAAGCGGCAGCGGCGACGGATGGAAACGCTCCGGCCCGGCGAACTGCACCGGCGATGCGCGGTCGGAAAGCACCGGATCGGTCAGCAGGCGCAGCCCCGCCATCTCGATCAGGACGCTGGAATGGCCGAGCCATGTCGCCCGCAACGCCTCGGGCGCGGGCACGCGCAGATACTCCTCCGGCAGCATCATGACGGGCAGCGGCGATGGCGGCACGCGCTGCTGCTCGCCAAAAAACTGCTCCTGCAGATAGTCCCATGTCAGCTCGTACGGGGCCTGCCGCTCCGGATTGACGAAGCCGCCGTCATGATAATGCGGCGACGCCTCGACGCGCGCCAGCCGCTCCCCCGCGATATGGGCGCTCAAAGTGTAACCGACAACAACGACGCCAAGGACCAGAACCAGCACCCCGGAACTCACGCCGATACTCACCTTCTTCCAGAGCCTCATCCCCGCCTCCCGTGAATTTGCCTCGGCACATCATAGACGGCGGGGGTGGAAGGGTGCAAGGTGGGTTATTAGCGCCTACGACAACTCATCTGCTCAATTCCCCGAAAACGATTCCGCTTGGACCTTGGTGGAACAGGAAGGGCTAAATCTTTTTAAAGGAGTATGTTTGAAGGCGATTGAGGGAAAACAACATAACAAAATTGCTGCTGAATTGAGGGAAGACGGTTTGCTATGTACTTCAAAAAAATAAAAACAAAAAGACTCTAAAGCTTTACACAGTCATTCACTATGACTTTTACCTCTACAAAATATCTTCTCAAGTTCGGTGTGCGAACATAATTGCTAGAAAGCAAAAAGTTTCCAAGCTGCATATTTCTGTTTGTTCCATATATTGACTTAATTACAGTCTTAAAATTTTTCCTACTTGAAGCTGTCCTATGTGCCGCGAAATTTCTCACTTTAAATATCTCACTAATTTTCGATCCATGTCTACCGCACGTACTTATGAGGTCATCTGTGGGATCAATGACGAATTGGACAGATTCTTTAATATACTTCGCTCTAGTCCATCTTAAGCTTTGTAATGGCGAAGCACGATTATGGGTTAACATATTTGTCCGAGCCGATGCCAAAGACCGGCAGGGAAGTAAAATATTTGGAGCAGAGCCATCCAAGTACAGCGCGCCAGCAGCTAATTTATAAGCAAGCTGCGCAAGAGCATCCTCAAATATAGTCGTAACTCTAATAAGCAAAATTTCTGCAATTAAATATTGCAAATTTGCCGGTAGTGCTTGGGTTCCATTTAACACGCTATCGAGCTTATTTATTTCCTTTTCAACTTTAATCTGCGTAATGGATAATGACGGTCGCGGCATACTAAATACGACTAATAAGAAAGTCTTGTCTTGCTCTCCTAGATAATAGCCGTTGTGTAGAAGCAGAAACTGCATTTCTAAAAGCAACTATCTCTGGGGTCTGTAAAGTCTCGTCGTTAAACTCAGCATCTATTTGATGGAGATTGTCTTCAAGCGCTACTGAATCTATATCGTCTCTTCGATCCAAACATAAAATTAGAGAGAAAAGTATAGGTGGTCTGCTAAAAATTGTATCACTAAAAACGTTTGAATTCATCTTCATGAAGATGTCAAATACTTTCTCTAAACGTGCAGAAATCTCGCCAGATTCTGCGAATTCATTATCATTCTCTTTGTAGATATCTTTTAAACTCGATGGGCGGAAATCTGAAAGTCCATTTATTAAATTGTATATTACATCTGAAACAAACTGAACTTCATTCATTCTAGCTATATCATTGGCTGTGAATATGTCAGCATTGCGCCAAAATGAGAGTTTGCTCGTAGAAAAATGAAGGCAAAACTGCTTAAATTCTCCGCTAAACTCCGCATTCCTTTTTTCCTGCGCATTTAGCGATTTACTCACAGAATTAATGCGCGCGAAGATATCTATGACGTCTTCATCTGTCGCACCAAGTAAGTACCCCACAGGTAGCGGAGTAAGCAAAAATTTCTCTCTCTCTTTACCATTCAGTCTAGAAAATATCTTTCTGACACCTGTTGGTTCTGTTCGAGAGCTAAACTTATCGTTTCTAAATTCTAAAATTGATCGAATTCTCTGCTGCCCATCAACAACTTCCTTGATACTTTTTTCTTTTTCTAAATCAATAGTGTGCCGAATATAAACTGCCGGGATTGGCTTTCTCTCAAAAAGTGTGTTTATCAAGTACGCCTTTTGAGGTTGCGTCCAAACAGAACGTCTCTGGTACCAAGGATTCAAATCTAATTTTTGATCATTATAGTCGTTGATTAAATCCTGGATGATAAATGATTGGTAATCCACCCGATCCATTTTGATAATCCTGTTTGAATTTCGATTAATCAGATTGACTTATTATAGACGTCCGAAATGTAACATGAATGAAAAATAAATTTTATCCAACATTTAACAATCAAATATGGCTGTCTACAGTAGTAATTTACTCACCCTCAAGCAAACGCCTCGTCCCACGTCCCCTTTGTCGCCGCCTTCGAGTATTCCGTGGCGCGGTTCTCGAAGAAGTTGGTGTGCTCGACGGCGTTGAGGATGGCATCGAGCCAGGGGAGCGGGTTTTTCTCGATATGGTAGATTTCATCGAGGCCGAGCTGGGAAAGCCGCCGGTCGGCGATATAGCGGATATAGGCCTTGATCTCCTCCGCCGTCAGCCCCTCGATATCGCCGGCGCCAAAGGCGAGGTCGATGAAGGCGTCCTCATGGATGACGATCTCGCGGCAGGTCGCATAGAGCTCCTGACAGAATTCCTTCGTCCAGATTTCCGGATTCTCGTTAATGAAGGTCTTGAACAGCTTGATGATGGAGTGGCAATGCAGGCTCTCGTCGCGGACGGACCAGGTGACGATCTGCCCCATGCCCTTCATCTTGCCGGTGCGCGGGAAGTTGAGCAGGATGGCGAAGCTGGCGAACAGCTGTAACCCCTCGGTGAAGGCGCCGAAAACGGCGAGGGTCTTCGCAATCTCCGACTTGTTGTCGACATTGAACTGCTGCATATAGTCGTATTTGTCCTTCATCTCCTTGTAATGGAGGAAGGCGGAATATTCCGTCTCGGGCATGCCGATGGTGTCGAGAAGATGCGAATAGGCGGCGATATGCACCGTCTCCATATTCGAGAAGGCGGCGAGCATCATCTGCACCTCGGTCGGCTTGAAGACGCGGGTGTAGTGCCGCATGTAGCAGTTGTTCACCTCGATATCCGACTGGGTGAAGAAGCGGAAAATCTGGGTCAGCAGATGCCGCTCCGAGTCCGAGAGGGTGTTATGCCAGTCCTTCACATCATCGGCGAGCGGCACCTCCTCGGGCAGCCAGTGAATCTGCTGCTGTTTCAGCCAGGCGTCGTAGCACCAGGGATAGGAGAAGGGTTTGTAGACCGGCTTGGCATCGAGCAGGGACATGACGGATATCTATTCTTCACGTAATCGGTTTGGGGGTGCCCCGCCCTACTGGCAGGCGAGACATTCATCGTAATCGACGGCTTCACCGGCGGATTCAAGCGCGGCGGTCACCTTCGGCGCGAGGCTGGCGGCAAGCTCGCGCAGCTCCTCCGGCAGTTCCTCCCGCATGGCGACAACCTCGGCGCGCTGCATGGATTTGGAGCGGCAGTAATAGAGGCTTTTCACGCCCTGCTTCCAGGCCATGAAATGAATCTGGTGCAGGTCGCGCTTGTGCACATCGGCGGGCAGGAAGATATTCACCGACTGCGACTGGTCGATCATCGGCGTGCGGTCGGCGGCAAGCTCGATAATCCAGCGCTGGTCGAGCTCGAACGCGGTCTTGAACACGTCCTTCTCGTGATCGTCGAGGAAATCGAGATGCTGGACGGAACCTTCCTTGACGGTGATCGAGCTCCAGACATCCTCGTTATCCTGACCCTTCTCGGCGAGCAGCCGCTTCAGATGCGGGTTGCGCACGTTGAAGCTGCCCGAGAGCGTCTTGTGGGTGTAGCTGTTGGCCGCGGCCGGTTCGATCCCCGGGCTGGCGCCACCGCAGATGATGGAGATGGAGGCCGTCGGCGCAATCGCCGTCTTGTTGGAGAACCGCTCGTTAAAGCCGTAATCCGCCGCATCCGGGCAGGCGCCGCGTGTCTTCGCCAGCGACTTGGAGGCCGCATTCACGCCCTTCTGGATATGGGTGAAGATTTTCCGGTTCCACACTTTTGACATCACTGATTCCAGCGGCACTCTTTTCGCCTGCAGGAAGGAATGAAAGCCCATGACGCCAAGGCCGACGCTGCGCTCGCGCGCCGCGGCGTATTTCGCCCGTTCCATCTCGTCCGGTGCGCGGTCGATGAAGTCCTGCAGCACGTTATCGAGGAACAGCATGACATCCTCGATAAAGCCGTCCTGCCCTTCCCACTCGTCATATTTCTCAAGGTTGAGCGACGACAGACAGCAGACCGCCGTCCGCTCCTTGCCAAGATGATCAATGCCCGTCGGCAGGGTGATCTCGGCGCAGAGGTTGGAGGTTTTAACCTCCAGCCCGGCAAGTTTGTGATGCTCCGGCATCAGGGAGTTCACCCGGTCATTGAAGATGATATAGGGCTCGCCTGTCTCGACACGGGCCGTCAGGATGCGGATCCAGAGGCTCCGGGCGCTGACGGTGCGGACAACCGCATGGTCATGCGGGCTGGTGAGCGCCCATTCCTTGTCTTCCTCGACCGCGCGCATGAAAGCATCGGAGACGAGGATGCCGTGATGCAGGTTCGGCGTCTTGCGGTTGGGATCGCCCCCGGTCGGACGGCGGATTTCGATAAACTCCTCGATCTCCGGATGGGAGATGGGCAGATACACCGCCGCCGAGCCCCGGCGCAAGGATCCCTGGCTGATGGCGAGGGTGAGGCTGTCCATGACGCGGATGAACGGCACCACCCCGGAGGTCTTGCCGACCGCGCCGACGCCTTCACCGATGGAACGGAGATTGCCCCAGTAGCTGCCGATGCCGCCGCCTTTCGACGCCAGCCAGACATTTTCCGTCCAGAGATTGACGATGCCTTTCAGGCTGTCATTCGATTCATTGAGGAAGCAGGAGATCGGCAGGCCGCGCGACGAGCCGCCGTTCGAGAGAACCGGCGTCGAGGGCATGAACCAGAGCTTGCTGATATACTCATAGATGCGCTGCGCATGGGCATCATCCTCGCCATAGGCGCTCGCCACCCGGCCGAACAGGTCCTGGAAACTTTCCTCGGGCAGAAGGTAGCGATCCTTCAGCACCGCCATCCCGAATTCCGTCAGATATTTGTCGCGACTATGGTCAATCTGGACCCGCGCGCCATCCTTTACCTGAACGATATCCGTCAACATATCGACCGTATCCAGCATTCTTCTTACCCCTTCCAGATCTCACTTATACTCGGGAATCGGCTGGCGCCAATTCCGATAATTATATTTCGCTCCGCTTGCCATAAATTTGTAATAATTTCCCGGTATGCTGGTTGTTTATTCCGGTCATTACAAAAATACGTCATTTTTGGTGTCGTTAGCGGAAGTCAATACCTACTTAAACACATCATTAACCACTACATATTGTATAAACGCTCACATGGCGTCAACTGGTTGTGGTAAAATTTTGAAAATTAATACGCTTGACGAATCGGCAAAAAGGAAATTACGCGGGAAACCCGCATTTTTCCGGTTTGAGATTGTGATAATTCTATCGCAACCGGACGCCCTTTGATACCCTTCTCACCGCTTTTTTTTGGAAAAAAACCGTTCTCTCCACGCGGTCGAAATGGGCGGCGGAGCCGGGCTGCAAAAAAAGCGCCGAAACTGATTTCGGCGCCGATCTGCTCCCGCGACGGGAGGTTAAATACGGTATATAAGTCCCTCGTTAATGGGTGACTTTATCCTCCGACGAGAGCAGGGTTATTCTCTCCTTTATCCTGAGTTTTTCGCGTTTGAGTTCACTGATATGCACATGATCTGCGGACGGGCTGGCCATTTCATTTTCGATTTTTTCTTCGATGCGGTGGTGTTTTTCGGTCAGCTGTGCAACATGATCTGCTGTGCTCATAGTGTATCTCCTTTGTTAATAAACGGCAGGACGCTGGCGGACCAGCGATAGACAACTTTATATTACAGAATTATGAATAGAGTGACTACGATTCAATGCCACAGGGCATGATTTTTGAAAGAAAATTATAATATGGCGCAAAATCAACGACTTGTAATCGGGATCAGCGGGGCCTCCGGAGCATCGCTCGGCATCCGCCTGCTCCAGGCCTGCCAAAAGCTCGAGCTGGAGACCCATCTGGTCATCTCCAAGGCTGGCGAAATCACCATCGCGCAGGAGACGAACAAGAGCGTTTCCGAGGTTAAGGCCCTTGCCTCCCATACCCATAAATCCGCCGATATCGGCGCCGCCATCGCCTCGGGATCGTTTCAAACAATGGGCATGGTCGTTGTGCCTTGCTCCATCCGCACGATGTCGGAAATCGCAACGGGCGTGACCTCCAGCTTGCTGACCCGCGCTGCAGACGTAACTTTAAAGGAACGCCGTAAGCTGTTGCTCGCAGTAAGGGAAACGCCGTTTCATACCGGGCATCTTCGGACCCTGACCCAGCTCTCCGAGATGGGCGCGATCATCGCGCCGCCGGTCCCCGCCTTCTATACAAAGCCCGAAACAACCGCAGAGATCGTCGATCAGTTCACCGGCCATCTGCTCCGCCTGATGGGCATCGACAATGACCTCGCCCGGGAATGGACCGGACTGAAGGGTGGCGCCTGAGCCCCTTATTTCCCGAATTTCTGGAAAATAGGGTAATAGAGCCCTTCGCACATGCCGACAAATGCCTCCCGCTGGCTTTCCGGATAGTTGAGGTCGCTCACCCGCTTATCGCCGCAGGCGCCGATACATCCATCGAGCGGGCGCCGCATCCCTCTCTCGGTATTCACGGTCTTTTTCGCCTGGCAATAGGCCAGCTTGTCTTTCATCAGCGCGATGCGCTGCGCCAATGTCATGCTCTCCTCGGGCTTTGGCTTGGGCGGCGGATTGGCGGCATACACCCGCTTATACTCGGCGTTGCATTGCTGAACGGCGGCGGCATCGGCCGCATTCTTGGTGGCCGCTGAACAGGCCTGGGCGCAGGGCCTGTCCTTCCTTGTCTGGCAGAACCGCGCCTGATCGCGCAGGACCTGGCCCAATTCCTTTGGCTGCTGGGTGACGGACGGCTTGCTCGCCTGCAATGCGTCCCGATAGAAACGATCGCATTTCTCACCGAGAGCCTTGTTGTCCGGATTCTTGGCCGCGACCAGGCATATTTTCGCGCAGCCATATTCCTTTTTCGACTTGCAGGCCTCGGACTGGTTCGAAAGCTGAGTCTTGCGCGCTTCCGACGCAATGGCCGCCTCCGGCAGCGCCGCCATGATCGTCAGCAGGGAAAGGATGCTTGTGATAAAAAGGAATGTCTTTCGCTGTCTCATGAACTCTTCTTTTTTCACTCTTCTTATCATTGAGAACTACAAATGGGGTCCGAACAGGCCGGTCAGCCGCGGTTCGGCCTCGGGAAACGCCTGCCGCCAGATCAGCAAGAGGTCGGCGAGATCATCGGGCGCGAGGGTGTCAAGAACACGGCCGAGATAGGCGGCAAGGTTATCGGCGGCGGCCTCCCCGCGCTCACTCGCGCCGAACGATCCGGTCGCGGGCCGCTTCAGGATGTCATTGAGAAACTGCAGCTCCATATGCTCGGCGAACAGCTCGCCATCGGCAATGCCGCGCCGGAGCTCTCCGCCAAGGCGGGCATCAATGGGAGCCGTCGGTGCTTTGAGATAACGGCGGACATGGCGAAGCGGTGCCACGACCTCGTCCTGCCAATGCGCGCCGGCCTCGATCCCGGCCTCAAGCTCCGCTTCGGAGAGGCGCCCGCGACCGCTCGCTGCCGCCCAGATACAGAACAGCAGCAAATTGACATCCAGGGCGCGCCGCTCCTGCAAGCGCAGGCAGGCCGCCGCGACGTCGGCATCGCTGTAGAGCCGGAGGGCGTAATCCCAGAGCTGGGAGGGCGGAAAAACCGCTGAGGAAAAAATCGCCATTTGCCACAGCGCCCCTTCTTCAAGTAATATGACCTATGCTGGGATTGTCCCCGGAAAAGTGATAAATTACTGATAATCCTGATGCAATACCTGAAAACAGGTTAGCATAGCTGTCGCTTCATTGGAAAATAGTTGTCGGAGTGCCTTTCATATGGCGGAAATTGATGAGCAGGAAATGCTCAGGGCGAGACTGGAACAGCTTAGAACCGAACATGGAGACCTTGACCGGGCGATCGATGCGCTGATCGAAAGCGGTAATTACAACTCGCTGCAACTTCAACGACTCAAAAAGCGCAAACTCATTCTCAAGGACCAGATTTACCGGGCGCAAAATACCCTGCTCCCCGATATCATCGCCTGAATTTTTACTTCCGCCGTCATCACACCGAATAAGACACCCCGCCGCGCTACGCCTCGCTGCGATTTTCGCCCTTGTGCTTTTCCTTGTACATTTCCGTGTCGGCAGCGGTCAGGGTCTGTTCCGGATTTTCCCCGGCGCTGATGGGCACAATACCGGAGGACAGGCTGGTCGGCAGGGACGCGCCTTTCCAGATGATCGGCTTTTCGGCAAACAGCTTGGGCAAGCGGTCGATCAGATGCCGGGCATCCTGCGGCTTCGTCCGGGAGAGGATCAGGCCGAATTCATCGCCGCCCAGCCGACCGACGATATCGGTATCGCGCACGCTTTCCTTGAGCCGTAACGCCACCTGCGAGAGCACATAGTCCCCCGCCTCATGGCCAAGGCTGTCATTGACCGACTTGAACTGGTTGAGATCGATATAAACGAGGCTGGCTTCGGTCTGGTACCGTTCCACCGAGGCTTTCACCCGCGCCAGCTCCCGCACGAAGGCGCGGCGATTGTAGATTGGCAGGAGCGGGTCCTGATCGGCCACCAATTCGGCATCATTGAGGCGCCGGGTCAGGTCCCTGATCGACTGGCGCAGGCTTTCCACCTCCGTCATCAGGGTGGTGATCGCCTCCTGCACGCGGGGGGTCAGTTCATTTTCCGGTATGCCAAGGACGGAGGCGCTGTCGTTGATGTCCCGCGCCGGGCTGGTGTAGCTGGCGCTGTTCTTCGTGACTGACTTCCGGCTCTCTCCCGTCGCACGTGTCGACCTGCTCTGGCCGCCTGGCTCAATTTTCATATGATCCCCGATCCCCTGATCTGAATAATTTTACGAAAGTTTAGAGTAAATTAACCGAAAATTCAAAGTATTCTCTTTATAAAAGGCGCTATTCCGGCGCTTCGCGAGGCAGGTTCAACCTTCCCTTGCGTCTTTGTACTGCATGCCTATAATCGCCTGCTTCGAACCGCCAGGGGTCACAACAGGGAACATCGAATGACCAAACAGGACGCTGAAATCGGGATCATCATGGGCAGCCAGTCTGACTGGGAGACCATGAAGAATGCCGCCGATGTGCTGGACACGCTGAAAATTCCCTATGAGACAAAAATCGTCTCCGCCCATCGTACGCCGGACCGGCTCTATGAATATGCGACCCATGCGGCGGCCCGCGGGCTGAAGGTGATTATCGCCGGCGCGGGCGGCGCGGCCCATCTGCCGGGCATGACCGCCGCGATGACCCCGCTTCCCGTCCTTGGCGTTCCCATCGAGAGCAAGTCCCTCAAAGGCATGGACAGCCTGCTTTCCATCGCCCAGATGCCGGGCGGCGTTCCTGTCGGCACATTGGCCATCGGCAAGGCGGGCGCGATCAATGCCGCCCTGCTGGCAGGGCAGATCCTCGCGCTCTCCAATGAGACCTACGCCAAGGCCGTCAGTGACTGGCGAGCGAAGCAAACCGACACCGTCGCCACCGACCCACAATAGCAAGGCAATCCCCAGATGACAGTAATCGCGCCCGGCGGGCATATCGGAATTCTCGGTGACGGGCAGCTTGGCCGGATGATGGCCATCGCCGCCGCCGAAATGGGGTATTTCGTCCATGTCTTTGGCCCCGAGGAGAACAGCCCCGCCGCCCAGGTCAGCCACCGCTCCACCGTTGCCGCCTATGGCGACAAGGCGGCGCTTGAGACATTCGCCAAAAGCGTCGATGTGGTGACGCTGGAATTCGAGAATATCCCGACCGACACGCTGGAATTCCTGAATGCACTGGTCCCCGTGCGGCCGAACGCGAAAGTGCTGGAGATCACGCAGGACCGGCTGTACGAGAAAAGTTTCATTAACAATCTCGGCATCGGCACGGCAACCTTTGCCAATGTCGAATCCATCGACGAGTTGGTCGCGGCGATCAAGCAGATCAAGCTCCCGGCCATCCTGAAGACCCGGCGGCTCGGCTATGACGGCAAGGGCCAGGTCAAGATCACCGGCAGCAGCGACCTAGACGACGTCTGGAAAGAGATGAAGAATGCTCCCTCCATCCTTGAAGGGTTCGTCAATTTCAAGATGGAAATTTCTGTGATCGTCGCCCGCAGCACGCAAGGCGAGATTGCCTGTTACTGCCCGGTCGAGAACCGCCACAAGAACCATATCCTCGATATCACGCTGGCGCCCGCCGACATTCCGAAGCGGCTCGTC
>TARA_R110001606_G_scaffold1937_3_pt1 | contig 23658 bp, 21 predicted proteins | sample TARA_R110001606 | Tara Oceans TARA_R110001606 (sample SAMEA4398315) | marine metagenome | biome: Polar Biome; feature: [SRF] surface water layer (ENVO:00010504); material: water (ENVO:00002006), including particulate matter (ENVO:01000060) such as... | depth 5 m
CTAATTGGTGCCGAAGGCTGGGCGGGAAGCATGCTTCCCGCGCCATCGCAGCGGCGGGATACTTTCTCCGCCGCGTCTCGGCGGTGGCCGGCAGGCCGGCCGAGATATCTGAGCGAGCTCCGCGAGGAGCTCAACCTTAATTGGTGCCGAAGGCCGGACTTGAACCGGCACGACCGTAAGGTCACTACCCCCTCAAGATAGCGTGTCTACCAATTTCACCACTTCGGCAAAAACATCTTAATTCTGAGCCGGTTGAGACGGTGCCTCATCCGGGGCCGGGGATTCTAACCCAGCCGACGGCACATCGGAAGTGCCGTTTTCGGAAGATTGCACCGACGGCACATCACCGCCGCCACTCGCGGCCGGTACGTCGCTCTGAACACCTTCGGACGCGTCGTTCTGATCCAGAGACGGCACATCCTGATCGTCGATGCTTTCTTCGAACGCCGGCAAAATACCGCCACCGCCAGCCTCGTTGCGGGCCATCCAGGCCAGCCCCAGACTGGTCACAAAAAAGACCGCCGCCAGCACCGCCGTGGAGCGGGTCAGGAAGTTGGCGTTACCGGCACTGCCAAACACCGTCTGCGAACCGCCACTGCCAAAGGAGGCACCGGCGTCGGCGCCTTTACCGTGCTGAACCAGAACCAGACCAATCAGGCCCAGCGCCGCGAGCACGTGCACCACATGAAGCACAATATCCATAAGCTAATTCAACCTGCCGCCCGACAAATGGCGATAAATTCGTCCGCCTTCAGTGACGCCCCGCCGATCAACCCTCCGTCGATATCCGGCTGGGCAAACAGAGGGGCGGCATTATCCGCCTTTACGCTGCCGCCGTAAAGAAGGCGCATTTTCGCCGCCACTTCCGGGGCACTTTTCGCCAGGGTTCCGCGCAGCAGGGCATGCACCGCCTGAGCCTCTTCGGGGCTGGCGGTCAAGCCGGTGCCAATCGCCCAGACCGGCTCGTAGGCCAGCACCGCGTTCTCGAACGCGCCGGCACCCGCCGCCTCGACCACGGTCATCATCTGTTGCACCACCACCTGCTCGGTGTCTCCCGCTTCACGCTGACGCAGGGTTTCGCCCACGCACAGAATCGGCACCAGCCCCGCCTCGCGGGCGCGCAGAAACTTGCTCGCCACCAGGTCATCGCTTTCGCCGTAGTACTCGCGGCGCTCGGAATGCCCGACGATGACGTAACGGCAGCCCAGATCAGCCAGCATTTCAGCGGAGACCTCACCAGTGAAAGCGCCATCCTGGTGGTCGCACACATTCTGCGCACCCAGCCCCACGCCGGCGGGCAGGGCATCGCCCAGCGCCACCAGATACGGATACGGCGGGCATAACGCCACTTCCACATTTTCCGACACGGAGCCGGTCAGCGCGGCGGCGATCTCGCCGGCCAGGCCGCGCCGACCATTCATCTTCCAGTTACCCGCCACCAGCGGTGTTCTTGTCATTGCATCCCCCTCCAGGGCGTCACGGGATCTTCGCGGCCCGGCGCCGGCGCTCTCAGGCAATCGCCGTCTGCACGGCGTCGGCGAGACGCTGGCATAACCGCTCAACCTGATCGGCATCGCGCCCTTCCACCATGACCCGCACCAGCGGCTCAGTGCCGGACGGCCGCAACAGCACGCGCCCATTACTGCCCAGTTCCTGTTCCACTTCGTGCAACACCGCCGTCATCGCGGTGTCGTCCATGAACCCGTCGCGGTTCGCGCCGCGCACGTTAATCAGACTTTGAGGCATCAATGGCGCCGCGGCGGCCGCCTCACGCAAAGTGACGCCCTGCTCGCACAGCGCCGCCAGCACCTGCAGAGCGGCCACCGTGCCGTCACCGGTGGAGGTGCGATCCAGACACACCAGGTGGCCGGAGGATTCGCCGCCCAGCAGCCAGTTGTGCTCTTCAAGCTGCTCCATCACGTAGCGATCGCCGACCTTGGCGCGCACGAACGAAATACCCAGGTCGTGCAGCGCCAGCTCCAGGCCCAGATTGGACATCAGCGTTCCCACCACGCCGCCCTTGAGTGCGCCCCGACCGTGGCGCTGCCGGGCAATGATGTACAGCAACTGGTCGCCATCCACGACCCGCCCCTGGTCATCCACCATGATCAACCGGTCGGCGTCGCCGTCCAGGGCCACGCCCAGGTCCGCGCCTTCGTCCACCACGCGCTGGCACAGGGCGTCGGGGTGGGTGGAGCCGCATTCACGGTTGATATTGAACCCGTCGGGCCGATTGCCGATGGCCACCACCGTGGCACCGAGCTCTTCGAACACATCAGGGGTGATGTGGTAAGCCGCGCCATTGGCGGTGTCGACGACGATTTTCAGACCCTTCAGGCTCAGGCCCGGCGCCGTGCTTTTGCAGAACTCAATATAGCGGCCGCGGGCGTCGTCGATGCGGCGCACCTTGCCCAGCTTGTCAGTGGCGACCACGGCGATCGGCTCGTCCAGCATGCGCTCGATCTCTTCCTCGATCTGCTCGTTGAGCTTACGGCCGTCGCCGCCGAAAAACTTGATGCCGTTGTCGGTGTAGGGATTGTGCGACGCGGAGATCACGATGCCGGCCTGGGCGTGCAGCGTGCGCGTCAAATAAGCGATCGCCGGGGTGGGCATCGGCCCGAGCAGGCGCACGTCCACGCCGGCGGAGGAGATGCCCGCTTCCAGGGCCGATTCGAACATATAGCCGGAGATGCGGGTGTCCTTGCCGATCAGGATTTTGCTGCCGCCACGAGCGGCGAGCACGCGCCCGGCGGCCCAGCCCAGTTTGAGCACGAAATCCGGCGTGATCGGGGGTTCCCCCACGGTGCCACGGATACCATCCGTTCCAAAATATTTACGACTCATCCATTGTCTCCCGAGGACCGCTTTCACTCAGAACAGCCCGCGCGAAGCGCACGCTGTCCACGGTTTCTTTCACATCATGGGCCCGCACAATCAACGCGCCCCGCTCCACGCACATCACCGCCGCCGCCAGCGAAGCGGGCAGGCGCTCCCGCACCGGTCGGTTCAGCACTTTACCGAACAGAGACTTCCGCGACAGGCCCACCAACACCGGCAATTCGAGCGCGCTGAGCCGTTCAAGTTCAGCCAGCAAACGCAAATTATGCGTGACCGTCTTTGCAAAACCAAAGCCCGGATCCAGCAACAGGCGCTCGCAGCCAATGCCGGCGGCACGGCAGGCCTGGATACGCGCCTCAAGGAAGGTGATCACCTCACCGGTGACATCGTCATAATGGGGGTTGTTCTGCATGTCGCCCGGCTCACCGAGCATGTGCATCAAACAGACCGGCAGGCCGCTGTCAGCGGCCGCCCGCAGAGCACCGGGGCGGCGCAGGGAGCGCACATCATTGATCAGGCCGGCGCCGGCGCCGGCCACTTCGCGGATGACCTCGGGGGTGCTGGTGTCCACCGAAACCACGGCGCCCAGATCCCGGGCCAGGGCCTCGACCACCGGCACCACCCGGTCCAGTTCCTGTTGCACGGACACTGGTGCCGCGCCCGGCCGGGTGGACTCACCGCCCACATCAATGATCGCCGCGCCCTCTTCGAGCATGCGTTCGCCGTGGCGCAGAGCATCGCTCAGGGAGGCATGGCGACCGCCGTCGGAAAAGGAATCCGGGGTGACATTCAGGATGCCCATAACAAGGGGCGCGGACAAATCCAATGTCCGCGCCCCACAGGTAAGCCGTGTGATCATCAGTGCGTGTTCGCGGGCCCACCGATGGCGTCGTCGCCGGGCTTGGCGTCGCCGGAAGCACCGGCGTCATCGCCGGCTTTCACGCCACTGCTGCTGCCCGGGCCCTGGTCGCGCCAGTCTTTCGGCGGACGCGGCTTCTGGCCGGACATAATGTCGTTGATCTGCTCGGCGTCGATGGTTTCATACTGCATCAGCGCCTCGGCCATCATGTCCAGCTTGTCGCGGTTCTCTTCCAGGAGCTCCTTGGCGCGGCCGTAGCAGCTGTCGATGATGGCGCGCACTTCCCGGTCGATCTCCTCGGAGGTCTGCTCGGAAACATGCTTACGCTGCGACATCTGCTTGCCCAGGAACACCTCGCCCTCGTCTTCCTCGTAAGCCAGCGGCCCCATCTTCTCGCTCAGGCCCCACTTGGTGACCATGGCGCGGGCCATCTTAGTGGCGCGCTCGATGTCGTTGGAGGCACCGGTGGTGACGCCATCAAAGCCCAACGTCATTTCCTCGGCGATGCGCCCCCCGAACAGGGAACAGATCGAGGATTCCAAAGCCCGCTTGGACACCGAGTACTTGTCTTCCTCGGGCAGATACATGGTCACGCCGAGGGCGCGCCCACGGGGAATAATGCTGACCTTGTAGACCGGGTCGTGGTCGGGCACCAGGCGGCCAACAATGGCATGGCCGGATTCGTGGTAGGCGGTGTTGAGCTTCTCTTTCTCGCTCATCACCATGGAACGCCGCTCGGCGCCCATCATGATCTTGTCCTTGGCTTTCTCGAAGTCTTCCATGGACACCACGCGCTTATTGGCGCGGGCCGCGAACAACGCCGCCTCGTTCACCAGATTGGCGAGATCGGCACCGGAAAAACCAGGGGTACCACGGGCGATTACCGCCGGCTCCACGTCTTCGGACACCGGCACGGCGCGCATGTGCACTTTGAGCACCTGCTCACGGCCACGGATATCGGGCAGCGGCACCGTCACCTGACGGTCGAAACGGCCCGGCCGCAACAGCGCCGGATCGAGCACGTCCGGACGGTTGGTGGCGGCGATCACGATGATCCCTTCATTGCCGTCAAAGCCGTCCATTTCCACCAGCAACTGGTTAAGGGTCTGTTCACGCTCGTCATGCCCGCCACCCAGACCAGCGCCACGGCTGCGGCCAACGGCGTCGATTTCGTCGATAAAGATAATGCACGGCGCGTGCTTTTTGGCCTGATCAAACATGTCACGGACCCGCGACGCGCCCACGCCCACGAACATCTCGACGAAATCCGACCCGGAAATGCTGAAAAACGGCACCTTGGCCTCGCCAGCGATCGCCTTGGCGAGCAGGGTTTTACCGGTACCCGGCGAACCCACCATCAGCACGCCGCGGGGAATGCGGCCACCCAGGCGCTGGAATTTCGCCGGGTCGCGCAGAAACTCGACCAGTTCCTGAACCTCTTCCTTGGCCTCTTCCACCCCGGCCACATCGGCGAAGGTGGTCTTGATCTGATCCTCACCCATCAGGCGGGCCTTGGACTTGCCGAACGTCATCGGCCCGCCGCCGCCCTTACCGCCACCCTGCATCTGGCGCATGAAGAAGATAAAGATCGCCAGGATCAGCAGAATCGGCAACACCGAGAGGAACAGCTGCGTCAGGAACCCCTGCCGCTCCGGCTCCTTGCCGGTGACCTGCACCTTATTCTGGATCAGCGTGGGAATCAGGTTGGTGTCCAGCGCCGGCGGCTTGACCGTTTCGAAACGGGTGCCGTCCTTCATCTCGCCGGCAATGCGTGAATCGCCGATGGTCACCTGATCCACCTTGCCCGATTCCACGCTGTTGATGAACGAGGAGTAATTCAGCATTTGCTGAGTGGGCTGCGGGTTAATGCTGGAGGCAACTACATAAAGTACCCCGGCAATCACCAGCCACAGCACGATATTCTTGGTCATGTCGTTCAAGGGAGACCTCGACTTCTTGGGCTTTAGGGCCTGTTAACAATCCTTTGGCAGGCACCGGCCTGGCAAAGGATTGTCAGCGGGCTGACACGCATCGTATGGAACAAACTTTACACTACTTCAGGCCCACCCCCAATTGATACACCTCGGAGGAGCGCGGCCGACTGGCCGCTGGCTTGCGGCTGACCACTCGCACAAACCGGCTCTGCAGCTCACGCCGGTACTGATCGAACCCTTCGCCTTGGAACACTTTCACCAGAAAGCGTCCGTCAGGGCTGAGAACCTTGACCGCCATATCCAGCGCCAGTTCAGCCAGATACATGGCGCGGGGCAGATCAACGGCCCGGTTCCCACTCATATTGGGGGCCATGTCGGACATTACAAGGTCCACCGGACGCCCGCCCAGCGATGCGATGATCCGCTCATAGACCGCCTCCTCGCGAAAGTCGCCTTCGATAAAGGTGACATCCGGCAGGGCATCCATGGCGAGAAGATCGCTGGCCACCACCGTGCCCCGTGAACCGACCAGCTTTGCCGCCACCTGGGTCCAGCCGCCCGGCGCGGCGCCCAGATCCAGCACCGTCATGCCCGGGCGGAACAGCTTGTCCTTGTCGTTGATCTCGATCAGTTTGAAGCTGGCCCGCGAGCGATAGCCCTCGGCCTGGGCGCGGGTCACCCATTGGTCGTCGAAGTGCTCGCGCAGCCAGCGCTGGCTGCTCTTGGATCGGGCCATAATGAATCCGCCTGCGCTTGGTTGAAGCATCGGATGATTGCGGGAGGCACGCCAGGTTCCTAGAATGGCCTCCCTTTTACGGAGAACAGCATGTCACTGAGTCAACAGGACAAAAAACGCTTTCGCCAGATCGGCCACCACCTCAAAGCAGTGCTGATCTCCGGTGACAAAGGCCTCACCGAGAACTTTCTGGAAGAGCTGGACCGGCGCCTGGAAGACCATGAGCTGATCAAGGTGAAGGTCAACGCCCCCACCCGTGACCAGCGCGCCGAGTTCGTCGAGGCCCTGTGCCAGTCATCCGGCGCCGAGCTGGTGCAGCGCATCGGCAACATCGCCCTGCTCTACCGCGCCGCCGCCAAACCGGACCCGAAGCTGTCCAACGTGCTGCGCGCCAACGGGTAAAAGAGCCGCCGGACGCTGGACGCCAGACGCTGGACGCTCTAACCCGCGTCCTGAGATCACGGTGTTTCCCCGGTCGCATCAGTAAACACTCATAACCTTCAAGCTACGGGTTGAGCGTCCAGCGTCTGGCGTCCAGCGTCCGGCGCTTAAAGATGCTCGACCTTATCGATCTCGTACTCTTTAGTGCCGCTGGGCGTATCGATCTGCACCGTATCGCCCTCTTCCCGGCCGATCAGGCCGCGGGCGATGGGTGAATTGACGCTGAGCTTACCCTTTTTGATGTCGGCTTCGTCGTCACCGACAATCTGGTAGACCCGCTCTTCGTCGGTGTCCACGTCGATAATGGTGACGGTGACACCGAAAATCACCTTGCCAGTGCGGGCAATCTGGGTGATATCGATAATCTGGGCGTTGGACAACTTGCCCTCGATGTCGTTGATGCGGCCTTCACAGAAACCCTGCTGTTCGCGGGCGGCGTGGTATTCGGCGTTCTCTTTGAGATCGCCGTGCTCGCGGGCCTCGGCGATCGCCGCGGTGATGCGTGGGCGATCCACCTTTTTCAGCTGTTCCAGCTCCTGGCGCAAGGCTTCCGCCCCGGCGGCCGTCATGGGAACACGTTGCATATCGCTAACCTCTTGAATCCTTCATGGGTCATTCCCGGGGCACCCCCCGGGCGCCCCTGAAACGGTTAGTGCATTTCGGCGTGCAGATCCTGCAAGCGGCGAACCTGTGGCTCACCCTTGATCGCCATCGCCTGGCATACCGCCTGCGCGGCCGTGATGGTGGTGGTGTAGAACACCTTGTGCTGCAACGCGGAGCGACGAATAGCAAAAGAGTCGCGGATCGCCTGCTTGCCCTCGGTGGTGTTGATGATCAGTTTGATGCCGTCGTTCTTGATCATATCCACGATGTGCGGCCGGCCTTCAAGCACCTTGTTCACCGGCTTCACCGCCAGCCCCGCGCCGGTCAGCACCTTGCTGGTGCCACGCGTGGCGATCAGGTCGAAGCCCAGCTCGATCAGGGAGCGGGCGACTTCCACGGCCGCGTCTTTGTCCGCGTCGCGCACCGAGATAAAGGCGGTGCCGCCCTGGGGCAGCCGCTCGCCGGCGCCCAGCGATGCCTTGCCGAACGCCTCCGCGAAGGTCTCGCCAATGCCCATCACCTCACCGGTGGATTTCATTTCCGGGCCGAGGATCGGGTCCACTTTCGGGAACTTGGCGAACGGGAACACCGCTTCCTTTACGAAGAAATGGCGCGGCGTGATCTCGGTGGTGAAATCCTGCGCCTTGAGCGAGATGCCGGCCATGCAGCGCGCCGCCACCTTGGCCAGGGACACACCGATGCATTTGGACACATACGGCACGGTCCGGGAAGCGCGTGGGTTCACTTCCAGCACGTACACCTCATCCCCTTTGACGGCGAACTGCACGTTCATCAGACCGATGACGCCGAGTTCCAGAGCCATCGCCGCGGACTGTTCGCGCATCACGTCCTGCACCGACGCTGCCAAAGAATAGGGCGGCAAGGAGCAGGCGGAGTCACCGGAGTGCACGCCGGCCTGTTCGATGTGCTGCATGATGCCGCCGATGACCACATCGGTGCCGTCGCAAATGGCGTCCACGTCCACTTCGATGGCGTCGTCCAGGAAGCGATCCAGCAGCACCGGCGAGTCATTGGACACGCTCACCGCGTTGTTCATGTAACTGCGCAGCTCCGCCTCGTTGTAGACGATCTCCATGGCCCGGCCACCGAGCACATAGGACGGCCGCACCACCAGCGGGTAACCGATTTCCTCGGCCAGACGGATGCCGTCTTCCATGGAGCGGGCGGTGCGGTTGGGCGGCTGCTTGAGGCCGAGCTTGTTGACCATGTGCTGGAAACGTTCGCGGTCTTCGGCTTCGTCGATGGCGTCCGGGCTGGTGCCGATGATCGGCACGCCGGCAGCTTGCAGATCGCGGGCCAGCTTCAGCGGGGTCTGCCCGCCGTACTGCACGATCACGCCTTTGGGCTTTTCCTTGTCGACGATGGCGAGCACGTCTTCCAGGGTAATCGGCTCGAAGTAGAGCCGGTCGGAGGTGTCGTAGTCGGTGGAGACCGTCTCCGGGTTGCAGTTGACCATGATGGTTTCATAGCCGTCGTCTTTCATGGCGAAGGCGGCATGCACACAGCAATAGTCGAACTCGATGCCCTGACCGATGCGGTTGGGGCCACCACCGATCACCATGATCTTGTCACGGTCCGAGGGCTGCGCTTCGCATTCCTCGTCGTAGGTGGAGTACATGTAGGCGGTGCTGGAGGCGAACTCGGCGGCGCAGGTATCGACCCGCTTGAACACCGGCTGCACACCCAGCTCATGGCGCTTGCCGCGCACATCGGCTTCCTGCACACCCAGTAATTGGGCCAGGCGCGCGTCCGAGAAGCCCTTGCGCTTGAGGCGATACAGGGGCTCGGCGTCCAGCGCCGAAAAGGTGCCAGCGGCCAGCCTTTGCTCATCGGCGATCAGATCAGCGATCTGCACCAAGAACCAGGGGTCGACGCGGGTCAGCTGGAACACCTCGTCCACACTCAGGCCGCTGCGGAACGCGTCGCCGATCACCCACACCCGCTCCGGGCCCGGCGTGGCAAGCTGCTGGGCGATCACTTCGGCGGCGTCCGGGGCATTCAAGTCCACCCTCGGATCGAACCCCACCGAATCCACCTCCAGGCCGCGCAGCGCTTTGTGCAGGGATTCCTGGAAGTTGCGGCCAATCGCCATGACCTCACCGACGGATTTCATCTGCGTGGTCAGCACCGGGTCAGCGGCGGCGAATTTTTCAAAGTTGAAGCGAGGGATCTTGGTCACGACATAGTCGATGGACGGCTCGAACGAAGCCGGCGTGGCGCCGCCGGTGATGTCGTTCTGCAGCTCGTCGAGGGTGTAGCCCACCGCCAGCTTGGCGGCCACCTTGGCGATCGGGAAGCCGGTGGCCTTGGAGGCCAGCGCCGAGGAGCGCGACACCCGGGGGTTCATCTCGATCACCACCATGCGGCCGGTGTCCGGGCACATGCCAAACTGCACGTTGGAGCCACCGGTTTCCACGCCGATCTCGCGCAGCACCGCCAACGAGGCGTCGCGCATGATCTGATATTCTTTGTCGGTGAGCGTCTGCGCCGGCGCCACGGTGATCGAATCACCCGTGTGCACGCCCATCGGGTCGAAGTTCTCGATGGTGCACACGATGATGCAGTTGTCGTTCCGGTCGCGGACCACTTCCATCTCGTATTCTTTCCAGCCCAGCAGCGACTCGTCGATCAGCAGCTCATGGGTGGGCGACAGCTCGAAACCGCGGGTACAGATTTCCTCGAACTCTTCCTTGTTGTAGGCCACGCCGCCGCCGGAGCCGCCCATCGTGAAAGACGGGCGGATAATCGTCGGGAAGCCCATCTCGGCCTGAATTTCCCAGGCTTCTTCCATGGTGCGCCCAACCCGCGCGCGCGGACATTGCAAGCCGATGGCCTTCATCGCCTTGTCGAAACGGTCGCGGTTCTCGGCTTTGTCGATGGTGTCGGCGTTGGCGCCGATCATCTCCACGCCGAACTTCTCCAGCACGCCATGGCGCTCCAGATCCAGCGCGCAGTTCAGCGCGGTCTGCCCGCCCATGGTCGGCAGCAGCGCATCCGGCTGCTCTTTCTCGATGATCTTCGCCACCGTTTCCCAGGTGATCGGCTCGATGTAGGTGGCATCGGCCATCGCCGGGTCGGTCATGATGGTGGCCGGATTGGAGTTGACCAGGATCACCCGGAAGCCTTCCTCGCGCAGCGCTTTGCACGCCTGAGCCCCGGAGTAATCGAACTCGCAGGCCTGCCCGATCACGATCGGACCGGCGCCGATGATGAGGATGCTTTTGATGTCCGTCCTTTTAGGCATGTCTTATTAACCGTCCAGATTCGAGCATTTTGCTTGGGGTCTGACGTCAGAAGTCGGACGTCGGACGCTTTTCGGCGGCGGAGCCGCCTCTGTGTTTCTGTGTCGACGTCCGACGTGCGACGTCCGACCCTCCGAAGCCGTCGCGGGCCACGGTCGTTCCGGAATCAACCGGCGCTCCCGTGCGCCTCCATCAGCTCAATAAAGTGATCGAACAGCGGCGCGCAGTCGTGCGGGCCGGGGCTCGCTTCCGGGTGCCCCTGGAAGCTGAATGCCGGCGTGTCGATACGGTGGATACCCTGCAAGGTGCCATCAAACAGCGACACATGGGTGGCTTTCAGATTGTCCGGCAGGCTGCTTTCATCGACCGCGAAACCATGGTTCTGGCTGGTGATCATCACCGTGCCATCTTGCAGGTTCTTGACCGGATGGTTGGCGCCGTGGTGGCCGAGATTCATCTTCAGGGTACGCGCGCCACTGGCCAGCGCCAGCAGCTGGTGCCCCAGGCAAATCCCGAACACCGGCAAGCCGGTGGCGACCACCTCGCGAATTGCCTCGATGGCGTAATCGCAGGGCTCCGGATCACCGGGGCCGTTGGCCAGAAAGACGCCGTTCGGGTTCATCGCCAGCACCTCGGCGGCGGGCGTCTGCGCCGGCACCACCGTCAGCCGGCAACCGCGATCGGCGAGCATGCGCAGAATATTGCGTTTGCAGCCGTAGTCGTAGGCAACCACGTGGAAGCGGCCGTCATCGCGGCTGGCGTGACCTTCACCGTGCACCCAGGAGCCCTCGCCCCACTGATAGGGCTCGGTGACGCTGACCTCCTTGGCCAGGTCCATGCCCTTGAGGCCAGGGAAGGCGCGCGCCGCGTCCAGAGCACGCTGCTCATCGATGGCGTCGCCGGCCAGGATGCAGCCGTTCTGAGCACCTTTGTCGCGCAGAATCCGGGTCAGCCGGCGGGTATCGATGTCGGCGATGGCAACAATGCCACGGGCTTTCAGGTAATCCGGCAGCGACTCCTCGGAGCGCCAGTTGCTCACCGTCAGGGTGAGATCACGGATCACCAGGCCGGCGGCCCAGACCCGGTCGGACTCTTCGTCTTCCCGGTTGACCCCGGTATTGCCGATGTGCGGATAGGTCAGGGTCACGATCTGTTTGGCATAGGACGGATCGGTGAGGATTTCCTGATAACCGGTCATGGCGGTGTTGAACACCACTTCGCCCACGGTTTCACCCGTGGCGCCAATGGCGACACCCCGGAACAGACTGCCGTCTTCCAGAGCAAGAATGGCGGGTACCGTCAACGCAACCTCCTGGCGGATTGGGACTCTGGGCGCCCCCGTTCATTGCCCGCGCCCGCGCGCCGCGGCGCCCTGATGCGGGCCGGCCTGAGAAGCACGGGCCGCAAGCAATGAACAGTGATGCCCTTATGGGAGATCGGTGGCGGGGGGCGCTGCGTTCGCAAAAAAGCGAGATGGATTGCTCCACCTCGCTTTTTTAGAGAATTCTTCACTCGGCCACCCGCACGCCCATCTTGGGCTGCGCGCATTTTATGCCTTTCGCGCGGCGCTGTCACCCAAGGAGCGGCGGAAAGGGGCAATCCGTGCCCGCTTCCTAGCCGCGGCCCCAGCCGGCGCTGCCGCCGGCCAGGCCGAGCACGTCCTGCATATCGAACAAGCCACGCTCGTGAGCGCCTAGCCACACCGCCGCGCGCACCGCACCACGGGCAAAGGACATGCGGCTGGAGGCCTTGTGGGTAATCTCCACCCGCTCGCCTTCGGCGGCGAACAGCACGGTGTGTTCACCAACGATGTCACCGGCGCGAATGGTCTCGAAGCCGATGGTGGTCCGCTCGCGCTCGCCGGTGCGGCCCTCGCGGCCGTACACCGCGCACTCTTTGAGATCACGCCCCAGGGTCTGGGCAACCACCTCGCCCATGCGCAGAGCGGTGCCGGAGGGCGCATCGATCTTGTGCCGGTGATGGGCTTCGATCACCTCGATGTCGACCTCGTCGCCAAGCACCGCGGCGGCGGTCTCCAGCAACTTGAAGCAAAGATTCACGCCAATCGAATAATTCGGCGCGAAACAGATCGCCACCTGCTCGCTGGCCGCGCGCAACGTGGCCAGTTGCTGGTCGTTGAGCCCGGTGGTGCCGATCACCAGACGGCTGCCGGCGGCCCGGCACACCTCGATATGGCGGGCGGTGGCCTCGGGCACGGTGAAGTCGATGAACACATCGGCGTCACCGGCCAGCGCGGCCAACTCATCGCCGATGGTCACGCCCAGCCGGCCCTGGCCCACCAGTTCACCGGCGTCGGCGCCGATCAGGCTGGAGCCGGGCACGTCCACGGCCACCGCCAATTCGGTGTCCGGATTGGCCAGCACCGCTTCGATCAGCGTCCGCCCCATGCGCCCGGCGGCGCCGATAATGCCTACTTTCATTCCATCCGCCCGTTCAGAATCTTGACCAAAGACAGCCGCGAAAATAACACAGCGGCCACGTTCAGCGCCCTTCGAAAAAGCGCTTCACACCCTCGAACCAATTAGTGCGGCGCGGGTTGTGGCGCTCGCCACCCTTATCCAGCGAAGCCTGGAAGCCACGCAGCAGCTCCCGCTGCTCACTGGACAGATTGACCGGCGTTTCCAGCACCACCTTGCACAGCAAATCGCCCGGCGGGCCGCCACGCACCGGCACCACGCCCTTGCCGCGCAGCCGGAACAGCTTGCCGGTCTGGGTTTCCGGGGGCACTTTCAGCTTCACTTGCCCCTCAAGAGTGGGCACCTCCACCTCGCCACCCAGGGCCGCGTCGACAAAGCTCAACGGCACCTCGCAGTGCAGGTTCTCGCCGTCGCGCTGGAAGATGTCGTGCTCACGCACCGCCACCTGCACGTAGAGATCACCGGCCGGCGCGCCGTGCACGCCGGCCTCGCCCTTGCCGGCCAGACGAATGCGATCACCGGTATCGACACCGGGCGGAATTTTCACCGACAACGTCTTGGTGCTCTGCACCCGGCCCTGGCCGGCGCAATGGCCGCAGGGGTTCTCGATGATCTTGCCCTCGCCGCGGCAGGTCGGGCAGGCCTGCTGCACGGTGAAGAAGCCCTGCTGCATACGCACCTGCCCCATGCCTTTACAGGTCGGGCAGGTCACCGGCCGCTCACCGGGCTGGGCGCCGGAACCCTCGCACACGTCGCACGGGTCCCAGCTGGGCACACGGATTTTTTCTTCGCAGCCGCGCACCGCCTGTTCCAGGGTCAGCTCAAGCGTGTAACGCAGGTCGGCACCGCGCGCCGGACCACGACGGCCGCCGCCACCGCCGCCGAAGATGTCGCCAAAAATATCGCCGAAGATGTCGCCGAAGCCGCCGCCACCAAAGCCACCCGCACCGCCGCCACCGAAACCGCCCTGCCCGTTGACGCCGGCATGGCCGAACTGGTCGTAGGCGGCCCGCTTCTGCTCGTCGGCCAGCACTTCATAGGCCTCCTTGGCCTCCTTGAACTTGGCCACCGCCTCCTGGTCATCCGGATTGCGGTCCGGATGGTACTTCATCGCCAGGCGGCGATAGGCCTTTTTCAAGTCCTGCGGGCCGGCATCCTTAGCCACCCCCAGCACTTCGTAATAATCGCGTTTGGACATAGACATTCAACTTGCCGTGAAGCAGAAACGCCGGCGTTTTCCGCCGGCGATATAAATATGCTCTGACGCCTGACGCCTGACGCCTGACGCCTGACGCCTGACGCCTGACGCTCAGTATCGGGTCTCGTCTTTCGGCGTCCAGCGTCGAGCGTCCGGCGTCAGGCCTTTATCACTTCTTCTTATCGTCGTCGACTTCCTCGAACTCGGCGTCGACCACGTCGTCACCGGCGTTTTGTTGCTGGCCGGCATCGGTGGCGCTGTTGTCGCCCTGGGTCTGTTGCGCTTCGGCGTACATTTTCTGTGCCAGAGCGCCGGAGGCGTCGGTGAGCGCCTTGGTTTTCGCTTCGATCTCGTCTTTATCGTTGCTCTTGAGCACCGCTTCCAGATCGGTAATCGCCGTGTTGATCGCCTCGCGCTCCTCGTCGGTGGCCTTGTCGCCGGCCTCCTCCAGGGTCTTGCGGGTGGCGTGGATCAGGTGATCCGCCTGGTTGCGGGTCTGCACCAGCTCTTCGAACTTCTTGTCCTCGTCGGCGTGGGCCTCGGCATCCTTGACCATCTGATCCACTTCGTCGTCGGACAACCCGGAGGACGCCTTGATCTGGATGGTCTGTTCCTTGCCGGTGGCTTTGTCCTTGGCGCCCACGTGCAGAATGCCGTTGGCGTCGATGTCGAAGGTCACCTCGATCTGCGGCACGCCGCGCGGCGCCGGCGGGATGTCTTCCAGGTTGAACTGGCCCAGCGACTTGTTCTGCGCCGCTTGCTTGCGCTCACCCTGGAGCACGTGCACGGTCACCGCGGTCTGGTTGTCATCGGCGGTGGAGAACACCTGCGACGCATTGGTCGGGATGGTGGTGTTCTTCTCGATCAGCGGCGTCATCACGCCACCCATGGTCTCAATGCCCAGGGTCAGCGGGGTCACGTCCAGCAGCAGTACGTCCTTGACGTCACCGCTGAGCACCGCGCCTTGAATCGCGGCACCGATGGCCACGGCTTCGTCCGGGTTGACGTCCTTGCGCGCTTCCTTGCCGAAGAATTCCGCGACCTTCTTCTGCACCATCGGCATGCGGGTCTGACCGCCCACCAGAATCACATCGGTGATGTCGGAGGTTTTCACGCCAGCGTCGCTGATCGCGGTTTTGCACGGCTCCAGGGAGCGGCTCACCAGTTGCTCGACCAGCGATTCCAGCTTGGCCCGGGTGACTTTCACCACCAGGTGCTTGGGGCCGGTCTGATCGGCGGTGATGTACGGCAGATTCACCTCGGTGTGCTCGGCGGAGGACAGCTCGATCTTGGCCTTTTCGGCGGCTTCCTTGAGGCGCTGCATGGCCAGGGCGTCGCCACCCAGGTCGATGCCGGAGTCCTTTTTGAACTGGTCGGCCAGGAAATTGATGATCGCCAGGTCGAAGTCCTCACCACCCAGGAAGGTGTCGCCATTGGTGGCCAGCACCTCGAACTGATGCTCGCCGTCCACTTCGGCGATTTCGATGATGGAGATATCGAAGGTACCCCCACCCAGATCGTAGACCGCGATGGTGCGGTCGCCGCCTTTCTTGTCCAGGCCATAGGCCAGGGCCGCGGCGGTGGGCTCGTTGATAATGCGCTTGACCTCAAGGCCGGCGATGCGGCCGGCGTCCTTGGTGGCCTGGCGCTGGGAATCGTTGAAGTAGGCCGGAACGGTAATGACCGCCTCGGTGACCGTTTCACCCAGGTAGTCTTCCGCGGTCTTCTTCATTTTCTTGAGCACCTGCGCGGAAATCTGCGGCGGCGCTTGTTTCTCGCCCTTCACTTCCACCCAGGCGTCACCGTTGTCGGCCTTGGCGATCTTGTAGGGCACCATCTTGATGTCCTTCTGGACCACCTCGTCATCGAAACGACGACCGATCAGACGCTTCACCGCGTACAGGGTGTTGGTCGGGTTGGTCACCGCCTGACGCTTGGCCGCCTGACCGACCAGGATCTCGTTGTCCTCGGTATAGGCAATAATGGAGGGCGTGGTGCGAGCCCCTTCCGCGTTCTCGATGACCTTGGTTTTGTCCCCTTCCATCACAGCCACGCAGCTGTTGGTGGTACCCAGGTCGATGCCAATGATCTTACCCATAATGTCCTTTTCTCCTTCACACGATCCGGAACCCAAAGGCGATCCGGACAGCTGAACCTAATTGACTTGCAGGCTATATGGCGGCGCGGCGTTGCTTTTCAAGAGAATCCGGCAAGCCGCTGACGTCCATCAGCCCGGCGCTTTACTGACCACCACGCGCGCCGGACGAATCAACCGTCCGTTGAGCTGATAGCCCTTCTCGAGCACCTCAATCACCGTATTGGGCTCGGCGTCCGGCGCCGGCACCATGGTCATGGCCTCATGGTGCTCGGGGTTGAACGGCTGGCCATGGGGATCGATCTGCTCAAGGTTGTACCGGTTGAACACATCCAGCAGGACCTTGAGAGTCAGTTCCAGACCCTCGCGGGCAGGCGCCAGCGCCTGGTTGTCCGGATCAAGGGTGGAAAGCCCACGCTCCAGGCTGTCCGCCACGGTGAGCAGGTCACCGGCGAACTTCTCGAGAGCGAACTTTCTGGCGCCGTCCACGTCGCGCTCGGCGCGGCGGCGCACGTTCTGGATCTCGGCCTGGGCACGGATGTCCGCTTCGGACAGTGCTTTTTCCAACGCCGCCAGGCGCTGGTGGGCGTCCACCAGTTGCGACTCCAGATCGATCGCGCCGGGCGACCCGCCCTCCGCGTTCCGTGCCTCGTCCTCACGGGCCGGTTCGTTGATGGGCGCGCCGTTCTCGGCCTGCCCGGCGGCCTCTTGTTGGGGCTGCTGCTGTTTTTCCTGTTCGCTCATATCCACTCCACGAATCCCGAATGTTGGGAAAGCGGGCAAAGATATGGGAACACCCGGGCGGGATTCAAGGGCAGGGACAGGTAGTTGACAGTGGATAGTGGACAGTTGACAGCGAAAACCATGCGTAACGGCAATGTCGTTGCAAAATAGCGAAGCATCCCATGCTCTCTGCAACGGTGTTTTGAACTTAGCTATCAACCGTCAACTATCAACTGTCAACTGCTTATAGTTGTGTCAGCGCGGCGGAGAGGATGCGGGCGGTGATGTCCACGGTGGGGATCACTTTCTCGTAATCCATGCGCGTGGGGCCGACCACCGCCAGCACCCCCACTGGCCCATTGCCCATCTTGTAAGGGGCGGACACCAGCGAATAATCCTCGAACGGCTGATAGCCGGACTCGCGGCCGATAAAGATCTGCACCCCTTCGGCTTTTATACTGCGCTCCAGCAGATGCAGGATGTCGCGCTTGCGATTGAAGGCCGCGAACAGATCGCGCAGCTGATCGATGTTGTCGGCCTGGGCGCCCTCCAACAGATTGGACTCTCCGGACACCACGTAATCGGAGTCCTGGACCTCCTGACGCAACGCCTTGCCGGCGATGTCCAGGGTGGTCTGCATCAGCACGTCCATCTGCGCGCGATCCGCGTCCATGGTGCTCAGCAGCCCCTCGCAGATACGGTCCAGATCGCAGCCGGCGTAGGTGTGGTTGATGTAATTGGCGGCCTGGCGCAGCTCGCTCTGGTCGTACTCGCGGCTGGTGTGGATGATCCGGTTTTGCACCTCGGAGCGGTTCACCACCAGCACCACCAGCACCCGCTGGCCGGACAACGGCAGAAACTCCACTTGCCTCAGGGTCGCCACTTCGCGGCGCGGCACCGCCACCAGGCCAGCCATGCGGGTCAGTTCGGCGAGGGTGCGCGAGGCCTGGGAAACCAGCTCCTGGGGCGATTGCTCCGGAGCCAGCAACAGGCGCAACTGGTCACGCAGGCGGGCGTTGTCGGGCCGCTCCATGGTGCTGGACGCAAGCAGGGTGTCCACATAGAGGCGATAGCCCAGTTCGGTGGGCACGCGCCCCGCCGAGGTGTGTGGGCTGGTCAGCAGCCCCATCTCCTCCAGCTCCGCCATGATATTGCGGATCGTCGCCGGGCTGACGCTCAGGCCGCTGCCTGTCGCCAGCGTCTTGGAGCCGACCGGCTGGCCAAAGCGGATATGCCGCTCCACCAGCGCCATCAGCAACCGTTGCTTTCGTTCGTTGATTTCCAGCTTCGCCATGCGCTCGCCACCTGTCAGACGTTCCGAGTATACAAGGGAAGCGGTCACTTTCCTCAACCCGCCCGCGCGCCGGCCCGGCGCGGGGGCTTACTTTGCTCCGCCGATTAGCCTAACATCGGCGAATACTGACCAAACGGACAGCTTTCCAGCCCAGGCCCGGCCGGGCCCGAACACCAACCGACCGCAGGCACGAACCGACGAGGTACCCATGCTGACCCATTTAAGCGTTCGCCACTTCGCCACCGTGGACCAGCTTGAACTGGAGCCGGAAAACGGCCTGACCGTGATCAGCGGCGAAACCGGGGCCGGCAAGTCGGTGCTGATCGACGCCCTCTCGCTGACCCTGGGCGAGCGCGCCGACAGTGCAGTGGTGCGCCCTGGCTGCGAGCGCGCCGAGGTGCTCGCCACCTTTCACCTGCAGGACAATCCGGCCGCCCGCGCCTGGCTCACCGAGCGCGAATTGGACAACGGCGATGAATGCCTGCTGCGCCGCACCGTGCGCGCCGATGGCCGCTCCCGCGCCTACGTCAACGGTACGCCAACCCCGCTGACCGATGTGCGCGCGCTGGGCGAGCAGCTGATCAGTGTCCACAGCCAGCACGAGCATCAGGCCCTGCTGCGCAAGGAAACCCACCGCGCCCTGCTCGACAACGTCGCCGAAGCGGGCCCGCTGAGCCTCGCCGTGGCCACGCTCTGGCGCGACTGGCAGGCCGCCCGCCGCGCCCATGACCAGGCCCTGGCCGACGCCCGCGAGCAAAATGAGCGTCAGGAATTGCTGCGCTTCCAACTGGAGGAACTCGACGCCCTGGCCCTGGCGGAGGGCGAGCTGGCGGAATTGGAGCAGGAGCAACAACGCCTGGGCAACGCCGAAGCCCTGATCCGCCTGTGTCAGCAGTCGGTGAGCGCGCTCTACGACGGCGAAGAAAACACCTGCAACGACCAGCTTGGCCAGGTCAGCCACTGGCTGGACGAAGCGCGCGCCAGTGACGAGGGCCTGGCGGAGGCGTTCGAAACCGTGGAATCCGCGCGCCTGCAGGTGGAAGCCGCCGCCGAAGCGCTGCGCCATTATCTGGAGCGGCTGGACCTGGACCCGGAGCGCCTCAATCAGGTCGAGGAACGCCTCAGCCAGGCCTACAGCCTGGCGCGCAAACACCGGCTGCGCCCGGAAGAGCTGGTCGAACACCACCGCAAGCTGGCCAGCGAAGCCGACACCCTGGAGCATTTTGACGAACATCTGGAGGCGCTGGCCAGCGCCGAGGCGCAGGCCAAAAACACCTACATGGAAAGCGCCCGCGAGCTCAGCCGCCAGCGCCGGGAAGCGGCCACCGGGCTCAACCAACAAGTGCAAAAGCAGCTCAAGGCACTGGGCATGAAGGCGGCCCGCCTGGAAACGGTGCTCAGTGAAACAAAACCCGGCGCCGACGGCCTGGAAGAGGTGGAATTTCAATTCACCGCCAACCCCGGGCAACCGCTGCGGCCGCTGGCCAAGGTCGCCTCCGGTGGCGAGCTGTCCCGGGTCAGCCTGGCGATTCAGGTGATCTGCGCCCGCAACCTGACGGTGCCCAGCCTGGTGTTCGACGAAGTGGATGTGGGGGTTGGCGGTGGCGTTGCCGAAATCGTCGGCCGGCTGCTGCGCGAATTGGGCGGCCATGCCCAGGTGCTGTGCATCACCCACCAGCCACAGGTGGCCGCCCAGGGGCATCAACACTGGCAGGTGCACAAAATTCAAGGCAAAAGCACCACCCACACGCGCATCCACACCCTGGAACCGGCCGCCCGGATCGAGGAAGTGGCGCGCATGTTGGGGGGCGTCGAGATCACCGAGTCCACCCGTGCCCATGCCAGCGAAATGCTCGACAAGGGGCAAAAGACGGCGCGCAGGGCCTGACGCAAGAACAACGGTGAACAGGGCGGGCTGAGGGCCGTCCGAGCAGGCGGACGGCGCCGGGCTGGCGGGGCGGTCTACTTTTTCTGTTTGGGCTTCACATAGAGCACCAGGGAATGATCGACGATGTCGAAACCGTGTTTCTCGGCGATCATCTGCTGGCGCTTCTCGATTTCCGCATCCATGAACTCCACCACTTCCCCGGTCTCCAGGCACACCATATGATCGTGGTGTTCCTCATCGGCCAGTTCGAACACCGCCGAACCGCCCTCGAAGTTGTGCCGCAGCACGATGCCGGCCTGCTCGAACTGGGTCAGAACCCGGTAAACGGTAGCCAGACCCACGTCTTCACCGGCGTCCATCAGCGCCTTATAAATGTCCTCGGCGCTCAGATGCCGGTCTTTGGACGACTCCAGCTGCTGCAGGATTTTCACCCGCGGCAGGGTTACTTTCAGCCCCGCCTTTCTCAAATCCTGATTATCCACTGTGTTCGCTCCGTATGCCGCCGAAAGGAAATGCCCGCCGCCGGGAACCTTGTTCCCGGTGGTCAAGTCTGTATTATCGCCCGGACATTATGCCAAGTCGAAAAACCATGCCAAGGATTCTAGTCTTCTTCGTACTTTCCACCGCCCTGCTGAGCGGCTGCAGCTCCCTGCGCTTCCCGGGGGTGTACCGTATCGACATCCCCCAGGGCAACATGGTAACCCAGGACATGCTGGCTGACCTCAAACCCGGCATGACCCCGGACCAGGTCCGCTACGTGCTCGGCCCGGCCACCCTGACCGACCCGTTCACGCCGAACACCTGGTATTACCTGCTGAACTATCAGCCCGGCAACGGCGACGTGGTGGAACAGCAGATCGTGGTCTATTTCGAGAACGGCCAGTTCACCCGCTACGAAGGCGAGGCCCTTAAGGATTTGCGCCAGCGCACCTCCGCCCGCCGCGACCGCGAGCTGGAGCGCAAGGCCGAAGACCGCAAAGAAAACCCGCTGCTGTAAGCCACGACGGCGGCGGCTTCAGGCGTCGCCGGTGGTCGGCGCTCGCCGGGCACGGGCGCGGCGAGCGGCTTTCGGGTCCACCTCAAGGGGCCGGTAAATCTCCACCCGCTCGCCGTCGCGCAACACCCGCGTCGCCGGCTCGGCCTCCAGCTTGCCAAACACTCCCATCGGCGCCGACGTCAGATCCAACCCCTCGAACACGGTATCCAGAGCGGACAACCGGGCCGCCTCCACCATCGTGGTGCCCGGCGGCACCCGCAAGGCGACCAGACGTTGCCGATCAGGCAGCGCGTACACCACTTCCACGCCGATCAACGCCTCATCCATGCCCGCCTCAGTCCAGAGCGCCGGTCAAAAAGCCAATCAGGATCGCCAATACCCCGAGCGGCGCGACAATTCGCACCATCGCTCGCCACACCATGTAGAGCGCGAAGCTCTTCATACCCAACTCTTTGCGCACCTGGGTTTCCTTCATGATCCAGCCCGCGAAGACGGCAATCAACAACCCACCCAGTGGCAGCATGATGCTGGTGGAGAGAAGCTCGATGTTGTCGAAGAAGCTGCCACCCAGGAAGGTGTAGTCTTTCCACACATTGAACGACAGCACCGAGCCGACGCCGAGCAGCCAGGCGGCCAGCCCCACCAGCAGCGAGGCCAGCCAGCGCCGCATACCCCGTTCCACCAGCCAGGCCACCATCGGCTCACCCAGGGAAATCGATGAGGTCCAGGCGGCGCACACCACCAACACGAAAAACAGGGTGCCGAACAACAGACCACCGGGCATCTGACCGAACGCCAGCGGCAAGGTCACGAACATCATGCCCGGCCCCTGAGCCGGCTCCAGCCCGCCGGTGAACAACAGCGGGAAAATCGCCAGCCCCGCCCCCAATGCCACCAGCGTATCCAGCGCGGCAATGATCACCACCGAAGACACAATCGACACCGGCCGGGTCTGCCCGCTCTTCTTATCGCGTAACTCCCGAGGCATGTAGGCGCCGTACGCCATGATCGCGCCCATGCCCAGGCTCAAGGTGAAAAAGGCCTGGCCCAGCGCATCCAGCACCGCCTGACCGGACAATTTGGAGAAATCGAACGCGAACAGGAAATCGACACCCTGGGCAAACCCGGAAGTGGTGGCCGCGTAACCAATCAACACGATCAGCAGCACGAACAACAGGGGCATCAATATCTCGACGGCGCGCTCCAGGCCTTTTTTCACGCCCATCGCCACCACCCCCATGGTCAGCACCATGAACAGCGTGTGCATCCCCAGCATCAACCAGGGGTTGGCCTGCATGGCCTGGTAATGGGCCTGGGAATCCGCCGCGCTGATGCCCTGGAACACCCCTTGCAGCGCTTCCCAGGCGTAATACAGCGCCCAACTCGCCACCGTGGAGTAGAAAGAGAGAATCAGGAAACCGGACAACGCGCCAAGATAACCGATCACCGCCCAGCGGCGGGTCACCTTGTTGTCCGTGGCCAGCTTTTTCATCGAGTGAATCGGGCTCAGGCCACCACGCCGGCCGAGCATCACCTCCGCGATCATAATCGGCACGCCCATCACCGCGATGCACGCCAGGTACAGCAGCACGAACGCGCCGCCGCCGTACTCCCCGGTGATATAGGGAAACCGCCAGATATTGCCCAGCCCCACGGCGGAGCCGGTGGCGGCCAGAATAAACACCCAACGGCTGGCCCACATGCCGTGGGCCGGCTTGTCCTGTTTTTGCATCCGTCGCTTACCCCTCGATGAAGTGCGGCCATTGTCTTGGTTTTGCCCGGGTCGCTCAAGGGAGCCGGCAACGCGCCGCCGTCATCGCTGCGCTCACGGCCCTCGCCAGAACCCCGGCCACTCTCTATAATCGCCGCCCCATGGGCAAATCAAAAAAGCACAAGTCGTCACCGAACGCCATCGCGCTCAACCGCAAGGCGAAGTTCGACTATCATCTGGAAGAGTTTTTCGAGGCCGGTCTGGCGCTGGAAGGCTGGGAAGTGAAATCCTTGCGCGCCGGCAAAGCCAACCTGTCCGAAGCCTACGTGCTGCTGCGCGATGGCGAGGCGTTTCTGTTTGGCGCCCGCTTCGAGCCTCTGCCCACCGCCAGCACCCACATCAACCCCGACCCGATACGCAGCCGCAAACTGTTGCTGCACCGCAAGGAGCTGGGGAGAATTTTTGGCGGCGTTCAGAAAGAGGGCTTTACCTGCGTGCCAGTGAACCTGCACTGGCACCATGGGCGGGCCAAACTGGACATCGCCCTGGCCAAGGGCAAGCAGAAATTCGACAAACGCGCCACCGAACGGGAACGCGACTGGAGCCGCCAGAAGCAACGCATTCTGCGGCGGGGTTAACC
>TARA_R110001606_G_scaffold53442_21_pt1 | contig 23658 bp, 19 predicted proteins | sample TARA_R110001606 | Tara Oceans TARA_R110001606 (sample SAMEA4398315) | marine metagenome | biome: Polar Biome; feature: [SRF] surface water layer (ENVO:00010504); material: water (ENVO:00002006), including particulate matter (ENVO:01000060) such as... | depth 5 m
TTTGTCAACATCGAGCCCAGCGGCGACGCCCGCGCGGATGTATTCGATACCGTCTGCCAACGTGTAGGCCAGCTCGAGATCTGCGGTCGCGCCAGCTTCCTGCATGTGATAGCCGGAGATCGAGATGGAATTGTATTTCGGCATGTTTTGGGACGTGTACGCGAAAATGTCCGAGATGATCCGCATGCTGGGCTTGGGCGGATAGATATAGGTGTTGCGGACCATGAACTCCTTGAGAATGTCGTTCTGGATCGTGCCTGCCAGCTTGTCCGGTGTGACGCCCTGTTCTTCGGCCGCCGCAATATAGAGTGCGAGGATGGGCAGTACGGCGCCGTTCATGGTCATGGAAACGGACATCTTGTCGAGCGGGATGCCCGAGAAGAGCGTGCGCATGTCGTAGATGGAGTCGATGGCAACGCCCGCCATGCCGACATCGCCGGAGACTCGGACATGATCGGAATCATAGCCCCGATGGGTGGCAAGGTCGAAGGCGACGGAGAGGCCTTTCTGACCGGCGGCAAGGTTGCGGCGGTAGAAGGCGTTGGAGTCTTCAGCCGTGGAGAAGCCGGCATACTGGCGCACGGTCCATGGCTGGTTGGTGTACATGGTGGGGTAGGGGCCGCGGCCGAACGGGGCAAGACCGGGATAATCGTCGAGGAAATCGAGGCCCTTCGTGTCATCGGCAGTAAAGGCCGTTTTGACGTCGATGCCTTCCGGCGTGTGCCATGGCGTGCCGAGGGATGGCGTGGCGGATCTGGCGCTGGGCGTGCCGAGGTCGGCCTTGGTGAAGTCAGGGAATTTGGTCATTGGGAGAGCCCCAGTTCTGCGTGCGCGAGCTTTAATGTGTGGAGCACATCGCAGCCCATGAAGATGTTGGAGTCAATGCCGGGCGCCTCGAACTTTCCGGCGAGCCAGACGTGGCGGGCGCCAGCGGCCTTGAGGGCGGTGGCGGCGGCTTCGGCTTCGTCCGGGTAGCGCGTGTCGCTGCCGCAGAGGACGACGATGTGGCAACCGGAGGCCTTGAAGGCGGAGGCGAGTTCGCTGGCGGTTTTGGGGGCGACGGGCGGCTCTTTCGCGGCCAGGCCGCCTGCGGCGAACAGGTTGCGGGCAAAGTCTGCGCGGGCCGAGTGTTCGGCGACGGGGCCGAGCGTGGCGAGGAAGATGGCGGGTGCTTTCTTCGCGGCGGCGGCCGTGTCACGCAGGGATTCGAAGGGCGCGGCGAGATGCACGGGGGCTAGCGGTGTGCAGGTGAGGGCCGGGGCGGGGGCGGCAGGCGCGGGCCGGGGCGTCGCGGCATCTGAAATCGGCGCGTCAATGGCGTCGAGCGTCGGGTATTCTGTCACGCCGGTGATCGGAACCTTGCGTTTGGCAATGTCCTTGGCGCGGGCGTCACGGACTGTGATAACACGGTCCTGGAAGGCGCCGGAGAGGAGCGAGGTAGCATAGCCGCCTTCGCGCTCGATGTTCTGGAATTCTTCCCACGCGGCTTTGGCGAGGTCTTCAGCGAAAGTCTCGGTGAACCAGGCACCGCCAGCGGGATCTGCGACGCGGCCGAGCTGGCTTTCCTCCATGGCGATGATCTGGGTGTTGCGGGCGATGCGGCGGCCGAGCTCTTCGGGCACGCCGAGGGCAGAATTGAACGGGCGAACGGTGACAATGTCAGCCCCGCCAATGGCGCCTGCGAAGGCGGCCGTGGTGCAGCGGAGCATGTTGGTCCAGGCATCGTAGCGCGTGAGCATGCGGGCCGATGTGGTGGCCTGGATGCGCATCGGGACGGGCGTAACGTCAAGCAATTCAAGGCAGCGGGCCCAGAGGCGGCGGGCGGCTCGCAGCTTGGCGACGCCGAGGCCGTAATTGGCATCAAGGGCGAGCGTGAAACCGATGCGCGGGGCGAGGGCGGTGAGGTCAGCATCGGGCAGGCGGCGTAATGTGTCGACGGCGTTGGCGATGAGGGCGCCGAGTTCCTGGGCGTCGGAGCCACCCGCTTCGTGCACCATGCGGGCATCGATGCGCATCAGGCTGGCGCCGGTGAAGGGAGCGAGGCGGGCGAGCGTGTCGGCGAGGGCGGCGAACGTGTCGTCAAGCGATGCCGCGAGGGTGCCGGTGCGGGCGAGGGCCCCGAGGGGATCGAGGTTGAAGGCGAGTTTGAGGGCGGCCGGGTCGGCGGCGCCTTCGGCCCAGGTGGCGACAAGGCCAGCGGCGACGAAGCCTGGTTCGTCGACCGGGTCCAGCGCAATCGTGGCGATACTGGCATCGACGCCGGCGAGTGTAGCTTGCAGGTCAGCGAGGCTGAGGATCTGGACGCCATTTTCACCGGCCGGGTCGAGCGTGAGTTCCACAGAGGAGACGCCGCGTTCGAGGTCGCGCAGGATTTCGGCATTCGTGGTGGCGGGGTCGGGGTGGGTGAAGGCCTGGCGGATGTCCCATGGCAGCCAGGCGTCGGGCGCCGCGGTGGGGCCGCGCAGGTAGGGCGCTGCGCCGGGCGTGCCGAGCGGGTCGGTGGCCGAGGGGAAATCGCTTTCGCGGTAGAGCGGATGGACCTTGAGGCCGTCAGCGGTGACGCGGGTGATCGTATCGATGCCCTTGCCCTTCAGGGCCTTTTCGACGGCGGCCAGCCATTCGGCTTCGGTCGCATCCTTGAACGCGCTGCTGAGGGGGAGGATGTCATCTGCCATGATATGCGGTGCCTGTATTCTCGAGTGTGCCTTGGTAATGGAGTTGACGCCAACGTAAGGTCAAGGCCTTGCGCAACGGCAGGGGTGCGGCCTGATGGCCGTTATGGCGCTTGTGGCCCTTTGAGGAAGCGTATTTACTGCAGTCACAGGGATGAAACGCGCGAGCGCATTGGCGCCGCCAAGCAGGAAAGCAGTATGACATGAGACTCAAAAAGGCGCGGATTGCCCCGCTGGCGGACGCGGAGATGGACGCCGAACAGCGCGAGACGCTTGAAAAGACGTTCAATGGTCGCCCTGTGTACAATATTTTTCGCACGCTGGCGCGCGCGCCGAAGGCGTTCAAGTCATTCATGCGCTGGGGCGGATATATCCTGTCGGACAATAACAGCCTCGCCCCGCGCGAGCGCGAAATGGTCATCCTGCGCACCGGTTATAACTGGAAATCCGGCTATGAATGGGCCCAGCATGTGCGCATCGGCAAGGAATGCGGCATGACCGACCTCGAAATCCAGCACATCAAGGAAGGGCCGCTGGCGCCGAGCTGGTCTGCGCTGGAAAGCGCGATGTTACGCGCCGTGGACGAGCTGACAGGCGACGCCTTCATTTCCGACCGGACATGGAACGAGCTGGCCGGGCTGAGCGAGAAGCAGCGCATGGACCTGGTGATGACGGTCGGCCAGTACACGCAGGTGTCGATGATGCTGAATACGTTTGGCGTGCAGCTGGACGATGACCTGGAAGCGGACCCGGACCTGGAACGGTGAGCCTCGGCGATGTCACAGGCCGCCTGGCAGGCAAGGTGGCGATCATTAGCGGTGCCGGACAGACGCCGGGCGAAACGATTGGCAATGGCAAGGCCATGGCGCTGCTGTTTGCGCGGGCCGGGGCTGGCGTGCTGTGTGTCGACCGCGATGGCGACCGCGCCGCCGCGACGGTGGCAGACATCGAGCAGGAAGGCGGCGTCGCCGCGCTGTGCGTTGCCGATGTAGCGAAAGCCGAGGAGGCTGCGCGGATTGCGTCCGACTGCACGGCCTTGTTCGGGCGTGTGGACATACTGGTCAACAATGTCGGCATTGGCGGCCATGGCGACGGGCCGCCGCACAAGCTGACCGAGGAGGCGTTCGACCGCATCCTGCGCGTGAACCTCAAGGGCGCATGGCTGGTGACGCAGGCTGTGATGCCCGGCATGCTGGAACAGCGCAGCGGCGCCATCATCAACATCTCTTCACTCGCCTCCATCGCGGGCGGATTCCAGATGGCTTATGAAGTGTCAAAGGCCGGGATGAACCGGATGACACGCAGTGTGGCGATGAGCGGGGCATCGCGCGGCGTGCGCTGCAATGCGATCACGCCGGGCCTGATGGACACGCCGATGGCGATTGGTGGCATTGCGGCGGCGCGGGGCATTTCCGAGGAAGCGCTGCGCGAGGAGCGCGCCGCGAACGTGCCGATGAAGTTCATGGGCACCGGCTGGGACACGGCGCACGCAGCGCTGTTCCTGGCGAGCGACGAGGCGCGGTTCATAACCGGGGCGGTGCTGCCGGTGGATGGCGGCGGCAGCGCGCGGGTCGGGTGAAGCACCCCGGTCTTGCAGCGTGGCCGTCGCGATCTCGGTCATTCTTTCAGGGGCAGTGATCATCAGGGGGCGGCCCAAAGCGGTCGTTCAGGTTCAACTCCCGATGCGCTCTGACTTGATCTCAGAACGAAGCACTGTCATTTTGCAGCAGATCGTTGGGGGAGAGCGGCATGAAGGTCCAGAAATCCTTTCTCGTTCTTGGTGCGGCACTCTTCCTGTCAGGACTGCTGACCGGTCTTGCGACGGGCGTCATGGCAAATCCCCGGATGGGATTGTCAGCCCATATGCAGGGCCTGACCAACGGCACGTTTTTGCTCGCTGTCGGTGCCACCTGGCGATTTGTCGAACTTGGCAAGACTGCCGCGCGCGCAACATTTTGGCTTCTGGCGTATGGCACCACCGTGAACTGGTTGTCAACAACGCTGGCCGCCGCCTGGAATACGGGAGACATGACACCCATTCACGGGCCCAGCCCCACTGCGCAGCCGTGGCAGGAACTCATCGTCACGGTCGGGCTGCTTTCCCTGACGCTCGCAATGATTGTCGGTACAGTTCTCTTGTTGCTAGGGTACATTCAGAAGCGCGCAGAGAACTGACAGGGGCTCTGTTATCCGTATTGACCCTGACGAACCGGTGGCCAGCGTTTTCCGGGATCATGCGTTCTGAAGGTCCTCAGCCGGGCAACTGAGGCAGGCGCTTGGGGCGCCTTTCGGGCACTGCTACGCCGCCGGGGCCCAGTTGCCGTGGAAGCCGGGTGGATGCGGCGTGGCCGTGTGAGATCAGTCCGCCGCTGCGAAGTGAGCCATCTGGTCTGCGTGTGCTTGCTCGAAAGCCGGACGGGCAGTGGCGCGCGCGACGTAGGCGCGGCAAGCAGGGAATTCTGCGAGCCCGTCGAACCGATCAACGAGGCGCAGGACATCCGCCATGAGTATATCGGCGATGGAGAACATGCCGACGAGCCATTGGCAGTCTGACAAGACCGGCTCAAGGTGTTTGAGCCGATGCTGAAAGAGGAAGTCATCGAAAAATTTTCGCATTGGCGTTTGGTCAGTGCCGCCTGAGAACATGAAGAAGGACCAGGGCTGGCTCGCGGCCTCGACAGACGCGAGCGCTGCGATCAGCCATTCTCGGACGTCGCTGCGGCCGCGCGGATCTACGGGCATTAGCTTGTCGCTCAATTCGCCGAGGTGGAGCAGGATCGCGCCGCTTTCGAAAATCGACAGGTCGCCATCGGTCAGCCAAGGCACCTGACCGAAGGGCTGATGCGCGAAATGGCCGGCACCCCGTTCACGGAACGGCGTGCTTTCGACGCGATATGGCAATCCGGCTTCTTCCAGTGCCCACCGCACCCGCAGGTCGCGCACATACCCCCGTGGCAGATCGGGAACCCAGTCATAGGTCGTGAGGACGAGATCAGTCATGAGGCATCTCCTTGCGGCGATGCGTGAATGTTACCGCCACAAGCTGCCACGGCAAGTGGCCGTGTCCTGGCCTAAGTGGCCGGGGCCCAGTTGCCGTGGAAGCCGGGTGGGATGCGGTGGGGGACGTGGACGAGGGCGACGGGGGGCGCGGTGAAGGCCTGCGCGTCGAGGATCGCGAGGTCTGTCGTGTCCGTGTTGGTGTCGACGACATAACCCATCAGCCAGCCGTCACCTTCCGGTGCATCATCGGTGCGCGGGATGAAGACGAATTCGCCAGGCACGCGGCCGGGGCCGAAATCATGGGTTTCGCGGGTGCCGGTATCGAGATCGTGCTTGTAGAGTTTCGTCTGGTCGAACACTTCGAAGCCGTGATCTTCGGGCAGGGCCATTGTGTAAGCGTAGCGGTATTTCTTGCCGGTATAGCGCTCGTCGGGCCGGGGGAATTCCTGCGGCGCAGCGTCCAGAATGGTGCGGGTGACATTGCGGGCGGCGGGGTCTATCGCCCAGCGTTCGAAGGTGACTTTTTCAGAATCCGGGCCCTGTTTGCTGTCGGCGAACATGGTGTCGTGGACGCTGGCATCCATGATGATTGTGCCGTCTTCGGCTTCATAGGCATTGCATGGGTGGAAGACATAGCAGGGGTCGACATCGCACCAGATGACATCCTCATTGGTGCCGTGGCGCGGCATCAGGCCGATGCGGGCCTTGTGCGCCGGGTTCCAGCGATAGGGGAAGGACTGGCCTGCGAGCAGGGTTTTCATCGAGAAAGTGACCGGCAGGTCCATGATGACGACATAGTGTTTCGTCACTGCGCAGTCGTGGATCGAGGGGCCGTGTTCGACCTTGACCGGTTCCTCGCGGATCACCTTGCCGCTGGCATCGACGACGGTATGGTGGATGGTGGTCGGGTCCATGGCGTAATAGGTGATGGCATGCATCTCGCCGGTTTCCGGATCGAGGTGCGGGTGGGCGGAGAAGGAATTCTTCAGTGTCCCGCCGAACGGGTCGTGCGCGAGCGTATCGAGCCTGTCATTCAGGCGCACGGGCCAGGCGCCGGCCTCGACCAGGGCCCAGGTGTTGCCATTGTGGCCGATGACATTGGTGTTGGCATTGTCCTGCGTCCCTCGGCGCGGGCCGGGGGCGGGTGTCTCGCCAAGGGCGGCTGAGACCGCATTCGAGCGGACCCAGCGGTTGCGGTACCAGAGCGCCTTGCCGTCCTTGAGGCAGACACCATGGATCATGCCGTCGCCGGAGAACCAGTGATAGGTGGCCGGGTTGGGGTTGCCGAGGGGGTTTGGCCCGATGCGCAGGTAACGGCCGTTGAGGGCGGCGGGGATTTCGCCCGTCACTGCCAGGTCTTCCAGGGTCATTTCCGCATCGACCGGGGTGTGGATGCCGGTGAGGAATGTGTTCTCAGTGTGCCCGAGGCGGGGGCGTGTGCGGTTGAAGGCAACGATCTTCATGATGCCCTTGGTGACATTATCGCGGAAGACGGTTTCGACGGGACTGGCCATGGGAAAACTCCGGGGTTGAAACGTAGGCAAATAATGTTTACAGCACTAACATGAACGCGAAAGATAACACTGTCAACATGGGTTCGTCCAAGGGCGGGTACCATCATGGCGACCTGCGGGTTGCCCTGATCGAGACCGGTCTGAGGCGGCTCGAACAAGGCAGCGCCGAAAGCCTGAGCCTGCGCGAGATCGCACGCGACATTGGCGTCAGCGCGACGGCGATCTATCGCCATTTCCCGGACAAGGACTCGCTGCTGGCGGCGCTGGCAGCCGAAGGGCTGGCCAAGCTCGCGCGTGAGCAGAAATTGGCGGGCGTGGCAGGAGGCAGGCAGGGCTTTGCGGAGATGGGCCGGGCGTATGTGCGCTTTGCGATGAACAATCCGGCGCTGTTTCGCCTGATCTATTCATCGCTGCCGCCGGCAGCAGACCCCAATTGCGCGAACCCGGAAGACTCGCCTGGCTGGCTGTTGCGCCAGACAGTGACGGACCTTGCCGGCCCGAACGCGACGCCCGGCCAGCGCCATGCGGCTATCCTGCGAGCATGGTCGGTGGTGCATGGCCTGGCGATGCTGATCCTCAGCGGACAGATCGCGCCGAAGGATGTGGATCAATTGATCAATGAGGTGATCAGCGTCGACAGCCTCAAACTGGGATAGGCGGACCTGGCCTACCTGTCCCTACGTGACCGCTTGCCCCGCAGACCGGGGCACCTAGTTTCAAACCAAAGTCCATCAATCTTGTGAGGAAATTCCATGGCCCTGCCACCCGTCCTGCAAAACCTGCGCGTGCCCGTGATCGGCTCGCCCCTGTTCATCATCTCCAACCCTGACCTGGTCATCGCCCAGTGCAAGGCGGGCGTGATCGGCAGCTTTCCGGCGCTCAATGCGCGCCCCGGCCCTGTGCTGGACGAATGGCTCGACAAGATCACGACGGAACTGGCCGAGTGGGACGAGAAAAACCCGGACCGCAAGTCAGCGCCCTATGCCGTCAACCAGATCGTCCACAAGACGAATAACCGCCTCGATCATGATGTTGAAATGTGCGTGAAGTGGAAAGTGCCGGTCGTGATCACGTCGCTGGGCGCACGTCAGGAAGTGAATGATGCGATTCATTCCTATGGCGGTATCGTGATGCACGACATCATCAACATCGTCTTCGCACACAAGGCGCTGGAGAAAGGTGCAGACGGCCTGATCGCGGTCGCGAGCGGCGCGGGCGGCCATGCGGGCACTCTGTCCCCCTTCGCGCTGATCCAGGAAATCCGCCAGTTCTTCGACGGGCCGCTGGCCCTGTCCGGTTCGATTGCCACGGGCAATGCGGTGGCGGCCGCGCAGGCCATGGGTGCAGATTTCGGCTATATCGGTTCGGCCTTCATTGCCTGCCACGAGGCCAATGCGGTGGAAGGCTACAAGGACATGATCGTCGATTCCAAGGCGGGCGACATTGTCTATTCCAACCTGTTTACCGGCGTGCACGGCAACTATCTTGCGCCATCAATTGCTAAGGCGGGCCTCGACGCGAACAATCTGCCGGAATCTGATCCGTCAGCGATGAATTTCGGCTCCGGCGGCAATCAGGAAGCCAAGGCCTGGAAAGACATCTGGGGCTGCGGCCAGGGCATTGGCGCAATTGGGACCCGGATGTCGACCGCCGAATATGTCGATCAGCTGGAGCGCGAGTATGATGGCGCCCGCGAAGCACTGGCCAAGCGCCTGGCCTACAAGGCGGCCACGGCGTTCGCGACTGCCTGATTTCGGCGGGGCTTTACCGCTGATCCTGTCGCCCGTTCGCCTTTGACTGGAGGCGGGCGGGCTTTTTCTATCCGACCGGGACCGCGCCGGGCGCACGGCTTCCGCTTGCCGGACCTGCAGATGCAGGCGGATTGGCAGGCAAGCGAGAGGGCGCTGCAGACGGCCAATGTCGCCGGCAGATGGCAGGGCCCCAACACATGGTTCGCAGCCGAGGAGCCCATCGGCGCACTGTATCGCTGGGTGAATGCCGTGCGGGGGCTGACGCGGCCTGTCCTGGCGCTTTTATTGTGGCTGATGCCGGGGGTGGGTGTCTCCCGGGTCCGGCGCCGCAGCGCCGAGCCAGACGTGACCTGCGTTGATCCTTTGCGGTGGCGTGCTATCCTTTCTCCGAAAAGGGAGAACCGTGATGGCACCGCAGGAGATGGTGGACCTCGGTTCAGCCAGCGCAAGAGAGACGGCGAAGGCTGTACGTACAGGGATTGTAAGTGCGCAGGAGGCCTGCGAAGCGGCCATTGCGCGGATCGAGCATTTCAACGGGCCCGTCAATGCGGTTGTGGTCAGGGATTTCGACCGGGCGCTGGCGGCGGCCCGCCAGATCGACACGTCGCGCCAGCCAGATGACCCGCGCTCCCTGCTGGGCGTTCCCATGACGGTGAAGGAATCCAATGATGTCGCGGGCTTGCCGACGACATGGGGCATGGAGGCTTTCAGGGACTTGCCGGTAGAGGCCGATGCAGTCGTCGTGCAGCGCCTGAAGGCCGCCGGGGCGGTTATCCTGGGCAAGACCAACGCGCCGGTGGCGCTGGCGGACTGGCAAACCGAGAATCCCGTCTATGGGCGGACGCTGAACCCCTATGATCCGGACCGGTCGCCCGGCGGGTCATCGGGCGGCGCCGCCGTGGCGCTGGCGACCGGCATGGTGCCGCTGGAGATCGGCTCGGACATTGGCGGGTCGATCCGCGTGCCGTCGCATATGTGTGGCGTGTTCGGGCACAAGCCGACCTATGGAATCGTGCCGACGAAGGGGCATGGCTTTCCGGGAACGGATGGGGTGGATGTGCCGCTGGCAGTGGTTGGCCCGATGGCGCGCAATGCGGGCGACCTTGTGACGGCCATGGACGTGATCGCAGGCCCGGAAGACGGTATCGGCTACAGGCTGGACCTGCCACCGCCGCGGCATGGTACGCTGACGGACTTTCGCATTCTGGTGCTGGACGCGTTGCCGGGTGTCGCAGCGGATGCCGATACGCGGGCGGCCGTTTCAAACCTGGCTGACAGCCTGTCCGAAGCGGGCGCGCTGGTTTCAGACGATGTCAGCATTCTGCCTCGCCTAGACACGATGCATTCTTCCTATGTGAAGATGCTGAATACCGTGATCACGCGTGGTACGCCGGGCGCAGAGCCGATGGATGCGCACACATGGATGGAACTGGTGGACGAACAGATGCGGATCATCCGCGCCTGGCGCGCCGTGTTCGACCAGTATGATGTCGTGATTGCGCCCGTGTTCAGTACGCCGGCCTTTCCTTATCAGACCGACCCGAACTGGGCTAAGCGGACCCTGATGGTCGATGGGGTACCGCAGCCCTACGGCGCGCAACTGGCCTGGGCGGGACTGGCGACCTTCCCCGGCCTGCCTGCAACCTGCGTGCCGGTGGCGAAGAGTTCCGGGAGCCTGCCGATTGGGCTGCAGCTGATCGGTGCGCCCTTTGGTGACTGGACGACGCTGGCCCTGGCGCAGCTCATGGAATCTTCCGGACTCACGCGATAGGTGGCGCGTGATTGCGCGGCCCGGCGGGCTGGGCCAAGATCAGGCTTTGCGGGAGATGCGAGGCATGGCCAAGCCGGACAAGCTGTTAGTGATTGACGAGGGCACGACCTCGACAAGGGCGATTGTATTTGATCGTGCCTTTGCCGAGGTCGCGCTGGCCCAGCAGGACCTGACGCTCAGGTTTCCCGAAGACGGCTGGGTAGAGCAGGATGGCGAGGAAATCTGGACGCGAACGCTGGCCGTATGCCGCGAGGCGATCGCGGCGGCTGGCGGGGTTGGCGAGATAGCCGGGATCGGCATCACCAACCAGCGCGAGACGACCCTGGTATGGGACAGGGCGACCGGAAAGCCGATTGCGCCCGCCATTGTGTGGCAGGACAGGCGCACGGCCCGCGTGTGCGAGACGATGAAGGCCGATGGCCACGAGCCGGCGGTGCAGGCCGAGACGGGCCTGCTGCTCGACCCGTACTTTTCCGGTACGAAGATCGGCTGGATCCTTGATTCTGTCGAGGGCGGTCGGGCGCGCGCGGAGTCGGGCGAGCTTGCCTTCGGCACGGTGGAAAGCTTTCTGATCTGGAAGCTGACCGGAGGACACGTGCACGCGACAGACGTGACGAACGCCTCTCGGACGCTGCTTTATCGCCTGGGACTGGGCGCGGAGGGCGGCTGGAGCGAGTCGATGACGCGCCTGTTCAACGTGCCGCCGGGCCTGTTGCCGGAGGTGAAGCCGAACGCTGCGGACTTCGGGATGAGCGATGACAGTCTGCTTGGCGCGGCGCTGCCGATCCTGTCAGCGGCGGGTGACCAGCAATCGGCGCTTGTGGGGCAGGGCTGTCTCGCGCCGGGCATGGCAAAGATCACATATGGCACGGGCGCCTTCCTCGTAGCGAATACGGGCACCGAGCGGCCCGATTCGCAGCACCGTCTGCTGGGCACGGTGGGCTACGAGCTGCCTGGCGGCGGGGCGATGGCGCTGGAGGGCTCGATCTTCAATGCCGGGACGGTGGTGAAATGGCTGCGCGATGATCTCGGCCTTGTCGATTCCGCCGAAGAGACCGAAAGCGTTGCGGCGGGCCTGAAGGGGAATGGCGGGGTGTATATCGTGCCGGCCTTTACCGGGCTGGGCGCGCCGCACTGGAACGCCGATGCGCGCGGTACGATAAGCGGCATCACACGGGCGACGACAGCGGCGCACCTGGTGCGCGCTGGGCTGGAATCGGCGGCCTACCAGACGCGGGACCTGCTCGACGCCTTTGCCGCCGATGGCGCGGAGATCCGCGAATTGCGGGTCGATGGCGGCATGGTGGCGAATGACTGGCTGATGCAGTTCCTGGCCGATATCTGCGACCGGCCTGTGCTGCGGCCTGATTACCGCGAGATGACGGCGCTCGGCGCGGCGGCCCTGGCGGCGATGCAGCTTGGCTGGCTGGACGCGAAAGCATGGACCGAGCGGCCCGTGCAGGGCCGGCGCTTTGAACCGAAGATGGGCGCCGACGCGCGGGGCGCCCTGATCAGGGGCTGGCAGGACGCGATGCGCAGGACGCTGGCCTGAGACTTGCGCCGCCTGGGGGGCAGGAAAGCGAACAGACTTCGGACAAAAAAAGACCGGCGGAACAGTGTTCCGCCGGTCTCTGTTTTCTGGTGTTCGTGTAACTAGAACTTCTTGCTTACGTTCACAAAGGCACGGCGGCCACGGATGTCGTAACCCGTTGCGCTCGCTGGCGTGTTACCAGCGCTGAGCTGAACGATGTCAGACACTTGCGGTGGGTGCTCGTCGAAGATGTTGCGCACACCGCCCGTGATCGTCCACGTGTCACCCGTCCAGCGGACGGACAGGCCGTGCGTGAACTGTGCTTCTGTGTAGACCTTGTAGAGGCCCGTCAGAGCGAAATATGCCTGCGGGTCGTTATAGTCTGCCGCAAAGTAGCGGTTGTCATCCTGGCGGCCGATGAAATCGGTGAACCAGGTATAAGTCCAGTCACCACGGTCAAGGCGGACGGACGCATCACCAACGACGCTCGGAAAGCCGATGGTGCCGTTGAAGTCATTATCCGTAACGCCTGAAACGAAGTCGGAACCGAACACGTTGATGTAACGCTCGAGTGCCCAGTTGATGGAGCCCTCGGCGATCACCGTGCCGAAGTTGAACTCGTTCGTGTAACGGACCTCAAGGTCGATACCCGCTTGCGACTGGGAATCAACGTTCAGGGTTGGAGCCAGAATGTTGTCAACGTTATAGGCGCCGATCGTTGCCGTGCCAGGAGCACGTTCGAACAGGTCACAGAAATCGTTCGGGTAAACTGTGGTTGCATAACAGCCACCAACGATCTGAGCAGCCGAGAGGCTGGTGATCTGATCCTGAATCTCGATCTCGTAATAGTCGACAGCGATGTTCAGGTCAGCGAAGGTTGGCGTCCAGATGAGACCCGCGGTGAACGTGTCACCGGTTTCTGGCTCCAGCAGCTCACCACCGCCAGACGTGATCACAAGCGCCGAAGAACCGGCGCCGGTGTAATTGTCCGGAACACCCGCAGCCGCACAGTTTGCGCGGATGTTGGGGTTGGTGCTGTCTGCCCAGTTGATACACGGGTCGATAACCGTCTGGCTCTGGAAGCCGGTCTGGTCTTCCAGGAAGAGCTCAAACAGGGCCGGTGCACGGTAGGATGTCCCGTAGCTGGAACGCGCACGGAAAGTTGGCGTGATCTGCCAGTTCAGGCCGACCTTGTAGATCGAACCCGATCCGCCGAGGTCATAGTCAAATGCACGGACCGAGCCCGAGAATTCAACATCTTCAGCGAGTGGAGCGCCCTTGAGCAGCGGCACGTTGATTTCGGCGAAAACTTCCGAAACGCTGTTCGTGCCTTTCGTCGGGCCTGCAGTTGACGAACCCCAGATGTCGCCACCCTGGGTGAGAACACCCGGCTGATCGTCAATCGAGAATTCGCGATACTCTGCACCCAGACCAAGACCCAGAGGGCCGGCTGGCAGTTCGAACACTTCACCCGCGAGAACGGCCGTGAAGGTCGTTTGCTCGTAAATGGTGCTGCCGGTCTGGTAACCGCCAATTGCGGCTACGAGATCATTCGATGCGACGCCTGAGAGAATGTCAGGGTTCAGGAAGTCGATGCTTGGCGGAGCGATCGTGTCGGCAAGGCCATCGCCATCAACGTCTGCAACGCCATCAAAGTTCCAGTCGCCCGACTTCGAGAGAAGGATCTCGTTGCCGCCATAGCTGCCTTCGCCACGCGAATAGCTGCCATCGATCTTCCACGACCAGTCGTCGAGAAAACCGGGTGCAAAGCCGCCGGAAAGCGAAGAGCTTGCATAGTAATAGTCGAGCTTGATGTCATCGACCGTTGGGAATGGCGCAACGATCTGCACCAATCCGCCTGCTGCGTTATCATAAGCCGGATCATCGATGTAGCCACAGAACCCACACTGGGAACCAGACCCGACGACCGGGAAGAACTGGCGCCAGCCTTCGACATTCGTTTCGCGACGGCTGAACAGCAGTTCCGTGTCCCAGGCGATGCCGCCCAGTTCAACGTCAGCTGTACCGAAGAGCGAGATGTTCTCGTTGCGCGGGATGAAATCGCGGTTGTCGAGGAACTCACCGTCCAGATAGTCTTCGAAGAAGGCAACGCCGTCAGCCGTGTAACCCGTGCCAACGCGCGGCCGGTAGCCTGGTACGCTGACGCCATTGACGGTGGCAATCGTTGTGCCGTTAGGTGACGGGACAAGTCGTTGACCCGAAAATGCGTCGATGACCGTATTGTAGTACAGGTTGTTACAGTTCTGGGTTGGGCGAAGGCCTTGTGCCGAGAAGTTCTGGCGATCAATCAGGCCCGTACCGTTGGGGCTGTTCACATAGTCGCGCGAACAGTCAAGATAGTCGCGCTCGCTTGTGTCCAGCTCTTCCGAAAGACGGTATTCAGCCGAGATTGTGAAGTCAGCAAAATCACCCAGCTGGAAACCGTAGGCACCGCTGAGCGAGTATTGCTCGCCGCCGGAGTCGAATGGGCGGGTCGTCTGGGCGTTCAGTTCGAGGCTGTCGACCGAGTCACGTGTGATGATGTTGACAACACCACACACAGCGTCCGAACCGTAGATGGTCGATGCGCCGTCCTTCAGGACTTCAATACGCGAAATGATCGACTGTGGCAGAACGTTGAGGTCGAGCGCGGCGATGGAACCGCGCGTACCGGCCGGACCGGGACGCTTGCCGTCGACCAGGACCAGGGTGCGGGTATCACCGCAACCGCGAAGGTCGATGGTCTGGGCACCGATGCCGCCATTCGTGACGAAGTTCTGGAACGTGTTGTTCAGCTGCGTCGAACCGGAAGCGAGCGAAGAGCCCTGCAGGATGGCAGCCGTATCGACGAGACCTTCCAGGGTCGCGACCTCAGCGGTGATAACCTGAATTGGCGACGAGGATGCGAAGTTGTCGCGTGCGAGCAGCGAGCCGGTAACAACAATCTTTTCCTGACGCGCTTCGCCTTCTGTTACATCTTCCTCTATGACCGAGATGACGGCGTCGTCTTCGGTCGTTGTATCTGTTTCCTGCGCATTTGCTGCGCCTGTCAGGACCAGCGCGCTAACTGCGACGCTGCTGAAGACAGAATGACGAATGGATCGTCTTTTCATTGAAAATACCCCTAACTATTGACCTCAAGATTACTTCGCTGGCGCACACGCCAGCAACCCCGATAGATTTCTCCGGGCCCAAAAACAGGTTGAGCCGCTTGAATAGGTCCTGACAAGGCCTATGTGACAGAATCTTAATGAGGTGGACATTTCCACCCTTAGGGTGTGATTTTTCGGCAACAATTTGCCTCAGCGTACCGAGCGCCCTAATCTTAACGTTATGGCGGAATTCGCAGCTGCGGCGTGCATGGCGCACTTGACGTGGGCGAGCCCGGAAAATACTGCAGTTACTTCACTTTGGAGGAATAAACGATGTTGAAACGCTTCGTCGCGGTGGGTTCCGCCGCGCTAATCGCCAGCGCCCTCGTCGCGCAAGCCAAGCCTCTTTCAAGCGAAGATTTTTCCAAACATCCTAATGTTTCAAGTGTTTCCATGTCGCTTGAAGGCGACATGCTGGTCGGTGTGATCGCCGATCCGTCCAAAAAAGGCGAAACGCGCGCCGCAGCTTATTGGGACATTTCCGGCAAGATTGACACGACAAAGCCGCTCGTCCCCTCGGCCATTACGCCCTCCAGCGGCAAGACCATGTTCTTCGCGGCATCAGCGCTGAAGGACAGGAAGTCGCTCTGGTTTACCGTCCAGCCCTATATCGGCGCGCTGTATGGCTGCGGTGAAGGCCGCGATACGGGCGCGACAAAGAAATACCTCCAGAAGGCCTATATGGGCAACGAGATGATCACGGAGATTGACGATCTTCCCTCGGGCCGTGCGGAAGTCGGCGCCAACAAGGATACGCTGCGTTGTTTCGAACTCGTGGGCGAAACCGCGATCGAGACGATTCTTCCGCTCGATCCGAGCAAGATCATCATTTCGCGCGCGTCGACCAAGAACGGCACCAGCTATTTCTCGCATGACCTGGCCAATGGCCGCGAGAAATTCCTCTACAAGGCCAGCGATACCCAGGCGATCGCTGTCTCCAGCAAGGACGGCATGCCGGTTGCCCGCACGGAACTGGATTATTCGGGCGGCGCCTGGCGCCAGCACATCAGCCTTCCGGACGCCGATGGCAAGTTCAGCCGTGAGGACGCCCTGTCGACTGACATTTCCAATCGCTACACGATGAATGTTGTCGGCCGCCAGAACGGAACCGGCAAGTATTTCGTCATTACCGACAAGTTCTCGGACAAGACCTCGGTCTACCTTTATGATGCGGGCGCCAACACGTTCAGCGACACGGCCGTGCTCGCGCATCCCGAATTTGACATCACCAACCTGATCTTCTCGCAGCGCGAACAGGATTTCGGTGAGCTTCTCGGCTTCGTCTATGACGGCGCTCAAAGCACCACCTATTGGCTGGATCCTGAAATGAAGGGCATTCAGGACGGTCTCGACGCGGCGTTCCCGGGCAAGAATGTCACGCTTTCGGACTATACCGCAGACCGCAACCGCGTCCTGTTCCAGGTCTCGGCCACGAATTCACCGCCAGCCTATTACCTGCTCGTCGACAAGTCGAAAGTGGCGGTCATCGGATCAGAGCGTCCGTGGATTTCCGAGGAGTCGCTCGGCAAGGGTGAACTGGTCTACTACCCGGCGCGTGACGGCATGAAAATTCCGGCCCTGATCACCTATCCGGCCGGCTTCAAGGAAGGCGACAAGGCGAAGGGCGCCATTCTGGTGCCTCATGGCGGGCCGTGGGCACGCGACTATGCCGGGTTCGATTCGTCCGGCTGGACGCAGTATTTTGCGAGCCGCGGCTATATCATCATGCAACCCCAGTATCGCGGCAGCGCCGGGTGGGGACGCGAACTCTGGCTGGCCGGTGACGGCGAGTGGGGCCAGAAGATGCAGGATGACAAGGATGATGGCGCCGCCTGGCTCGTCTCGCAGGGCTATGTCGATGCCGACAAGATTGCGATCCACGGCTATTCCTATGGCGGGTTTGCCGCGATTGCCGCGTCCGTCCGCCCGAACAGCCCTTACCAGTGTGCCATCGCCGGTGCCGGTGTGGGCAACCTGGCCAAGCTGTCGAATGAATGGGGCGACAATCGCATCCAGCGCATCGTTCAGGGCGACACGGTCAAGGGCATGGATCCGCAGCAGAACACCGACAAGGTGAACATTCCGATCCTGATCTATCACGGCGACTATGACGTCCGGGTGCCGATCTTCCACAGCCGCGATTTCTACAATGGGATCAAGGACCGTCAGCCTGACAGCGAATTCATCGTCTACAAGCAGATGGGTCACCAGGGAAACAAGTGGCTGCCTGAGCACAAGGGCGACATCCTGAAACAGATCGATCGGTTCCTGACCACGACGTGCAACATGTAGGTCAGGTCAGTGGCCAAGGCATGTGTCCCGTTGGGCCATGCAAGTTCAAAGACGTCCCGGTGCCCAGGCATCGGGACGTTTTGCGTTTCATGGAGGATCTGGAGCAGCATGCCCAATGCCGCCACGACCCGCTTCACGACGAGGCAGGGGCAGGTTCGCATGGACTGTGATGAAAGCCGCCATCGTGGCACAAGGCGAAGGATACACCCGGAAACTGGTGCCGCGAGGGAGAATTGAACTCCCGACCTCGTCATTACCAATGACGCGCTCTACCACTGAGCTACCGCGGCGTTGCCGTTTGCAAATCGCGGCTTTAGCTTATGACTTACCAGATGAAAAGACCGTTTAGCCGCGAAAAGCTGTTGGAAATGTCCCACACGCCGAAAGACCCTGAAAAAGCCGCCCGTCGTGCCGAAGCGCTGCGAGCGAACCTGAAGCGTCGCAAGGCCGCCGCGCGCAAGGCGAAGGACGAGCCGCCGCCACCGGCAGACGGCAAGCGCGAGTGAATCGGCCGGACCTGTCGTCGCAGGCGTTCAGGCGCTCGCCCCACGCGACGCTGGCGCGGCTGGTTGCAGATGGGCCATTTTGCGAAATCAGGCTGCCCTTTTTCGGGCCTGTGCTGTGCGCAACGCGTCATTCAGCCATTCAGGCCCTGCTGAAGGATGCAGACCATTTCGCGGTAGATGCGCGCAATGCAGGGCACAGGTCGGCCTTTGGCCTGCCGTTCCTGCCAAAGGTTTTCCGCACGCTCGCGAACAATGTCCTCTCGCTCGACGATCCGGACCACAGGCGGCTGAGGCAGCTGGCGGACGGCCCGTTCCGGCGGGTCAGCATCGAGGCGATGCGGCCGCAGATCCAGCACGAGGTCGACCGGCTGCTCGAGGAACACATGGCCAGCGGCGACCCGGACCTTGTGGCCGGGTTCTGCCGCAAACTGCCGCTCCAGGTGATCTATACGGTGCTGGGCATGAGCGAGGCGACGCGCGCCCGGTTTGATGTCGCAATGGGCGCGTTCAGCGGGGGCGAATCGCCCCTGATGCTGCTGCGCGCGGCCTTTTCGCTCAGCCCCCTGCTGAAGGCCCTGCGCAGCGAGCTTGCCGACTTGCGTGATAATCCGCGCCCCGGCCTGATGAGCGAGCTTGTCCATGCCGGGGACGCGGGCGAGCAGATGAGCGAGGACGAGCTGGTCACGATGGTGTTCATCCTGTTCGTCGCGGGCCATGAAACGACCACGCATCTGCTCTCGGCCAGCATCTATACCCTGCTGACCGAACCCGGCGCCGCAGAGACCTTTCGCAGCCTTGAGGGCGAGGCCCTGTCGGTCGCTGTCGATGAATTGATGCGATTCACCGGTCCGGTGCAGATGACGAAGCCGCGTTTCGTGCGCCAGGACATGGCATTCGAGGGCCGGGCGCTGAAAAAGGGCTGGAAGGTTGTGGGCCTGCTGGCCGCAGGAAATGTCGACCCGGACGTGTTCGACAATCCGCTGGCGCTGGACCTTGCGCGGCGTCCCAACCGTCATCTCGGTTGGGGCAGCGGACCGCACATGTGTCTCGGCCTGCACCTTGCCCGGGCTGAGGCCGAGATCGCGCTGGCCGAACTGTTCCGGCGGGCGCCGAACATGACGCTGCAAGCGCCGCCGGATGCGCTCAAATGGATCAAACGATCCGGTCTGCGGGGGCTTGAGACTCTGCCCGTCGGCCTGTCCTGAGGCGGGGGCGCCCTGAACCTGCTGCGTTTGCGCCGCATGGTTCCACAATCACGCCTTTCCCGCGCCGTGAACAAGACTATAAGTGCGCGCCATGGATAGATTGAACATCATTGGCGGCGCTCAGCTGAATGGCCGCATTCCCGTCTCCGGCGCCAAGAACTCGGCGCTGAAGCTCATGGTTGCATGCCTGCTGACCGACGAGCCCATCACACTCACCAATATGCCAAGCCTCGCGGACACGCGGTTCCTGGCGCAATTGCTGGAAACACTGGGCGTCGAGGTCTACTGGCCGAAGGGTGAGTCGACCTGTCACCTGAATGCGGCGGAGCTGAAAAGCACGATCGCGCCATATGAACAGGTGCGCAAGATGCGGGCGAGCTTCAACGTGCTTGGCCCGCTGATCGCCCGGTCGGGCCATGCGACGGTGTCGCTGCCCGGCGGCTGTGCCATCGGCGCGCGGCCGGTAGACCTGCACCTGCAGGCGCTGGAAGCCATGGGCGCGGACCTGAAAGTGGAGCAGGGCTATGTGAAGGCCGCTGCGATCCGGGGCCTCAAGGGCGCGCATATCGTGTTCTCGATGCCGAGTGTCGGGGCGACCGAACACGCAATGCTGACGGCGACGCTGGCATCCGGAGAGACGATCCTCGAAAACGCAGCGCGCGAGCCCGAGATCGAGGATCTCGCTGACTGCCTCAACAAGATGGGCGCGAAGATATCCGGCGCTGGCACGTCCATGATTCGCATCCAGGGTGTCGAAAAACTGCACGGTACGACCCATGCGGTGATGCCCGATCGTATCGAGGCAGGCACCTATGCCATGGCGGCCGCGGCGGCGGGTGGTGACGTCACGCTGGACGGTTGCCCGGTCGAGGCGCTGGGTGCGATGATCGCCAAGCTGCGCGAAGCGGGCGTCACGGTGGACGCTGACGAGGCGGCCCACACGCTGCGCATTCGCCGCAATGGCACGCGCCTGAAGGCTGTCAGTGTCTCGACCCAGCCGCATCCGGGCTTCCCGACAGACCTGCAGGCCCAGTTCATGGCTCTGATGAGCCTTGCCGACGGCACCAGCATCATCCGCGAGACGATTTTCGAGAACCGTTTCATGCATGCGCCCGAATTGTCGCGTCTTGGCGCCGACATAAATGTTCGGGGACAGGAGGCCGTGGTCAAAGGCGTGCCGCACCTGACAGGCGCACCCGTCATGGCAACCGATTTGCGCGCGTCGGTTTCGCTTGTCATTGCGGGGCTTGCCGCAGAGGGTGAGACTGTGGTGAACCGTATCTACCATCTGGACCGTGGCTTTGAGCGGCTGGAAGCAAAATTGAATGCCTGTGGCGCAACTATCCAGCGCCTGTCGGGCGAGGACGAGTAAGGGACTGGGATGTCTGAACCACAAGCGCTGCGTCTCCTGGCCGAAACGGCCGAGGACCTTCAGGTCATTGCGGCGGCTGTCCAGGACTCCGTCGTGAAGGCTGGCAGCCTGAAATACGAAGCCCGCAAGAACCGCTTCTCGCTGGAACTCAACCGCTTTCGCTGGGAAGCCGGTCAGCCCCGCGCGAAAGAGGGCGCGCGCGTGCGCTCACTACTGGCCTTTGACGGCGTGCTGGGCGCGAAGACGCGGGCCGTCACCAAGGCCGATCCGGAACTGATCCTGTCCCTGCTCGACGTGACCTTTACCCCTGCAGACGAGCCGCCGGGCGGCATCGTCACGCTGCTGTTTGCGGGAGATGGCGAGATTACGCTGGACGCTGAAGTGCTCGACGCCACCCTGCTCGACAGCGATTATGTCTGGCCGACGCGCAACCTGCCGAGCCATGAGCGGAGGCGTCGTTAGGTGGCGCGCCGTTTCGATTCCAATGCACCTGGATTCAGGGATGCGTTTACCGATTTTCTCGCTGAAGACCGGGGGACGGGGCATGACGTGGCCAGCATCGTGGCCAGGATCCTGAATGATGTCGAAGGGCATGGTGGCAAGGCGGTGGCTGATTACACGGCCAAGTATGACGAGCTGCAGATCGACCCCACCACGCTGGAATCTGACAATGTGAACCTGCATGCGCTGGCGGCCGACTGCCCGGCAGACCTTCGTGAAGCGATCGATTTCGCGCATGACCGGATTGCGGCCTATCACGCGGCCCAGCGCCCGGCAGACCATTCCTTTACCGACAGCGCAGGCGTCGAGCTGGGCTGGCGATGGACAGCGCTGGAAAGCGTCGGTGTCTATGTTCCCGGTGGGCGGGCGAGCTACCCCTCGTCTGTCCTGATGAACACGGTCCCGGCGAAGATTGCCGGTGTGGAGCGTATCGTCATGGTTGCGCCGGCACCGGGCGGTGAGCTGGCGCCGGCTGTGGCCTATGCCGCGCTGAAAGCGGGCGTCGATGAATTCTACCCGATCGGCGGGGCGCAGGCCGTTGGCGCGCTGGCATTCGGGGCCGGACGGCTGAAACCCGTCGACAAGATTGTCGGCCCGGGCAATGCCTTCGTGGCAGAGGCCAAGCGCCAGGTTTTCGGCCGCGTCGGTATCGATACGATTGCAGGCCCGTCGGAAATCCTGATCATCGCAGACCACACGGCCAACCCGGACTGGATCGCGGCCGATCTCCTCTCCCAGGCCGAGCATGACCCTTCCAGCCAGTCGATCCTGATCACTGTGGACGAAGCTGTGGGAAAGGCTGTGGAAATCTCTGTGGAAAACCAGTTGAAGGAATTGGCGACCGGCGAGCGCGCCCGGGTTTCCTGGGAACGCCATGGCGCGATCATCACGGTGCCGGATCTTGATATCGCCGCAGGTATTGCCAACCAGATCGCGGCGGAACACCTCGAACTCGCCATCAGCGATCCGGACGCGCTCCTGCCGCACATCCGGCATGCCGGGGCAGTCTTCCTCGGCCACCTGACGCCGGAAGCGCTCGGCGACTATGTCACCGGTTCGAACCACGTCCTGCCGACGAGCCGGGCGGCCCGTTTCGGTTCCGGCCTTGGCCTCTATGACTTCCTCAAACGGATGAGCGTCCAGCGCGTCAGCTCAAGGGGCTTTGCCGCGCTTGCGCCCGCCGCCATCAGGCTGGCAGAGGCGGAGCGCCTGCCGGCCCACGCGCGCTCGGTCTCGATCCGCACCAATCGGGGGGAGGGCGATGGGTGATAACCGGCTGATATCGGTCAATATTGACGAAGACACGCTGGGTGCGACCAGCCCCGATGCCGAACACGAGCGCCGCGTGGCGATTTTCGACCTGATCGAGGAAAACAGTTTTGCCCTGCTGGACCATGATCGGGGCCCGTATGCACTGACCCTGTCGCAGGTCGAGCGTAAGCTGGTCTTTGCGGTCCGCGACGAGGCCGGCGAGGACGTGCACACGTTCATCCTGTCGATGGGACCGTTCCGGGGCGTGATCCGCGACTATTTCATGATCTGTGACAGTTATTATGACGCCATCCGCAACCAGACCCCGCACCAGATCGAGGCGATCGACATGGCGCGGCGCGGCGTTCACAACGAAGGCTCGGAGCTCGTCGCCGAGCGACTGGAAGGCAAGGTCGCGGTCGATTTCACCACCGCGAGGCGCCTGTTCACCCTGATCTGCGCATTGCATGCCGGGCAGACGCGGTAGGCCGCATCCGGCTCAGGTGGCAAACAGGGCTTTCGCTCTTTCCACGTCATAAGCCCGTTCGGTCAGGTCCCCGGGGTCCCATTCGCTGCGATGGATGCCGAAGAAGTCGCCGCCATAGACGTGGATAGCCCCGGTCAGTTTCTCAATAGGGTTCGTCACCGAATGAATGATGTTCTTGCCGAGCGGCGTGACATCGCCTGTCGACATTGCTTTGGCGCCAGCTGCCTCGATTCGGCCGTCCGGATCATCCTTGACTCGCCGCCAGAAGATATTGTCCTCGCGGCCGCCATAGATGCCGATCACCGCCCACATTTCGTGATTATGCGGCATCAGGGTCATGCCCGGCTTCCAGACCACATTCAGGATCGTGAGGTCATCTGCCTGATAGATCGGGAAAATGCCCCCTGCCGTCGGTTCGCCGACCGCCGCCAGCACATTTGACGGCTCGTTCAGCGCGCGTGCCACAATCTCGGTTACCGCCCTGTGAGTTGGGTCCGCACTCGCCGCCGCGCGACAATCTTCGACGAAACGATCAAGATCAAGCATGGTATCCTCCAAGGCCGACTGTCGTAAGCCTGCATGGCCCGCCGAACAACCACTAAGCCATCTGACCTTCCAAGCTTGCCGGAATCTGTGCAAAGGGCTATGGCGCG
>TARA_R110001606_G_scaffold12028_4_pt1 | contig 23656 bp, 14 predicted proteins | sample TARA_R110001606 | Tara Oceans TARA_R110001606 (sample SAMEA4398315) | marine metagenome | biome: Polar Biome; feature: [SRF] surface water layer (ENVO:00010504); material: water (ENVO:00002006), including particulate matter (ENVO:01000060) such as... | depth 5 m
AACAAAACAATACGCACCAACTGCAGAGTTGATTGAAGAAGGTAATGGGATAAAAAATACTGCTATTGGCATTCCTTTTCCTATTCCAAAAACTGGCTTAGAGGCAATTTGGAACCATTTATTACGCTACCGTGGTCTGTCAATTGAGCGTTTTGGCGGTCAAGCGGCTCCAACAGCCTCAGGTTCGTATAATATGGTTGGCTTTGATGAGCAACTGTTAGTTAAGTACTCAGATCCAAAAGCAACACCTGCAGAGTTACAAGAATCTAATATTTTGTTTAAATTTAAACAAAAAGTCACCGAACCTGCGCGTTTAGCTGGCACGGCGCTATTAGTTCATGAAACCATGGACCAAATTTTAACTCCACGACAAGCGTGGACTTACAATTCTGGCCAGCGTCGTGTTCGTCGCGCGCCTAATGTTGCTTATGATGCACCAGGAACAGCAGCTGATAGCTTGCGTACAACCGATGATTTCGATATGTTTAACGGTTCGCCAAACCGCTATACATGGACGCTCAAAGGTAAGCAAGAGCTTTATGTACCATACAATAGTTATAAGCTTCACAGTGATAAGTTACAGTATGACGATATTCTGATGGCCGGTCACATCAACCCGGAACATGTGCGTTATGAAAAACACCGTGTTTGGGTTGTAGAAGCAGATCTGAAAGGCGACACTCGTCATATTTATAAGAAGCGCGTATTTTATATTGATGAAGATAGCTGGCAAGTTCAAGTGACGGATATCTATGATAACCGTGACCAAATGTACCGTGTAGCGATGGCTCATACAATTAACTATTACGATGCGCTCACTAACTGGAGTACGTTAGACGTTTACTACGATTTGAATTCACGCCGTTACCTAGCGATTGGTTTAGATAACCAAGAGAAAATGTATGATTTCTCACAATCGTTTAATGATAATGAATTTACCTCAAGTGCACTGCGCCGCGAAGGTCGTTAATACACTCTAAGCACCTGGAATTATCTAGGTGCTTTTTTATTATTTCAAATCGCGTTTGTCACTCTGACACGCACTGGGTCATGACACTAACCGAGTCCCCCGACTGCACGTTATATACCGACAAACACATTCTTTTCAAGGCGATTTTAATTTATGAAGTACATGCTTTATGCAGGTCTTGCCGCTGTGGCGAGCCTTTCAACTCTTTCTATTGCAGCTGAACCACTTGCTGCAATTGTCGCAACTAAAGCAGATAAAACCCTGTTGACTGATATTGAATACACAGGAAAGCAACTGGTCGCTGTCGGAAAACATGGCACTATAATTACAAGCAGTAATGCAAAAAATTGGCAACAAGCGAGCGTTCCAACGCAAGTGTTACTAACGGCGGTTGCCTTCAGTGGCAGTGAACTTGGTTGGGCTTGCGGGCATGATGCGACTATTATTCATACCAATGATGGTGGTGCAAACTGGCAGTTGCAACAGGTGAACACGCAATTAGATAAACCTTGCTTAGATATTTTATTTACCAGTGAACTTCACGGCTTTGCTGTGGGTGCCTATGGTATGTTTTATGAAACCAGTGATGGTGGCAAACATTGGCAAAAGCGTTTTCTGGATTCTTTATTATTTGCAGATGATAGAGATTACTTAAATGATTTAAAAGAATCAGATCCACAAGGCTATGAAGCCGAAACTGCATCAATATTGCCGCACTTTAATCGTATTGTCACAACAAAAGATAAACTTATGTTAGTGGGCGAAATGGGTTTGTTAGCGCACAGTACAGACAACGGAAAAACATGGCAACGCGATGAAGAAATCTACCGGGGTTCCTTTTTTGCTTATGCCAGCGATGAACAAGGGCAAGAAATAGTTGCGGGTTTAAGAGGCAATATTTTTAGCCGTCAGGTAGGTGAGCAATGGCAACCAATAAGTAATAATAAAACCGCCACAATCAATAGTATTATCGCTAGCGGTGATAATCAATGGTTGTTACTTGCCAACAGCGGTGTGATTTTCCACTATAAAAATAATCAACTTACTATTGAGCAGTTAGCGGATGGTAAAGCAATTCTTGATGCCGTTATTTTTGAAAATCAATTGGTTATGGCATCAGAAAATGGCATTAAAGTGAAGGGGATGGCTCCATAATGCACACAATCGTCAATTTTTTAGAGAAAGCGGTTTTTCGTCATCGATTAATGATGGTGATAAGTTTTATTTTAATAACATGTTTTTTAGGTTTTAAAGCCACACAAATCCAACTTGATGCTTCATTTAATAAAAATATTCCGCTTAATCATGATTATATGAAAGTGTATTTAAAGCATGAAAAGCAATTTGGTGGCGCAAATAGTATTTTGATCTCAGTGTGTGATGATAGCGGTGATATTTTTAATCCTGAGTTTTTCACCCAATTAAAAGCCGTTCATGATCAGTTATATTTTATTCCTGGGGTGAATCGTCCGTTAGTGAATTCAATTTTTTCACCCAGTGCACGTTTTGTTGAAGTTGTTGAAGACGGTTTTGCGGGTGGGCCAATTATTCCCGCCAATTTTACTGCTGATCAACGAGGCTTAGCGGTTGTTAAAGAGAATATCGAAAAAGCGAAAGTCGTAGGCAGGATGATTGCCTCTGATTATTCGTGTGCGATGGTAACCGCGCAGTTGATGGAAACTGATCCGCAAACGCAAGAAAAATTAGATACGTTAGCGTTTGCACAAAAGCTAGAAAGCGAAATTCGAGAGCCATTGAGCACTGATAAAGTAAGTATCCACATTATTGGTTTTGCCAAAATGGCCGGTGATATTGCCGAAGGTGCGAAAGGGGTTGTGTTATTTTTTGCTATTGCTATCGCGTTTACTTTCATCATGGTGTGGTTATTTTGCGGCAGCATCAAGCTCACTATTTTACCTATAGCCTGTTCAATTATTGCCGTGGTTTGGCAGTTAGGGATATTGTCGAGCTTAGGCTTTGGTCTAGATCCAATGTCGATTCTAGTACCATTCTTAGTGTTCGCAATCGGCGTAAGTCATGGCGTACAGATGATCAATGCAATAGGTAAAAAAGTCGCCGAAGGAAGCAGTAATACGCGTCTTTGCTGTCAGGCTAGTTTTAGATCGCTGTTAATACCCGGTGGTATTGCATTGCTGTCAGACACGGTCGGCTTTTTGACGTTACTAACCATAGATATAGGTATAATTCGTGAACTGGCTATCACAGCAAGTTTAGGTGTGGCTGTTATTATTTTTACTAATTTGATTTTATTGCCAGTATGGGCATCGTATATGCGCTTTGAAAACACAGTTCATATTCAATCAGGCAACAGCGAAAAACCAAACTTACTTGATTCAATTCGTGATCTGTTAGTCAAAGCCACGGATCCTAAGTGCGCGAAAATCATTATTGGCTGCACCTTAGTATTGTTTGCTGTAGGTTATTGGCAAGCAGGGAAAATGCATATCGGCGATTTACATGCAGGTGCACCGTCATTGCATCAAGATGCCCGTTATAACCAAGATACCTTTTTAATATCGGACAAATATACGATTTCATCCGATATTCTAAAAGTGATTGTCGAAGCTTACCCTGCAGCATGTACTGAGCACGACGTAATGGAGCGCATTAGTCGTTTTCAATATAAAGTTGAAAACTTAGCAGGTGTTCAATCAGCAGTATCCCTAAGCTCAGTAGCGCAGTCGGTTAATGCCGGGTATAACGAAGGTAATTTAAAATGGCAAAGTTTGCCTCGTAATACGGCAAGTTTGGTGCAATCTACCTCACGAGTCGAAACCAGTACCGGTTTACTCAATGGTGATTGTTCAGTTATGCCTGTGATTATCTTCTTAGATGATCATAAAGCGCAGACCATTGAACATATCATTGCCAGTGTTAAGCAATTTGCCATTGAAGAACAAACCGATATGCTGCAGTTTAAGCTGGCCTCAGGGCCTGTCGGCGTCATGGCTGCGACGAATGAATCAGTTTCTGCTGCACAATTACCTATGATGTTATACGTTTATGGTGCAGTTATTATTTTATGCTTGATTAGCTTTAAGAGTGTAAAAGCGACCATAGCGGTAGTGTTACCCTTGTATATTGTATCGACTCTTGCGCAAGCTTTAATGGTACAACTTGAAATCGGTCTGACGGTTTCAACGTTGCCAGTGATTGCACTAGGTGTAGGTATTGGGGTGGATTATGGGATTTATATTTTGTCATCGATGATGGGGCAATTAAAGCAAGGTGTTGCCTTACCAGTGGCGTATCGTAATGCACTCGTTGAGCGTGGTAGTGCGGTGTTATTTACCGGTATCACGTTAGCTATTGGTGTGAGCACCTGGATTTTCTCTGATCTTAAGTTCCAAGTGGACATGGGAATATTGTTAACCTTCATGTTTTTAGTCAATATGCTTGGCGCAGTATTACTTTTACCAGCAATTGGTAGTTTGATCTGGACTGACCAGAAAAAATAATGTGAATAATTTTGCTCCTAAATGGCCTGTAAAGGCCATTTATATCTATAATTTGTGAATAGATGACCAAATAGCTGAAATGCTTAAAATGTTTTCATCGAAAGGGCTGTTTATTAATTTTAAAAGGGTTAGAATTTGCCTGACTCCACACAATAAATTGCTGTACAAATTTTCCATCTAAGTAGGTGGTATAGATTTAAGGAACATGTAATGACACGAAATGAAGGGCAAGCCTCGGTTATCTTAGATAATGTCTGTAAGCTGATCCAGAAAAAAGTTCACGCTGATAATGTGTTACTCGTTGAGAAATTCGCCAAATCCTTGTACAGCAATATGTCTAAAGAAGATTTGGCACATCGCAATGATAGTGACTTATATGGCGCTGCACTTAGCCTATGGAACTCGCTAGAAAAAAATACCTCTGATGATGCGGTGATCCGCGTTTTCAATCCTGAAGTAGCAAAAGATGGCTGGCAGTCATCACACACAATCGTCGAAATTATCGCTAAAGATATGCCATTTTTAGTTGATTCTGTTCGTATGGCGATGACCCGCGAAAATATCGCATCTCACTTGCTATTACACAGCCCACTTAAGATTCAACGCGATAAAAACGCTAAAATTTCGGCTTTATCAAATTTAAAAGCCGAACAAGAGTCTAGCTCTACAAAAACAGTGTTTTTTATCGAAATTGATCGCCAAACAGATTCTTCAGTGATTGACTCGTTCAAAAAAGAGCTTGAGTCAGTGTTGAACGATGTGTCTACTGCGGTAGAAGATTGGCAACCGATCCGCAAAAAGTTAATTGCGGTCAGTAAAGAATTACCAAAACGTAATCATAACAACAATGCAAGTGAAGTTGCAGAGACTGTTGAATTCTTAGATTGGTTAGTAAAAGATAATTTTACATTAATGGGCTATCGCCAATACGATTTGTCGCCAGTACAAGGCGATTACCAGCTCAAAGGTAAAATCGAGGGCAGCTTAGGTTTGATGAAGAATTCAACCGAAGAGCATTCTCGCCTGTTATCTGAATTACCAGAAGTTGCCCGTCAAGAAGCCCGTAGCAATAACCTGTTGATCCTTACAAAAACCAATTCGTTATCACGCGTACATCGCCCAGCATACATAGATTATGTAGGGATTAAACGTTTTGATGATGAGGGGAATGTGATTGGCGAAGACCGTTTCATCGGGTTGTTTTCATCAAGTTTTTATAACAACAGCGCCGCTGATGTGCCAGTTTTAAAAAGTAAAATAAATCGCATCATGGAAATGTGTGATTTTGCGAAAGGCACTCATGCTTATAAAGCGGTATTAAATATTCTTGAAACCTATCCGCGTGATGAACTTGTTCAGGCCCGTGAAAGCGAGTTACTTGAAGTTGCAATGGGTGTTTTACAAGTACAAGAGCGCGATATGTGTCGCTTATTTGTGCGTAAAGATGCCTATGGTCGTTTTTTCTCTTGCATGGTCTATGTACCGCGTGAGCGTTATAACACAGCACTGCGCCGTGAAACACAAGATATTTTAGGCAATGCATTTAATTCAGACGATAAAGTCGAATTTACTACCTTCTTCTCTGAGTCTACACTGGCGCGTACTCATTATACCGTGCGTGTGACTGACAACAATATAGAATATAACGTGAAAGACATCGAAAATAATTTAGTAGAAGCCGCTCGTACTTGGGAAGATAAATTACAATCAGCACTGTTAGAGTCTGCTGGTGAAGCACGTGGTAACGAATTAAACCGCAAATATTGTAATGCGTTTGCTCGTTCTTACAAAGATGAAGTACTGCCAAGTGCCGCTGTTGTTGATATTGAAAAGCTTGAACTATTGAATGACGATAACAAGCTTGAAATGTTGTTTTACCGTCCGCAAGAAGAAGCGAACAGCAACATTGTACGTTTGAGCTTATTCCACAAAGATGAGCCAATCCATTTATCAGACGTTATGCCAATGCTTGAAAACTTTGGCTTGCGCGTCATTGGTGAAACGCCTTATTCGGTTAAAACCAGCGATGGCCGTATCAACTGGATCATGGATTTCTCAATGCTACTTGATAGCAAAGGCATTGCAGATTTCGATAAAGTATCAGCACGTTTTCGTGCCGCACTTACTAGTGTGTGGAGTAACCGTTTAGAAAATGACGGCTTTAACCGTTTAGTGTTAATGGGTGGCTTAACTGGTCGCGAAGCCTCAATTTTACGCGCTTATGCAAAATACATGCGCCAAGTTGGGGTTACTTTCTCGCAAACCTACATCGAGAGCACATTAGCTAATTACCCGCACATTGGTTCGCAAATTGTTAATTTATTTGCTAAAAAGTTCTCTGTTAAAAGCCCTGCTAGTGTTAAAACGCTTGATAAGCTAATTGCGCAAATTTATGTAGAACTTGAAAACGTTGCTAACTTAGATGATGACCGTATTATTCGTTTATACGTCGATATGATCATTGCTACGCTGCGTACTAACTACTTCCAAAAAGATGACATAGGTCAGTTTAAGTCTTATGTGTCGTTCAAAGTAAATCCAAGCTTAATTCCAGATATGCCATTGCCATTACCGTCATTTGAAATATTTGTTTATTCTCCACGTGTAGAAGGTGTGCATTTACGTGGTGGTAAAGTTGCGCGTGGTGGCTTGCGTTGGTCAGATCGTCGTGAAGATTTCCGTACGGAAGTACTAGGTCTAGTTAAAGCACAACAAGTAAAGAATACAGTTATTGTACCTGTAGGCTCAAAAGGCGGCTTTGTTTGTAAACAACTGCCAACGGATCGTGACGCATTCTTCAAAGAAGGCCAAGAGTGTTACAAAATCTTCATTCGTGGTTTATTAGATATCACAGATAACATTATCCAAGGTGAAATTGTGCCGCCGGTTGATGTAACTCGTCATGATGAAGATGATGCATATTTGGTTGTAGCAGCTGATAAAGGTACAGCTACTTTCTCTGATATTGCCAATGGCATTGCCAATGAATATAACTTCTGGCTAGGTGATGCATTCGCATCAGGTGGTTCAGTAGGTTATGACCATAAGAAAATGGGTATTACGGCCAAAGGCGCATGGGAATCGGTTAAACGCCATTTCCGCGAAATGGACATTGATACACAAACAACTGATTTTACGGTAGTTGCAATTGGTGATATGGCTGGGGATGTATTTGGTAATGGTATGTTGTTATCCAAGCATATCCGTTTACAAGTGGCATTTAACCACATGCATATCTTTGTTGATCCAAACCCAGATTCAGCAACGTCTTACCCAGAGCGCGAGCGCCTATTTAACTTACCTCGTTCATCGTGGGAAGACTACAACAAAGACTTGATTTCAGCGGGCGGCGGGGTGTTCTCACGTGCGGCTAAATCAATCACTTTAACGCCAGAAATGAAAAAAATGTTGGGCACTAAAAAAGCCAGCATGACACCAAACGAGTTGATCAAAGCATTCTTAATGATGGAATTCGATCTATTATGGAATGGCGGCATTGGTACTTACATCAAGAGCAGTAAAGAAAGCGATGCAGATGTAGGCGACCGTGCAAATGACGCCCTACGTATCAATGGTAGTGAGCTTGGTGCAAAAGTACTCGGTGAGGGTGGCAACTTAGGTGCAACCCAATTAGGACGTATTGAATTTGCTGCTAAAGGCGGTCGCGTTAATACTGACTTCATCGATAACGTAGGTGGTGTTGCGTGTTCTGATAACGAAGTAAATATCAAAATTTTACTTAATGGTTTAGTTACAGCCGGTGATTTAACGCGTAAACAACGTGATGAACTACTGTATTCAATGACCGATGAAGTTGCACAACTGGTACTGAAAGATTGTTATCGCCAAACGCATACACTGTCAATTACGCAATCAAAAGGCTCATCAACGCTTAAAGAAAAAGTACGCTTTATTCATGCCCTTGAAAAAGATGGCAAGTTAAATCGTGCAATTGAATTTATTCCAAGCGATGAAGAGTTGGCAGAACGCGCTGCAGCGGGTAAAGATTTAACTCGCCCAGAGTTATCTGTGCTTGTGTCGTACGCTAAAATGGTACTTAAAGAGTCACTCGTGACTGACGACATCACAGAAAATCCATATTATCGTCAGCTATTAGTGAAGTCTTTCCCTTTACCACTACGTGAAAAGTTCAATACTGCGATGGATAATCACCCACTGCGTAAAGAGATTATTGCTACTAAATTAGCTAATAATATCGTTAACGATATGGGTCTGAACTTCATGGTACGTATGCATGAAGAAACTGGCGCAAACGAAGCTGAAATAGCGTTATGTTACTCTGTTGCAAGTGAAGTATTCCAAATGCGTGATACTTGGTCTGCAATTGTTGATCTTGATAACAAGATCCCAGCCGCAGTGCAAACTGAAATGTTGTATCAGTTACGTCGTACAGTACGCCGAGCAACACGTTGGTTCTTACGTCATCGCAATAAAGCGCAAAATATTGAGCAAACAATTGCCTTCTTTGCACCGACCTTCGCTGATTTAAGTGCAAACTTAACTAACTACATGGTTGAAAAAGAAAGTGAACGTTTATCTGCTGCCGCAGACAAGCTTATTGAAAGTGCAGTGCCAGCTGAGCTTGCAACACGTATTGTATCGCTCTCTAGCTTGTTCTCAGTAATGGACTTAGCAGAAGTTGCTGCAAATTCAGGGCGTAGTATTGATATGGTATCTAATACCTACTTCAAACTAGGTGCACGGATGGGACTGCATTGGTTCCTTGACCAAATTACTCATCAGCCGGTGGCGAATCATTGGCAAGCATTGGCCCGCGCTTCATACCGTGAAGAGCTTGATTGGCAACAACGTACACTATCTGAAGTTGTTTTAAATAACTTTGCTGGTGATAACAAAGATGTTGACGGTCAAATTGATCAGTGGATGGACAGCCAAGATTTATTACTACAACGCTGGAAGCAAATGTTAGCTGAATTTAAGACTTCACAAAGTCATGATTTTGCTAAGTTCTCAGTTGCATTACGTGAACTTATGCTACTTAGTCATAACTGTGATACATCTGCAAAATAAGCAATTGATACTGACTGATTATTTTCCCACATGAAAATAATGAGTTAATCGTTAAAATTGTTATACAATACCCCAGCCTAGTCTGGGGTATTTTTTTATTAAGAGGATTATTTCATGTTTTACGATCTTGCTCGCCGTTTTATGTTCACCCGTGATGCGGAATGGGCCCATGAATTTGCACTTCATAACTTACGCCGTTTTAACAATACCCCATTCAGTGCTGCATGGTCGCAATCAGTGGCAGATCGTCCAGTCGAATTTTTAGGTTTACAGTTTAAAAACCCAGTAGGATTAGCAGCTGGCCTTGATAAAAATGCAGAATGTATTGATGCGTTTGCAAAGATGGGTTTTGGCTTTATTGAGGTAGGTACTGTGACACCTCGTCCACAAGTCGGTAATGACAAGCCGCGTATTTTCCGTCTGCCAGAGTCAAATGCAATTATCAATCGTATGGGCTTTAATAATAAAGGTGTTGATAACCTAATTAATAACGTTAAGGCTGCTAAATACGACGGCATTCTAGGTATCAATATTGGTAAGAATAAAGATACCCCAAATGAACAAGGTAAAGACGATTACATCCACTGTATGCGTAAAGTGTTTGAACATGCCTCATATATTACTGTCAATATCTCATCACCAAATACGCCTGGACTTCGTGATCTGCAATATGGTGCTGCACTGGATGATCTATTGCAAAGCCTTAAAAATGAGCAGCTTGATTTGATCGCCAAACATAATAAACAAGTGCCAATGCTAGTAAAAATTGCTCCAGACCTTGATGCTGTGCAAATAGCTCAAGTTAGTGAATCATTATTAAATAACAACATCGATGGTGTAATAGCGACGAATACTACCTTAGAGCGCGCTGCGGTGCATGGACAACAATATGCTGATGAAGCCGGAGGCCTGTCAGGTCAGCCAGTACGTGAGCGATCCACTCATGTAGTGCAAGAATTAAAACGTTTAACCGCAGGTAAGTTGCCGATCATTGGAGTGGGCGGAATTGATGATGCAGCCAGTGCGAAAGAAAAATTATCAGCAGGTGCAGATCTTGTACAGGTATACACTGGATTTATATATAAAGGACCGCAATTGGTAAAAACGATCCTGCAAGGCTTATAAGGATCCGTTATTTAAGCTTTTGATCGTTCAATAAATGTTCTAAAGAAATATATATTAATTGGTCAAAAGCCGCTATACTACAATATTCATAAGATTAATTAGTAAGGGCGTAGGGAACGCATGTTACAAGCATCAAAGCAGTGGAAATGGATTGCTTGTCCAGTAAGAAATCGTTTATTGATCGATTTAGATCAAGATATGCAGCTGTGCACGCCTTATAAACTACGTCAACTCACCGATGCTATTTTAACCCAACCTAACTTTAGTTTAGAAGATGCCGCCTTTTATCAGCAGGTTTACCAATATCTTGCTGGATTTAATCTATGGAATGGCGCGCAGCTATGTCAAATTGCGCTAAATGCGACAGCAGCTAAATTTTATTTAAAGCCAATGCTGGCAAAAAGTTGGTTTTTCGAACCCTACAAAGGCAATGAGCCCAGTATAGAAGCAGTTATAAAATTGCAAACTAGCGAACAAAGTGGTGAGTTTTTGATTGTTGACCACTGTAAAGAAGCCTCTTTATGCATTTGTCTATCTGAGCATTTTAAGCTTGATGAAAACTTAAGCCTTAATCAATTTGAAGCTATTCGTATACTTAACAATCGTGTCCATCCAATTTATAACCACGCACAAAACAGTAAAACAGCCTAGCATATTTTTTATAGTTCCTTTGTTTATCGCGTGTTTGTCTCCCAACCTATGTTATAATCCCGCGCAATTAGCTATTAAGGGTTATTACTTTGCATTTTATCGCACTTACTTCTATCGGAATCGAAAATTTATTGGTTGATGAACTTACTGACATTGGCGCTACGGTGACCAAACAAACAGTTGGTTCTGTGCGTTTTGACGCCGACACTACATTAGCACAAAAGGTCTGTTTAATGAGCCGCTTCGCGACACGAGTGCTGATGTTGATCGAAGAGAAAGAGGGCGTAAATAATAAAGAAAGCCTTTACAATTTTGCTCGCTCACAGCCTTGGCAGGAATGGTTTGGTCCAACGCAAACTTTTGCAGTCGACTTTAATGGTACCAACGACTCACTTAAAAATACCCAGTTCTCAGGTTTAGTGATCAAAGATGCGATTGTTGATTATTTTAATGATTTATTTGAACAGCGGCCAAACGTTGATAAACAAGATGCCAATGTACGCGTTGTTGCGCGTTTATCGCGTCAAGGTGTGGCCATGTATATCGATTATTCAGGACCGCGTTTATCTGAACGTGGTTATCGAGAAGGTCAAGGTAAGGCACCTATTAAAGAGCATTTAGCGGCAGCACTGATCAAACGCAGCGGTTGGCTTGACAATGTTCAACAGCCGCTATTTGATCCCTGCTGTGGTGCAGGCACTATTTTGATTGAAGCTGCTGGCATGGCGCGTAATGAAGCGCCGGGTTTATTCCGTGAGGGATTTGCATTTGAGCGCTTACCAAGTTTCCGTATTGCTAAATACAAAGAGTTAAAAGAGCAGCTTACAGCACAAATTACAGATCCTAAACTATGGCTTATTGGCCATGACAATGACGCTAATGTACTAAGCAAAGCAGTAGATAATGCTCGTAGAGCTGATCTAGGTGATGTGATCAAGTTTAAACAAAGCGATGCAACTAAGCTTACCTCAGTGGCAAAATTACCAGGTGTGGTTATTTCAAATTTACCGTATGGTGAACGTATTGGTTCGATGGCTGAGTTGGTAAGTTTACACAGTGCTTTAGGTACAGGCTTTAAAAAACATTTTAATAACTGGAAACTTGCCCTACTAGGCATGGATGAGAGTTTATTTAAATTATTAAAGCTGGTGAAACTCAAGCGTTATAAATTTAAAAATGGTCCACTTGATGTGGTACTTAATTTATATCAACTTGATGACAAACAAGTCAGCCAAACAACTGAAGATAAGCCTGCATTGAACTTTGAAGGTTCAATGTCGTTTGCTAATCGGGTTAAAAAGAATAAGCAAGGCCTGAAAAATTGGCTCAAACAAAATGATGTGCAGGCCTATCGTGTCTACGATGCTGACATTCCTGAATACAATGTAGCCGTTGATATTTATGGTGATTCAGCGGTAATATTTGAGTACGCTGCGCCGAAAGAAATTGACGATGTAACAGCGCACAAACGTTTACAAGACGTGATTTCGTTAACCTCACAGCAGCTCAATATCGCACCTGGAAATATTGCTGTAAAAGTACGTAAAAAGCAAAAAGGTGAAGAGCAATACACACCAATGGCTAAGCAAAATCGTACTCAAGTAGTTGAGGAGTTTGGCGCGAAGTTTAAAGTCAATTTATTTGATTACTTAGATACTGGCTTGTTTTTAGACCACCGTCTTGCTCGTCGTTATATCCAAGAAAATGCCAAAGATAAACGCTTCTTGAATTTATTTGCCTACACAGGGACAGCCTCTGTACATGCAGCTCTGGGTGGCGCTAAAGCGATAACCACGGTTGATCTATCGAAAACCTATTTGAAATGGGGCCAAGATAACTTTGACCTGAACAATATCAGTAATACCCGTTATCGTTTTGAACAGGCTGATTGTTTGAAGTGGCTTGAGCATGCCACAAGCCAATACGATTTGATCTTTTTAGATCCGCCAACGTTTTCAAATTCAAAACGCATGAAAGATGCTTTTGATGTACAAAATGATCATATTAAATTACTGACATGGGTTAAAAAAATTCTCAGTCCATCTGGCACGTTGATTTTCTCGAATAATATGCGTGGCTTCACCATGGATGAAGTGGGCTTGATTGGCTTAGGCTTAAAAGCTGTTAATATTTCAGAGCAGACGATTTCTCCTGACTTTAAACGCAATAAAAAAATACATAATAGCTGGTTGATAACCCATGGCTAAGTGGATTTTGTATCATACCGATGGCTGTCATTTATGTGAGCAAGCGCAGGGCTTGATCACGCCGTTGTTGGGTGATGATCTGTTACAGCTTGTTGATATTATGAGTGATGAAGAATTAATTACAGAATATCAGACCAGTATACCCGTTTTAAAAAGCGATCAAGGCCCGCAATTATTTTGGCCTTTCACTGCGCAAGATGTGCGTCAGTTTTTTACGCAAACAGAATAAGAGTAAACAGATAGTATGGATTTAATTAGAATTTCTAAAGCTCAACTCGCGTATGGTACGCATCCACTGTTAGACAACGCTGATGCCGTCATCGAAACTGGTGAGCGTGTGTGTGTGGTTGGTCGTAATGGTGCGGGTAAATCAACGTTACTAAAAGTCCTTGATGGCCAAGTTATTTTAGATGATGGTGAAATAAATCAGTTAGGTAGTATTAAAATATCTCGTCTAGAGCAAGATCCACCAAAAGGAGCTAGTGGCTCGGTGTTTGATTATGTTGCTCAAGGTATGCCTGAGATTGCAAATTTATTAATTGATTTTCATCACGTCAGCACTGAGTTACAAACTGACTGCACAGATAAACTACTTAATAAACTTGAACGTTTATCAAATCAACTCGAAGCTGCAGATGGTTGGCGTTTTGATAGTAGAATTCAACTTGTATTAACACAGTTAGAATTAGCACCAGAAGCCAAACTTGAATCACTTTCTGGTGGCTGGTTACGCAAAGTAGCCCTTGCACGGGCACTTGTCAGTGAGCCGGATTTATTATTACTTGATGAGCCTACTAACCATTTAGATATGGAAAGTGTAATGTGGCTTGAACAATTCTTAAAAGAGTTTAAAGGCGGTATTGTCTTTATTTCTCACGACCGTGCGTTTATTCGTGCAGTGGCGACGCGGATCTTAGATTTAGATCGCGGTAAGCTGATTTCATACCCTGGCGATTATGCTACTTATTTAGAGCAAAAAGCCCATGATTTAAAAGTAGAAGAAACGCAAAACGCATTATTTGACAAACGCTTAGCAGAAGAAGAAACGTGGATCCGCCAAGGTGTAAAAGCACGTCGAACGCGTAATGAAGGCCGTGTCCGCGAGCTTAAACAGCTACGTAATGAACGCAAACAGCGTGTTGATCAAGTGGGTAAAACTGACTTCAATATTGAAACGGCAGACCGTTCAGGAAAATTAGTATTTGAAGCTAAACATCTAAATCATGCATTTAATAAAGACAAAGTAATTGCCAATGACTTCTCTACTTTAGTTATGCGTGGCGATCGTATTGGCTTAGTTGGCCCTAATGGTATTGGTAAGACGACTTTATTAAAACTGCTATTTGGTGATATTGAAGCTGATGCAGGGATTGTTAAGCAAGGGGTGAACTTAGAGTTTGCTTACTTTGATCAATACCGCCAAAAGCTTGATGAAGAAGCCACCGTACAAGATAACGTTGCCGAAGGTAAGCAAGAAGTAATGATGGGCGGACGCTCACGTCATGTACTCGGTTATTTACAAGACTTTTTATTCCCGCCTGCGCGTGCTCGTACACCGGTTAAAGCACTCTCTGGCGGTGAAAAAAATCGCTTATTATTAGCTAAACTATTTTTAAAACCATCAAATATTCTTGTGCTTGATGAGCCGACCAATGATTTAGATATAGAAACCCTCGAGCTGTTAGAGGATATTATTAATCAGTATCAGGGAACCGTGTTAATTGTAAGCCATGACCGTGAGTTTATTGATAATACCTGTACCAGTGTTTGGGCATTTGAAGGTAATGGGGTAATTACAGATATTGTCGGTGGTTACAGTGATTATGAAGCCTATGCTAATTATTTATCACAGGAACAAAAAAAACAGCTAACTACACCTGCTAAAAAAGAAGCAGTCGTTGCACCAGCTCCTGTGGCTAAAGCAGATAACAAAAGTAATAAACTCTCTTACAAATTAAAACTTGAATTAGAACAATTACCCAGTAAGCTGGAACAACTTGAACAAGCATTAGAAGCGCAGCAAGTTGTGGTTAATGACGCTGATTTCTTTAAACAAGATGCCAGTGCGACAACCAAAGAATTGAACCATTTAGCACAACTTGAGTCTGACCTTGAAGCCGCTCTGGAGCGCTGGGAAGAACTTGAAGATTTAAAGAATCAGTAGTAAGGACTAAAATGAAATATAAATTACTCGCGGCTAGTATTCTAGCTACGATGAGTACATCAGCAATCAGTGCAACATATCAGTTGACAGAGCTGAGTTCTTTAGACGAAGCCAAGCATAATTACGTAAAAGATGTCAGCGAAAGCGGCTATATTATCGGGCAGTCTAACGGCTTATATAACTTACCCATAGATGTGAGTTACATCGATTTTACAGATAACTTAATTAAAAATGCATATAGCAACCAAGAAAACTACTTTGAGTTAATTGATAAAGAAATTACCTTTACCTTAGATGATATTGAAAACAATAATGCAGCGGCGACTAACCCAGACGCACATAGTTTTATGCTTTCATTTTTATCAGCACAAGCTAACAACCCAGAATATCAAAAATTGGCTAATATCATCGGTTACAATATTTTGGACGGTATAGCGCAAGAACAAGTTCTTTTTGATGTTGCATCAGTTGATTATGATGGCCTAACACGATCAGTTAGCAATAACTATAATGCAGTAGCAGAAGACGGTATTACGGTAGGTTGGGGCAGTGCGCCTTATGAAAAAACCAGTTTTCTTCCTGATGGTGAAACTGAAGAAGAAACACAATTTGTGCGTGATTTTATCTCCCGTGGCGTTGTTATATCACCATCCGGTTTAAATGTGCCATTAGTGCCAGAATATGCTGAACATGGCGGCTTAAGTTCAGCCAACGGTATAGTTAAAACCAACACAGGATATATTGTAGTCGGGCAAGTATCAACGGGGATCCCAGTTGATAGACAAGAAAATATTGATGATAACTGTGATGGTGAAGATGAACCTGTCAGTGTTTGTATTGAAAATTTGCATAGAAGTACATCATCACGACTGTTTGATAGCCGTGCTATTAAGTGGACACTTGATACAAACTTAAATATTACTAAAACTGAACCGCTTGGTTTAGGCCTTACGCCAGAAGAGGATGACGGGTTTGCATTTATAAGTAATGCACTCGCTGTTAATAGTAATGGCATTGTTGCTGGTTACTCTGACATTCGTGATAATGATAGATCGTCAACAATCAGAGCATTACCTGTTTATTACAAAGACGGTAACGTTGTTGAAATCCTCAATCAAGAAGATGATTGGACTGGTGGTAAGTCAGTAGCCATTAATGAAAATAACATTATTGTTGGCTATGGTATAAAAAGAATTGAAGGCGCTGATCGTCTTAAGTTTTTCTATCATGATATTGCCAGCAGCAGTACTGTATTCCCAAAAGATTTCTTTAATAGTTCTACTTCAGTTGCCAATGATATTAATGATAATGGTTATATTGTTGGTGAAGGTGAAACTGACGTATTTAATGTTGGTGCGCGTCGCCGAGAAGGTTTCCTGTACAAGATTGGTGAAGATGCGATTACAAACATAAATGATTTACTGCCTTGCTATGAAGCAGACGGTGAAACTCGTTATGGTTATGTCGTTGCAGAAGCGAAAGTGATTAACAATAAAAATGAAATTTTTGGTGTTGCTACTAAAACAGTAGAAAAAACTGATTCATTAGGTGGTATTGTTCGTGATATTAATGGTGAGATAGAATACGAAAGTATTGCTGTGCCAGTGAAGTTATCTCCTATTAATGGGACTATTGATAGCTGCTCTGATCCTGAAACTGACACATATGAGCGTCAATCGTCTAGTTTCCCTTGGTATACGTTATTATTACTTCCTCTAGTTGGTCTACGTCGTATATTTCGTTAGTTTTTGAAATTATTACTGGGTGATCCAGCATTAACGGTCACTTAGTATTGAAAAAAAACCCTGCTTTGCTAAGCAGGTTTTTTTTTGTCTATACTTTAAATTAGAAACAGTTATTTTTTATGACGATTTAACCATGCTTTACGCACTGAACGACGCCATAGTAAATCAACACCGAAGTAGCCTATTACTGATGCGATACAAGCACTGATCAAAGAGCCAACTAAAAAAGCAGGGCCAATAGTTGTTAAGCTTTCCATAAACCATTGCCAACTTGGTTGAAATGCAAAATGTTGTTCCGGCTGTCCTAACACTAATGTGCCAATTAAATACGAACAATAAAAGATAGGTGGCATGGTTAGCGGATTAGTGATCCAAACTACTGCGACAGAAATAGGAAGATTTACTCGTAACGGAATTGCCAATGCAGCAGCAAGCACCATCTGAAAAGGAACCGGAATGAAAGCAAAGAATAAACCGACGGAAAATGCCCCACGAGCTGAACGACGATTTAAATGCCATAGATTGGCATCGTGGAGTAAACGACCAAAAATTTTTAAATATTTATGATGTTTAACTTTATTGTGATCGGGTAAAAACCGTTGGATCGTTTTTTTAGCCATTTAAAGCAACCATTTACATCTGTTTGGTTAAGCGTTGGGTTTGTCGTTGGTTGTATTATAACCGTTTTTTATTATCAGACCCTTGTATTTACAGTTTTCGCGTTATCTCTGTTAATTGCGAGTCTCTATTTTAAGCCGTTTTACAGTGTATTGTTAGGTTTTATTTGTGGAATTTTGTGTGTATGGGTACATTTTACCAGCTTCTACGCAATTTCCAGCTTGGCTTTGGATGAAAATAAACCATATCTAAGTAATATTACGATTGTTGAGGTTATTTCTCAGCGTGATCACTATTATTTAAAAGTTCGGCTCAATAAGATAGATAATCAACCTCTATCAAATATTAAGCCTCCTTTTGCATTGCTGACTTTTAATAACGACCAGTTACTTAAGGTGGGTGATCATGTTAAAACGTGGCTTGAATTAGAAAAATATCGCAGCCAAAAAAATTATGATGTGTTTGATAAAGAGCGTTACGCATTTAGTGAGCGACTATTTTTTAAAGGCAAGCAAGTTGGTAGTATTATCGAAATCTCTAATAACTATGAAGCTGACCTAATTGAAAAATACCGTGATTTTATCAAACACACCTACCAACATAACTCGCTAAATTGGCTGTATTATCCGCTAATGACTGGCGACCGCAGTGCTATGAGTTTTTCACAAAAGCAAGAATTACAACAATTTGGTATTAGCCATTTATTAGCCATTTCTGGATTACATATTGGCTTGATGTTTAGTATCGGTTTTTTTATAACCCGCTACTTAATAAGTTTTTTTATTTTTGTGGTTAAACCAACAGTACAGCAGATCAATTTGTCGCTTATTTATAGTTTAGGTGGATTTGTGCTTGCTTTTAGTTATGTGTACTTAAGTGGTTTTATCGTATCGGCAACTCGCGCTTTGATCATGTTAGGATGTTATTTAGTTATTTATTACTTTGCTAAACAGGCACTGCGCTGGCGATTTATCTTGTTTGCATTAGTATGTGTATTGCTCATCGACCCATTTAGTTTACTTAATCCAGGACTTTATTTTTCATTCACTGCGGTAGCAATTATCTTTTGGGTTTTTAGTGTCATAACCATAACCAGCTCCGGCTTTTTAGCCATCATAAAAACACTCATTACCCTACAGTTTGCTTTGTTTATTGGTTTATTACCGCTATCGCTTTATTATTTCAATGGGGTCAGCGTAATTGGCTTAGTTGTTAATTTAGTGGCTATCCCATTACTTGGTTTTATTATCATGCCTTGCTTAGTATTATTTTCCGCAATCAGTGTATTTATTGATATTAGCGGGTTGATTAGTGTGTTTGATTCATTATTACAGCATATTTATCAGCTCTTATTGTTGATCCCACAGAATTTTCGTTGGTTTGATACCACAAATTTTAGCCAGCAATTGCTTGTTAGTAGCTATATTGCAGCAATAATTGTGTGTTTTTTGCCCTGGCGTTTGTTGGCATGCATACCATTACTACTGGTTGTACTCGATCACTATTTACTGACCAAACCGCGCTGGCAGCTTAATGTATTCGATGTGGGTCATGGCACCATGGTGTTAGTCAGTAATCAAGACAAAGGTTTTATTTATGATCTTGGCCCAATTTATTTTAATACATTTACGCGGGTCAATAGCACCTTAATACCCTATTTAAAAAGAAACGGTATTGATGTTGAAGTTTCGCTTATTAGCCACATGGATAAAGACCATGCCGGAGGGCTTACCCATTGGTTAGAGCATGGTTACCAGCATACTTTTAAATTGCTACAACCAACTGGCCCAGAGCAAGTTTGCAGAGCGGGCGAATATAGTTTTTATGACTTAATCATTACCGTGAGCGAGCCGGCACAGCATTTAATAACTGACAATGATAACTCTTGTGTAGTGCATATCAGTGATGGCAGGTTCAGTGTTTTGCTTCCTGGTGATATTTCAACAAAAAGAGAAGCACAACTAATCCAGCAGCAAGGTGTGCTTAAAAGTACGGTATTATTGAGTCCTCACCATGGTAGTAATACCTCATCAAGTGATGCATTTATTCATGCGGTTGCTCCTGAGGTTGTTATTCATTCAACGGCATATAAAGGGCAGTGGCAATTTCCACGTACAGAAGTTTTATCACGTTATGCTAAGCAGCACGCTTTACAATATACAACAGCTGAAAAAGGGCAGATTAAAATTGAGTTTTATCAACATCACTACACAGTAAACCTAGCTCGTGAAGATGAAAGTTATTGGTTTCTAAAAGATTGAGTTTAGTTTTGTGCAACTGGAGGCTACAATAGCCACAGATTATGAATAAGAGAGTACTATGGACCAAACTACATCACAAATTTATAAGCGTTTATTGACGTATGTGGGGGATTATAAAAGCGTTGCCATTTTTGCTGTGATTGGCATGATTGGCTACTCAGCTATGGATGCTTTATTTATCCAACTAATGAAGCCATTTATAGATCAGGGCTTAAATCAACGCAACGCTGAAGTATTAAAATACGCACCATTTGTTGTCATCGCGTTAGTGTTTGGCCGGGGTATTTTTAACTATATCTCGTCTTATTGTTTAAGTTATGTGGGTTCACAAGTTGTCCGCTCGTTACGTCAGCAATTATTTGAGCATATTTTACATTTACCCGTTGCCTTTCATGATCAAAATTCAACTGGGGATTTAATTTCAAAAATAACGTTCGATACCGAGCAAGTGCAGCAAGCGATCACCAAAGCAATGCTTATAGTAGTCAGAGAAGGCGCATTTGTGGTGTTTTTACTGGCTGTTATGTTTTATACAAGTTGGAAGCTGTCATTAATCTTTTTGATCATAATCCCCCTGGTGGCAGTTATTGTTTCCGTTGTATCAAAACGTTTTCGTCTTATCTCTAAAAATATTCAATCGGCAATGGGGCAAGTTACCCGTAGCTCAGAGCAAATGCTCAGTGGCCATAAAGTTATTCATGGCTTTGGCGGTCAACAGCAAGAAATAACCCAATTTGCAAAAATTAATAATCATAATCGTCAGCAGCGTATCAAAATGGATGCCACTAAAGCACTTAGTGTGTCTGTGATTCAAATTTTGGCTGCAAGTGCAATGGCAGTTATTCTCTGGGTGGTTTCTATGCCATCAATGATTGATACAGTGAGCTCTGGGGATTTTGTGGTGCTTATTTCATCGATGATGATGTTATTACGCCCTTTAAAGCAATTAGCTAATGTAAATAGCGATTTACAGCGTGGCATATCTGCAGCGCAAAGCATTTTTTTAGTGCTTGACCAAGAGGCCGAAAAAGACGTTGGTACAATTAGTGTAGATAAAGTAAAAGGTATGATTGAAGTTAAAAATGTCACCTTTAATTACCCAACGAAAGCAGAAGCTGTATTAAAAAACTTATCGCTCACTATAAAAGCGGGCGAGAGTATTGCGTTAGTTGGGCGTTCAGGTTCTGGTAAATCAACTATTTCAAACTTATTACCACGTTATTATGACTTACAACCGCCAAGCGAGATTTTACTCGATGGCGTGCCACTGGCGGATTATAAGTTAACAGATTTACGTCGCCAATTTGCTCTAGTATCACAGCAAGTAGTGTTGTTTAATGACACCATTGCCAATAACATCAGTTATGGTATTGCACGTCCACTTAGTGATGACGAGGTCTTGAATGTGGCAAAACAAGCACATGTGTGGGAGTTTGTGAAAGATTTACCCGACGGTCTAAATACCATAGTCGGTGAAAATGGCGTTATGTTATCTGGCGGGCAACGCCAGCGTATAGCGATTGCAAGAGCAATCTTAAAAGATGCACCAATTTTGATTTTAGATGAAGCAACTTCTGCATTAGATACAGAGTCTGAAAAACTGATCCAGCAAGCTTTAGAAGCATTAATGAAAAATAAAACCTCTATTGTGATTGCTCACCGATTATCAACAATAGAACAAAGCGACCACATCTATGTTATTGATAATGGTCAAGTGATAGAAAGTGGTGATCACATCAGCTTACTGGCTAATGATGGCACGTATGCAGCGCTTTGCAAGATGCAATTTGGTGAGCACGGGTGAGTAAATTAGAACAAAGCTGGTATCGAGGTATAAGCTTTCTTACCGTATTACTTTTACCACTGAGTGGATTATTTTGGTTTATAAGTAATCTGCGTAAATTAGCGTATGCGCTAGGTTTATTGAAGGCATACCAAAGCCCTGTGCCAGTTATCGTGGTAGGTAATATTAGCGTCGGTGGTAACGGGAAAACTCCCTTTGTGATCTGGCTTGCTAATTACCTAAAGCAGCGTGGCTTAAGGGTTGGCATTATTAGTCGAGGCTATGGCGGCAACAGTGATAGCTATCCACTCACTGTGACTGAGCATACTGATACGACTCAGGCAGGTGATGAGCCGGTACTTATTCAACGCAGGCTTGACTGCCCTGTAGTTGTAGGCCCAGATCGACAAGCTAATATAGAGCAATTAATTGCGCAACATCAGCTTGATGTGATTATTTCCGATGATGGTATGCAACATTATAAAATGGCCAGAACAATAGAGTGCTGTATTGTTGATAGTCAACGACGTTTTGGCAATGGCTTGTTAATGCCTGCGGGGCCACTGAGAGAAACACAAAAACGTTTAAAATCAGTTGATTTGGTTATTGAAAATGGGGGGAATGCCATGTTTAATTATCAGCTAAGAAGTGCTGATTTAGTAAGTGTTGCCACTAATATAGCCACTAAAGTCCCGCTTTTGAGAGGTCACGCAGTGAGCGCCATTGGTAATCCACAACGTTTTGAAAATAGCTTACGTCAACAAGGCATTACATTGCTAAGTTGTCATCATTTTCGAGATCATTATGGTTATACAGCACAAGATTTCATAAAATTTAATGATGAAATAGTGTTTATGACGGAGAAAGATGCGGTAAAATGTCACTCATTTGCAAAACCAACGTGGTATTTTTTACCTGTTGACGCAGAGCCATCCCCTGCGGTGGTATCTAAACTTAACTTATTACTGAGAGAAAAAGGGATCCTAGATGGCCTTTGATACAAAATTACTTGAAATAATTGCTTGCCCAGTGTGTAAAGGCAAATTACGTTTAGACAAAGAAAACAGTGAATTGATCAGCACAGCTGCAAAACTTGCTTACCCTATTCGAGATGATATTCCTGTATTACTAGAAAATGAAGCGCGTGAATTGAGCTTAGAAGAGATTGAAAAGTGGAATTCGTAGTCGTTATTCCAGCGCGCTTTGCATCGAGTCGTCTACCAGGTAAACCCCTTGCTGATATTTGTGGCAAACCTATGATTCAACATGTTTATGAAAAGGCGATGGCGTCAGGGGCTAGTAAGGTCGTAATAGCCACCGATCATCAACAGGTTTTTGATGTTGTCAAAGGCTTTACTAATAATGTCTTAATGACTCGAGATGATCATCAGTCAGGCACTGAACGGCTAGCTGAAGTTGTTGATTTATTATCACTTAATAACGATATTATTGTAGTGAATGTGCAAGGTGATGAGCCTTTATTAGCCGCTGAAAATGTCTCGCAAGTTGCAGCTTTACTTGCTAATTCAAGTGCGCCAATGGCGACCTTGAGTGCCGCCATTGAGAATGTCGATGAGATCTTTAATCCCAATGCAGTTAAA
>TARA_R110001606_G_scaffold135304_2_pt1 | contig 23631 bp, 35 predicted proteins | sample TARA_R110001606 | Tara Oceans TARA_R110001606 (sample SAMEA4398315) | marine metagenome | biome: Polar Biome; feature: [SRF] surface water layer (ENVO:00010504); material: water (ENVO:00002006), including particulate matter (ENVO:01000060) such as... | depth 5 m
AGTCAAAAAGGTAGGTGACAAATATTTCTTCATGAAAATTGGATACAAATAGATTGTTAAAAATGCACGAACTATTGGATAGATTTGAAATATTATATCCAGATGTACCAGAAATGGCACTATTGCGAAGACTGTATATCGATAAAGATATTAGTAGTGCATTGCGCCTGTTGCCTAAAACTGATATATCAGAAGATTTGTGGGATGCAGTTATGGGCAAAAATATTGGAAGTGTATTTAATTTATTACCAAAAACCGACCATGACGTATTACGTTCAGCGGTGATGGGGGATGAGTTACATAGTATCTTTAAATTGTGCGAAGACGATGACCTACGAAAATTTATATTGGAAGATAATACATGGAAAGTATGGGGACTTCTTAGACGATACATAGATACTCAGTTTGTGGAGGCATTTAAAAGCTTCTTTGTTAATGAGACACAAATTTGGAATGACTGCTTTGCGCGGGGACAACTACGTAGTAAAATGTGGTTAATAGACGAATTGAAAAAAACAAATGCAGACTGTGGCACAGTCTTTTTGTGCGCTGGCTGGTATGCTACTCTTGCCGTTATGCTGTTTGAGAGTGATATAAAAGTAGATAAGATACGCAGTTTTGATTTAGATCCCATGTGCGCTGATATCGCAGAAACTTTTAATAAGCCATGGGTCGAGAATGAATGGCGTTTTAAAGCTAGTACTGCGGACATAATGAATTTTAAATGGAGTACTACTCCTTCCCCTAGTGACGCTACTATTGGAAATGTTTACTACCAGACTACTGATGCTACTGGGAAACAAGTTCGGATGAAAGACACGCCCGACACTATTATAAATACAAGTTGTGAACATATAGAAAACTTTCACAAATGGTATTCAGATATTCCGCATGGCAAATTAGTTGTACTACAAAGTAATAATTTCTATGAAGTCGATGAGCATGTTAATTGTGTGAAGGATATTGTACACTTCAAAAGAATAGCACCAATGCGTGGACTTTTATACAGCGGAGAATTAGAACTTGAGAAGTATACGAGATTTATGCTAATTGGATACAAATAATTACTACTTTAAACGTTGAATTTATTATGGGAAAATAGATGTTATTTAAAAACAGTCAAGATGACTATAAAATGAGTATAGATTCTAGTATTACTAGAATAGGACTAAAAATATCAGGTGGCGCAGACAGTGCATTAGTAGCTTATATGTTAGCAAAATACTCAGAAGCGGAACGTCCAGATTTAAAAATTTATCCTATAACTGGGGTGAGCGAACAAAAGCCATTCCAGGCAATATTTTCTAAAAAAGTTATAACAAAAATTGAATCACTTGTCAACTATACCTTTGATACTCATATTACTGGCCCAGTGAGGAGTGACACAAATTATGTTAAAGACCAAGAAACTTTAGTAATCAATGCTTACAAATCATATGGCTTACAAGCACATTATGCTGGAATAACTGCTAACCCTAGTGCAGAGCAAGCACCTGAACTAGTCGATCCTAGCGAATTTAATTCAGAATGGTATAATGATCGCCGACGTGGCAAAGAAAAAAAACCCTACACTAATGGACCTAGTACACGCCCGTTGATCAATACTGATAAAAAAGGGGTGTATGAACATTATGTTACATTAGGTATATTAGAGGAAATATTCCCATTAACTAGAAGTTGTGAAATTCACACAACTGATTTTACACATCATTGTGGTGAATGTTGGTTTTGTAAAGAAAGATATTGGGGATTTGGTAGACTTGTATAGATACGATAACATAAAACAAGTTCATTTAGAAATAACTCAAAAATGTCAGGCAGCGTGTCCGATGTGTGACCGTAATGAAAACGGTGGAGTTGATAACAAACATATTACAAATGCTGAACTATCATTAAATGATTGTAAAAAGATATTCTCGTCGGAGTTTATTAAACAATTAGATGCGATGTATATGTGTGGTAATCTGGGTGATCCTATTGTTGCGAAAGATACATTGGAAGTATTTAAATACTTTAGAGAACATAACCCAACAATGTGGTTATCAATGAATACAAATGCTGGTGCAAAGAATTCAGAATGGTGGGAAGAATTGGCTGGTGTTATTAACAATAAGGGTGCAGTAATATTTAGTGTTGATGGTCTCCGTGATACTAATCATCTTTACAGACAAAATGTTGTTTGGGATAATGTAGAACGTAATATGAAAGCATTTATTTCTGCTGGCGGTAGAGCGAGATGGGATTTTTTAATATTTCAACATAACGAACATCAGGTCGACGAAGCAGAATTACTTGCGGAAGAATGGGGATGCGAAAAGTTTCAAAAGAAAAAGTCAGGTAGATTTATAGTTGCCAGTGGGGAAAAAGCAAAGCAATCACACCAAGCACAAAATCGAAAAGGTGAAAAGACCGCGGTAATCGCTAAACCTAAAAGTACTGTCAACCAAAATATTGCTCTATTAAAGCAAAAAGAAATAGAAAAATCATATGGCAGTATGCGTGAATATTATGACAAATGTAATATATCGTGTAAGGCAGTTGAAAAGAATGAAATCTTTATAACAGCCGAAGGCCTATTAATGCCATGCTGTTGGACTGCGGGTCGTATGTATAAGTGGTGGCATAAAGATTATCGTGTAGAACAGATATGGGATCATATAGATGCTGCTGGCGGAAAAGACGGAATTAATGTTATTGAAAATAGCATAGAAGATGCAATGTCTGGCAATCTCTTAACTAGTATTACTGATAGTTGGGATAAAACTAGCATAAATAATGGTAAACTAGGAGTATGCGCAATGAAATGTGGAACTGAGTTCGATCCGTTTAAAGAGCAATTTCTATGACAAAATACGAATATGATTATTTTGAACCTGTGAGAGAAAATGCAATAATTATTGATTGGGCAGCAGGAAACACTTGCAATTTCCAATGCTCTTACTGTGATCCAGCATGCTGGGACGGTACACTTCCATGGCATGATTTTGATAATTGTATTAGGTTCATTGATTTTGTATGGGAAAATATATGTGTCCCTCAAAACAAAATAATGTTTTTTAATTTTCATGGCGGTGAACCTGCACTATGGCCCGAGGTAACGAAAGTTTGTGAATATATTAAAGATATAAATGAAAATAATATAATCCGATTATTAACTAACGGCACACGTAGTACAAAATGGTGGACAGATAAAGCGCATCTATTCGATATGCTTATTGTAAGTATACATGAGGGACAAACCAAAAAAGAAAAGATTGTTGAAAAATTTAATCAAGTCCAAAAATCAGGTATAAATATATCGTTGCATGTTATGATGGACATTGTGCAATTCGATGATTGTGTTGGCACATATAAATATTTGTATGATAATTTACATGATGTTAGTTTACAATATAAGCCTGTCAGAATATCAATACGGCAGCATGAATTACAACCTTATACAGATGCACAATTAGCAACAATGAATTCTCTGCAGGGATTAAACGGAACCCCAAGTCCAAAAAATCAAAGCCACATGCAGTGGAGAAAAGACGGAGAAGCACCAGTAATAGTTAAAAGTATAGAAAATGAAATACTATTACCACGACTAAATGATTGGAAAGATTGGTATTGTTATATGGGGATTGAAACACTAGTAGTTCAACATAATGGGTTTATTAAACCTGGCAGTCAGTGTTTTAAGAAATTACGATATGGTAATATAAGTGATAAAAAATACAGTATTCCATTACTGCCAGTAAAATGTAAGTGGGAATTATGTGGATGTCTGACTGATTTACAAACAACTAAGATTAAAAATATAAAAAAAGGGAATAAGTATATTGATGCAGACGTACATAGCGCAGCCTATAAAATTACAACTAGAGATTAGTAGTATGTGCAATGCGCTATGCTTTGGCTGCGCACGTACCAATCATCGAAATTTTAATGAAAAGCTTCCAATTATCCCAGATAAGAAGATACTACAACTAGATGTGATTGAAAAATTCTTAAGGGAGTTTGACACTGTTACGGACTTAGACTTTTGTGGCACGGTGGATGATCCTTTTATGCATCCTCAATTTAATGATATTCTTAGATTAGCATTAAAGTGTGGCATAAAAAGAGTTTGGATACACACCAATGGTGGCACTAGAAGTCCAAGTTACTGGGCAGAAACGGCTGAAATACTACAACAGTTTGACAGGCACCAATTGAAATTTAGTATAGATGGTTTACAAGATACTAATCATTTATATAGACAGAGAACTAATTTTGATCGAATTATGCAAAATGCAGAATCTTTCATTCAAGCAGGTGGAGATGCTGGCTGGCAGTATTTGGTATTCCCATGGAATAAACATCAAGTTGCAGAAGCAAGTGAGAAAAGTAAGCAGATGGGATTTAAGAATTTCATACATAGGTTAGACCGTAGTATGATATCCGAGAATAATTGGGGAATAGAAGACGTACGGCGTATACAAGAGAAAGATCGACAATTCACGAAGATGGACTATTATGATCTTAATGAATTGTTTACATCGAAAAAAAGTATTGAAAACGAGCCAATAGACTGTTACTTTCAAAATGAAAAAATGTATTTTATTGATTTCAATGCACGTCTGTGGCCTTGCTGTTTTATTAGAAATACTGAATTCGGTGGTCACAACACACATTGGCATCAGGTAAGTAAAACCATGTATGGTGAATATAGTTCACCTGATTGGAATCGATTAGATTTACATAGTGTTGATGAAATATTAAATCATCCATTTTATAAAAAAGATTTAGTAGAAAGTTTTGATTCAGACTATGGTACAAGTTGCGGAAGTAAGATGGTTAAATGTGCAAGTACGTGTAGTAAGAAAGTTCAAGAAACAAAACCAATTGCAAAATTTAAGATAGAGGAACACAATGACTAAAATTTATAATACACCATATGGCGCAGTTCATATACCAGTAGAATCACAAATGATAACAGTTCGAACTAGTGGCGGATTTGATAGTGCAGTATTATTATATATGATTGCACAAACATGCGCAGAATTAAATCCCACCGCTATAATTCAACCTATTACAGTAGTTCGTGCAAATCCAGATGATGACAGAACATGGCTTTATCGGGTTGATAATAGACCAATAGTAGATACTATTATAGATTGGGTCAGAAAAGAAATACCAGTAGCTGATATCAGAGACAAACAGTGGTTAGATGCAATAAACTGGTGGGAGAACGGAAGTGCAACATATCTTGCTGCACAGAAAAACTTAGTGACTCAAAATTTAAATCCAATTCGAAAAGCAGAAATGACAAATGATCAAGTGTGTAGAGTACACGATTATAATGGTGTCACTAAAAATCCCCCTGTGCCGATGACTATAGATAATATGCACCAGTATAGAGAATTAAAACGTGACCACAATGACCCTATTAGTCCTGCAGTTGCAATAGATAGTTGTACGGTAGTGCACAATGCAAATGGTGATAATTGTAGATATGTTGAACCATTTCGCAATGCAGATAAACGTGTAACAATGTGGCTAGCAGATAACCTCGGTATATTTGATACGCTAGATAAGATTACTCGTAGTTGTGAAGGGGATGGTAATAAAACCGATAACTGGACAAAAACGTGTAATACTTGTTGGTGGTGCCAGGAACGTGCATGGGCACATAGAGAAATAATTAATGATTAATATGTTGACAATCACTTAAAATATTAGTATAATACGTATAATAACGGAGTAAACACCAAATGTCTGAAAAAAAATATCCAAGCGAGACTTTTTGTCTGTTGCCATGGGTACACCTTAGCACCCGTCCCGATGGCAGTATGCGAGTATGTTGTACTGCAAATGCGAGTTCAGTTGGACCAACTAATGACAAAGTTCATGGCGGACAAGTAGGAATTCTTAAAACAGATGATGGTAAACCAAACAATCTAAATGTTAGTGACTTTGAAACTGCGTGGAATTCTAATTACATGAAGAATGTACGGCTACAAATGCTTAATGGTGAAAAGCCACCTAGTTGCATGAAGTGTTACAAGGAAGAGGCATCCGGACATAATAGTAAACGTATGTGGGAAACAAATTATTGGAGCCAACGTGTCAATGTTGATGAACTTATTGAAAACACATCTGCTGACGGTGGCGTTCCTCCCAATCTTGCATATATTGATTTAAGATTTGGTACTAAGTGCCAATTGGCATGTGTGATGTGTAGTCCGCATGACAGCAGTGGTTGGATTAAAGATTATAAAAAGATTTTTCCTGAAGTGAAGAACGAATCTCTTAAAGAGACAATGCAATGGCATGACAAGGGTAGTACAAATGGCAGTAGTTATAATTGGCATAAACAGAACCCAGTATTCTGGAAACAATTCTACGAACAGATGCCTAGTATGCAGCAGATATATTTTGCCGGCGGCGAAAGTCTTATTATTGAAGAACATTATGAAATACTCGAACACGCTATCAAAATGGGTTACGCAAAGAATTTAGAACTACGCTATAACTCAAATGGGGTAGAGTGGAGAGATGATTTATTTGATCTATGGAAAGAATTTAAATTAGTACGCTTTCATTATAGTGTTGATAGCATTGAAGGTATGAATGATTACATTCGCTATCCCAGTGAATGGAGTAGACAGGAAGAAGTATTTCATATATTAGACAAGCAAACGAGTGACAATGTAGAAGTAACAGTTGCATGTGCAGTGCAGGCTTTGAACATATATTATATTCCAGATTTTATTAAATGGAAACTGGAACAAGGGTTTAGTAAAATTAACATGTGGCCATTCGGCGCTGGCGGAATTAATTATCACTTTGTTTATCACCCAGCACACCTTAATGTGAAAGTATTACCAGACTGGTTTAAAGCAGAAATTCGTAAAAAATACGAAGAGTTTTATCCATGGTGGGAAGAGAATTGGGCACTAGGTATACCAAGTTGGCACAAAGATAAAGTTACTAAAGAAGATTTTATGCAAGCTGGATATGGAATAAAGCGCCTTGAAGGAATGTTAAAATTTATGGAAAGTGAAGACTGGAGTATTAGACTTCCAGAGTTAAAAGAATATTTAAGTCTATGTGATAGGCAGCGCAACAACAGTTTCAGTTCTACATTTATAGAAATGGCAGAAATATTCAAGGACATTAAATAATGGCAGACAAGAGTGATACATTTTGTATAATGCCGTTTCATCATATTAATATCAAGAATGAAGGTAAACTTAGTGCTTGTTGGAGATATCCAGATAAGGTTGGAAATTTTTTAACTGATACACTTGCAGATACGTGGAATGGTGAACCGTTACGTAAAGTGAGAACAGAATTGATAAATGGAATCCAACATGAAGGTTGTAAAAGTTGTTGGGATATGGAACGCAGTGGCGCCAGAAGTTTACGCAATAATGCTGAGGGAATGTATCCAGCGGTTGATAGTAACATTATTATTAATAATACCGGAGAAGACGGCAGTTATCCAATTAGAAATTTACAGAGTATTGAAATACGATTTGATAATATTTGTAATCTAATGTGTAGACATTGTTCTCCTGCATATAGTAGTATCTGGGAACAAAAAGTCAAACGAGATTCGATATTAATGGAGCAAATGAAAAAAGTTGGAACATACAGAGAACTTGAAAATCATGTTAGCCTAACACAAGAGATAATTGATGAAGTGGTTTCACTTAGTCCGAATCTTACCGAATTGATGATTACAGGCGGTGAACCTTTATTCCATGATAAGCATTATGATTTTTTAGAGCGAATTCTACCTGAAGCAAGCCATATTACATTACAATATAATAGTAATTTCAGTACACTAGATTATAAGGGAAAAAGTATACTAGATTTGTGGAAGCATTTCAAGTGTGTTAGTATACGAGTTAGCTTGGATGCATATCCTGAAATATATGAATACGTTAGAGTGCGAGGTAATTTATCAGTAGCAGAAGATAACATACAAAAAGCATTGCAGTTAAGCAATATTCAATTAAGTGCAACAATGACAGCCAACTTATTAAATATTACCAGGGCAACTGAAATAGCAAAGTATTATTATTCCTTGGGTGTTGATTATCACACAAGCATTGTTCAGTTTCCACGTTCATTAAATCCCAAGTTACTACCACCTTCATTAAAAGAAAAAGTAACAAATGATTGGGATGAATTGATTAATGGAAACAGAGATTGGATGCAATCTTATAATCACTCACCAAAATTTGTAAACAGATCACTTGGGCGATGGAAGAAATTTGGCGATAACGTAATTAACTATATGAATGGTGAAGATTGGTATCATTATTGGGATGACTTTATTGAATATGCCAATGCACAAGATAACCACCACAACACTAATATATTAGATGTTTATCCAGAATTTACGGATTATTGGCATGAAGTATAAAACTGAAATAGACAACGTATCTAAATTTTGTGTTGCTCCGTTTATGAGCCTCAACGTTGATCCTGATGGCAGTGTTAAAAGTTGTTGTGTGCAAGATCCGAAGCACATAGGTGTAAAATACAGTGACCATGACAATATGCGTAGTTTATTTGGTGATAGTGAATTTAATAATTTGCGCACGATGATGCGTCAAAATATAGAGCATCCAAGTTGTTCAACATGTTACCGAAACGAAGATAGCGGTATTGATAGTGAAAGACAGATTAGAAATCGAGAGTATATTAAACACTATGAAAATATTAAGATAACTGATATCTCCATTCCTACTATGTTAGACTTACGGTTAAGTAATAAATGTAATCTTAAATGTCGAATGTGCAATGAGATTGCTAGTAGTCAGATAGCAAAAGAAAAGTTTATTGATCCTGCCATTATAGAAGTCAGCAGTGAATTAATCATTGAACATCTTAAAGATATCAAGCAACTTCGCCTATTAGGCGGTGAGCCTAGTTTAACTCCACAATGTGCTGATATTTTAACTAAGTTAATAGAGTGTAACAATACTAACGTTGATATTATGATAACAACTAATGCAACTGTCGCAAAACAGAGTTGGTTTGATCTTATTAAGCATTTCCCCAACGTTCACTGGCAATTTAGTATTGACAGTGTTGGTGAAATCAATGATTATATTCGTACTAATAGTATATACAGTAAACTCAAGGATACTATAAAACGTTATCGAATTATTGGCAAAGATTACCCAAATTGGAAATATACAATCAGTCAAACTATACAGATTTACAACTTAACTAGTTACTTTAAATTAAGTGATGATCTGGGTGATTTGGTTGACGAGTGTGATATAGTGTCACCATTATCATGGCCAGAAAAATTAAATATTAAAAATCTGCCATGGAGTATAAGACAAAAATATATTAATTTGCCACACCACGACACCATACGCATTATATTATCACAGCCGGACAATGATCCAGTAACCACATATGCACGAATGATTGAGTTTATAAAATACACCGAATACTTAGACTTAATACGTGGAACTAGTTTTAGTGATATTGATAGTGAATTATGGAACGATATTCGTAACTATGTAACTGATAATTACGCAACATTGGGTCATCAGATAAAAAATAATTCAACGCAGGGAGAAGAATAATATGTGGAGTATGGATACAATTGAATGGTTAGATATAGAACTTACTAGTTTTTGTAATATTGAGTGCAAAGGCTGTTTGCGAGTTATCTCTAAATACGCTGATGATCTTATCAATAAAGAATATCTTACAGTAGAAACTATACGTGAAAAATTTAAAAAAGAATTATTTCCTAGTATTAAAATTGTAAACTTTTGTGGCAGTATAGACGAACCAACAAGTCACCCACAGTTCTTTGATATTATCCGTCACTTTGCTGATTGGAATTCGCATATCAATATCGCAACAAACGGCAGTTTACGAACTACTAAATGGTGGACTGAGTTAGCAAGTATTTTACCAAGTAGCCATAATGTTACTTGGGGAATTGACGGCAGTGATGAACTAAGCGAAGTATACAGACAGGGTAGCAATTTCAAAAAAGTGGAACAAAACTACCGTGCTTTCAACGCGGCGGGCGGTAACAGTGTATGGCAGTTTATCGTATTTGAACACAATGAACATCAGTTGGAGGAAGCCAAAGACAAAGCCACCAATGAGGGATTTAAAAACTTCAAAACTATTATTAGTCATCGTAAAGACACCACTGGAAATATAAAAGCAGCTAAGACTGAGAAGATTGATACCGCACCCGAAATCCCTTATGTAAGTTGTAAGTACAGTAATCAAAAACGAATTTTCATAAACCATACGGGTGATGTTATTCCTTGCTGTCATCTAAATGCAAAGACATTAGAGTATGGCGTAAGTGGTAATACTAAAGATAATTATGAGACCTTACTGGCAGATACCGATTATAAAAATTCGATCAACTTGAATAATGTAAGTGTCAAAGATGCCATAACTAGTGATGTATGGAAAGGTATTATTGATAGTTGGGATAGTGATAATCCTATTTCTCGCTGCCAACAGGTATGTAAAAAAATGAAGCGTGATACATTTATTAAAGAAGAATTATAATGACTACATGTATGCGATTACCCGACACGATAAATACAGTGAGTTCTTGTCGTATACCAATGCATTAAATACTAACAAGAATAAAAATTACTATTAACTTGACACCCTGCACGATGGATGCTATAATACATTATGAATGAAGATTTAAAATGGTCAAACTATGACTTTACAAAAATACCCTTTGACGATATTGTCTCTGTCGGTCAACGCACTCTGCTTTATCGTGATCTATTTACTGTATCATGGCTACTGGGACGCTTCTGCAATTACAAATGCTCCTACTGTTGGCCTTACGCCCGCAGCGACCGTAAAGATCATCGCCCTACCGAGTTATGCTTGCGTACAGTGGATGAAATTAAACGTCAAGCCAGAGACAACGGCTTCAATTCTTTTCACTTCTCCTTGTCAGGAGGAGAGCCTACTTTCCATCCTGGATACTTGGACATACTAAAGCATCTTGCAGATGATGTTGACAATACTAATTATACTAGTGTCCATATGACAACAAACATGTCACGTAATATGAAGTGGCATGAGGATTATGTAGAAAAAGTTAAGCCATTCCATAGAGCAAGTATCACTGCTAGTTTACACACCGAACATCTTAATACCCGAGAAAAAATGCAAGAGTTTGCAGATAAACTAGTATTATGCCAAGAACATGATGTGCAAATAACTGTTAATATGGTTATGGTACCGGACTGGTTTGACAAAGATTGGGACAATGCATTATTCTTCCATGAACAGGGTATTAATGTAACTTTGAAGCCACAATCTGACCCTACTGCAAGTCGAGTGGTTGATGGTTACACTGAAGAACAAATGGAACGTTTGTGGAATGGCATGCCTCAGCTTGGCTTTACAGAAATAAAACGCAAATGGAATGGTAGACCTAAGCCAAACTTTGAACTTCCTACATATGCCATTGGAGAGAATGATAAGAGTGTTCCGTGGCATATGCAAATAGAATTAAAAGACACCGACGGTAAAAAATGGTATATGGATCAGGCAGAGCGATTTAATGCGTTCAACTTTAATAACTTTGAGGGATGGGAATGTAATAGTGGGTACCAGGGTATCATCATACGAGAACCCGATGGGTCCATTAAACGCTCTTATAGTTGCGCCGATGAACCATTGGGATATGTAGAGAGTGGCTTTAAGTTATTCGATAAACCAATGAAGTGTATCAGTAAGAGTTGTGTAAGTAGTGCTGATAGTAAAATACCCAAACGCAAGACATAAAAAAAGCGCCTACGGGCGCTTTTTTATTATACTGCCATCGGGGCTTTAATCGTGTCTCCTGGACTGTATCCAATAATTTCAAAATCTTTCATTTCAAAATCATCTATTGATGCAATCTTACGATTGATTACTAATTCTGGGAAAGCCATGGTGGGACGCTCCAGTTGCTCCCTAACCGCGTCTATATGGTTGTTATAGATATGTCCATCGCCAATGGTATGAGTAAATTCTCCTACCTTTAGATCACATACATGTGCAATCATATGAGTAAGCAATGCATAACTTGCAATATTAAATGGCACACCCAAGAATAAATCTGCACTACGTTGATACAAACTACACGATAGTTCACCATCATTAGTCACATAGAACTGTGACAGAATATGACATGGCGGAAGAGCCATTCTATCTAAGTCACCGACATTCCAAGCAGAAAGAATATGTCTACGTGATTGTGGATTATTCTTTATGCCATCGATAAGAGCGGCAATCTGATCTATACCATTCCAATTACGCCATTGTACACCGTATACTGGACCCAAGTCTTTATTAGAATCACTGTTGTAGTGACCTAGCGCAACGCCTTGACTGTCAGCGTTTGCAGTCCAAATAGTTTTCTTACCGATTAGTTCACTGCGGGGTTTGCCGTAATGTATTTCAGCAAGTCTACGTTCATTCATTGATCCTTCAAGAAACCAAAGTAGTTCACTTAGGACTGATTTGAATGGCACACGTTTTGATGTAAGCAAAGGAAACCCTTCACGTAGATCAAAGTTTAACCAAGACATAAAACGAGAACGAGTGCCAACGCCTGTACGTTCAGCAACTCGTTCTTCACCTTTAGTCATAACAGTATGCAAGAGATCAAGATACATGTCTTCTTCGCAATTGGTGTTACTCATTGTTTAGTCCTTATAACTATCAAAATGATTTTTTAAGATGTTTTTTACACTTTTAACCACGCTTTCCCGCAGTTCTGGAATATCTACTAATACTTCAACATCATCTATCGAATCAAAGTTTGCCGCCATTTCTGACCAACTAAACTCTCCGCTTAATGGGAGTGGCGATAGTAGTTCTTCGCCAGTCAATTGTACAATAGCGCCAGTACGCATAGTGACTTGAATTGCACGTATGAATGATGCTGGAATACTGATAGGTACTACTTCTTCCATAATTCTATCGAATTCATTTTCTCTATCAAATTCTATCAACTTAGTTTTCCATTTTCTTTCATAACTTCTATATGTTCAAGTGATGCTAAAATTACTGCGGCAGCTTTAATCATTTCTCGTTCAAATTCATATGCTGCGGGTAAAGTAAGCATAGTTGCTCGGCTAGTTTCTTGAACCAAATAGTATGATGCTATCGCAATCCAGTCATTTGGAGTGTTATGAGCATCAAGTTCGCTGCCAACAACATCTGCTTGCCGCTCACGTTCTTGGTTAATTCTATCTAACATGCTACTACGCTTACTTGACATTGATTAACTCGCTGTCTTTTTAGGACGCCCACGTGTTTTAGGAACACCTGTCGTTGCCTCTGATTTTGTATTTACACGCACTTTTGATTTAGTTGCCTTCGCTGCTTTCGGCTTCAATGTAGGATCATACTTATATGCTTCCTGACGTTTTGCTTCTGCATCTGCTGCAAGTAAGTCTGCTTGAATAATCAGATTACGAGCGATAGCAACATTTTCGTCCTGCTGCGATGATTCGACATTGGCATCAACCCGTGATTTAGGAGCATCTGCAATCGCATCAGTTGCTTCTACTGAGGCTTCTTCTGCGTTCATTGCATCATTGATTTCATTCAATGGGACATTAGTTTGTGTATTCGGGGTCATAATAATTTGATCTGTTCTGATCTTCTTGAGGTGACCTTCTGTGTGCAAAGTGTCTAGCATGGTTTTACCATGCCAGAACACCTTACGCGCAAAAACTTCATACAAGTTGTTAGTATTTTGACCTTCGTTGGATTCGATTGCTTCCATGACTGCATCATGGTAGCGTTCTGGAAGTGAATCGCTGTATACAACTAGTGCATTTTCTGGATCATCTGGCAATGACATAAAGACTACACTGAGTCGTTGTCCTGTGCCAGCACTTCTGCCAACGTGTTTGATGAAGGGTGCAGTTGCCATTTGTTATACCGCCGCATCCGCGTCTGGTGCTTCTTCTGCCGCAGCACTTGCTGCTGCACTTGCTGCATTAACATGGTCTACAAATGCTTTAACGCGATTTGCAACGCCGCCAACTGCTTCTAATTCACCTGCTTGAAATGCACCACGCTTTGATGCGAGATCAATAATTGCATAGACGTTTACCAAGTCATTTACGGTGACAGATGGTGCTACTGGTGCTGCTACTTCTTCTGTCACAGCGGTTGTGGTCATTTCTGCATCTGCTGGTGCAGTTGCGTTTGTATCGTTTGACATTTAGTTTCTCCTAAGTCAGTTTAAGTTTCAATATTATATAATACGAATAAACTTTGTTATTCATATTTCCATTATAGTATATTGTGTTGATGTTGTCAAGTGTTTTTTTACGCTACCATACGAATATGTTCTTCTGGCCAATCAATATATTTTAACCAAATTTGGTGTTTAATACTTAGCGTGAAGTTTTTGCTGCCATACATATGATAGAAGTTAGGTCTAGTGGGCATTTGTTTAGGTGTAATCTTAGCATTGTTACCTTTAGAGTGATTACATTTTTTACACGCTGTTACGATATTTAACCAATTTGTGCGCCCACCTTTAGACCGCGGCAATACGTGATCTAATGTTAAGTCAGATTTCTTAAACGAGCAAAAGCAATACTGGCAAGTATACCTGTCTCGGATAAAAACATTGGTCCGTGTAAAATTAACTGCCCCAGCCTGTGGGACATATTCTTTGACTGTGATAACACTTGGAACTTGCATGCTATGATTAACACTGTGAACTTCCCAATCGTGCCACTCCAGCACGTTTATCTTATCAAGCCATATAAGTTTAATACTTTCCTGCCACGACAGTGTAGACAGCGGTGTCACACATAATGGCGCTCCGTTAGCATTTAGTAATAATGTATCATTACTCATAATTATATTTATTCTATTCGTAATATGTGTATTCACCGAAGGGAGGGACGATACTATTTGTACCGTGCATTACAAATAATGTATCACAGTACGCAGGATTTCCCCATGAACCGAATGGATAACCATCAGTAAACATGATAAATTTGTCTGGCTCTATTTCATTTTCTTCCATAAAGTCCCAGTTACAGGCAAAGTCAGTGCCGCCGCACCCAATGATTTCATATTCGTTGATTTCATCTGCGTTCATAGGAGTGAATTCTTTGTAACTTTCCGTATACGCTTTGGTATCAAACGTCCATACTTTCAATGTAAAGTCAGGGAACTGTTGCATAATGCCATAAATCTCTCCTAAGAAGTCACGAATCATATCTTTTGATATAGAACCAGACACATCAATAGCAATAGCAGCATCAACCTTAACGTCATTGTCCATTCCGGGCAAGTAGATACCCATAGAACGTGACTTTCGAGATTGGCGCATCCATGTGAAGTCAGACTTGTGCGAACTTTGAATGCTAAGATTAAGATAGTCTTTCCAATCCATCTTAGGCTCAGTCATATCAGTGATCATACGTTTGATATCACCAGGTAAGTTACCAGCACCTGATGCTTGGGCAGCCTGTAATACAGCTTGTTTCATCTGATCTTTAATCTGCTTGGCTTCTTCTTTCGAGATTTTAATAGGAGCACCACGACCTGTTGGATCACTGTCACCAGATTGGCCTTCGCCACTACCTTCGCCGTCTCCGAACAGATGTTCGTCAAGTGTTTCAGTCTCACTAAAATCTTTGCCGTCTTCTTTTTGCTTAATGAGGTCGCTATAGATTTCTTCGGTGTATGCCTTGTAATATTTCTTATCATATAGTGCTTGCTTAGGCATAACACCAATTTTAGCTTCTACAGTGGCTTGGTTTACTTTATAATCGGCTGCAATATTCCATAATTTGCCATCACGTTGATCTTCTGGGAAGTCCATCAAACGTCCACCAATTCCACAGTGGTCATACACACAGTGAAATACTTCATGGCCTACAACAAAGTCAATCTCGTCTGATGTAAGTGTACGAAAGAAATCTGAGTTATAGTAAAAATGTTTGCCATCAACTGCTGCTGTTGGGCACCATTCTGCTTCTACTAACTTCAAACGAGTGGCAAGTGTGCCAAAGAACGGATGCTTAATAAGCATACGTACCCGACCAGCAACGATCATTTCTTTGACTTCTTGGTCAGTATATTCAAATACTACTTGTTCTTCTGGTTCAGCAGAGTCTGGATCGACTTCAATGCCATTTTCAGAAAGCAAGTCATCTAGTAGTTCATTAAAATCATCATCTGACTTAATACCATTAACGTCAATTTTTTTTCTGATTTCCATATCGTGTGCCTTTTTTTGAATACTCTTGTACTATAACATATCTATCCACAATGTCAAGTAAAAAAGCACCCGAAGGTGCTTTTATTTACTTTTTATGCATTGTGTGCTTCAATGATCATTTTGCCGTACTTCTTAAAGAACTTTTCGATACATGGAACTTTGCGTGGCTCAAGAGGAAGTTTATATACCTTGAGTGCAGTACGTCCTCCCAGAACAGTCATTTCGGTTTCGAAGTTATCCATCATGAAACTGAAAAAGTTATCAGCCATGCTATACAACTCATCCATTTTATCTTTGCCGTTACGATCCAAGAAGTCTTTCAGTTCGTAGCAAAGTGAAGCAGTAAGTGAGAACATGGCAGAGATTTCACGCGCTTCTGGTGACAATGTTTTTACAGTGCCATTCAAGATGTCTGTTGGATTAGGGAGTTTGCCGGTTAGTGCTCGGTGCGCCATAAACTTAGTTGCGATACCATCACCTACAGTGCCTGCAATCAAATCATGTAAGCGATTAGTAGAAATTTGCTCACCCGGCATTGGGAGCATTTGTGATACGAAAGTCCACGAACGCGGTGTCGCGAAGGCACGTGAGGCGGTGCGTGGGTCAAAGTTAAACAAGTCCATCTTGTTAGCAGTAACGTAGCCTACAACTTCTGCATCTATGTTGTTTTCTAGTGCCCAAGTCTGCCAATCTTCGAAATCAGTTCCCATTTCAAGGTGTACAAAACGGTTAGCAAGTGCGCTAGGCATACGATAAGCGACACCACGGTCGCTTTCACGATTACCAGCAGCAACAATAAGAACATTTTCGGGAAGACGATAGTTACCTAGACGACGGTTCAAGATCAATTGGTATGCAGCCGCCTGAACTGATTGTGGTGCTTGATTCATTTCGTCAAGGAATAGTACAATTGATTCGAACTGATCCGCTAGTTCTTGGGTAGGAAGATCAGCAGGTGGCAGCCATTCCATAAGACCAGTTTCCATGTTAGGAACTGGAATACCACGCAGATCAGTGGGTTCCATAAGAGCAAGGCGCATATCAATCATATAGCCAGAACGCTCTTGTGTAATAGAGTCTACAATTTCTGATTTACCAATACCGGGAGGACCCCAGATGAATACTGGGCGTTTACGATTCATTGCATAGTTAATTTCTGCGCGAATATCACTTGGACGAACTACACGTACATCCATGTCACTTGTTGAAACTTTAACCATTTTAATCTTCCTTTATTTGATTACTTGTATACTATAGCGTGATTCGAACAATTTGTCAAGTGATTAATCAAAGAAATTACCTTCGACCCAATAATAATTAGTATTGTCTCGGTCCCACCATGTTCCCATCTTATACTCTTTGGTCTGCCAAAGAATTGCACGGTTTGCATCTTCCATAACATCTAATACACGTTCTGCGTCAGCAGTGAATGTTTTGCCATATGCTTCGAATGTATATGTCTTCATAGTTGATCTCCGATAGTGGTAAACTTTGCCCACTCACTCTTTAGATATTCAACATTTTCTGTCCACATATCATTTGCAACCTCGTCTACGTAATCGAATTCATAAGAACGCAAATAATCATTTTCTGTATATAGTTTTCTGACTAGTGCAACAAACTCTGGATATGTACATTGTTCAATCTGCGATGCGGCTTCGTCGCAAGCATTCACTTCTTGATCCATTACGAAATTTTTTATCTGACCCATATCGGTCTCCTTGATATCTAACTTATACACTCTTTATATAGTGATTCGTTTCAGATGTCAATCTTTATTATGCAATTATGTATTATATTCTTCAACAATATATGCTTCTACCACGCTATCATACCGAAAACTACGCCAGCCAGTAGATACTGTATCCCAAACTACTTGCACTCCTTCGTTTGGTTCACGATTGCGATTTACTTCATCATCCGATGCTGGCGAGGTGGGTATAATATCTGAACGTAACGTACACGTCATAGAACGCTTATCTCCATTAACTTTAATAAAATCAACCACTATTACATTATATTTTAACATATCATAGATATCAGTTTTGTTAATAGTCATACTACAGTCCTTACAAACAGTCATGTTACATCTCTTGAAAATATCTTTAGTACTTCATATTCAATTACATCATCACCACGTAATAGTTCTGCAACTTCACCAATTTCTAGTCCAATTAATTCACGTCCCAGAGGAGATTTAAAACTAATACTGCCGTGGCTTGGATTACTTTCATATTCACCTAAGATGGTATATGTAACAATCTTATCAATGTGATAGTTTTCTAATTCAACTGTTAGTCCAGGAGCAACTACATCATAGTCGCCTGCTGCTGGGATAGCTAGATGAGTAGATTTTTCAATGATAGTTTGTAGTCGTCCAATCTCTATATCAACACGGTTCATTTCTTCCATGGACATATGAAGTTCTTCGTTCTCTTCTACTCCACCATTTTCTCTAGCCGCTGCAATTTGTTCTGCAATGATTGGTCTTTTCTTGTGTAGTACGATAATTCGATCTTCAATATCAGATCGTCCCTTGTTAGTTAGTAAGTCCATAATATTGTTTAATCCCAAATTGTCGTCAGCGGTATATTTATCGTTCTCGGTAGTTTTAAAAGCCATAGTAATCATTAAGAGTCTCCATCATCGTGAATTCCAGCACGTATCATATTAAAGTGTTCATAAAAAGTATTCATTGCGCCAGAACTTCGATCATATTCTCCAGTTTTATATTCTCTAATTGCTGATTCAAATAGCATTGAGATAAAAATCATATCATCTGCGATAGGACCAGCAGGATCAATTTTTAACTGAAACAAATGTTCTATCAAAAATCTAGACATTGCCTGCATAGATTCCCCAAATATAAACTCTTCTTCTAGTTGATCTGGCCATGGTATAGTAGTTGACTCTCCTGCCATCACATCATCTAACAGAGATTGTAATGCAACATCATCATTCAGTATATTGCCTATCACGTTCCATGTGTTATCTTCGTGTTTTTCTTTCTTCGCTGCACGAATATCTGCGAAATTAATAATATTATCTGCCATCTATTTCCTCACTATATTGAACTACTTTGGCCTTTGAACCCCATATAGTTGCTACATCTAACGCATTTAATTTACTATTAAATGTTCTCACTTTAAGATCCCAACAATTACCGGTATCTTCGGTAATATATATATAATCATCTACTGCCAGTGTTAATTTAATTGCATACTTCATTTAAAATAACCATAAAATAAATAGTATAATGATTATCCATCCCCAGAACTTGTTGGATGATTCATCCGATTCACGTTCACACGCATAGCATTTCTTTTTGCCTTTATACCCGTGTTTCCTACATGCCATTAGCTTCCCCATCCTGCAAATTCATGTTCCTCTAAAGGAATGTATGGAACTCTATTTTTATCAGCCATTATGTTCTTGTCCCAATCTATATCCACAATACATATCCCATACTCGCAGGAGACCATATGCTATAATAAATCCAATATAAGGAACAAACATAAAGTTAAGTATTATCCATGCCCAAAATAATGCAATTGCGATGTCATACGATTTAATCATTTAAATTTCCTGTCTATCCATTTCTTTCCAACATATAATACAGCAATTATAATTACAATACTCACTAATAAAATACTTTCTAATATAATATCACCTTGGCTACTATCAATTGTAATACCATCAGTAGTCACTTCAATTCTACAATTTTCACAACTCTCAGTCATCGGCGCATACTCGCAATATCTTTGGCATCTTCTTTTTTGTCTGCAAAGATAGGAACCATATTAGATTTATGCATAGTGGCAATGCCCAATAGTTGACGTTCGCCACTATAAGTCATTGACTCTTTGGCTGGGCCGTGGGCCGCAATCTTATTACTAAGTGCTACTTTAGGTTTGTGGGATTTATAATCAGGAATGTCATTAATTGCTTGACGCTTTTTCTTAGCAGCAAGTTGTTCAGGGTGCACACCTTGTTTACGTAGGAACTTATCGTGTTCTGCTTCGGCTTTAATCATCTTTGCCGTTTTCTTACGATTAGATTTCTTACTATTATACTTTGTCGTGGTCATATGTGGACCAAGTAAGTGCATTGACATCTAGTTCTCCAATTTATACATTATGCCATTATTATAGCACTACAGTATTCAAATGTCAAGACTTAATATCTATTTCTTTCAATTCATGTTCTCTATCTAAGTATTTGTATTCTACCTTAGTTGGTTCCCAAACTTGAATATGTTCAATCACTGCTTCTGGATCAAACGGCCCACATGTATATACATCTAATTGTATTAATGCTGGATCTGGTTCAGTCCACACATGACATGCCATATGAGAAGTTTCAATAACGACTGCACACGTTGGACCACAATTGCCTTCAACATCATCTATATTTGCAGATATTGGACCTGCAAGTATTTTCATGCCAATCTTATCTACTAGTGACACCATCCAATCACATAATTCTGTTTCTGTTGGAGGGGCGGTTGCTTCGATACGTAAAATGATATGCTTGTGTACTAACAGTTCTGCCATTGTATTGTTCCTTTATAATTTACACTATTTATGAACATAACCCTGCAAGTATTTGATATTGTTCCCATACTGCTTTAACTGCTGGCAAATCATCTAAATCATCTACTGGCACAACTAAGTCTAACCAATAGTATGGAAGTCGGACTGGATTACCTAGGTTGTATTGCCTTGGTTGATGCAGCTTACCATTGTCATACAATCGTATTGCTAACTTTCTAAAGTCAGTATTACTATCTTTGTAATCAGCCCATTCGGGATGTGAAAATCCACCCTGTGTATAACCTTCCCAAAGACTGTTCCAATGATTATCATTGTGAGGATCCACGTCCGTGCGTGAAACGATTACTAATACATCATCAAATTTTACAGTACCTTCAAAGATATCTCGTAAACATCTACTGAAACTTAATCCTACTTTCATAATTCTTTTCTATTATTCATTAACACTTAGTTCTTTTTTTAAGTTTAAAATTTCTTGTTTTAATCTAAGTTTCTGAACTTTTAATTCGGAAACATCATGTCGTAAATTATAGTCTTTTCCAATACGATGGTCAAGCTCTCTATGTTCTAGTTTTAATTGGTCTAGTCTTGCAAAAAGTTTCTCAGTTTTCATAATTTATTTCTCCTTATAATAAGACGGAAGTGTCTTTGAGTTTACTTACATAATCCTGCCACCATACGATAATGATCCCATGCAAGTTTAACTGCTGGATCCATATCTTGTTCTCTTAAATGTATTGAATACCAATGAGCATGATAATCCATCTGATTTAATTCCATTGCTCTTGCAGCAAGAACTCTATCCCTATGCATTAATGTGCCATTTAAACTTAAATCAGTTATTAAGTTACCCACAACGTCAAACTCGAATAAATGCAAACTATTTCTACCCTGGCTCCAATGTACTGCCATAGGGTCTAATTGATTTTTCCACCACGATTGCAATTGTTCCGAATCATTAAAGTTCACGCCATCTGAAATAACACTATATACATCATCAATATTTACAGCGCCTGTTAAAATATCACTTAAACAAAATTCAAGACGGGTTCCTATAATCATCGTGTCAACTGTAACTCACTATAAACTTCTTGTATACAAATACTCTGTACACGACAATCTTCTAATGCATTGTGTGCGGCAAATTTAAACTTTTTGCGAGGATCTTCGGGCATTAAACCAAATAAAGTCCGACTATCTCTAATATTCCAAAATGCCCAATTATAGTGTTTTTCATATTGACGATACATATTTTCTAAGATACCAATATCAAATACTGGACCTTGACACCAAATCTTGTCAACTCCAACAAGATACTTATTTAACTTCATAAGCGTATCTTCGACAGATAATCTTCCTACAGGATTAAATGCCTCGTCTTGTATCTCTTGTGGTTGAGTATTCCACCATTTTAGAGTATCTTCTCGTACGGTTCTGCCCTTGTCCAATTGTTCATCTGCATCTAGTCTAACATAGAAATCAGTATGTGGTGCTACTTTAGTAAAAGGATCAAATTTAATTGCGCCAATGGTTAGTACACATGCATCTGGACCAATCGCCAGAGTTTCAATATCAATCGTTGCGTGGGTTGTCATCTATACCTCTTAGATTTTTATTTGTCTCAATTACCTGTTTAATAATTTCGCTGTTAGAGAAATCAAAAAACGCCTCTGTGTCTTTTGGAAAACAATGACCACCGTAACCTAGTTTGCCTTCATCATTCGGTGCAGACATATGCGATGGACCAATGTTTTCAAACTTACTTAATATATTAATCATTGATTCGTGATTGTATTCATTACCCATATTATAATACAATTCGTGGAAGAATGCAACCTTTAATGCTAACCAATTGTTATGTACATATTTTGTCATACTCGCGGTAGTTCTGTCAGTGTAGATAAACTCTACATGAGGGAGATAATTAAAAACTTGTTCCCATTTATAACATTGCATTTGACTGCCGCCAAGAATAAAGACAGTTTGATTGTCAAAATCTTCTTTTGCAGTTTTTGCTCTTAGAAATTCAGGGTTATAAGTTACTGAGTCTGAGTATGTTGCCAGTAGACTAAATGGCACTGTACTCTTTAATAGCACAGGAAGAGATCCTAACTGCTCCAGTACGCTTCTAACAATACTGTCATCGCACTTACCATCTAGTGTAGGGGTAGGAACAGATACAATAGCACGAGTTGCCACGTCTATATAATCTTCTATTTTATTTGAATTGTGTTTTGGATCAATACGCATCACTGCAACGTCATTCTCTTCTAGACTTTGAGCAACTGCTTCGCCTACAAAACCGCAGCCGATAACTAATATCATTTTTTATCCTTTTTACTTTCATGGTCTACAATAAAATCTTTTAATTTAATGATTTCATTTACAAAGTATCTATATTGTATTAAAGCCTTGTAGTCATTGTTCTGAACAAATTCTGCGCCACATTTATCAGCACTCTTAGTTAGTTCAATTATCTTTGATTCATACTGTTTTCGGAATTTGAGAGGATCTTTCATGCAAGTATTTATTGCCTATTAATAAATCATCTTCCGTGGTACTGCCACATTACTGCATTGCACCTAGCATGAACCGCACCTTCAGTCATATCAGTATCATGATTATGCTGTAGATGAACTGGGTATTTTAAGAAGTGCGGAGGAAATAATGCTAAATTAACATCACGCTCTTTAATGAGTGGATGTGGATCACTATTTAATAACTCGTGGCACCAATAACATTTACCATCCTGTTCACGTACATATTGTTCTCTTACTTTTTTTCGTGTGTAAGAACTAATAGTACTGTATGCAACAGGTAATTGATGTGTTTTCATTT
>TARA_R110001606_G_scaffold76782_8_pt1 | contig 23583 bp, 29 predicted proteins | sample TARA_R110001606 | Tara Oceans TARA_R110001606 (sample SAMEA4398315) | marine metagenome | biome: Polar Biome; feature: [SRF] surface water layer (ENVO:00010504); material: water (ENVO:00002006), including particulate matter (ENVO:01000060) such as... | depth 5 m
GTTCAAATAAACCTTGTAGATTTGTTTCTACTTCAACCAACTCTCTTTTGACTTTGGCGATCTCTTCCGTTAGGAATTCAAGCCTTTTTTTCTGCTTTGCGTCAAGTTTAGTGGCTGAGTCAAGTTTGATATATTCATTCTGAAATTCTAAAATCTGCTTATATAACTTGCCATACTCTTTTTGCCCCTCTTCAGTAAAAGTCCCTCCAGTATCGCTGTATTTTTTTGCAAGCATTGCTTTTGTCAGGATACCCTGCTTAATACACTTACTCATTTCGATTGTGTATTGAAGCTCAGCATCTTCCAACTCGCGACGAGAAGGCTTCTTGATTTTTACCTCAAGAGGCACTTTTTCCTTTACCTTTTTCTTAGTAATCGTAACTTCACCAGTCTTTTTGTTTTTCCTAGAGGATTCTTTTTCTACCTCTTTGATTTCATCAACTGTGAATTGATATAGTAATTTTAATTCCATATTCCTACTTAAATATAAATTCAACTTTGTAATTTTCTATTTCATTTTGCACATTACGCAAACTTTCGTTGCCAAAGTCCAAAATTCTCTTCCTAATCCACGAAACTTTATCTGGGGTGAAGTGATCAGCCGCTTTGATTACTGGGTGATACTTTTCTGGAATAGCTTCATATAGCTTTTGATAGTGAAAATCATGATCTTTCTTCATGTCTTCCACCATAATTAACATCATCTTGAACAATGAAGATACTTCATCTACAGACTTTTTATTTAAATTTTTTTTGGCATTCATCCTTTATCCTAGTTATTATAACAAAAAATGTGTAATTATCTACATGGCTGGTTTTTTATCTTCTAATATGGAGTCTGCGATTAATGCAACGTATGATACATTGCATGAGACTTTTGCACGGACTATCACCGTCTTCAAGAACTCAAAAAGAACTGTGATCTCTACAAATGCTAAATATAACAGCATTTATGGCAGGACTAACACAGGCTCTAGATCAAATGTACAATATACTACAGAATCACAAACTTTTGATGCTAGAGTTTATTATGTCAATATGGATGAAGATTATTTATCTAATAATGAAAACCAACAAGGAACTCAAAACAAAATTATCCTACCAAACGGCTCCGTAAAAATCGTTGTAAAAAGCAGCGCTTATGAGTTTTTGCAGGAAGCTAGAAGGGTTGAGTTAGACGGAATTAGATTTGCAATCAAAAGTGATGGCTCTCCCCGTGGATTAACTACAAATAAATTTTATACTTTTTTACTCACTCCAACTGACGAATAATGGCTAGACTACCTAGAGATGTTCAAATGGCTATAGAGAAACAAGCCCCAAAAGCTTTAAAAAAACCATTTGAAAAAGAGTTTAAGAAAAAGTTTCTTGAAGTTAAATCTGAGATGATCAAAGAATTCCTTAGTCATCCAGTAACCATTGAGCTGATAGCTGGACCAAGCAGCAGCAATATTAGTGGGACTTTAGGTGGCATCTCTAATCTTTTTGCTTTTATCGGCTTCGATGCTTCAGATCAACCAATACAGCCTATACTCCAAATGCTGGAAAACATGAATTATAATTATGCAGGAGAAGCTAAAATTGGTGTAACATATAATGTTACTATCCCTGAAGCCTCAGACATTTTCAAAGCGACCCCATTGCCGTGGGCTTCAGGAAGGAGTTGGGCGCAAGGAATAGAGACAGGTATATCGGGACTTGGCTACTTGCTCAGAAAAGAGAGGGGTCGCTCAGGCAAAGCTGTACAATCAAAAACCAGAATAAGATCTGGTAGATTTCAAAATACCCAATACATTTCAGCTTTGATCAATAAATACAAAAAAAGATTCAACAACATCAAATGAAAGAACAATTTGTACATACGCTAACCAATTCGTTTATGCTCTGGTTTGATCACTTTTTGTTGGAAAAAGGCGAAGCATTTTCAAATCAAACAGGGACTTTTTATCATACCTCAGATGATTTTTTAGATGATTCTTATGTGCCATTTTCTAGTCCCTATAAACAATTTGTGACAGACTCATCAATTGTTGGAGCAACCCTACCAACAGGCATCACAGGAAATTCTCACTATATTGACTACGACAATGGTCGAATTGTAGAAACAGGATCTAACTATACATCAAGCTCTGCAATCACAGGAACTTTCGCAGTTAAAGACTTTAACATCTACTTCACAAACGAAACAGAAGAAGATCTAGTTGTAGAAAACAAATATGAACTTAATTCCAGAATCCCAACATACAATGAATCTGGAATAGCTCCGTATGATCAAGTTGTACCAGCGATTTTTCTTTCTACAGCCACAATGGAGAATGAGCCTTTAGCATTTGGGGGAGAAGAATGCACCAAAGTCCGTGTAAATGCTGTAGCCCTCTCAGACGACCCATACAAATTAGATGGAGTCTTATCAATTTTTGGAGATTCTCACAACGAGGTATTCTATCCAATACCTATGAGTGGGCATCCTAACAACGAATATGGAGACCTAAAAGACGGCACATATTCCTACGATACGCTATCTAGCGCGTATAGTGACAACAAACCTTTTTTAGTAGATACTGTAACTACTTCAAAATTAACAGACAAAGCGAGGAAGTCTTTAGCTAATGATCTTTATGTCGGATTTATTGATTTTGATATACAAGTTCATAGATTTAGGTTTTCTTAATTTCATAAAACATCAAAAATATTGTAAACATTAAAAAATAACTTATTATGGCCAGAAATAGAGTAATTTATCAATCGGAAGCTCTTTACGTTAGTAAAGAGGCAACTTCAACAGGAGATGCAGATCACGAACAGTTGGATCGTGTTCAGAGCGCTAACTATAGTTTCAACATTAGTCGTCAGGACGTAAACCAGTTTGGACAACTTGGAAAAGTGGGTTCAATGGTTCTTGAAGCCCCTACTGTTTCAACTGACACCTCTTACCTTGTAACTAACGGATTCAACGAAAGAGCTTTAGGATTCTATGTTCAGACAGGATCAGAGGCCGAAGGGTCTTTTATTTCAGGACACCTTAACGATGGTTCTGGACAAAACCTTTTCATCAAAACTGTCGGAGAAGGCACTGACGCAAACGGAGCATCCGCAGCCGCAGGTGACGATGTTCTGGGGATTGGTAATGCTTACCTTACTGATTATACCTTAGACCTCTCTGTCGGTTCACTTCCTACCGCTTCCGTTTCTTTTGAGGCTGCAAACATTCAATCTTCCGCAGGAACTTCAATTGGAAACCCTGCTGTTGTTCAGTCTGACGGTTCCCCTGTTGCTGGTAATATTTCATTACCTGCCGCAATCTCTGGAACTTCAAGCACTATCGCTCTTCGCCCGGGTGATATTACGGTTGATTTAGACGCTGCCGATGGTCAAACAGTTGTAGATATTGGAACTCCTGATAGCGACTCAGCTCATATCCAAAGCGCTTCTCTTTCCGTCCCTCTTTCTAGATCACCTCTTGAGAGACTTGGAACAAAGTTTGCATATGCTCGTTCTGTAGACTTCCCTGTTCAAGCGACTCTTTCAGTTAGCGCAATCGTTAATGAACTGAAAGCTAAAGAGCTTACCGCCATCATTGATGACGAAAGCACAAAAACCATCACCTTAACTCTTAAAGATGAAGCTGGAACTGCCGCAATGATATATAAGATGAAAGGCGCACAAATTGTCAGTGAGTCCTTCTCTTCTAGTATCGGTTCTAATAAAACTGTTGACCTCACCTTTGCAACCTCTCTTAGTGGTCCAAATGATTTAACTAATGGAGTTTTCGTAAGTGGAGCTAACGACACTGCGACATTCGCTTAATACTAAGTAAAACCTCAAATAAAAAGGGCGGTAGAAATACCGCCCTTTTTTTATTTATAACGTTTATTTAATATTAAGTATTTACACTACCAGTGAAAATTTCCCCCTCAATACCACCCACCTGTTGAGGCTTAGCCTCATAAATGTTGTAACGTGCCACTAAATCGCCTAGTTTGTCCTTAGAATCGTTCGCAAGCCCTCTATAGACCTTAGACACCTCATTGCGGTTAACGAACGTCACAGACGATTCTCCGTCCTTTAAAGATAGTATCTTATTATCGCTAGTTGAAGAGGATATACCCCTCAACGCATTCCTAGACTGCTTTCTATAATAACTATGTAAATAAAGCTCCTTATGAATAGACTGAGCCTCAGTGTCTAGATCAGCGCTCGCGCCACTAAAATCTTTATAGATCAAATTATTTAGTTCACCCAAGTTATTTTCTAACCAAGCTTGAATAGAACCTGATGTAGCAATACCTGTATCACTATCAAATTCGTCCGTAAAGATATCGGAGGCTAAATCGCTAATTACACTCATGCCTTATGTTACACTATTAATTGCCTTTTTTCTTGGAGTTCTTCTTTTTAGACCATTTCTTTTTAGCTTTTTCGTCGGCATTCACTTTGCCCACGGACTTAATCATGTCTTGAATCTCTTCAGAAGCCTCTGCGAACATAGGCTTTGGGGCGGGGATAGGGGAGTTCTTAGCTTTATAAGATTTAAATTCTTTAAGAATTACATCTCGTAATATAGACTTGTCATAATTTGGATTGATTCCAAGCTTAGAAGCTAAACCTCTAAGTTCGGCTTTCCCATAAGAAGCGAGCTTTTCCTTAAGCTCAGCTGTGGTTTCTGCGCCAAAATAATTGTTCTGACCATTACCGAATGATACGTTTTCAAAGTTGTCCATACATTATTATACACAATATACAGAAAAATAAACAAAAAAAAGAGCCGCCCCCGAAGGAGCGACTCTTAATGTAGAATTTGCTATTAAGCAGAAACGACACATCCGACAAGAGCGCGATTGTCAAGAACCATACGGCCCTCTTCAAGCGATCCGAAGTATCCGATCTTCTGCTGGCGAATGCTGTACTGATCATCAGCGATGAGGCTAAACTCACCACCAGAATCTTCATCAACAGCAACAGCGCGAATAAGGGACTCACGGGAGCGGTCGATACCAACAACAAGATCGTCGCCAGTAGTGAACGACGCACCTCCAGTAGAAGCGCCAGATGCCTGAGCAGCATCATACACGTTAGTGAACCTCTTATTTGCTCCAAGCTCAAGAATCTCCATGATGGAAATGCCGTAGAACTCAGGGAGTCCAGCGTTATTGTAAACGCTCATGCGAAGCTCATCAGGAGCAGCAACACCATCAGACCCAGTTCCACCACTACCAGCAGGACCGTTAGAGGTGTTGATTGGATTGTAAGCCATAGCACGAAGCTTTTCAACAACCTCTGGAGAAACGATAAGGTCAGTAATTCCTTTAGCGGTTCCACCAGCAGGTGATCCACCAAGGAAAGAAGACTGAATACGCTTAGCTTTAGTCATAAGCTTGTTAATGTCGTCAAGGACGAAGTTCAAGCTGCCATGACCGTTTTCAAAAACGTGGTCAACGCTGTTGGTACGAGCCTCAGAAAGCGCTCCCATAATCAAGCTAGCGGAGGTAGTCTCCTGCTTAGCAAGGATTTCCTGAGCAGCGCGGGTGAAGGTCTTAGAGACAACATCCATGCGAGACTTAGCTGCGTAACGACGATCAAAGCTAACAGCGGTATCAAGGCTGTAGGTGGCGATTTTCATCTCGGACGCAGTAGGAAGCACCTGATTGGTAGGAAGACCACCAGCATGAGACTGGCTGTAAACCTTGATGTAATCTTCGTCATTGATGTCATGATAGAGATCAAGAGGGATCGAAGGATTGTCATCAGCGTTAAACTGAAGTGTGGTGAAAAGGTTAGAAAGCGTAGGAGCTTGATTGATAACCTCTGCAAGCACAGGTCCAATAAACTCAGCAAGAGCTACTTGAGCTTCGTAAGCGACAGTGCGATTACGAGAAGCCATAGCTTTAACCAACTCGATTTGTTCTGGAGTTCTTTTTAAAGTGATTTTCATTTTTTAGATTCTTTCTATATTACTTGAATTTAAAGACAAGATACTCACCATCGAACTGATCAGTAACACCGTTTTGAGTAGTACGACTTCCTGTTCCAAGAATGGTTCCAAAGCAATTGCTATCGGTAGGATTGCAACCAGTTACGGTTCCACCAACAGAAGACGCAAGACCACTTCCAATAGCAAGATCGCCACCAAGAGCGCCTTGGAAAGCGGCGGTAGCAATAGTGAAGATGCCTTTAGTGGCAATAGGAACAGCCTCTCCGGGGAGAGCAGACTGAAGTTCAGCAGCTTTTTGAGGATTGTAGAGAAGCTTCTCTCCGTTCTCGTCGTTCTTGGCAGTCTGAAGAAGAGTGATACCAAGAGGCACATCTCCAGCTCCAGCTGGCTCGACTTGAAGGCTTACTTTTGGATACTGATTACGCCCAACAAAAGGATAATCGGTTTTTCCAAGATAGCTGTCTGTTTCATAAGCTACAGGGTCAAGGCTAAAGTCGCCAGCAGAAACCTTTACGAAAGTTCCAGCATCGCCAGAACCAGCTCCAGTTGTGCTATCGAGTACCATGCCGTCAGCGACTCGATAGAGATTAACGACATCGTGGTCGTCATATTGTCTAAAAGGTAGAATTTTTAGTCCCATAATATTATTTTTAGTTTAAGTTAAGAAATTTCGATGTTCTCGCGAGAGAACGCTTTTTTAAATTTGTCAACGAGGTTCTCTTCTTGAGAAGCGACAGCCTCGTTATTGTTTGAAATGTCAGCGTCAACTTGGTGTGCATTGTCGAGAGCTTGCTCAACATCAACTTCTTCCGAAGTATTAGCAACACGCTTAGCAACTTCCTCATCAATGCGAGCCTGAATTTCAGCCTCGAAAGCTTCTTTATTAGCTTTGCTCTTATGCTTCCAAAGCACTTCAAGCTTATCAGAGTAAGAAGCGAACGCTTCTTCAGCCTCGTCAAGAGACTTCACTTCTTCAGCAAGGAATTGGCGATCTTCATCAGATAGTTCGAACTTGGAATCAAGTTCGTCCATACGCACATTGAAACGAGCAACAGCTTCTTCAGCCTTTTTCTCATTTTCAAAAACGTTAATCCGATCATTTGCTTCGGTGAGCTTGGCTTCAAGCCCATCCACAGATGCTTTAAGATCTTCGTATTCCTTTTTGACAGCTTCCTTTTCGCTCTTAAGAGCCTCTGCCTCCTTCAAAAACTCTTCGTTCTTCTCACGAATCGCTTCTGAAAAAGTCTGAGTCATGGAAGCTACAGTCTCCTCACCGATTTTTTTCTCGATAAGAAGGTCTTTTAGTTCGTTAACAATGTTTTCCATAGCTATGTTATTTTCTTTTGTTACAATTTTTTTATCTTTTTGTGAAAATTTATCTCGATCACTATCTTCTTGATCTTTGTAGATACCTTTTACATCTGCGGCTGGATTAGAAGTGAAACCTATACCCAACGGATATATCTTTCCAGTAATCAATCTATAGATAGGTTCGCCTTTATCAGTTTTACCAGAACCGCCATAAGCTTTCAAGAAACCGTTCATTTCTTTAATCTTATGAGGGTCTGATATGATTGTGGCTTCGTTAAGCTTACCGCTTCCTACCGCCAAAACATAATTAGAGAAACCAACCTCCCAACTTGCAGATATTTTTTTATAATAAGATTCGTCTTCAGGATCAGTTGATCTTTCTAAAAGCTGAGCAAACTGTTTATTTGCCGACTTGTAGACCACAGCGCCTAATGCTATATTAAACGGGTCTTTCTTATTTTCTAATTCTTTATTAGATAAAATTTTATTAGAGCCGTAGTCGCTGAAACCAGCAGTAACAATATGCCCTACAATCTTATCTTTATTATGCTCTATATTAGTGGGTTTATGTATAAACTGATCGTTATACTTTAAAGCGGTGGCGGTATCAATACCGTCACCGTTTCTATTAAACACATTAACAACAGCAGCGTTGAATGATACACCCAGTAGGTCTACATTCTTCTCAAAGTCAATATTTTTGGGGACTAGGGAAGATAGCTCACTTAGAGAAGCCTTAGATACAAACTCATCATCCACTTGATGAGCGAAAATTTCAGATTCAAAAGTGGTTGTATACTTATAAGGCATTTTACTTTTTCTCCTTAACCTCCAGTTTTTCACCTTTTGGATCAGGTTCTTTCTCATCATCTTTAGATAAAAGTTTTTTTTCAGCAGCTTCAGAGTCTTCTTTGCTGATCTTTCCATCCTTCTTCATCTTGTCGAGGATGGTTTTTTGTAGGGCGGGTGGAAGTTTCTTTTGCTTATCGGTAAGCTCCCCTTTGCTATCATCCGTCATCATAGCTCGCATTTTATCATACTGAACAGCACAAGCAGCATAAGTATGCTTTTTGTCCATACCTTCAGTGTCCGTAAGGGCTTTATCATCAGATGCACACACGCTCATATAAGATTTATACAAACCTGCTTCTGAACCGCTATACTTACTAGCGATGGATACTTCCGCTTCCCCATTTTTAAAACTAACAGTTTTCTCAAGGGGTAATTCGATGTCTTCTGGATTAATTTTCATGACTATGGTATAAAATTGCTGATGGATAAACTTCTAAGTTATGCTTATTAGATACACTCAAAACCTCATTCATTACATTTAATTCTTCGATAAGTTCGAAATCATCAATACAAGCTTCAAGGGTCTGATTCCATTGTTCACGCTTGGAAGCGCAAACAATCGACTCACAAAGTTTAGTTACCATCTCTTCTTGTTGCTCACTCAACTCGTTACCAAACTTCTCTTCAGCCCTCTCTCTAGCTATAGAATTAAAAGCTTCTACAGCATAAATCGTGGATTGAATGCTTGTTCTAGAGTATTTTGCGTTAGATAGTTTTTGTTCGTCTACCGTAGTAGTACCATGAGGTCTACCAGCAGCTTCAGGAGTTTGAGAATTTTGTGGCTTCTCAGAGGTTTCGTCTTCAATCATTGGGACGCCGCCAACAATAGGGTTGTAAAACCCTTCTTTCCTCTGTTTGATAAAGGCATTTTGAGCAGGAGCGATATCTTCCGCATTCGGGAACTTGCCATTATGAAACATCTCCATTCCTTGTTGAGGAGTAAGAATACCAAGCTCCATAAGGCGGGTGGAAACACGCATAAGCTGTGTCTCATCACGCATGTCGATATCCTTCATCGTTGCGGTTGGATAAGACTTAAATCCAAGGCTGTTAGCGATCCTCTTAATCTCCCTCTGTAAGAAATCATTTAAGAAACAACTTCTAGCTTCTTTAAGGCGATCAATGAATATTTGAGCTTTGACTTGTGTTGCATTGTATTTTTCATCTCCGACGACGATGTTCTGCAATCCTTGTTTGATATCATCATTAAGAATTTGATATTTTGCAGGTCCAAGAACTTTATTCAGATCTGGAATAACGAAATCAGCTTTAGTGGTATAATCTGATATCAGAACACGACCGACACTCTCATTCTTGAAGAGGTGCTGCATTGCGTTAATATTATTGGCGTTCACTCCACCTTTCTCAGGCTCAGCACCCATAGTGATAAGAAGAATGACATTCTCAACAGTACGGGTAATTGCTTGATCCATTTTTTTAAGCTCAAGCTTAGCATTAATATCTTCTAATACGGGATACCCAAATGGTATTGCAAATGGCTCATAATCTTGTTTCTTATAGAAAGAGAAGCTAAGGCGTTTGGGATCTAATTCGATTTTGATTCCATCTGTGTAGTATGAACCATCTTTTATGAGCTTCTTCATCTCAGGGTCTAGAGAATCATAAATTAACTGATCTTCTTCTGTAGATGGGTTCTGCAAGCGGGAAAGCTCATACTCAGATAAAACTTTCTCATATGCCCCAACATTAAATGTAGTAGCTCTCTTTGATACAATATCGAAAGGGTTTAGTAGCACATACTTGACTGGAATCTTATTGGCTGAAGGGTTGATAGCTCCAACTTGATTCATAAGTCGAGCATAATCCTCCACGTTGAATTCCCCATCAAATCTATAGACAAAAATATTACCACTACGATAATACTCACGGAAGTATTGATCTTTTAGGTTTTGAAGGTTAATCCGCTTGAAGAACTGTTGGAAGAATTCACGACTCTTCTTTGTTCCTCCCTCTAAGTAGATTTCAGTGTTCGCAAACTCAGACATAACGTCCACAGCGTTTCTGAATACAGCAACGTTGGCATAAGCTTTCTGGCACAGCTCGATCCCTTCACGAACATTTACGCCATCAGCAGCATACTGGTAAGGCAACATGCCCTTTCGTATGCTAGAGAATCTGTCGATAGTATTACTTACTGCTGAGCGATTGACCCTTGTAGCGTTTGAAGAGCTAGCCCTGTTAGTTCTAGCTGTAGACACACTCTTATACGAAGCGTCTGATGTATAAAATGATTCACCCAGTAATTCTGGGGTATATGATTCTTCAGAAGCTTGGCTCATAGCTAAATCTTCCAAGTTATTGTTTTTATTGAATTTGTTCCAATAATCTGATTTTTTCGTATACTTCCTAGCCATTACAATATTATACTACACAAAAAGTAACTTTCTAACTTTCAAAAGTTAAGAAATAAACATTGGAGTAAATGTTTCTGTAATATCGGAGTCTTGGTTATCCAACATGTCGAAATATACATTCATGCCCCAGTTACCTAGAACCAAAGCAGAGTAGGAGTCTTTTCGGGCTTTGTCAGCGCCCCTCTGCTTACGAAGGTTAGGGGGTAGATCAAAACTTTGTGTTCCTTGTGGCGAAGTGGTAACTTGCACTAAAGCGCATTGGACTTTTATAAGATCCATCATATCTCTTTGATGCTCTACAAAGTCAATCATCTTAGCTCCTTTGTTTTTCTCTTCAGCATCTTGATTTCTCAAGAACTTCAAATTATCAATAGGGATATTAGCTTTTCTCTGCATGTTGTAGTTGTCATCCATAGCAGAACCAGCGAAGTATAATCTTTTGTGATCGAATGCTGATTGTAAACTTTCGTTAGCGAAACGAATCCATGTAGAGCTAGGTTTTCTTAAAAACACAAATTTTCTTGATGATTTGTCTATTGCGTTCTTAAGTTTTCTAATACCTTTGGCGTAATCTTTAGGGTTATCTAAATCAGCGTCTACCGTATCTATTTTTAAATTTAATTTTTTAAATATACCACTTTCCTTACACGCACTCAAAAATTGAACGCCTCCATTGTAATCGCCAACCACCATTTCAATATTGAAGTGAGTCAGCAGATAAGCCATGTATCTAATGTGAGTCTGTAGGTTTGAGCCAGAAACGGCATAGCTATGCACTACAATGCCTTTTCTCGTCTCTGGGTGGATCTTTATCAAAAGCATGGCGAAATCGTCTGAGCTTTCACTCTCGGACCAAGAAGGGTCAAATGCGAGGATATATTTGGAGGCAGAATCACCAATCACCTCGACACACTGCCCTTCACCATCAGGAAGAGTGCATGAAGCCATTTTACTAACTTTGAAATATCCAGAGCTATCATCCGTGAATACAGCGCCAAATTCTCGGTCGAACTGAGACTGACTCATTGTTGATTTAGATTGGTTAATTAAGTTTTGATCATATAACTGATCGGGAGCGCAATCATAGCTAAAATGCATAATTACCCTATGAGCGCCATCTTGTTTATTTTCATTGATGATTAGAGATTCATATTGTTGATAAAGCTTAAATAAATATTCAAATTTATACGATGCAGAGGATAAACCAATAATTTTGTTATTTGGCCATCGTTTTCTTTCCTCTTCGGTCATTTCACCCTCCGCGATCATTTGGGTTTCTAGATCATAGACCTCTTGACGTTCAGTAGGGTTCTCAACAACAGAAAGGAATGGCATAATAACCTCATTGAAGATCTTCTCAGGCATGAGGAGTAGCTCGTCAATAATCATACGTTGGAAGCGGAAACCTCGAAGCTTTTCGCCATCGCCTAGAGGCAAGGCTCTGATACTACTAGAGCCTATCTCCATAACCCACTCATCATTCATTTTTGATGTTCTAGTTATACATTGAGATAAAAACTCAGCCTTCGGGCTTCTAGCGATATCCTCAATTTTTTTAAAGATCATCTTGGACTGACGAAATGATTTAGATATGATTCCTATCTGTACGCCTTGATTCATGATAGCGTCTAGAATAGCAAATACAGCAGTAGAGAAGGATTTACTCATACCACGGCTCCATATGCCCAAAAAGTAATCCGTCTCCATCATAGACTTTACAGCCATGTGTTGAAACGGAAATAATTTTACACCAGTGAATAGCTCACAAGTAAAAGATGGATTATCTCTTAAAAACTTATAAAGTAAAAGCTTAGCCTCTCCTTCTTCGATGTATCCTTTTTTGGAAAGTATCTCTTCGTTTACTTCTTTGAACTTCTTGTACAGGTCTTGATTGCCTTCTATCCAAGCCATTTTTTTCTAATTCTTTTTCCCAAAAATACTGTAAGTCAACGTTCCACAGTTTCTTACCACAGCAGAGGATCTTGGGTATTAACTCCTCACTGCCTTCTCTAGAACCACTAAACACAAATTGACAACAGTCACTAAATTGCGCCTCGATAGATCTCATTCTGCTAAACACAAATCCCATATTGAATTTTTTGTAAGCAGCACTATTTGTTTTATAAATTTGATTATAATCCGCCTCTACAACAATAAATAAGAAACACCCCAAACTTTGGCATCTTTCTATCTCCCTAATAAACCTAGCATAACCATTTGTTACAGTAGCGGCAAAATCTTGGAATGACTTTCTTTCTGCATGAGTATGAGTGTAGTTTTTCGGAGGTAGTGTATAATCACCAAAGTCTAGTTTAAAAACATAAGAATTTTTAAAGTTTAGAGGTTGATTCTCTCTTGTGTCGATCCAAACCTCTTCATCGCCATAATCTTCAAAAAACTCTTTACATACATTACTCCCATACGCAGGACTTACCCCGACTTGCTCACAGAATGCGTTGTAACCGCCGAACAGCTTTTTTATGATGTCCAGCGTAGGCCAATCGCCCGTCTTCAGATACAGGCTCGATGGAGCGTGTTTGAGGTTCTTGTTTTCTATTCTTTTTTTGAATTTCTCCAAAATATATTTTTTTACCTCATCTTTGGGCGCTTTCTCAAACCAGAGGTTCATGTTCTTGCTTGTGTTGAAATCTGTAGAGAAGTACTGTTTGGCGTTTTTGAATTCGATAGGCTTTTCAGTCAGCTTGTCGAAACGTGGATAGTGTTTGACATAGTAGTCACCAAGAAGCATATCGTGCTTCTTAATGTGCATATGTAGACCACGTTGCGTATCGAACGTCTGGCCACACTCTTTACATTCAAATTGCATCGTCCTGACTAATACCTAAGATTCGCGCTTTCCACTCTGCCATACCTTCCATCCGCTCAGCCTCTTCTTTAATTAGCTTTTTTTGCATTTCTGCCATGCGAACCATATTTTCCCGCTCTTCCTCTTCTTGAAACATTTGAACGATGGATAAAAATGACGCATTGTTCTTGCTGGACTTCTTCATGCGTTCAGCACGGTCACCTTGCAGCTTCTTCGTTAAATTCTCAATGCGGGTTTCACATTGATGATACTCTTGTGATTTAGCTTTGATGATCTCCGCGAGACGTACGGTCATTTCGGTCTGGTCATCAGCAACGTCAAACATGTCGTTAAGCTTGTTTAGGTGAGCAGACACAACTTCCAAATTAATAACCTCTTTGCAGACGTTAAGGTATAGGTTGAGTTCGTCTGCGGTTAAATCAGGTTTGTCCCAACTCAAACGGATGAATTCCTGTTCGAATAACTCTCTGTCTGGCTTATTAAGATAATTATTGATGATTTTTAAAAATCTACTATTGGATAGATTGATTCGGAGCTTATCTATACAGATTTGCTTTTGCCTATTTAGTTTGCGATCATCTAACTCTAACCCTGTAGAATCATTGATTTTCTTTACCACACGACTTAGGCTTTTGGGCGGGACGTAATCATTTACGGCGGCGGAGTCTTGTGATGGGACGAAATCGGGATTGACCTCGTTGATGTGTGCGAGGACCGTTCTCTGCTCATTGCTTAGTGGCTTTACTCTCTTTTCTGGAAATATAAGCTTGGCGATTTCCAACGACGACATCCCTTCCTGAGCTTGCTGGATAATGAACTCTTTTTGAGAATCGTTTAGTTCGATTTTGTCCTGTGGTTTGCGGCGGGTTGTTTTATAATCAATATTATTCTCTATTAAGTATTTGCGAACAGACCGACCCTCTTTCGTGCGGCCATCTAAATCATCATCCCTGAAACATTTTTGGGTGAGTTCATTTAAATTTGTGACTTTATTCACATTGTTTTTTATATACTCTTTTTGATCATCTGTTAAATCCATTACCAATCCCTTCCATCTTTTAAAATTTTTACTGCAATCTTATGAAATTTACACTTGAGATTCTTTACTTGTCTGTAGCCAATCTTACGATTAGTATCAGACAGTTTATACCCCATATACTTTGCTACATCTTCTTCTGTACAATCCTCGAAATATAACATATGATATGCCCCGTATTGTTTCTCTCCAAGTTTTTTTCGCATTTTATCGTTAAGCTTCTTTGTGCCAGCATCATAATCAAAATATGAATTACACTTAACGTTTATAACATGCTCAGCATCATCCAGACTAGATGCAGTTTTCAATTCTAGTCCAAATTTTTTCTTCTTTGACCATTTAGCATAATCTTTGCACGAAACATCTTGGTTACCACTTACCGTCTTGGCACATGATTCATCCCGAGCATGTATACATGTCGAACAAGGTTTGATATAAGATCCATAATGGTTTCTTATAAGGTTCCACATCCTATTGGTGATTACACGACTAAGCCACGGCTCCAATGGCCGAGACTGATCCCACATGTGCCACTTTTGGGCGATGTGTGATTTTACCACCTGTTCGACATCCTCAAAGTCAAACCACTTAATAGCGTCTAAACGCCACCTTGATCTCTGCTTTTTAACAGCTCGATCTATGATGTCTTGGTAGTCTTCATACTTCTTCTGCTCAGGCATTAAGGTTTAGAAGTGAAATCATTCAGGTCGTAAGATCCCTTCCCCTTATAGTCGGGAGGTGTATTTTGACCTGCTAAAGAACCAATGGTGAAGGTTTTAGGTTTTTCAATTTCGACCTGCAACCCTCTTAGTTGTGGAACGAACTCTGCATCAGTTTCGTCATCCGAAACTACAGAGGCTTTGGCTTGATTGGGAACCTGCTCCACCGTAGCTTGAGATTCCTGCGCCCCTCCAAAACTTGCCCCGCATTTAGAACAAAAATTAGGTTTAGCAAAATTATATTCAATCTTAACTCCACAACTATAACAAAATATGTGACTCATCTTACAATTATATCAAAATCAGTAAGTAATTACACTATTTTTCACCTTCTAACTTCTTAATAATGAATTTTAATATTTTACTACGGACAATATCGCTTTCATTGAAGCTAAATGTGTGAATTCCCATCTCTTTAGATTCATCATCATCGAATTTGTCGAACATGGGCTTGAATCCACTTTTTCCTCTGATGTCGCTCTGAAAAAAATCACCTCCGATAATAATTTTACTGTCTTCGCCTATGCGGGTAATCAAAGTCGTTAATTCTTTTAGTGTGAAATTCTGAGCTTCATCTGCGAAAACCAATTTATTCTGCCAACTCGCTCCGCGAAGGAAGTTGATCGGCACTGCTGACACTTTTTCGCGTTGTTTTAAGTAGATCGCGTCCCCAGAAGCGACGATTTCTTCCATTTTGTCATAGAGTGGACACAAAAAAGGATCAAACTTGTCTGCAATATCCCCGGGCAAGCTCCCCAACCCCGTATCAGCACTTTCAGCAATACTTCGAACATATAAAATATCTTTAGAGAAGTCCTCCTCCAATAATTTTAGCATCCCATACAGGGACATGTAGGTCTTTGAGCTTCCCGCAGGGCCAGAAACAAAAATAATCTTAGACTCTTCGTTTAGTATAAGGTCTAAAAACTTCTTTTGTTTGGGGGTGAATCTAAAATTTCTTTTATTAAACTTTATCGATCTCTCAAAATCCGCTAGTAACTCAAACGGAACCTCTTTTTCCTTAGCAACCTTTCTTCGGGCCATATGTATATATTACACTTATTTCTATAGAATGACTTCTTTAATGGTAGCTTTTGTCACTAAAGTACCGCCTCCATCAACGGAGTAACCTTCCGCAACTACATGCGCTCCAGAATTTACAATTAATTCAAGATTATTTCCGAAAAGACCAATTCCATCACTAGAAACATCTTGTATGCCAACTCCAAAATCACTAACTAATTTATTACCGCTAAAATCAATCAACTGATTCAATCCTGTAGACTGGACATTCATATCGACCTCTACGCCGTCAACAATTTGGCTTGTCGCCTGTTGCGAACCTAAAGTATAAATTGGAGTTCTTGAGTATGTTTTAGTATAACTAAAATCATTGATAATATTAGAAGCTACCACATTACCCGCGCCACTCAATAAGCAATTGTGTCCGTAGACTACCTCTTTTGTAGCTAGATGGCTATCTACCGTATCACCCGTCCCAACTAAAGCTGAATCACTAGGGTCATAACTACTAAACGTCGCACTCCCCATCACTGGCTCAAATGGTCTAACCGTAAAATTAAAATTATCAATAAAACAAGAGCTATATTCGTTTCCCCCAACAAACAATTTCATAGGACTTTGCCCAGTATTATGGTTACTATCAAACAAAAAAGTATACATATTTAAACCACTGGTCTGTAAGAGGAAGTCCACATTTATCTTACAATCCACATCACCATTAAACCTCAACTGATCACCAGCGTCGATATTTGCGCCCAATTGTCTTTTTATCTGATTTTTAGTGGAGAAATCCACACCAACCTTCGTCGCCAATAATTGAAAGAGGGGGAGATCAAACCCCGACACAACTGTGTGAGGAATCACTGCCACTCCCATATTCCGATATGTCATACTCTATGTTACACTAAATAATATGCTCTAGATCTACTTTATTTGATTTTGAAATATTTTCTTTCCCCCACAAAGGCTGTAAGTTAAAATAATGATTCGGAGACATACCTTCAAAGTATTCAGGCAATAGATGTTTATCACTATCCCATTTGGATAGTGGAATTCTATGATCTATATGCCACACTCCTTCATGCTTGAAATCTTCTCCAGCTCCATAATTATCCCAAGACATACCGTCAACCCAAAGAGATTCAAGATACTCGACAAGCTCCTTCTTTGTTTTACCCACATCTTTACTATAGTTTTGGTCTTTAGTTCTCATGAAGTCTTTTAATCTTCTTCGGACGCTTTTAAACATTCTTTGTCTTGGGTTTTTAGCGTAAGCTCTTACTTTATCCCTATTTTCTTTTCTCCACTGTAGAACAGACTCAATATGAACTTCCTTTTCCTCCTCCGTCATTGAATGGTATCTTTCAAAAGAATCTTTAGTCACGCATTTTTTACATTTACAAGAATGCCAACCTTTTTCTCTTGTGCCTACTTGTTGAAATTCATCTATGTTATAAACCTCACCACAATAACGACACGGCTTTAATTCTTTTTGTTTGTCCCATCTAAAAGCTATATCTCCAGTTTTCCCAATCATGATGAAACCTTTCATTTCCAATTCTAAAGCTTTTTCTTTGGAGATTGTGCTTTTTTTCGAGTAGGCCCACCTAGACCATTGAGAATCCTTCTCTTGAAGATCTAAAAATTTATCCATATCTGCCTTCATCATTATATTTATGTAACTTTTGCCATTCTTATTTGGATAATCGTATCCAAACCTAGGAACCTTATGAAAAACAGGGTATCTCGGATCTTTTTTATTTTGGTTTTCAATGCGCTCTTTTGCTCGCTTTGTTAACCTCGAAGAAGCTATTTCCTTGCTTGATAATTCTTTATTCAAATACTTCTCTGCGTGTTTCGATTCTATTAAGCCATTCTCTAAACAAATCTCAGTCACATCTCCTATTCCCAAAAATTCCCCTTCAAAATCAAGAACCTCTTTTAAATAATTTTTGATTTTAATTTCTTGATATTTAGCCCTATTTAAAATTTCATAAGTAAACTTTACTCTTGGGTTTCTGGGGCTAATCTTAATATCCTCTGTTTTTATACACTCCTTACACCCATCAGTGACCAAACAACTAAAATCAGATTCCTCACCTACAATCCCCAAACTAATTTCATAAAAATCTTCAAGACCTTTATCCTGATAACAAATTGGACATTCCATACCCCATTATATTCGCGGCCTATTAATTTTATATTTTTTATACTGGTTTTTGATGGAGATTCACTTTTGCCAAAAATGACCCCGCTATTTTTTTCCATCCAACGCCTAACTATGATAATTTAATGGTTGAGTTTTTGAGAAAGTACTCCCCCCGCGACTTTGTGGTGTCAAGCATAAAGTTGCTTTTATTTTAATGGGGGCTTGTATTACAACTCAAAATAAATCGTTCTTTTATGCAGAAAACCCTTTTTGTTTACCCTAATCTGTGATAAAATACACGCATGACAGCAACCGAAGAAGCCCTCGCAGCAATGGCCAAAGCAGAAGAAGCATGGAACAAAATGGTGGATGAGAGAGTCCAAGTCTCAGGTCAGTTTGTAGAAGACTGCAAAGAATTTCAGAAAGAATGTCGAGAGGCTTTCGCGGATGTGCCTGAGCAGCCAAAGCAAGATCCTAGGCTCCTAGCCTAAAAATAAACCTGTCTGACAGATTAAAAATAAATCATTTAATAGGCAAAAAGAGCTTTTAATTCATTCTAATACCTGATACAATACACGCATGGCAACGATATACACCAACGGAGAAAAAGTAAAACACGCAGACGAAATCCCGTTTTTCGTCATCATCACGAAAACTGCCCAAGGCAAAGAATTTGTTTGGGGCGAGACCGACAACGCACAAAGAGTTGAGCGGATCAAGAATGGCGAACACTGGGCTTTCCCCGAAGGGAAGTTCGTTCGTGTTGAGAAGTTTGAAAACCGCAAAGCGGCTAATGCTTCCCGCCCTCGCTAAAAAAATAAAGTAGAACATACACATGACAGACCAAAACACAATCAGCCAATTAGCTAATGTTTCTTGCGAAGAGTTCTTCGCTACTTACCAAGGCCAAGCCGTCTTAGTCCATGAAACATTCCAACAAGATAACACCGCTTGGATCTCATTCAATGACGGAGAAGAAAAAGAAGTTTCTCTTGAGTCTCTCGACCTCTCACAATAAAAACACTATGAACCTACACAATTTCAAATATCAGTCCCCGATGGGAAAAGCAATCTTGATTCTTACCTACCCCATTCTCTTCCCTTATCACATTGGGGAGTTGATGCGCGAGAGAAAGCTAAAGAGGATCATTCGCAAGGGCATCGCGGATGCATGCAAAGATCCGCAGAGCGTGACTGCGGAAATCGTGAACGAAGCGAGTTGGGAACTCCGCTCGATTTACGGCAAGTAAAAGTTTGGGTGGCCAATGGTTTCGACGGGACGCGAGTCTCGGATGGGGGTTCGATCCCCCCGCCATCCACCAAAAAAAATACTTGACACGTTGAGTTTTTATGTTATGAAAAGAATCGCTGTAACTCACTGAGTATCAACGAGTTACGGGCGACGGCCCCGCCCCGCCCCGTAACTGACTGAGTATCAACGACTTACGAAGGTTTTTCCCCTATCAAAACGAGCCATCGTGTCAACACTTTTAATTAAAAAAAGTTTCTTTTTTATACAGAAAAAGCTTTTCCTTTGTGCGATTTCCCTGTATACTATGCCCATGTCCGACACTGCTACACCACCAAAGTTCCGCACCTACAAGACCAAGCATCTCATTCTCTCAGTCTATAGGACTGGAATGGCTTACTTACATATCTCTGTAAAAAATCAGAACTGGAGCAGATATAAGTTCCAAGCTATCAATCGCGAACAAGCGGTGAAAGCTCTTCTTGATATCCGCGCAGCTAACCGCGCAGCCAAGAGAGCAGAGGTGGAAGCCCTTGTCTCTGTCGCTTCATACCTCTAAAAAAAATCATTTTAATAGCAAAGAAAGCTTGCATCCAATCAATTCCCAGACTATAATACCCACATGACCGCAACACAAGAAGCACTAGCAGCAATGGCCAAGGCCGAGGAAGCATGGGATAACATGGTGACTGAAACAGTCGAAGCTTCGGGGCAATTCCAACAAGAATGCCAAGAGCTTTCAGCCGAAATAAAAGATCTTAAAAGCGCAAAATAATCCTTGCAAGCAATCCAATCCTCTGATATAATTCTCTCGTTATGAAAAACACCACTACCACTACCACCACCCGCTTCGATCACGCCCTCTATGGACTCAGCGACGAAGACCTCAAGCGCAAGCTCACCAATCGCGTTGTGACTTACTTCAACAACGATGAATCAACCGTCAAGAGCGACGGCGTTCGTCAGTTCGTGATCAAGTCAGTTGACTACACTGGTCACGCCAAAGGGTCTGGTCGCCGCTTCATCCAAGGCGAAGTCCAAGACCTCGACGATGGCGGCAAGACTAAGTTCCGCACCCTGCACGTTGCAGGTATCAACAAGGTGAAGGGTCGCGTGGCGACCGCTTACCAGCTAGCCAAATCAGTTTTCTAATGTGTGTATGTGTGTCGGCCCGTCAGTCTCTTCGGAGGCTGGCGGGTTTTTTTTGTTCTTTTTATGCAAAAACATCTTGTGTTTAATTCTTTTCTGGAGTATACTATCGGCATGGCAACAGTAACACAAAACCACTTAGCAGACTTAGCATATCAAGCAGGACTCCGAGGTCATGAGAGTATCACTTGCCCTCGTTCATACCTTGGCTGGGTAATCCCAGAAATGTTCGAAGATGGAACGATGGCCATCGGGATCTGGAGGCACTTCTGGGCAGAGGGTCAGCGGGTCGAGAGGGAAGCTTGCGCTCGCTATTACGATGACAGTCGATTGGATTACTAATCCGCACCACACAAGGCTCCCGAAAGGGAGCTTTTTTTTGAATTAAATTAATCTTTTGTGTTGACAACCGCGAGAAAACAACTAATAAGAAAACCCTCGTAACTCACTGAGTATCAAGGAGTTACGGGCGGGGCGGGGTCGCTCGCTCGTAACTCGTTGAGTATCAAGGACTTACGAAGAATTTTTCCTTATAGTAAACAAGAGGAGAGTCAAGACTTTTACTAAGAAAAAAAAATAAGAAAAGATGCAGAAAAAGCTTTTCTTTTTTAAGGTTTTCCTTTATACTATGCCCATGTCCGACCAGAACCAAACCAGACTCCCCTTCTCTGCTGCTAAACTCTTGATCAAAATCTGTCGCCCTGCTGCCAGCGTGGAAGGAACAGAAGATGAGCTTTACCCGAATGAATGGGCGTTGCAGTGCCAGTCTAGCGGCTCCCGAGATCTTCTGACCAAATTGGGCTTGATCACTTGCTTTGCTTGGGTAAATGAAAATCACTACATCCCCACCGAAAAGGGATTGAGCCTTTACTTCGAAGGATAGAAAAATAAATTAAAAAAGGGCTTGTTCCCATCCCCCAAATCACTTATAATCTCCCCCGTAAGAAAGCTCTATAGTTTAAAAAGTAAAACATTCTCCACGGCCTCTCCAATAATAAGCCACCGCAACCCAAATGGTTCGGGCGAGAAAGACAAAGGTGCAATTCCTTTTAGAGCAGCCAATTTTCCAGACACTATGAAAGAAAAAGAAGAATTAGAAAAAGCCATGCAGGAATACATCGCGGAGCTTGAGGTTGATGGTGTAATAAGTAGAAGCCACTTTACTCTGCGCCGTTTACATAATCGGTTTGGTAAGGAAGCCGTCGAAGGATGGTTGAAAAATCACTTTGATAATAAATAAAATGAAAAAACTCCTAATCATCACAATACTTGCCTTGTCAGTTTACTTCTTAGGGAAGAATGATAAACAAGAGCCAATCAAAATCACTTCGGCTACTGTCGAAAAGCAAGAGACAATCCCCGTGCTTGTTAAGCCAATGCGCGTTTATGAGGAACCTAAAGAAGAGGTGATCCCTGTTCTTGTTAAGCCTAAAAAACCCTATAAGGTTAAAGAGGTAAAAAAGAAAATCAAAAAGGTGGTTAAGAAAGAAATCAAAAAGGAGATCTCCCCTTGGGATAAAATGTTTGCTAGGGTGAAACACTATGAGAGTTTTAAGTCTAAAGCGTATCGGTGCTGTGGCGGAGTCATGACTATCGGTTATGGCTATACCAAAAACGTTAAGTGGGGCGATACCGTAACAGAAACAGAAGCATTAAAACTGTTAGAGGAAGAATTGCTTGTTGCTAAAAATCATGTGTTGAGAATTGTAAAAGTTCCATTGACTGAAAATCAATTGGCCGCACTCACAAGTTTTACTTTTAACTGTGGTCAAGGTTCATTACGGAATTTAGTCAGTGGGAAAAACAATAGGCTGAATCATGGAAACTATAAAAGCGTTGAGGTGGTTATGCCTCAATATAGAATGGCAGCGGGAAAAGTCCGAAAAGGTTTGGAGCTTCGGAGAAAATGGGAAGTTTCTTTATGGTTAGATAAAACGATGTAACTCGTTGAGCGTCAAGGAGTTACGGGGAAGCGCCCCGCCGTCGCCCGTAACTCGTTGAGTATCAGTGAGTTACGGGGGTTTTCCCTCTATCATAAAACTGGGGGTCTTGTAAAGGGCTATTTGACGAAAAATATCCTGACCTAAGCTATTTGGCGAAAAATATCCTGACCTACAAATTATTTTCGTTTTTTGTTCAATTAGTAGTTGTGCAAAGTGTTTTTTTAGATCATACTCCTGTCGTTATGCTAATACTTGCTAAGAACAAAATTGATATTGAATCCCTCGCTGGAGTCCCAACCCCAGAGGCAACCGAAACCCATACCCCAATCCCTCACCGAAAGTTGGTGGATATGACCCGCGAGGCTATTGGTCGTGCTGGGTTTGAGGTCACTGAAGAAGAACACGCTCTTGCCCGTGGTGGCCTTCGTTACTTCGGAGGCTTTGCCCTGACTGGTAAGGATATTTCTGGAGAGGATCGCAAGATCGTCTTGGGTCTTCGGAATGCTCATGACAAATCCTTCGCCGCTTCTATTGCTGCTGGCAATCAGATGATGGTGTGTGAAAACCTTTGCTTCTCTTCTGATGTGAAGTTGGCTCGCCGTCACACCACCAACATTCTGTCGGATCTTCCCCGTGTTCTTTCTTCCGCCGTTGCCAAGGTTAAAGATCACTGGTCTGACATGGGGAAACGCATTAAGTCTTATCAGCAGACCGAAGTTGAATCCGCTTCTGACTTGATTGTTCAGCTCGTCGATGCCAAGGCGTTCCCCGCCCGTGACATTTACAAGGCTGTGAACGAGTTTCGCAATCCTCGACACGAAGAATTCAAGGGTGGGTCTCTCTGGACTCTCTATAATTCTGTCACTGAGAACCTCAAAGGCAGCGACCTTTCTAAGTTGTCTGACCGCACAATGCGTATGCAGTCAATCTTTGACAGGGTGGCAAATCCAGTTATCACTGAAGAGGATCGTCATTCCGCAGTTGTTTTGTCTGCCTAACCTATAACGCCCCCCGCGAG
>TARA_R110001606_G_scaffold384658_1_pt1 | contig 23498 bp, 23 predicted proteins | sample TARA_R110001606 | Tara Oceans TARA_R110001606 (sample SAMEA4398315) | marine metagenome | biome: Polar Biome; feature: [SRF] surface water layer (ENVO:00010504); material: water (ENVO:00002006), including particulate matter (ENVO:01000060) such as... | depth 5 m
CAGACAACCCCCAAGGAGGGGGAGGAGAGGGAAGCAGATAAAGGACAGATAGTGCGAAGCACGTCAGAGGTTCAGTAAGGCTCTTTCATTTACATTGGGTATCAAAAGCGATACCAAACTATACTTTTTTGCCACAAATCATATACAAAGGGACCAGAAATGGATCCCTTTTTTTTCCCTTCTTTTTTTAAGTAGAACGTTAAGCCGTTGATAATAAAGGAGTTAAGGGTATTCACTTAAATCATAGCTTTATTTCTATAAATAATGTTGTGCAAAAAAGATCAAACAAATTCAGATAGAAGCCAGGTACCTGAAAAATGGGAAGTTTTTTGTTTTCACACGAGCAAATAAAAATCGAGTTATTTTCCACAAAGTTATGAATAATGGTCGTTTCATAACTATAGTTGCCTAGTACATAATAAGTTAGGAGCGTTCAGTGAAAGCATTTATTGCAATCCAGCCTCTAGCTTTGCTAAAAGAAACAAAAGATAGGAGCTGGATTGATGTTTAATAAGAAGAGGATCTATTTCAGTTTATTGTAGAAAACTTAACTAAGCTTGACTTTATACGTCCGTACCTTCATCTTATTTAGAATGGATCTAAATAAGGAATTAATTAAAAAAAATTTGCTTTACTGTTGTACCAATGAAAACTATTGCGTATCTTTATGATACCATCTCATTTTTAAGCACCTGTACACTTCCCTCCGCAGGTACGATCGTCTGGAGTAATCAAAGATCGTCGCTTAGAACGCGTTTAAACACCCCTAGATTTGATTCAACCGTTGTTGCTAAACGCTTATTTAGTTATCATTCCTTATTTAGACTCATTATAAATAACAGAATTAATTAAAAAAAGTTTGCTGAACTGTTGTGAGTGTGAATCATATGGGGTATCTTTATAATGTAATTGGGAGCAAGGCCCGAAGGGGGGAGGGTGGACTATATATATATATTAGAAACTGTCGTACCTGGGAGTCTACTCTTCCGGTGTTGGTGTTACACTCAGCCCTTGGTCAGATTCCTCCTTCCCACATGGTAAAGATAATCCTTTTAATTCATTCTAGCAACAGCTATGCTAAAAAAAAACAATAAAAGTTTGTGCAGGCAAATGCCTGGAGGAGTAGAGGGAGTGCAGACAGTAGAGACTAGGTACAGGCAGTCCAGACAAAAGCCTGGACTGTCCAGACAGAGGTCTGTACTACCTCTATGGTAGAGACACAGGTCCTCTAGTCCATGTAGCTAGCATTCCAGGTTGACTGAAACTGCTCCTCAGTCACTCTCCTAAGGCTGGCGTTGTTGAAGTACATTCCTTTGTTCCTTCCCCATTGGTCATCTCTGGCTGGACTCTCCATCTCCTTAGCTACCTTACGTGCCTCAGCCTTTGTGTAAGCTACGCAATAGTTCCATCCGACCCAGAACCCTTCTTCGTTTATCCACTCCCACTGATACGTTTTTCTTATCTTACTCATAATGTCTGTATGTTAAATGTTAGTACTAAGCTGCAGAGCTGCAGTGATCTTTCGGTCCGTTGTTAGATAAATCAAGAGGTCTAGCTGGACCCATATAATCCATGATACGTAGGCTAAGGCCTTCTACTTGCGTTGCAGTAGTGAACAGTTGAGCTATAAGCTTCGTGTCTCTTACCTCTGCTCTTGATGCTTGATTTAATTTTTCTAGTGTTGTCATAATATAGTTGTTTTGTTTCTTAGTATAAAGATACTACCTTTATATCTATCTAGCAACAGTTTGCTAATTTATTTTAAAAAAAGATCTTATACAGAATGAATATAAATAACAGTCTACTGTTGCATACTAAGCATAGGGGTCGTATCTTTGTGATACCGTTTGGTATCTCCTTATTTAGAATCAATATAAATAACAACAGACTGTTGCATAAAAGAATAAGAAGGAGTATCTTTAGTATGAGGAACGACAGGACAGAACGTGGGGGAGAGAGCACCCTTGTTTCTAATAATAAAAACAGAACGCACTTTGGCCCTCTCTTTGTATTGTCGACCACTCCTGGCAGGATAAAGATAATGCTTTTTTTAAAACCTAGCTACAATTATCTTTTTTTTTTTTAGTATTGGTCTAGTACATTGTGAAATGCACAAACATTAACTAGCTCCTTTTCTGTATAGCTGTATTCAAACTCTTGGGCATCAATTCTAAACTGCTTTATTGCTTTCTTTATGCTACTTCCTCTTTGTAGTGAATATACTTCTCTTAATAATTCAGCCACTTTCTTTTCGTTTTGGCTTAAATCTGACTTGATAATTGTAAAGTAATTTTTCATAATAATGTTATTTATTTGTTATACCTAAAGATACAAAAGATCAATGAGGTATGCAACAGCTTATGTAAAAAAAAATAAACAAAAAAGTATTGATACTCTAACTACAAGTTCTGCCTGAGGCTAGGAGTACAATGATTAAAAAGTATTGATACTCTAAAGCATAGTTTGTCTTCAGCCCAGGAGTACAAGTAAAGTATTGATACTCCTTTTGTGCAATTGTCTTGAGGCAAGGAGTACAAGGAAAAAGTATTGACCCTCAGGCTGAAGGTTTGCCTGATGCAAAGTGCCAGCCTAAGGGTAAGGACTTTATTGATACTCTAAGGCTGATGACAAAAGCATAGTTAGAGTACAAGGAAAAAAAAAAGAGGCTAATGAATTAACACCAGCCTCTTAAACAAAACAAACAAAACTATAGGTCCTTGTGATTTGTGAGGAGAACCAATCCCTCATTGTATCGCCAGGGAGAATCGAACTCCCATTGCCTGGATGAAAACCAGATATCCTAACCATTAGATGATGGCGACATATTAAATATTGAATCATTAAGTGAGGCTGTGCCTTAGGAGATCCCCGTTGGGGATACAGAGCCGATACTCTTTCATCCTCCTCTCCTATCAGAGAGAGTTATTTTGTTACACTGTTATAGGAAACTTCTTCCTGTCCTTTGCTAATGTTTATTGTCTTGTTTGATTATTATAGTTGTCGTACTTTTGACTAACCTTCCCATTGGAAGACTGAGACGTTATCCTCAGACCTACTATAAACACATTCTCAAATAATCAGATACTCTTTCAATCTGTTCCACACTACTTGTTGTTTAACTCCTCTATTGTTTCAAGAGGAAGCAATTGTCCTTAATGTTAGTAACACAAGACTTGCAATGTCATCTTTGAATATAAACCCCTATTATTTTACGTGAGTCGCACACGGTAGTATTACTTATGACTTGACAAGTCTTTGTTACAATGTGAATGATTAGTAGCGCTTATTTTTCTTCGGTGTTGAATCCTCTTATGTTTATATAAGTGGCAGTCTGTTGACTCTTTGACGTAGTGCTATTCCGGTTAACTACTTCGTGACCTAATCTATTCAATTCAATATGTTAATGAACTTGTATCCCTAGTAACGCCTGATTCGTCCTTATAAGATACTTATGTCTTTCGACATCATAAAGATAAACTAAATAAATCTATCTAGCAACTTTATTTAAAAAAAAGAATAATAAACTTTGAGTGTCAGCTAGATCGTACGTGGCAATAAGTTTTATCTTCGTTGGCTAACCGCTACTTAATGTTGGTTAGCATTTGTGTCAGAGTCCACAAGCGTTAATGTTTAAGCGTCTGTGTCTACTAGTTTACTATTCTTTCAATATGTTAATGAACTTGCAAGCTTTCTATTCTTGCTTTCCAACTTATTCTTTTTATGTGGTTGCTCACTGTTGGCTTGGTAAAGATACTGTACTTATATCTACTATGCAACAAAAATCTAAATTAAATTAACTTATCTGAGTTGCTACCTTATTGTCTTGGTGGAGTAGTATAATGCTTAGCTTAACTATACTCCGTAACTTACAGTACTTGGCTCAGTTGTTAATTCAATATGTAAATGATCTTGTGCCTTTCAACGAGATAAAGATACTGTAGATGAATCTAACTAGCAACATTTATTTCATTTATTTTTAAAATACTTTTATTAAATTATTACTTCACTTCATATGTTAGGGTTGCTACTACAGGACCAAAGCAAACTTGAAATGAGCTGAACCTTCCTTCTTTATAAGTTGCTGTCTGTGCGCATGCGCCAAACAATAATGCCCTAGAGACTGAAACCTCTACCACAGCATTTTTTTGAGTTGTGTATTGTAAAGCAAAGTTTAAAGTAAATGCAATGTACGCAATTGTAATTAAAGCTATCATAATGTTAAGTTTTAAATGGTTTAAGTAAGTGGCTGAATTGTTCTGCCTTGATTGGTTTGTGGTGTGAATATGTTTTACGAAGTATTGGTCCACTTGATGTGCATCCTCGGTCATCGTATTGTAAAATATCTATTGTGTAAAGAGATCCGTCGTAGACGTTTTTAACCTCCATACGTCTTCCGTCTTTATTATGATAGAAGAAAGTGCTCCTGCGTTTCGAAAAATCTAATCCATCACTAACGAGGGTGTGGCTTACGTTAATTAATTGTGTTCTGATACTCATGTTAAAATGGTTTGTTGTTAATTAAATCTTGTGGTTGAACATCATCGAAGTCTACAATTGCATTATCTGGATAAGCAGAAAGGATTCTTTCTGCACACTCATCTTGTGCTTTGTCACACACTTCGTTGTTAAATAAATATCTGTTCTCATTTACTACTAGTACTATCATAATTTATTTATTTTTAATTGTTAGTGATTGCATTTTTATATATAAGAAGTCCCAATCAGCACCTTCGAGAACAAACACAGCTAGGTCTTGACCTATCCCGACGCTACTTGATGTCACCATATCATACACCTCAGCTTTGAATTCCTCTATATTCATACCGCGAAAGCTGTTTGCGCCTGGTATAATTATCTCTTCTAGTATAATGGTAGTGTTAGTTAGTATACTCACGATGTTATTTATCTAAGAAGTAAGCTAATGCAAGCCCAATACCTCCCATTGTAGCTAGACTTAACAAGAAACGAAGCGCTTCTTTAATGTCTGAGCTGCTATTAATAACCTCATCTTTACTATATACGTGAATTCTACCCTTCTTATCTGTCTGAGTAGCGACACCTGTACTTAATCTTGTTACTTTATTCGTTTTAGTTTTCATAATTTATTACTTTTTTGTTTAAATTCTTGATAAAGATACTACTAATTAACGTTCGTGCAACTATTTTTGTAGTTTTTTCCTATAAATCTTAGAGATTCTCTGTACCTCTATCAATATTCTCCCGGTATAATTGCTCTATTCTCTAGAGATCCCCCGGGAAAACGCACCTAAAACAACTCTCTGCGTGTAATTCTACCCATAATTTAGCTACAATTCAGTCAGACTTTGCTATAAATTGGCACAATTCTAGCAATTTTTGTTCTTTCTTTTAGATTCTTTGTTGTTTTTTTCTTAATCTACAGAGGAAAAGTGTGTGTTTTTTTCTTAACTTAACACACAAATACCTTAACTCAATAGAATCAGGGTATTAAAATTATAATTTGAGCTGAAAAAGAAAACAACAGGGGGTTTTAGAGGGGTATTATAAAGGGGTATATAGTATAGTTGAATAAGAATCTATATAATAAAAGCCAAACCGCCCGATGCTATTTCTCATACACCTTATTCTTAGACATTACTACACTCATATTGTCTAATGTATATCCTTTACTAATATCAATTCTCTGTATCACTGGCTTAAATGGTGTTGCGTACTTAGCAGACATCCATGTGTTAAAGATGTTTGAGAATTCTTTGTTATTAATTAGCCAAGATCTAAACGTGGCTGTGTTCCAATTAATACTATTCAACTGTCTTCTCTTATCACTAGCTTTGATTTGATTACTTAGAGACGATGCTAGGCCTTTTTCCGTCTTTATATACACTCTGTGTCTTGTTGCCTGTAATGATTGAGATTGTTTTGCTCGCTTCTCTTTTTGTAATTGTTTAGTAGCTTGTTGAAGCTTCAATAAGTTAGCGGCATCTAGAGCTTTGACACTATCCCAATACTCTGCATCAAGATCTACGTAAGGTATAGATGTGTATTTCATATTTGTTCTTTCTTTTTCTTACTTATTTGTTCATATCTATGGACTTAAAATTTTCTTAATTTTTTGTTGTCTAATTAAAAAAAGATAGGATCTTTGTAGGTTAATTTAATCACGAAACGTGACCCTCTTATTTAGAGAGTCTGATTACGTTTCTGATGTATGAGATGTTACCTCCGATTAATATTTGAATTTCTTTAGTTGACTTTCCAGCTTGAGATAAAATTACAATCTGTTCTTTTTTAGTTTGACCAGATTCAACTTCAACTACAGTCTCTTCAATTTTTTTAGTAGCACCTTGTAAAGTACAAATCCATCTGTAGTGAAAACATTTAACAGCTCCATCTACAGGAATGATTCTTGCATGAACTCTACCAGCGTAATCTCCCGCTTCAGTATCCCAAGCCTTGATGTAGAAATTCATTCCTAATGCATCCATATTTTCTATGCCATAAGCATCTAACATTATTGTACTTTTTAAGAAACCAAATCCTTCTAACTTCTTAGCTACTTGCATTAACTTAGAATCGTAATATACTTCAGCATCCTTTAACCATGTAAGTGTCTTTACACCAATCCAATTCAATTGAGTCTGAGCACTTTCGATTGCTTGCTCTTTTGTCCATCCATAAGAATGAATACCTTTTTCAGCATTTTTTAATCTAGTCTCTAGTACTTTAGTTTCAAAAGCAATTGTTCTTTTGTAGAACTCATTACGTTGACTCTTTGTTCTTTGGTCTAAAAATGCAAATCCTTTTTTTAATTCTTTTGAAGTTTCCATAATAATTATATTTGTTGTTATTTGTTTCCATAAAGATACTACCTCTTTATTGTTCTAGCAACATTTATTTTATTTTTTTTTATTTATTTTTAACCTACTGATTACTAGTGCGTTATTTTAAGTCAATAGATAAGATAGAATGTAGTCGTTTGTTTTTGTAGTATAAATAACAAAGACACAATCTATTACGTGCTGCAACTTGAGAATGGATCTGCGAAGATACTATAATTTTTCGAGCCAGACAACATTAATTTAAAAAAGATAGCATTATGAGTGAAAAGAAAGTAACTAAGTCAGACCTTAGCAAAGTGAAGTACGGAGAGCTTTTAGCAAAGTTCACTGAACTTGGAGTGCCAGAAGCATGGATTGCAGGATCTAAAAAAACTGTAATGATTGAAAAAGCTATTGCAGCAGTTCAATTGAAGGCATCTTTAGAATCCCAAGGACTTGACAAAAAAGAAATCGAAGACAAAGTAATTGAAATCGAAGAAGCTAAAGTAGTAGCTAAGGAAAAAGAAGAGATTGCAATTGTTGAGCAGAAAGAAGCTGAGCAAAAAGCAAGTAAAGAAAAGATTATCAAATCAGATCTTACTCTAGAGGAGATTGACTACAACATTAAGAATCTTGAATCACTAATTAAATTTGGTATTCAGAATCAAAGAGTCGGACTTCAATTGAAGTTAGAATGGCTACTTGAGCTTAAAAAGAGTTTATAAAAATAACGGGAGGCCATGCATGTAAACGCTCTGTCTCCCTTTTTATATGCTCACAAAAAAAGAGTATATGAAATTAGATAAAATATTAGGCGAAGTAAGACTTAAGCATTTGGATCTTTTGTTAACTGAAGAACCAGACTACAAGTCAGCAATGACAGAGGTTTATGGATATCAGCATAATTGGTTTACACGCAAGTGGAACTTTGTTAAAAAGTTTAAGCACGCCTTTGTAATGATTAATACACTGAGAGGAATAGATCCTTCAGAGATTAAACTTACAGAAGAGTGTCCTGTCACAATGCCACCAAACATTGACTTCATTAGCTTTCAAGCTATGATGGAGATTCAAGCACATTTGAATAATGGTATAAATGAGAAGAAGCCGAGTAATGATATTGCAAAAGCAATTGCTATTGTTTGTTATCAAGCTCATTTTGATCTTGAGAAATATGATAGCGATAGTGAAAGGTTTAAGGAATTCCAAGAATGGATTCTTAATCAAAACTATCTACACATCTTTCCAGCATTCACATGGCTAACTGAAGCACTAACTAAAAGTGCAGAGATGTGGAATGAAAGATTTTTTTCTGTTGAATTAACGGATGAGGATTATGATCAAGCAGGAGGATCGCGAATGGTACAATTTAATGTTATTACAACAATCAAGTCTTTATGTACTGACTTTAATGTTGATTACATTGACGCTTGGCAAATTAGTTACAACTTTGTTCAAACTAATTCTTATGCAAAAGCTACTCAACATCACATACAAGAACAAATGCAAAATCTCAAAGAGACAAGAATGAAAGCTTCAAGAGGCTCACAACAATAAAAAAATAAATATTATGCCAGACCCAAGTAAGAAAAAGACTAAGATTGGAAAATTCTTAGCTTCGATAAATTTCTCTAAGGCTGCTGATGTAGTTGGGAATTTAATTTCTGGAAACATAAAAGGAGCTTTGGATGTAATAGTAGATAAGGATAATGGAATGACAGATGCTGAAAGAGACTTCGCATTAACAGTTATGAAGTTAGACATACAAGAAATGGAATCAGTAACTGAAAGATGGAGTAGCGATATGAAGTCGGATTCTTATTTAAGTAAGAATGTAAGACCTTTGTCTTTAATCTTCTTAACAGTTACAACAGTAACATTAATTTACCTAGACTTTTTTTATGGAGATGAGATCGACGTTCCTTCTGAATGGATTGAATTATTGAAATCATTATTGCTAGGTGTATATATTGCATACTTCGGATCACGAGGTATCGAAAAATACAAATCAATTTCTAAATAAAAACATATGATAGCAGATTTAAAGATCGCTGCAGAAGCTGTGGGCATCACTGCGATCATTACAAATAGTAGTGAAAAGATTGAAACACAATTGAATAGAATTACTGGGATAGAAGATCTTCCTATAATGCTATGCTCTTGGGATTTCGAAACTACAATTAATTTTAACGAACATGGATTCTTAGATAATCCTGTTACAAATGTTGTTCTATTACTTATGGACAAGCCTGAGGATAGATCAAAGGATGTGGCAGAAACTACAGCAGAAGCAATGGCAGGACTTTTCCAACAATTTGTCCAAGCATTGTATTCTCAATTAGTACAATACCAAAAAGTGGAAGGTCAAGAAATGATCTCAGGGATTAGTTATACACTAGCACCTCAACATGGACTTGGAAAACATTCTGGAATCTTAGGAAGATTCACAATGCAAACAGGAATAACAGAAATCTGTTAAAATGAGTTTTGTTAAGATTGCAAAAGAATTCTTAATGGCAGTTAAGGGAGAGTTGGATCCCCACACTACACAAAAAGGAATAGTAAAAGTAAGAAATTTCTTTACTGTAGAATTACTAACTCCATCACACATTCAGTTTGCAAAGTATGGTAGAGGGCCAGGGAAACCGCCTCCAATCAAAGCAATTGAAGAATGGCTGAAGAGAAAAGGAACAGTACAAGGAGGAAACATAAAGGGAGCAGCAATCGCAATTGCAAAAACAATTGGTAAGAATGGTACTCAAAATTATGTAGCTAATGCACCTAATGCTTTAGAAGAAGCACTAGCAAGGTACATGGAAGAATTTGTTAGAAAGAATAATGAATTTCATTTAAACAAAACCAACACTAAGCATGTTGAAGTCTTAACCAAAGAAGTTAGGAGTGCAATCGCTGCAGTTGGAAAAGGACCTAAAGGTGGTAAAAAATAAGCGAGATATGGTATCGATGTGGAGGTTCAATTCCTCCACTCGCATCTAAAATTAAATAATATGGGATCAAAAGGATTAGGAGATACAATTGCTAAGATTACAAAAGCAACCGGAATTGATAAGGTAGTGGAAGCTATTGTTGAAGATTGCGGATGTAAAGAACGGCAAGAGAAATTGAATAAGTTGTTTCCATACAAAAAGAATAATAACGGAACATTCAAATAATAGGCCTATGGCCATTTAAAAAAATAAACAAATGGCAATAACTTTAACAAAAGAAATTGATGGACACGTATTAAGTAATAAGACAAAGTACTGTTACTTATATGAGCCAATGAGAGTTAAGATAACAGACTCGAGTACTTCAGCTACTAAGTTTTATATTGACTTAGAAATATACTTAGCAAGCGCTAATAGTGTACAAGATTCTGTAGAGGTTCAATATGGAGAGTATGATGTAAATAATTCAGCAGGAGTTTCTGTTGACTTAATGAAGTTAGCTCAACAACACCACAATGCAAATTTATATAAGATCAGTGCAGTTACTGATTTACTTTCTCCCAACAATTTTCAATGTACAAATTTGGAGGGATACAAAACAATAATAAGCCAATACAGATATACATTTAGAATTTATTCAGATGCGGACCCATCAGCAGTTGCAATAACTGCTTTTCATCCCGTAATTGGAGCTAGAAGATTCCAAGAGATATCGGCATCGCCTTCTGTAACATACAATAATAAGATAACGGAAGCAGCAGTATTGGGTATTAACCCTTATAATAGATGGGCAAATTATCCATATTTAACAACTAGACTAACAGCTGCCGTTCCATCGGCAATCTGGATTGGAGGAAGTTTTGGAAGTTTGATTCCACAAACCCACAACTATCCATATTCTCGAATAAATTATCCATCAACAGCTTCAGGAGCAAGTGAACCTTGCGGAGGAATGTTATATTGGAAATCTAGATTAGGAGGATGGATGCAGTGGGGTATGGACTTAAAAAAGTTTACACAGTCAAAAAAATATACAGGAAAGGTTCCAACAGGACTGTTTGAAGCACAAGGAGGTAATCCCTACATTCAAGCAAACTATACCGGAATTGAAACCTCGTACAAATATAGCCTAAAGGCTTTGAGTTTAACTAGTGAAGAATTAGAAGCGGTGCAAGGAATTATTTCTTCGCCAGCAGTATACTATATGGAAACACCAACATCAAAATTAGAGTTGTTTAAATTGCAAAGTGCATCAGCACCTAACGATAGCAAAACTAGTGGTGGAGATTTTTCTGTACAACTGCAAAGTATTTCTGAATCATCACAAATGACAAGATAATAATATGGGAACAAGAATTGAGATTCTAAAAGAAGGTCAGTGGCAATCCCTTGAACTAGCTGACAAGAAAGCTATAAAGTACAACGCTGTGATCAATAAGATCGGTAAGGTTGCAACAAGAGAGATAAGCCACACTAACACATTCTCAATTCCTTACATCCAGCAAAATACAAATGCGCTAGGTATTAATGTTTTCAATAAGACGACATTAGCAAAATCACTTAACGCAAAATTTCTAGCAAACTATTACGTAGAAGATAAACTTGTACGTACCGGTTATGTAGTAATTAATAATACAAATGGCGGAACGATAAATATTAATTTTATTGATGAAGCTTTAGAGCTCCTAGACAAATGGGGCTCAACAACATATAAAGAATTGCTTGAAACATCAACGTTGGCAATTCCTAGTGATTACGTATCTGCAATTGAAGAATTGAGTTACGATATGGATCCAACAAATGTACTAACTCCACTTTCACAAGTAGGAGCTAGAGGTTATAATTTAGCTTTGTTTCCAAATAGCTTAAATGCTATTGGAGATGCATTTCAATTAGATGATGATGAATTAAGATTAGATGATCATTTTAATCCCTTTCAATGTCGTCCGGTATGGAATGTAAAAGCTATGTTTGATCTAGCATGTGAAGCATATGGCTATACACCAATCTTTGACAACTCAGTAGATTGGAATCAAGTAGCTAAGATGTATATGATTGAAGCGGGACAAGATAAGAATGAGAAGGGACAGAATGGAGTACAGACTGAAAGTTATGGTACTGTAGCAAACTCTTTACCTCACTATTTTTATTCTGCAGCATTCAATTATTACTTTCCAAGCTCAAACTCGTATAGTACATTTATGCTTTTTCCAAGTTCAGTATCATTGAGACCAATGGATATTGCAAATTGGACTCAGCCTGCATATGTAATAGCATACAATAACTTTGGAGGTGTAACAGATCCTCATCCATGGATGGATAAGAATTGTATATTTGTAGCAAATCTTGAAGGATCCAATTCTGGACTTTTGACATTTACTTATTTAACAGGAAATAATGGTATGCATTCACCGAGTATTCAGAATCTTTATCAACCTATAAATGGATGTGATTACCCTTATGTATTTTTTGACGATTATTTTGTAGTTAATTATGCAGGAGTAGTAGACGCAAATCCTTATAGAACAGATTCTTTTGAAACATTAGAGAATGGTACTTCAAGAATTGTCACCATAGAAATAAATAAGACTTGGTTCAATGTATCGCCAGAAGGACCAATTGGATCAAATATTATGCCAGCCTTTACAGACAAGACGGCAGCAGGACCTTGGGCTCCAATAGGAACTACATTAGTAAAAACTAGTGCAACTGATGCAAACTTTATATATACATTAAACACAACGATGCTAGCATCAAAGAAATATTTTGTACACATAGAGCTTGGAAATGTTTCAGGAGGAACATTAAAATATACTTTAGGAAGTAATATAGATTATTCTATTGTAGGTGAAGCTAATGCAGACCGAAAGATTGATTTGGTTCCTCAAGTAAATGGAATTGGAATTTGGGCAAATAATGCTTCGACCATTAAATTTCACGGGGACTTTGTAGGAACAATTAAAGGTTTCTGGATTTATGAATTAGCAGATGCAAGTGTAGGAGACTACGTTGGAACTTATCTAATTCATCAAAGAACCACGGCAAGTGATTCTCCAGCAGGATTACAGAATATGGCGGTAACTGAAGAATGGTTACCACCTGGTGTAGTAGCATTTGATGAGTTCGGACAGTATCTTCCAACTAATCCAGATTTGAGGCACGCAGCTCCACGGAAAACGGTTAAGGCTTTGATATCAGCTTACATGCATAAAGATGGAATCTTAATGGATGTAAATGCTAGAGAGAAGACTGTTAAGTTTTTTAACTATGGAGAGTATGAAGAAAATAAAGTAGCCGGTCAATATATTGATTGGAGTGACTATCTATTAAAGTATAGTCCTATAACATACAACACAGATTACGGAAACGCATTCGCAAAGAAAAACAGAATTGGACTTAATGCTCCTTATCCTGGAAACACTTACGATTACGTTTTAGATAATCAAGGAGAGGAATCTAAGTTTAAAGATTTCACTAGAAATAATAATAAAACATTTAAAGATATTGAAAACGTAGTTTCTGTTGACAATACAAATAACCCTTACTTTGAGTATACAAATACCGGATTAGGGTTAGTTGAATATGGCGGACCACTTACCGGTACATTGACTCAATCAAGAGCTGATGGATTGACACAAGGAACGTTTTCAAACTTAGCATTGATATATAATGTCAATGGATTAGTACTTCCAGATGGAACGAAATATTGGTACGACTTAATTGATAAATCAGTTAAGACTGAAGCTAAATTTCTACTTCCGGTGGATAGGATGAATCAGCTAGATATGTCTTTGCCTGTTTATATAGAGGAGCTTGGTGGCTTTTTTATTATTGAAAAAATTGAAGAATACGTAAATGGACAAACTCCAGTGACTGTAAAGTTAATCAAACTTATTGATGACCTTAGAGGATACATTGCAAATCCTGTCGTAAACTCTATCACGCTAAGTGTATATAGTATTTTTCCAAATAGTATTGGACAAAATATATATCAAATTTATTCGAGTGCTAGTTTCAATAATTACATACCAACTTCAGCTACAATTACATATAGACAATTGACAGATTCAATTGAAAATGGAGGAACGTATAATGGTTACACAGTATCAGGTGTTTTTGTATTTGATGCTAACACTAACTATAATGCAGCTCAGCATTCATTGCTAGCACAACTTCCAATGACGGAATTTGAAGAGGGTCATTATGAAGTACAAGTAACAGATGATAGTGGACTTGAGTCTAATTTGGCGTATGGAACGTTAGGAGACTTTACAATTCCACCAGCATCAGTATCAATGTATATACAAACCTTTCTCATTCCTCAAAATAGTGGAGTAGCGTCAGGAACGTTTAGAGTAGATTATAGTACAGAAGGACATACACCAATAACTCTAACATTAAAATATAGAAAAGCGAACTTCATGGGAGGATACTTAGCACCCGAAAGGACTGTTAATTTATTGCTTGCAGGAAACGAAACGCCATTAACAGTAACTCCAGTCGATGGGCCTGGGTTTTATGAAATATCGATAGAGTCAGATCTAGCAGAATCGCCACCAGGTGTTCTGTCAGGATATTTTATAACTTAAAATCATTTAGATATGGCAGTTAGAAATAATAATATAAATACAAAAATCTCTGTAGATGCTAGTGGTGCCTCAAAAAGCACCACTAAATTCTTCAAGGATATAAGGAAGGGACAAGATAAAGTCACTAAGGGAGGAACATCAGTAAACAAATCAATCGGCAAGACAGGAAAGGCAGCAGGTGCTGCAGGAGCGTCGGCAGGTAAAGGATTTGGAATGTTTGGAAAAGCATTAGGAGCAGCAAAGTCTGGAGTCCTATCTATGATACCAGCCTTAGGAGGTTTATCAGCCGCAATCGCAGCTACGGGTATTGGTGCAATATTAATTGCAGTAGTAGCCTTGGGAGCAGCGTTTATCGGATTAGTAAAAAAGGGAGCACAGTTTGGAAAAGCAGTATCTGACTTGAGAGCAATCTCTGGTGGTACTGAAAAAGAAATTGGAGCCCTTACACAACAAGCAAAGATGCTTGGTGCCACAACAGTATTCTCAGCATCGGAAGTAGTATTGCTTCAAACAGAACTTGCAAAGTTAGGATTTACAGCTAAGAATATTCAAGATGCAACACCAAGTATATTAGACTTGGCAGCAGCACTTGATGTTGAGTTAGCTGATGCAGCGTCATTTGCAGGGGCAACTATTAATGCCTTTGGATTAGAGACGACTGACACAAAACGAGTTGTAGATGTTATGGCATTATCTGCCGTAAGCTCTGCACAGGATTTTGGAACGTTAGTTGAATCATTTACAAAAGCAGCACCAGCAGCAAATGCATTAGGAGTATCAGTTGAAAGGACTGCAGTACTTTTAGGAGTATTAGCAGATTCGAATATTAAAGGAGGTCTAGCAGGTACAGCTTTAAAGAATTCATTCATTGAGTTAAAGAAGAGAGGATTAACTTTAGATGAAGGACTTGCACAAGTTGCAGGATCATCAGACAAACTTGGAACTGCAATTCAGCTTGCAGGTAAGATTGGTGGACCAGCATTGCTTATATTAGCAAATAAAAAAGACGACTTAGCAGGATTAACAGAAGCTATGAATAATGCAGGAGCAGCATCTGAAGTAGCAGGTCAACAATTTGAGGGAACAGCTCAGAGAATTGCAGCTATTAGAAATGATAACTTGCAAGGAGATTTAAAGGGATTGTCATCAGCATGGGAAGGCTTAATGCTTTCGTTTGAAGATGGAACGGGACCTTTAAATGACATAGCTAGATATTTCACTCAAACTTTAACAACTAGTCTTAGATTATTTACAACGACAGTACAATTCTTAGGATTTGCTTTCAAGGACATAATGGAAGGCTTAAAGGTAAATGCAAATGGAGCAGCATTAATTGTGACCGGAGCGTTTATCAAACTAGGAGGTTATTTCAAGTTATTTGCAAACGAAGCTAAACTAGCATTTAGTGAGGTTCCTATTATTGGAGGTCTTGTTGATGCAGGAAAGGCTCAAGCCAATATTGATAGTGCAAGAGCACAAATTGATAAAGCTGGAAGAGTGATTCAAGCTGGACTTGATGTAATTGCCAAAAGGTCAAATGACTCAGCAAACTTCATGCAGAGATTCCGAGAGGATCAAGAATTGCAATCTTTAGAATCTACCAATAAGAAGAAGGCTAGAATGCAAGAAGCGGCTGATGCAGAAGCATCAGAAAAAGCTAAGGAAGCAGCCAAGAAGAAAGCAGCAGCAGATGCTAAGACATTTAAGAAGCTTGAAGAAAAGATCTTAAAAGAACAGCAAAATTTAGAAGATAAAACCGCTGAAGAAAAACTTCAAAGGAAACGTGAAAGACAAATTGCTGAGCTAGATGATCTTGCAGTATCTGAAACTAAAAAACGTGAATTGATTGCAGAGATTAATTCTTTGTATGATGATAAGGCTGCAGAATTAAAGGCTACGAAGGATGAGAAGGAAGCTGAAGAGAAGCTTAAGGCTGATGAATTAAAGGCAGAACTTTTACTCGAAGCAGAAGCAATGGAGCTTGCAAGAATTCTAGAAAGTGATAAGTTAACTTTTGATGAGCGATTAAAGCTACAAGAAGATTATTTAGAAAAGAAGAGATTGAACGATATCGGTAGTGAAAAACTTACCGCTGAACAAATCGACTTAGTAAATAAGAAAGCTGAAAAAGCAAAAGATAAAATAAGGAAGATAGAAGCAAAATCTTCTAAAGATTTAAAAGACAAAGTACTTGACGATGCACTTAACGGAGCAGCAGAATCATTTGGTATTGCTCAAGAGGTTGCAGTAGCAAAAATGATCATGGCAGCTCCTGAAGCAATTTCAGGTTCTTTTAAGGAAGCAGCGAAAGCATACGCACCACCAATGTCCCTAGCAATGGGAGCATTAGGAGCGGCTGGAACTGTAGTGCCAATTATTAAAGGATTGGCAGATATAAAGAAAACAAGATTCAGTAAGAAAGGAAAATCTGGAGGCGGCGGAGGCGGCGGCTCTATATCTACACCCTCAGCAGGTGGTGGTGGTGGTGGAGCAGCAGGAATTAATCCTGAAGCAATTGCAGACATCGCATCGAACAATGCAGCAAGATTAGGAATTGATCCTAGTATTGGTAATGCAGCGGGAGCAGGGGCAGCGAATAGCGTAATGGGAGGTTCAGCCAATAGGGTTGTATTCTCAGAGTCGGCTTATTCAGCCTTCCAAGATCAAGTTGATTTCAAAGAATCAAAAACAACAATAGATTAATAACTATGGATAAGCAAACTGAACAAATTGTTAAGACTGCGGAAGACGATAGAATTAAAGTCATTAAGATGCACGGTGAAGTTTGTGACGAACAAACCCTAGCAGACCTTAAGATGCAAGCTGGAAATATAGATTCCTATGATGTACTCGTATTAGAGATAGCATCGCCAGGAGGGTCTGTTGCAGAAGGCTTAGACATCATGGTATGGCTCGATCAATTATCATCCGTAGGGAAACGAATCGTAACTGTAGTGACTGCCAATAGTTATTCTATTGCATCACTCATAATGCTAGTCGCTGAGATTAAGTTAATCTCTAAGCACGCTAAGGTGATGGTACATAATCCGATGGTACCATTATTGGAATACGTTAATGCAAACGACTTGCAACAATATGTAGACAACTTAAGATCTCTTGAGACGACTATGTATGAAATATATGAATTCTTTACAGGTCTCGATAGAGATCAAATTAAAGAACTTATGGACAATGAAACCTACTTATCGCCACAGGAGGCCGTGGATTACGGCTTTGCTGATATGATAGTAGATATTAAACCGAAGTCATATGAAATGACTAGTAACACTAAAAACGAGATAAATATGTCAAAGACATTAAACATCCTAAACAAAGTAATAGGAATGGTAAACAAATCTGAGTTTATTAATCAAATTTATTCTGACATTGATGGTGGAGAAGTTGAAATTTTTCAAGCCGACCCAAGCACTTACGCAGTAGGTGATAAGACATCAATGGAAGAAGGTGAAGTAGTATTATCTGATGGAAGTAAACTTACTATCGTAGAAGGTAAAATTGCCGAGATTAATAGAAGTGCAGATGCAGACGCAGTGGAAGAAGAAGTTGTAGACGCAGAATTTAACGAAGGTGAAGCACCAGCTGAATCGGTAGTTGAAGAAATGATCGATGAAGATCCAAAGATGGATGGTCATGAAGAAGGTGAAGAAGCTCCTATTGAAGCTCCTATTGAAGCTCCTATTGAAGAGCCAATCACTCCTGGTAAAAAGAAAGATGATATGCCTAGCGTAGTTATCGAAACAACTGAATCAGTAATTACAACTAAAGAAACTGTAGCAGTAGCTGTGGAAGAAGTTGAAATGGAAATGAAGCCAAAAATGGAAGAAGAGCCAAAAATGGAAGAAGAGCCAAAAATGGAAATGGAGCCAAAGATGGAAGAAGAAGAGATGACTAAATATGTATCAATGGATGAGTACAAAGCTATGGAAGAGAGAATGGAAATTCTTGAAGCTAAGTTGGGCAAGTACGAATCTAAATTTGAAGCTATTTCTAAATTCGAAAATATTGCAACTGAAGCTATCGATACATTAGCATCGAACACAGTTTCAACTTTTAAGCCAGAAGCTAAGGCGGTATCAGTGCCATCAAAAGCTAGTGGATCAATTTTTAATCAACTAAAAGGAAAAAGAGGACTAAACTAGTCTCTTAATTTAAACATTCAAAAACCAAAAAGCCCACAGCTTATCTATAAGTAAAACAAAAGGCTTTTATTATTAATCATTTTAAAATAAAAAAAAATGGCATTTAACGTAGGATCAGCTCCAGTAGGAGTATTAGCAAGAGCATTGACAGGAAACATATTTGTTGAGCAGTCATTAGCTTACATGAACGAAGGAGACAAAGATGGATACAACGCATACAAGCATGACATCAAAAATGTATTGAGAGCTTATAGCTCCAATCCAGCTTCTGTTGTTGCAAATAGCAGCAAGAAACAAAACTTCAAAAGAAACTTAGCAATCGTTGAGTCTTTTGAAACTTTCGATCCCCAAGATTACCACCAACACTGGAAAGAGTATCAACCAACAGGTGAGTTTCAGTGGGAAGAACTTCCAACTGAAGTACAGTCTACTTTAGAAGAATTGTTCTTAGGAACTTCTGCTGAAGCAGTTGAAGATGAATTAACTAACGGAACTTCTGGATTAGTATCTGGACTTACTGCTCAGTTAGAGTCTAACGCATTAACATCTTTAGATGGTGCTGCTGCAACTCCAACGCAGGTTGTAGGGAATACTTCAATCGCTTTTCGTGCATCTGCAGGACTAGCAGGAGATAATTTAGGTGTAGCTTTAACTACAGCTAACATTTTCCAAAAACTTGAATTGCTTATCAAGAACCAAACAAAAGCAATGAGAAAAAGACAAGGACGTAAATTCATGGTATCTCATGGAACTGCAGACTTAGTGAGAGAAGCTCAAAGACTTGAATTAAACTTCAAAGGAGTTGACACAACTGAAGAAGGAATTATGCGCTATGCAGGATACGACATCATTGAAAATCCATCTTTCGGAGATGACAAGATTCTTTTCGCTTCTATGTCAGGTGACATGAAGTCTGATGCTATCCAATTAGGTACATCTTTATCTTCTGATTACAACAACCTTGAAGTAAACAGACTTTCTAATTTTGGACGTGAGTACGGAATGTTATTGACATTCGCTATTGACATCTTCCTAGTAAGACCAGAAGAAGTATGTTTCTATACTACTGCAACTATAGCTTAATTATATTTAAACTTTAGACGCATACCAATATTATAAGATCGAAGGGTCAGAGAAAAGATCTCTGACCTAGGTCTTATTAATCTAATTTTTAAAAATAATAACCCATGGCTATATGTGACGGAATTATCGCATCAGGAATCACAAAAGATTGTGCTTCTATAAATGCAGCTGTTGGAGTTGATAAGGATTTAATATTAGTGAACTATGATGATTTCAACAAGACATTATCAATCGCTACTAGAGAAGCTGACAACACTAACAACAATGAGGGTGGACTAACAAACATTGAGTTAAAAACTGGTGCAGTACAATATGTATTCGCTGGTACTGATTATTCAGTAATACCAAACGTAACTTCAGAAGTGAAGGAAGATGGTGACTCATGGTTCATTCATTCAATTGCTTTTACTGTTTACAGTAAGTTAGCAAAAGATCGTAAAACTTTAGAAGCACTTGCAGGAGCAAGAGTTATCGCTATCGCTGTTGATCGTTCAACAGGACTTTACGAATTATTTGGTGCAGACCAAGGATTGAAATTAAGTGGACTTGAAAGAGCTTACACAGGATCTCAATCATCAAACTTTTACACAGTAACACTTGCTACTCCAGACATCGCTGTCATAAGAGAAGGAAGCATTGCAGAATTAGCAGTTGGAATTAACACCGCTCCGTAATTCAAAAATATAATTGTTTTAAAGAGCAAGGGTTCGCCCCTTGCTTTTTTTAACATTATTAAAATAACAAAATGGTTAGAGTAGGTTCGATTCCTATATTGTTATCAAAAAATAAACAAACGAACATAAATTAATTATGTGTATAATCCTCTAATGGAAACCAAACTATGAGTTATAAAGTACAAACAATAGCGAATCTTAGAACAGTAAAGGCATTACGAGGTCAATCACTTACAATTGATTTAGGAGAAACTTTTACAGGAACGCTAACAGCATGGATGAAGAGAAAGGCAACTGACTCCACATTCAGATCATTCACTGTCGTGGATGGAAGATATTTATTTCTTCCAAAAGAAAAAGCACAAGATTTATCAGCTACAGATATTGTAGAAGGTAAATGGTACTTTGATGTAAGACATTTAGCAGAAGGACAAACAGATCCAAATTTAGAGGAGATGATATTTACGGGAGCAATAAACTTCAGTAATCATATTACAGACTCAAATGGAACTGAGACAGCAACAGTAGCTGAAACAGAGAGTGGCATGATAGCATTATCAAACACATCTTCAGTATATGGATCTGTTGGGCAGGTAGTAAAAGCAAAGGAACTTATAACTGAAATAAAAGAAGTAAGAACCATAAAGGCTATGAGAGCCGAATCCTTAACGATTGATTTAAGAAAGGCCTATCCGAATCACAAGCTAGAGGCTTGGATGAAGAAAGATTATAACTCCACAATGTACCGATCATTTAGTATTGTAGATCAAAGATACTTGTTTCTAAGCAAGTCAAAGACAGAAGACTACTACAATATCGAAACTGGAAAGTTAATTGAGAAGATCGCAGGAAAATGGTATTTTGACGTACGTGCAATACCAAACGAAGCAACTAATGTTGATGATGAAAGTATTATAGTTAAAGGAGTTATTTATTTTGAAAATAGCGTAACAGATTCTAATGCACAAGAGTTGGTGTATTCTGAAAGACCTTTTGCAAATGACTTTATTGATCTGAATGATACTCCAGCAGAATATTTAGCTGAAGATGCAGGAAAGGCTTTAGTTATAAATTCAACATCTACGGAAGTAGAATTTAAAACAATAATAGAAGATTTACACTATATACACGATCAAGGAATGCCTAATGTTGTATGGGCGGTAAATCACAACTTAAACAAATACCCATCAGCAGCAGCAGTAGATACTGCAAACACTGTTGTAATGGGACAAATTGAATACATAGATTTAAACAACCTAACAATAACATTCAATGCATCATTTTCAGGTGAAGCATATATAAACTAAAAACAACAATCATGGCTTACATTAAACATTTAGTCGATTTAGACTTAAGTAAAAATCAATTATTGAACGCAGTGGTTCAAAACTTAGCAGTAGCTCCAACGTCTCCAGCAGATGGACAGATATATTGGGATACAGCTGATGATACTTTATACGTATGGAATGCTGACGGTTCAGCATGGATCGATTTAGGATCTGACGGAATTACAAACCTTGATTACACAGCAGGTGTATCAAATGGCGTTGTTACTTCTGACACAGGAACAGATGCTACTATTCCATTAGCTGATGCTTCTAATGCTGGTTTATTCTCAGCAGCAGAAAAAACAAAATTAGGTAACATCGAAGCTTCAGCAACTGCTGATCAAATAGCTTCTGAAGTACCTTCTACAGCATCAGGAAACTTAGCAGCAACTAATGTACAAGATGCATTAAATGAATTACAAGGAGACATAGATACATTAACAACTAATGCATCAGATGACCAAACATTAAGTATCTCTACTAATGAAATAACTATTTCAGAAGGGAATACAATTACATTATACGATCAAACATTAAACACAACTGACGATGTAGAGTTTAATGATGTCGTAGCAGATAGATTATATCTAGATCCACAACAAGTGGCTGGAAGTCATATAGGATTATCTTCTTCTCAGTATTCTAAGTCAACAGCTAATGCAGGATTTATTGCAGGTGCTTGGACAGAACTACATACTGAACCAACAGCTTCTTCTAGTTTAGATGGTAGTGCAGCAATCTTTATGGCTAGAATGAAAGGTGCCTTCAAAGGTAGAAACATTACAGGTTCTAATCACTATGCACGAACTCAAGGAACCGATGGTTTCTCTGGAACTGCAATTGCAATTAATACAATCGCATCATATAGAGGATCTGATCCAAATGGAAATAATGGAACAAACTTTGTAATAGGAGCAAATCTTAATGCAGAAGTTAAGGATTATTCTTCTGGAAATTTAGAATACTTAAGAGGAGCAAATATAGAAGCTAATCACTATGGTGGAAGTACTGAAGTGGAATGGCTACAAGGACTTCATGTTAATGGAGGACTTTATGGAAGTGGAACAGTAGATGGTGGAGCACAAGTTGTATTCCTTGATTGGGATGAAGATGCAACAGGAACCATTAATGGAGACTTCGCTTACTTACAAATTAATAATGATACAGTATCAGGAGCTACAGGAACTAAGAGAGCAATAAACTCTGTATCAACCTATCCTTCTGAATTTGGTGGATCTTTAGAATCAACTAGCTTTATTAAGACAGGCGGAACTTCTGCACAATTCTTAAAGGCTGATGGATCTGTAGATACAAATACATACCTAACATCTGGAACATTAAGTATTACTAACGATTTAGGAATTACTCATAATGCTTCCAATGTAGACATTACAATAAATGATGGAGCTGACATAGTTTTAAATGCAGCAACAGGAAGTATTGCAGGTGCAATGACAGGAGCTGACAAAACTAAGTTAGACGGAATTACAACAGGAGCTAATGTAAATGTAACAACAGATATTTCAATTGATCAAACAGGAGCTTCTCAAGTTGTAGTTGAATCAAGTGATGGTACTGACGGAACAATAACAGCAGCAACAGGATCTGTGGCAGGTGTTATGACATCAGCAGACAAAACTAAATTAGATGGTATAGCAACAGGAGCGCAAGTGAATGTAGCTGAGACTGTAACTAGTATTGCAATTGCATCTAACATATTAACATATACAGATGAAAACGGTTCTGACACAGATATCGATTTATCTTTATACTTAGATGATACAAACTTATCTAGATTAACTTCTGGATCAATTAATGGATCAACAGGATTAGCAACTTTCACAAGAAGTGATTCTACTACTTTCACAATTGATATGAGTGACTTCTTAGATGGAATTACAGTTAATAATACATTAACA